>Ga0335081_10009089_pt1 | contig 15967 bp, 16 predicted proteins | sample Lox_Sample_35_FD_206713 | JGI IMG/M metagenome (GOLD analysis project Ga0335081, IMG submission 206713) | Soil microbial communities from Loxahatchee National Wildlife Refuge, Florida, United States - Lox_Sample_3.5 | ecosystem: Environmental > Terrestrial > Soil > Wetlands | place: USA... | reverse complement strand
GAGAACGGCGCGAAAGTCGCAAACGAATGGCAACCGATATCGGTCGAGATGTGCGTCGGCCCGAGCTCGCGCTGCATCAGCTTGATGGCGGAAAACACCGGACGCTCCGGACACCCGGTGCAAAACGCGGGCGGGCGCGGCGGCAGCGGCCCGAGCGCCGCGGCAGCTTTCGCCTTGTGCGCAATGAGATGACGCGCCGTCGCGGCGACCGCATCGGCATCGAGGCCATGGGGCCTTGCGTCCTGCAGGAAGGTGGCGAGGCCTTCGAGCAGCACGTCGGAAGTATATTCACCCGCCGGCGGCAGCGGCCCTTTGCCGATGACGCGCGTCTGCAGATCGGCGCGGCGCAATTCGACATTGACCGCCTGTTCGATGTAGTCGGGATAGCTTTCTTCGACCACGAGCACGGCGCGCTTGCCGGCGCAGAAGTCGCGGATTTCCTGCGGCACCAGGGGATAGACCACGTTGAGCACGAGGATGGGAATGCGCGAGGCGCCGTAGCCGTCGGCGAGCCCCATGCGTTCGAGCGCGCGCAGCACGGAGTTGGTGAGGCCGCCCATCACGATGATGCCGATATCGGCGAGATCGCCGGCGATCGTCTCGTTGAGCTTATGCTCGGCGATGAAGGCGCGCGCCGCCGGCAGGCGTTCTTCAACCTTCAATCGTTCTTGGATGAAGGTCACCGGCGGGTGCGACAGCCGCGCATAATTGAACCGCGCCGGGCCGGAGAGCTTGTCGATGCCGGAGGCGACGCCTTTACGATTATCGCTGGCGGCAAATTCGCCGGTGACATGGCAAGCGCGGATGCGCAGCTCGAGCATCACCGGCGCGTGGCTTGCCTCCGACAGCTCGAAGCCCTTCTCGACGATGCGCACGATCGACGGCAGGTCGGGGCGCGGATCGAGCAGCCAGATGCCGGACTTCATTGCATAGGCGTAGGAGCGCTCCTGGATGACGCTCGCGCCCTCGCCGTAATCTTCGCCGATGATGATCAACGCGCCGCCGACGACGCCGGGCGAAGCGAGGTTGGAGAGCGCGTCGGCCGCCACATTGGTGCCGACGATCGATTTCCAGGTCACCGCGCCGCGCAACGGATAATTGATCGAGGCGCCGAGCATCGCCGCGGCGGAGGCTTCGTTCGCGCAGGTCTCCAGATGCACGCCGAGCTCGGCCATGATGTCCTTGGCATCGACCAGGACGTCGAGCAGGTGCGAAACCGGCGCGCCTTGATAGCCGCCCACGTAGGAGACGCCGGACTGCAGCAGTGCCTTGGTGACGGCAAGGATGCCTTCGCCGCGGAAGGTTTCGCCGTCGCCGAGTTTCAGCGCCTGCACTTCCTTCTTGAACGAGCGTTCCATGGCATCGGCCTAATTGGTTTGGGCCCCAACTATATTACCACAGCGGGCCTACATATGCGAGGGCAGCCAAGTGGCGAGAATCGGCAAGGCGATGAGGATGGCGAGCCGGCAGATGTCGGTGACCACGAACGGCAGCACGCCGTAGAACACCGTCGACAGCTTGACGTCTTTCACCACGCTCTTGATCACGAACACGTTCATGCCGACCGGCGGATGGATCAAGCCGAGTTCCACCGTCATGACGATGATGACGCCAAACCAGATCGGGTCGAAGCCGAGCGTCTTGATCACCGGGAAGACGATGGGGATGGTCAGAATGATCATGGCCATGGCGTCCATGATGCAGCCGAGCACCAGATACATCAGCATGATCAGCACCAGCACGCCGTAGGGGCCGAGCCCGAGGCCGGTCAAGAATTCGGTGACCTTCTGCGGCACCTGCGTGATGGTGAGGAAGTAGCCGAAGATCAGTGCGCCGATCAGGATGGTGAATACCGCCGCGGTGGTGCGCAGCGATTCGATCAGGCAGCGCCAAAAATCGGCGCGCGACAATTTGCGCCGCAGCACCGAGATGATAAGCGCCCCGCCGGCGCCCATGCCGGCGGCTTCCGTCGCAGTGAACAAGCCGCCGTAAAGGCCGCCGATGATGAAGACGAACAGCAGCACCACCGCCCAGACGTCGCGCGCCGCCTGGATGCGTTCGCCCCAGGAATGGCGCGGTGCTGCCGGCAGGAAGCCGGGGCGCAAGAAGGCAATGATGTTGATGGTCGCGATGTACATGCCGACCGCGAGCAGGCCGGGCAGGATGCCGGCGATGAACAATTTGCCGATGTCCTGTTCGGTGATCAGCCCGTAGACCGCGAACACCGTTGAGGGCGGGATCATGATGCCGAGAGAGCCGCCGGCGGCGATCACACCGGTGGCGAAGCTTTGCGGGTAGCCGTATTGCCGCATCTCCGGATAGGCGACCCTGGAAAAGGTCGCTGCGGTCGCAACCGAGGAGCCGCAGATCGCGGCAAAACCGCCGCAGGCGACGATGGTGGCAATGCCGAGCCCGCCGCGCAGATGGCCGAGAAAGGTGTTTGAGGCGCGGAACAATTCACGGCTCATGCCGGAGGCCGAGGCGAAGCCGCCCATCAGCAGGAACAGCGGGATGACGGCGAATTCGGCGTCGGTCGCGGTGCGGATCGGCGATTGCGCCAGCAGCTTCAACGCCGGGCCGATATCGCCGATCATGTAACCGAAACCGAGCACGCCGACCGTGCCCATGGCGATGCCGACCGGCACGCGCAACAGCATCAGCGCGAACAGCGCAATAAAGCCGGTGATGGCGACTGCGTCGGTGCTCACGGGCGCCTCACTCGACCGGCGCGATGTCGTCGCGCGCGAGTTTCTCCGGCCAGAACACCAGCCGTGCCGTGCGCGCAAACAGCAACACAACGGTCGCGGCAAGCCCGATCCAGGCGACGAAATAATAGATCCATACCGGCTGGCGCAGATCGAAAGTGCCGACATGGTCGGCGCGGGTGTCGATCACCTTTTCCGCGAACATCCAAGTAAAGACGCACATGGCGAAGAGCGTGAGCAGCGCCGAGAACACGTCCATAATGCGCCGGGTCGGCGGCGAGGCCGCAGTCCACATGAGATCGACGGTGATGTGGTCGCCGCGATAGCTCGCGACCGCCATGCCCCAGAAGATCAAGATGCCGAGCAGCAGGCGCGAAAAGTCATAGGCGTCGGGGATCGACCAGGCGAACAGATAGCGCAGGAACACCGAGACGAACGTCAACAAGGTGACGACGGCGAGAAATCCCGCCGCCGTCAGCTCGATCACATCGATAAAACGATCGACCGGTGTGCGCCCCCGCGCCGTACCATTCATCAATAGGACGCTTTGTTCTTGACCAGTTCCGCCCGCAGCGCCTTGATCGCCAATTCGGGATTAACGCCGGCCTTCTTGGCGCCCTCGGCCCATTTGGCTTCCAGCGGCGCCGTGGCCTTGCGCCATTCGGCAAGCTGGGCGCCGTTAAGCTCATAGACCTCGTGGCCCGCCTCAGCTTTTAGCTTGTCGATACCGGCATGCTCGAAATCGGCCCACGGGGTTGCGACCTTGGCCGCCCATTCACTGGTGCAGTGATTGTCGATCACCTTCTTCTGCCGCGGCGACATCTCGTTGTACTTCGCCTTATTGAAGACGAAGGCGAAGGTCGTCGTGTAGAGAGGGACGTCCATATGATACTTGGTCACCTTGTCGATGCCGAACAGCACGATGGAGCCCCAGGGGAAGGTCACCGCGTCGGCGACACCCTTGGCCAGCACCTCGCGCACTTCCGGCGCCGCCGCCTGCACATTGGTGCCGCCGAGCATGGTCACCATCTCGGCGATCGTGCCCTGCGCCGGGCGGATCTTCATGCCCTTGAGATCGGACGGCACCACGATTTTCTTGCTGACCGAATGGAACGAGCCCGGATCGTGCACGAAGGCGAGGCAGAACTTGACGTCCTTCATCTCCTGCGCCGCGTATTTGCGGTACCAGGCGTCGAGCGCGACCGAGCCGCCTTTGGCGTTCGACATCAGGAACGGCAGCTCACCGGCGGCGATGATTGGGAAGCGGCCGGGCTGATAGCCGGGATTGATGTAGGTTAAATCGGCGATGCCGTCGCGCGCCATGTCATAGTGGTCGAAGGCCTTGCCGAGTTGCTGGGAGGGATAGACCTTGTAATGGATGGTGCCGCCGGAATCCTTCTCCACCGAAGCGCCCCATTCCTCCAGCGCCTTCTGCAGCGGATGCGACGGCGGCACCCAGTGCGACAACTTCAGCTCGAACGTCTTTTCCTGCGCGGACGTCGGAGCGGGCGCCCCGATCAGCACGGCAAGCGCGGCCGCGCCGATGCAGCCGGCGAAGCGGGACATCATGGACTTCCTCCCGTGGTTCTGTTGTTAGTTATTGGTCGGTTGTTATTCAGCCGCATGTCCGCGGCGTTGTAAAGCTTATCGTTTGATATCAAACTATGTGGCCCGACGAGAGGTGATGAGTGCGGACGGCGAAGAGCAGCGATCGGTTGCGGCGCGGCAAGGACGGCGAAGCCCTTGCTGAATCGATCAGATTCGGGCCGCTTGAGCATTGGGTTGGCTTCAATCTGCGCATGGCGCAAGAACACGCCTTCGCCGCCTTCTCGCGCCGCTCGCAGGAAATCGGCGAAAGCCCCGGCCGTTTCGCCACGCTCACGCTGATCGCGCGCAACCCGGGCATCAGCCAGACCGAGTTGAGCCACGCCAACGGCCGTGACAAATCGAGCTTGACCCCGGTTGTCGAAGATCTGGTCCGGCGCGGCCTGGTCGAGCGCAAACGCACGCGCGCCGACCGCCGTACCTATCGGCTCAATCTGACGCCGGACGGCAAGGCGGCGCTCACCATGCTCACGCGCTGCGCGCGCCGTCACGAGCGCGCGCTCGACGGCATTATCGGCAAGCGCGACCGCACGCGCTTTCTGCACATCCTCAAGCGGATCGCCGCAGAAATCGAATAATCAGACGCCGAAGCGCAGCCGGACGGTCTCGGGGATCGGCTGCGAGCGGTAACGCGCGGGATCGGCCGGATCCTGAATGACCCAGACCCGCGTCTCACTGCATTCGACGCAGCTCAAGCCGTTGCGGGTAATGTGATGGGCGACGTCGAAACTCGCACGCCCCAGCGAGGCGACCGACTCGATCGTCACGTCGTCGCCGTAGCGCGTAGGACGCACGAAACGCGCGCGCGTGCGCGCCAGCGGATAGCCGGCCGAGTTGAAGGTGCGAAACATTTGGAACATGGTCATGCCGAGCGCGCGCTCGAATAAAGCCGCCGTCGCCGCATCGAACAGTTCGAAATATCGCGGATAGAAGACGATCCCCGCGGGGTCGCAATGACTCCACTCGATACGCACCTTGCGCGTGTTGCTGAAGGGCATGCCGGTGCTCTTAGCCGTCTCTTGCGCGCTGCGCCAGCCACACGCTATGGGCGCCGCAATCGCCGTCCTGCATGCGCTCGGCAACCACAGCAAAGCCATTGGCCGCAAGCAAGGCACGATATTCGTCAGGTGCGAGACTCGCGTGATAGAGCGGCTCGCCATAGAGACTGCCGATCGCTTCGCCGTGGCGCGGCCCGCTGGTAAACAGCAACAACGGCGCGCCTGGCGCCGCATGCGCGGCAAAGACTGCAAACATGTGCCGCTGATCGTCAAAGTCGAGATGGAAAAAACTGTCCCAGGCTAGCACCCCGGCGAAACGGCGGCCGAGCGCCAGGGCGCGCATGTCGCCGACGATCCACTCGCGGTCGGGAAAATTCTGCCGGCACAGCGAGATCATGGTCGGCGAGGAATCGACGCCGCAAACACCGAGCCCTCGCGACAGCAGGTAAGCGGCCATCGGCTTGCCGGGACCGCAGCCGAGATCGAGGACCGTTCCGCCGCCGGCGATTAATGCGACAAAGCGATCGAGCCAGGCTTTTTCGAAAAACACCCTTTGCCGGCTGCGCTCGCCGACCCAATCGAGCGCGCGCCGCTCGTAGTGCTCGATAATTTTATTCGACGGCAAGAATCGTCACCGCGGCGCCATGCGCAGGGCGCCGTCGAGACGGATGACTTCGCCATTGAGATAGGAATTATGCACGCAGTGCAGGACGAGCGCGGCGAATTCGCGCGGCTCGCCCAGCCGCTTGGGGAACGGCACCGAGGCGCCGAGCGAGTCCTGCACGTCCTGCGGCAGGGCGCGCAGCATCGGCGTGGCAAAAATGCCCGGCGCGATGGCGAGCACGCGCACGCCGAACGCGGCAAATTCGCGCGCCGCCGGCAGCGTCAGCGCGGCGACGCCGCCTTTCGAGGAGGAATAGGCGGACTGCCCGATCTGACCTTCGAAGGCGGCGACGGAGGCGGTCGACACAATGACGCCGCGCTCGCCGTCGGCCATCGGCGCGAGCGGCTGCATGGCGGCGGCGGCGAGCCGCATCATGTTGAAGGTGCCGATGAGATTGACGCGGATGACGCGCTCGAAGTCGGCAAGCGGCATCGGCCCCTCGCGCCCGACGATGCGCTTGGCCGGGCCGATGCCGGCGCAATTGACGAGAACGCGTGCTGTACCATGGGCGGCGGCGGCCTGCTTGAGCGCGGCTTCGGCGGAGGCCGCATCGGCGACATCGCAAGCGACCGCTATGCCGTTGACGCTAGCGGCGACTTCCGCGGCGTCCTTCTCGTTCAGATCGAGCACGGCAACTTTGGCGCCGGCGGCGCCGAGCGCGCGGGCGGTCGCCGCTCCCAGTCCCGAGGCGCCGCCGGTAACGACGGCGCTTTGTCCCCTGATTTCCATGGCCTTATTTCCCTACCGCAGCTTCGATCGCGATCACGTTGGAAGATAACGGCGCCGCATAAAGCTCGTCCACCAGCGCAGCGCGGTTTTTCTGGACGGCGCGCTGGTTGATCGAGCCCTTGTCGGTCATTTCGCCTCTGTCGAGCGAGGCTGGCTCGGCAAGCAGTAACGCACGCACGATGCGGGTCGATGAACCAGGGCTCGTCGCGGCAAGTGCCTTGAGCAGATCGCTGAAGGTTTTGCGCACGCGCGCATCATCGAGCACGGCGGCGGGCGCGGCATTGGCGGGAAGTCCAACGGCGAGATGACGGCAGGCCTCGACGTCGGGGAAAATGAGCGCGACGATATCGTCGCGGTCGGGTCCGGCGAAGACGACGTCGCGTACAAAGGGCACGCAGTGATCGATAAAGCGCGCGCGCAACGGGCCGACGCTCACCCAGGTGCCGGTCGACAGTTTGAAGTCCTCGGCGATACGGCCGTCGAACAGGAAGCCTTTGCTCGCGTCGTCGGGGTCGGCGAATTTCAAGGCGTCGCCGATCTTGTAGAAGCCGTCGGCGTCGAAGGCGTCGCGCGTCAGCTCGTCCTGACGCCAATAGCCGGGCGTGATGTGCGGGCCGCGCAGGCGCGCTTCGAGCTTGCCTTCGTTCGGCACCAGCTTGAGTTCGACGCCGGGCGCCGGCAGGCCGATATTGCCCGGCCGGTCGAAATCGATGGTACAGGCCAGCGCAAGCGGCGAGGTTTCCGTCGAGCCGAGCGATGAGAGAAAGACGATGCGCTCGCCTGTGGTCTCGATGGCAAGCTTGGTCAGATCATCCCAGGTGGTTTCATTCAGGCCGGCGCCGGCATAGAACAACACCTTCAGCCGGCTGAAGAAATTGCGGCGCAGGCCTTCGTCGGCGCGGAAATACGGCACCAGCGCCTCGTACCCTTTGGGCACGTTGAAATAGATGGTCGGCGCGATTTCGCTTAAGTTACGCGCCGTCTTCTGCACGCCGACCGGCGTCGGATTGCCGTCGTCGATGTAAAGCGAGCCGCCGTTGACGAGTACCAGATTGAAATTGTGGTTGCTGCCGAAGGTGTGGCTCCAGGGCAGCCAGTCCACCACGACCGGTGGCTCGTCGGTGACGAAGGCAAAGCCGGCGGCGATCATCGCCTGGTTCGAGCACAGCATGCGCTGCGTGTTGATGACGGCCTTGGGATTGCCGGTCGAACCGGAGGTGAAGAGAAACTTGGCGATGCTGTCGGGCGTAACCTTGGCGCGCGCGGCGGCAACCCCGGCATTGTCTTCCTCGCCGACGAGATCGGCAAAAAGTGTGACCGGCCGGTCGCCGAGCGGATTGCGTGTGACCACGAGTTCGACGTCGTCTGGTACGGTTTGATAAAGCGCGCGCGCGAAGGGGCCGCCATCGTTGGCGAAGACCATGCCGGGGGTAAGCAGCTTGAGGATCGCGCGCAGCTTGCCGAAGTCGTTCGACAGGAGCGAATAGGCCGCTGAGATCGGCGCGTAGGGAATGCCGACGCCCATGGCGGCAAGGGCAAGCAATGCGTGCTCGCTGTCGTTGCCGGAGACGATGACGATAGGCCGCTCCGCCGACAGGCCGCGCCGCAGCAGCGCGGCGCCGATGCGCTTGGTCAGCGCCAGTACTTCGGCGTAGCTGAGCGTGCGCCAGCGGCCTTCGGCATCGCGCGCGGCGAGAAATGTTCGGTCCGGCGCGGCCTTGGCCCAATGCTCGAGCGGTTCGCTCAGAGTAGCGTGGTAGGGAGGAAGCACCTGCGCGGTGCGGATATGGACGACCCCGTCCGGCTCACGCTCCAGCACCGCGTCGAATTTGCCTAGCCGCACCGGGCGCAACGGCGCGGCACCGGCCGGTTCGGCCTTCCGGTTCAGGCTCGGCATTTCGTCCCTAGACGTTGTTATTCTATTGCAAGCACTACGGCGCGGCGGCGCTCTTTCGTCAAGAGCGCTCGGGCGTCACCTTGGCCGCGCGTTTTTCCAAAAAATCCTTGAGCCGCGCCTTGGCTTCTGGATCGGCCTGCGCGATCGCCGACATCAGCGCTTCGACCGCGTAGCCCGCCGCCGGCTCCATTTCGGCAATGCGCGGCAGCGCCTGCATCACCGCGAAATTGGTGAGCGCAGCGTTGGCGGCGATGCGCTGGGCGAGTTCGAGGCCCTTGGCGAAGCCTTTGCCCGCATCGACCAGATAGGTGGAAATGCCGATGGTCTGGCCCTCCTCGGCCGAATAGGTGCGGCCGGTGAGCATCATATCCATCATGCGCGCGACGCCGATCAGCCGCGGCAGCCGCACCGAGCCGCCGCCGCCGACGAAGATGCCGCGGCTGCCTTCCGGCAGCGCGTAATAGGCCGAGCGCTCGGCAACGCGCACATGCGCGGCGGCGGCAAGCTCCAGCCCGCCGCCGACGACAGCGCCATGCAGCACGGCGACCATCGGCACCTTGCCGAATTGAACCTTGTCGAAGGCGCGGTGATACATCTCCGAATGGGCGATGCCCTGCTTGACGTCCAGCTCACGCAATTCGGAAAGATCGAGGCCGGCGGAAAAGTTCTCGCCTTCGCCGACGAGCAGCACGACGCCGATATCGTCCGGCAGCGCGCCGAAGAAGGTCTCGATGCCGAGAATGGTGGCGTCGTCGAAGGCGTTGCGCTTGTGCGGCCGCCTAAGCCGCAGGACAGCGACCTTGCCCTGCCGCTCGGCGACGAGCGAATCCGGCAAATCGGGAAATTGAGTGAAAGGACCGCTCATGCACCAAAAATCGCGTCGGCGTCGACAATCTGCGCGCCGCAAACCCCGAGGCTACGGCGCGTTTCCGCCATAGAACCACTGATGTCGATGCCGCGGCAAGCGTCCTCGACGACAATGACCGCAAAGCCTTCACGGCGGGCGTCTTCGGCCGAATAGCGCACACAGAAATCGAAGGCGAGGCCGGCGAGCACGACGCGGCTCAAGCCGCGTTCGCGCAAATAGCCGCCGAGGCCGGTCGGCGTCACGTGATCATTCTCGTAGAAGGCGGAATAGGAATCGATGGCGCGGCGGTAGCCCTTGCGCAGCACCAGCTCGGCCTGCGGGATATCGAGACGGGCATGAAATGCCGCGCCTGGCGTGCCCTGCACGCAATGGTCAGGCCACAGCACCTGCGGCCCGTAGGTAACCTCGATCATGTCATAGGGCTTGTGGCCCGGATGCGCGGAGGCGAATGACTGGTGGCCGCGCGGGTGCCAGTCCTGCGTCAGGATCACATGGGCGAAGCGTTGCGCCAGCCGGTTGACCAGCGGCACGATTTGATCGCCGTGCGGCACGGCGAGCGCGCCGCCCGGGCAGAAGTCGTTCTGCACGTCGACCACCAAGAGGACGTCATTTTCGCCGATCGGCGTATCGATGGCCATGGTTCAATTCACTCAACTTCATATACGTCGATTTGCACGGCGCGCGCTTCGCGCTTGCCGCGCGCCACAGCAAGAATGCGGTTGAGCCAGTCGACGGCGGGGTCGGACGTCTCGAACCGCATCGCCGTACGGAAATAATAGAGCGAGGGATCGACATTGTCGCCCCGCGCCAATCTCTCCAGCACTTCGGGCGGCCCGTGCCGCAGGCCGTCGCTGTTGACCAGAATGCGCGCGCCGGCGTCGGTCTCGATGGTGTAGCGCGCCTTGATGTCGGCGGCGCCGTCCGCGCGCACGATCTGCCAGTCGGCCCCGCCGGGCAGGACACGGCCGTTGAGCTTGCGCCCGCGCACGCTGCCGCCGACGATGTCGATGATGCGCCGCTCCCCGTAGGGTGTGCGGCCGAGATTCAGGATCGCGCTCAATTCGGCGTAGATGGTGAAGATCGGCTCTGTGCTTAGCATGGTCGTTGGAGTCCCAACTTCTCCCGATCTGGCCATTTGACCCTGCCTTTGCCGGGCCGTAAATACGGGGCGCCAACCGGGACCCCTAAGCGCATGGCGCGTTTGTCGTCGCTCGCCGAAGCCATCCGATCGACCGTCCGCGACGGCGACGCCGTCGCGTTGGAAGGCTTCACGCATCTCATTCCGCATGCCGCCGGCCACGAGATCATCCGCCAGAACCGCAAGCGCCTGACGCTGATCCGCATGACGCCGGACCTGATCTACGACCAGCTCATCGGCATGGGCTGCGTCGACAAGATGGTTTTCTCCTGGGGCGGCAATCCCGGCGTCGGCTCGCTGCACCGTTTCCGCGACGCAGTAGAGAACGGCTGGCCGCAGCCGCTCGCCATCGAAGAGCATTCGCACGCGGCCATGGCGAACGCCTATGAGGCGGGCGCCGCCGGCCTGCCCTGCGCCATATTCCGCGGCTATGTCGGCGTCGACCTGCCCAAGGTCAATCCGAACATCAAGCGCGTGACCTGCCCATTCACCGGCGAGCAATTGGCGGCGATCCCGGCGATCCGGCCGGACGTTGCGGTCATCCACGCCCAGCGCGCCGACAAGCAAGGCAACGTCATGATCGAAGGCGTGCTCGGCGTGCAGAAAGAGGCGGTGCTTGCCGCCAAGCGCTCGGTGGTGACGGTCGAGGAGATCGTCGATGAGCTGCCGCTCGACCGCAGCCTCAATGCGGTGGTGCTGCCGCATTGGACCGTCGGTCATGTAGTCGAGGTTCCGGGCGGCGCCTTTCCTTCGTATGCGCAGGGCTATTACCCGCGCAACAATGCCTACTACAAGCAATGGGACGAGATTGCCCGCGAGCGCGATACGTTCCTCGCCTGGATGAAGACGAACGTGCTCGAGCAAGGCCCCGAAGCCTTCGCGCAATATGCGCGCAAGGTTCGCGCGGCGGCGGAGTAAGAACGATGGCCGATTACAAACCGCGCGAGATGATGACCATTGCGGCGGCACGCGCGCTCAAGAACGACGATATTTGTTTCGTCGGCATCGGCCAACCGTCGGCGGCCTGCAATCTGGCGCGGCTCACGCATGCTCCGGGTATTACGCTGATCTACGAATCCGGCACGCTCGCCACCAAGCCGAACGTGCTGCCGCTCTCGATCGGCGATGGCGAATTGTGCGAAACCGCGCTCACCACGGTGCCAGTGCCGGAAATGTTCCGTTATTGGTTGCAAGGCGGCCGTATCAAGATCGGCTTTCTCGGCGGCGCGCAGATCGACAAATACGCCAACCTCAACACCACGGTGGTCGGCTCCTACGACAAGCCGAAAGTGCGCCTGCCCGGCGGCGGCGGCGCGCCGGAGATCGCCATCAGTTGCGGCGAGATTTTCATCATCATGGCGCAGGGCAAGCGCAGCTTCGTCGATAAGCTCGATTTTGTCACATCGATCGGCCATGTGACGGGTGGCGACAGCCGCGCCAAGCTCGGCGTGAAAACGAAAGGCCCGACCCGCCTAATCACCGATCTTGCGCTGTTCGAGCCCGATCCCGCGACCAAGGAGATGACGGTCGTTTCCATTCATCCCGGCATCACGCGCGCGCAGGTGCAGGACAATGCCGGCTGGAAGCTGCGTTTTGCGGCGCAAGTCGCCGAGACGCCGCCGCCGACCGCCAACGAGCTTGAAGTCTTGCGCGAGTTGCACGCGCGCACCGACCGCGCGCATGCCGAGGCGGCGTGAGAGGATTAAGGTAGGACGTCATGCGTGAAGCTTTCATCTGCGACGCGGTGCGCACGCCGATTGGGCGTTATGGCGGCTCGCTGGCCAAGGTGCGCACCGACGACCTTGCCGCCGTGCCAATCAAGGCGCTGCGGGCGCGCAATCCCAAGGCCGATTGGGATAAGCTCGACGAAGTCTATTTCGGCTGCGCCAACCAGGCCGGCGAGGACAATCGCAACGTCGCGCGCATGGCGCTGCTTCTGGCCGGCCTGCCGGCGAGCATTCCGGGTGTGACGCTTAACCGGCTCTGCGCGTCCGGTCTTGAGGCGGTCGGCACTGCGGCACGCGCCGTCCGCGCCGGCGAAATCGATTTCGCCATCGCCGGCGGCGTCGAGTCGATGACGCGGGCGCCGTTCGTGCAAGGCAAGGCAGACGAAGCGTTCTCGCGCAAAGCGGAAATTTTCGACACCACCATCGGATGGCGTTTCATCAATCCGCTGATGAAGAGCCAGTACGGCGTCGATTCGATGCCGGAAACGGCAGAAAACGTCGCCGAGGAATTCCAGATTACACGCGCCGACCAGGACGCCTTTGCGCTGCGCTCGCAGGCGCGCGCCGCCAAGGCGGTCGCTTCCGGCTATTTCGCAGACGAGATCGTGTCGGTCGAAATTGCCGGGCGCAAGGAAACGATCAAGGTCGACAAGGACGAGCATCCGCGCGAGACCACGCTCGATCAACTCGCCAAACTCAAGCCCTTCGTGCGCAACCCGGGCACCATCACCGCCGGCAACGCTTCCGGCGTCAATGATGGCGCCGCGGCGCTGATCGTCGCATCGGAAGCTGCGATCAAGGAGCATGGGCTCATTCCGCGCGCGCGCATTCTCGGCATGGCCGCGGCGGGCGTGCCGCCACGCATCATGGGTATCGGCCCGGTGCCCTCGACGCGCAAGCTGATGGCGCGGCTCGGCCACAAAATCGACGACTATGCGGTGATCGAACTCAACGAGGCTTTCGCCTCGCAGTCGCTCGCCTGCCTGCGCCAGCTCGGGCTTGCCGATGACGCCGAGCAGGTCAATCCACACGGCGGCGCGATTGCGCTCGGACATCCGCTCGGCATGTCGGGCGCACGGTTGGCGCTCACCGCGGTGCACGCGCTCGAAGATAACGGCGGCAAGCTCGGCCTTGCCACCATGTGCGTCGGCGTCGGCCAGGGCGTATCGCTGGCGCTGGAACGGGTTTCGTAACCAAGGACAACAAGAATGACTCTCGTTTTTCCCAAGGAGAGCTTGAGCGTTTATCCCAAGCACCTGTCGCCGGAATACAAGAGCACGGTGAAGCGCTCGCCGTCGCGGCCGCTGGTGGTCATTCCGCAGACGCTGTCGGAATTGACCGGCCCGGTCTACGGCCACGACGCCATCCAGGTCGGCGACAACGATCTCACCAAGCAGCACAAAGGCGAGCCCTTGGGCGAGCGCATCATCGTCCACGGCTATGTGCTCGACGAGGACAAACGGCCGGTGCCGGAGACGCTGGTGGAAATCTGGCAGGCCAATGCCTGCGGCCGCTACGTGCATAATGTCGATCAGCATCCGGCGCCGCTCGATCCGAATTTCACCGGCGCCGGGCGTACTGTCACCGACAAGAAGGGCTACTACAAATTCATCACCGTGAAGCCGGGCGCCTATCCCTGGGGCAACCACCCCAATGCCTGGCGGCCCAACCACATCCACTTCTCGGTGTTCGGCCACTCGTTCCTGTCGCGGCTGGTGACGCAGATGTATTTTCCCGGCGACTACCTTTTCCCGTTCGACCCGATCTTCAACTCGGTCACCGACGAGAAGGCGCGTCAGCGCATGGTGTCCAAATTCGATTTGGACAACACAATTCCGGATTGGGCGCTGTGTTTCCGCTTCGACATCGTGCTGCGCGGCCGCGAGGCAACGCCGCAGGACCCCGACAAGCATTAACGAGTAACCGCAATGTCCGACATCACTCCCTCGCAAACCGTCGGCCCGTTCTTCGCCTATGGGCTGGCGCCGCACAGCCGCTGCGACTGGCAGCCGAGCAAGATCTACGACTGGAAGGAAACGATCGGCGCCAATTTGATCACGCCGGACGCCACGGGCCAGAAAATCCGCATCGAGGGCCGCATCACCGACGGCGACGGCAAACCCATCAACGACGCCATGATCGAAATCTGGCAGGCGGACGCGCAGGGCCGCTACAGCCACGCGCGCGGCGAGATGCCGCGGCCGAATGCCAAGTTCACCGGCTTCGGCCGCTCGGCGACCGACAAGGACGGTGTGTTCGGCTTCGACACGATCAAGCCGGGCCGAGTGCCTGGGCCAAGCGGCAAGGCGCAGGCGCCGCATATCGTCGTCTGCATTTTCTCCCGCGGCATGCTGCGGCAGGTTTATACGCGGCTCTATTTCTCGGATGAGGCGGCCAACGAGGCCGATCCGATCCTGGCGCTGGTGCCAGCCGACCGGCGCGGCACGCTCATTGCCCACAAGCAGACCGGCGGCGGTCAATCGTCCTATCGTTTCGACATCCGCGTCCAAGGCGAAAACGAGACGGTTTTCTTCGACATCTGAGGGCCTTAGCCGCCAGCGCGGCGGCCCACATAGTGCCCACAGAATACCGATGATCGTGGGCAATATCCCAAAGAAAAAGAGCGCTTGAAGAGTATCGAAAATTATTTTCCCAAAAATCTATTGTAATCAGTGTGGGATATAACCACCCACTGTGCCCACCTTTTTCGCTGCTTGACGAGCGATATTGGACTTGGTTCGCTTACCACCTGAGCCGGCCAGGAGAGCCGGCCGGCAGGGAAGCGCCATGAACGATCAGATCCTCCAGGAGATCAGCGAATTCTGCCGCCAACGCGGCCTTGCCGAGTCGACTTTCGGCCGCCGCGCTGTGAACGACGGCAAGCTGGCGAGCCGTCTGCGCAATGGCGGCCGCATCACCACCGATACGCTCGAACGCATCCGTACCTTTATGGCGCGCAACGCCGATGCCGCGCCGGCGCGCCGGCGCATGCTGTTCGATCCGCCGTCGGCCGCGGTGCTGCCCATGGTCAAGCCGGCGGTGCCGGCAGTTGCCCCGGGCGCGGCCGGCAACGACCCGCAGCGCAATTTCCGCTTCTTCGACAACCGGCAAAAATATCTGCTGTTCGTGAACACCTGCTCGGAGAAATGGGAAATCGCGCACCGCGTCGGCATGGAGCTCGGAAATATTCACCCGCGCCCGCCGGCGGTGCGTGTGTTCGACGCCGGCGTCGGCGACGGCACCGTGCTGGCGCGCGTCATGCGCACCATGCACGACCGTTTTCCCACCATGCCGTTCTACATCGTCGGCAAAGAGATCAGCCTCGAAGACATCCGCTTGACGCTGCACAAGATGGCCGACCGTTTTGTCGAACATCCCTCGACCGTACTGGTGCTGACCAATCTCGCTTACGCGGAAGCGCCGTGGCTTGCGGTGAAATCCTTGTCCGCCGCCACCAGCCTGGTGTGGAAGGAATTGGCGATGGACGGCAACACCGCGCATTCCTTCGAGCAGCAGATCACTGCGCTCGAGCCGTTTCTCGCCGAAAACTGGAAGGCACGCGTGTCGGCAAAAAGCGGCAATCCCGTCTACGAGCGGCCGGTCATCCTGGTGCTCTATCGCAACGACCACAAGTTC
>Ga0335081_10009088_pt1 | contig 15967 bp, 13 predicted proteins | sample Lox_Sample_35_FD_206713 | JGI IMG/M metagenome (GOLD analysis project Ga0335081, IMG submission 206713) | Soil microbial communities from Loxahatchee National Wildlife Refuge, Florida, United States - Lox_Sample_3.5 | ecosystem: Environmental > Terrestrial > Soil > Wetlands | place: USA... | reverse complement strand
CGAAATCCGCCAGCATCGGTCGCCCGGTTGCCTGGTCGAGCAGAATGTTCTCGGGCTTGACGTCCCTGTGCACCAGGCCGGCGGCTCCGGCCGCGTCCAGAGCGTCGGCCAGATCGGTCAGGATCGCGGTCCCCTCCTCCAGCGGCAGAGAGCCCCTCGAGAGGCGCTGTCGCAGGCTCTCCCCGGGGACATAGTCCATCACGTAATAGAACAGGCCGGTCGCTTCGCCCGCCGCGTGGACCGCAACGATGTTCGGATGCCTCAGCCGGGCAATCATCCGCGCTTCCGCGAGGAACCGCTGAGTGATGGAGGTGTGGATGGCCAGATCGGGGTGGACCACCTTCACTGCCACGCTGCGGTCGAGGGTGGTGTCCCGCGCCAGGAATACCACGCCCATGCCGCCGTGCCCCAACTCCCGCTCGAGACGGTACTGGGTCCCGAGCGCGGCCTGAAGCCGGCCCATCAGTTCCGACGGCGGGAGTGCAGTCTGCATAAGGCGGCCCGACGGTTGGAGACGGCCCATCGATCTGGAACTGGCACGGCAAGCCTCGATGTATGGACGCTTCCGGCCCCGGGAAGGTTGCAGGATGCGCCGGCCCACGCTTGAGCCCTGGTTGAGCGCCCCCCGTTACCGTGTCGCCGTCACCTGATGGAGTCCTATCATGAGTCCCGCAGCTCCCGCCGTCCAGACCGCGCCGCCCCGGATCGCCGCCGTCCTCCGCCCCGACGAGCGAAGCCGGGTCGACGCGGCCGGCAGCGGATGGTTCTCAATCGTTCACCGGGAAAGCATCCCCGAGGCCATCCGGACTGTTCGGGAGGGGCCGGTGGACGCGGTGCTGGTCTCGGTCCAGCAGTGCCGGGACCAGCCTCTCGACCTGCTCGACCACCTGGTACGCTCCTTTCCAGGGATTCCCACCGTCGCGCTGGTCAGCCGCCACGACCCTCAGGACTCCGAAGCGTTGCTCCATCTCGGAGCGAGCGGGGTCCGACAGGTGATTGATGTAACGGGCCCGGAAGGCTGGCATCGGCTCCGCCAGGTGCTTGGTCAGCCTAACAGTCGTGATGCGGCTCGGATCCAGGCGCCCGTGTTCCAGGCCCTCGGTGAGATCCCACCCGATGCCCGCCTCTTTCTCGAAGTGCTTATCCGCCTCGCCCCGGACCTCGGCACGGCCCGCGAACTGGCCCGACGACTCGGCGTGCAATGCACCACCCTCACGTCCCGCTTCGCCCGGGCCGGCCTGCCCTCCCCGAAGAGCTACCTCGCCGCTGTGCGACTGGTCCACGCCGCGCTCCTTTTCGAGCGCCCGGGGTTTACGGTGGCCGACGTAGCTTATCGCCTCGACTATTCCTCGCCGCAGAGCTTCGGACGGCACGTTCGGGCCCTGCTCGGCATTACCAGCTCCGAGCTACGCCGCCGCTTCCCGTTCGAAACGGCCCTGCAACGGTTTCTCGAGGTGATGTTGATGCCCTATCGGGCTGTGTGGGCGGGTTTTCGACCGCTGGCCCGCAGGGATTGGAGAACCGAGTAGCTAGTTGAGGAGACCAAGTCTGCGCGAGGTTGTAAGCGCAACTACCCTAACCCCCATCGCTTCAAGATGGGCCCGTCCACCCTCCTCTCGGTCGACTACCGCGAGCACTCCCAGAACGCTGGCGCCTTCAGCCCGGACGGCCTCTATCGCCTTGGCGGCCGAGCCGCCAGTCGTGATGACATCCTCGATGATCACCACGGGATCCCCGGCCCCGAAGTTCCCTTCGATGCGCCGGGCTGTCCCGTGGCTCTTGGCCTCTTTGCGCACGCTGAAGGCGTCGATCGAGGGTGGGCTGGACGCGCTCGCCGCGGCAACTGCGTACGCCACGGGGTCGGCCCCCATGGTCAGTCCGCCGACAGCCTTCGGGGACCACCGCGCCGCCCGGATCGCCTCGAGCCCCAGACGTCCGATGAGGACCAGGCCCTCCGCGGACATGGTCGTGAGCCGGCAGTCGATGTAAAAGTTGGAGGTCCGGCCGGAGGCGAGAACGAAATGGCCGCGCCGGACGGACCGCGCAAGGAGCAGTCGGTCGAGCTCCGCGCCATCGGTCGCGCTCATTTGCCGAAAATGGACTTCAGGAAGCTCTTCCGCTCTCCGCCCTGCCGGAGCGCGGTGCAAAGATTGGCCGTGAAAACGTCCACCGTGCTGCTGCGCTTCGAGAGATCCCGCTCGAGGCCGGCCATGACCGCCTCCTCCACCGCCGCAGGGAAGCGGAGGCCTTTGACCGCCTGATTGAGCGGGATCGGTGGCTGCGTAAGGAGCTGCTGGAACAGCTCGCGGGGAGAGCGCCCGCTGTAGGGGAGGGTGGCGGTGAGCAGATAGTACGCGATGGTTGCGAGGCTGTAGACATCGGCCTGCTCATTCACCAGTTCGCCGGAGAGGGCTTCGGGTGCCACGTACTGCAGCGTCCCGACGAAGAACCCCGTTCTGGTCAGGCGCTCCTCGGGCTTGAGATCGACGTCCCGCGCGATGCCGAAATCCAGCAGCACGGCCCGCTGCGTCGCCGGGTTGTACATGATGTTGGCGGGCTTCAGATCGCGGTGAATGATGTTCTGTGCGTGGGTCGCGGAGAGCGCGGCTCCGATCTGCTCGATGATGGTCGCGACCAGCGGGGGTGAGAGCTGCCCGGAGCGGATGGCGAACTTCTCCAGCGACTCGCCGTCCACCCACTCCATCGCCAGGTAGTAGAGGTCGTCGACCTGCCCGTAGTCGTACGTCTGGACGATGTTGGGATGCTTGACGCGAGCTCCGAATTCGGCCTCGCGGAGGAAGCGCTTGATGGCGACCGGATCCTGCGCCAGACGGGTGCGCAACACCTTTACCGCCGCCGGCCCGCGCTCGGCGTGCTCCGCCTTGTACACGGTTGCGGTCCCGCCTTCGCCGACGTGCTGAAGAAGGCGGTACCCCGCAATCGTCCGTCCAATGAGGCTGTCTTGGCTCATGCGACAGAGAAGCTAGTCCGCCCCTCGGGGGCGAGCAAGCAGGTTCAGCTTGACGCTCCTGTTACGCCGGCTATGCTAGGTCGTATGCACCGTCTCCAATCGTTGGGAGTCTGCGCCAGTGTCCTCCTGTCGGCCGGTTGCGGCAGCTGGACCCGTCCTGGCAAGCAGCCGGCTCCCGCCGCCAGCGAGAGCTTCACGGAGGTTCTCGACATCAATTCGGTCTATCGCCGCCTCGGTCGCTTGACCGCGGGGGAACCGCTCCCGTTCGTGGCTGATGTGGCGTTCTTCGCGGGGGAAGGCGATTCCACGGTGGCCCTGATGGGTCTGTCGCTCGAGAACCAGAACCTGGCCTTCGAGCGCGAGGGGGATGTCTTCGTAGCCCGGTATCGCGTCGAGTTGTCCGCCCAGCCCGTGGCGGGTGGCCGGACCGTGGAGAGTGCCAAGGATCAGGTCGTCAAGGTCAGCACCTTTGCCGAGACCCAGCGCAGTGACGAGAGCATCCTCTATCAGGACGGTTTGACCCTTCAGCCGGGCAATTGGAAGATCTCGGTGCAGGTGACCGATCACGGGCTCGGCAAGGCCAGCCACGTCGAAGCGGGATATCACGTGCCATCCTTCCCGCCGGGGTCCATCTCCTCGCCCCGACTGGCCTACCAGGTCCGGGGGCGATCGCGGCGCAGCGCGCCTGTCGCCATCATCCTGAACCCGCGCGGCACGCTGGCCTATGGCATGGACACCGCGCTGGCCTATGTGGAGGGCTACCAGCTCCCGGGGCCGACGGCCGTGCCCGTCCGGATGTTCGATTCGCGTGACAGCCTGGTCCTGGCGGATACGCTCCGCTTCGCGGGGAACCGCGAGGTCGAAAGCGAAGTCGTGCGGTTCGCCCCCGACTCGGCGGCGCTCGGAGAGCTGCACATTCTGGTCGGTACGCCACCTCACGTCGACAGCACGGTCGCCATCGTCTCCTTCTCGGTCGGCTGGGTGGTGACGAACTTCGACGACATGATTTCCCTGCTACGCTACTTTCCGGACTCTCCCGCGCTCGACTCGCTGCGGAAGGCTCCGGCCTCGGAGCGCGCCAGGCTGTGGAAGTCGTTCTACCACTCGACGGATCCCAACCCCGCCACCCCGGTTCACGAAGAGCTGGACGCCTACTTTGCGCGACTCGCCATCGCAAACGTCAGGTTCCGGGGCGAGGGCGTTCCCGGCTGGCGAACCGAACGCGGCGAGGCCCTCATTCGCCTCGGTGAGCCGGACGAAGTGTACGACGCCTCGGCCCAGAGTCAGGGGCGGCTCATCCGCTGGGAGTACACCCAGTACCAGTTGGTCCTCTACTTTGTCGACGAGTCCGGGTTCGGCCGCTATCGCCTGACACCATCATCACGCGCCGAGATGGATCGCGTCGTCGCCCGCCTGAGTCGCGGGGAAGGCTAGGCCCGGCGCAGGGCTCGCTCCCGACGGACGTCGCGCCCTACCGCGCCGGAATGGGGTGGAGCATCTTCCCTGCCCATGTCCCACCATGACCCGCCCCACCTTTACCTCGTCGACGGTTACGCCCTGATCTATCGCGCGTTCTTCGCGCTCATCACCCGGCCGCTGCGCACCTCCAAGGGAGAAAACACGTCCGCCGCGTGGGGTGTCGTCAACTTTCTGCTCCGGCTGCGGGAGAAGTATCAGCCTGACTATCTCGCGTGGGTTCATGACGCGGGAGACTCGTTCCGGACCGAGCTGTATCCGGAGTACAAGTCGACGCGGGAGAAGCTCGACGAAGAGTTGCAGGTCGAGTTCGATCGATCGGTCGAAAGGATCGGTCAACTGCTCGCTGCGTTCCGGGTTCCGGTCGTGAGTGTGCCCGGGTACGAGGCCGACGATGTGATCGGAACGCTGGCCAGCCAGGCGGCCGAACGTGGCTGGCAGGTTGTGATCGTCTCGGGCGACAAGGACTTCTACCAGCTTCTGCGGGCGCGCGTGGCGCTCCTCAATCCCGGGCGTGGCGGTCCCGCCGCGGTGGACGAACAGTGGGTAGATGAGTCGAACGCGGCTGAGCGCCTTGGCGTGCCTCCCAATCAGGTGGTCGACTACCTCGCCCTCGTTGGGGATGCCTCCGACAATGTGCCTGGAGTGAAGGGTATCGGGAGCAAGGGCGCGGCCGAGCTGCTGCGCCAGTTCGGCTCGCTCGAGACCATGCTCGCACGGGCAGAGGAGGTGAAGGCCAAGCGCCCGCGTGAAGCCCTCGTGGCGCACGCCGAGGAGGCGCGTCTCTCTCGGCAGCTCGTGACCATCCGCACCGATGTGCCGGTGGCGCTCGACCCGGGCAGCCTGCGGGAAGCAGAGCCGGATCGGGCGGCCCTGGTTCGGATTCTGGGGGAGCTGGAGTTCCACTCATTGCTCAAGCGCCTGGAGCAGGGTGCGCCGCTCGAGCCCCCCGCCACTCCGCCTGCCCCCGCAGCTCCGGCCGCCTCCATTACGATCGTTCAGGATCCGGCCGAACTGCCCGCCCTGGCCAGGCAACTCCGCGCCGCGCCACTTGTTGCGCTGGACATCGAAGCGTCCAGCCTGGAGCCCCACGATGCGGATCTCGTCGGGTTGTCTCTGGCCACCTCCTCCGAGTTGGCCTGGTACCTTCCCTTCGGCCAACGGCCGGCTGGCGGACCTCTCGCCGCACCCGCGCCAGTGGCAAATCTCCCCCCTCTCGATGATCCGCGTCTGGCGCCGATCGTCGATCTCCTGCGCGACCCCGCCGTGCCCAAGGCGGGACACAATATCAAGTACGACTGGCAGGTCCTCCGTCGTGCTGGCGTCGAGCTCGCGGGAGTCATCTATGACTCGATGCTGGCCAGCTTCGTCCTCGATCCGGGCCGGCGCTCCCACGCCATCGATATGCTGAGCCTGGAGCACCTGGGCCGGGGCATGCGCCAGTACGCGGATCTGGCCGGACGAGGCAAGAGCGAGATCCCGTTTGCCGAGGTTCCGGTGGCCGAGGCCGCGGCCTACTGTTGCGCAGACAGCACCACGGTTCTGGCGCTCCACGAGTTCTTTGCGCCGTCGCTTCGCGAGATGGGGCTGGATCGTCTGCTTGGGGAGATCGAGATGCCCCTCGTTCCGGTGCTGGTAGACATGGAATGGGATGGAATTGCGGTGGACCGGACGGTCTTCAGCCGGCTCTCGGCGGAACTCACGCACGACCTGCAGGACCTGGAGGGGAAAATCGCGCGGGCGGCGGGGACCTCGATCAACCTCAACTCGCCGAAGCAGCTGGCTGCCCTGCTGTACGACAAGCTTCAGCTGCCGGTCCTCAAGCGGACCAAGACCGGTCCCTCCACCGATGCCGATGTGCTCGATCAGCTGGCGGAGCTTGGGCACGAGGTACCGACTTTGATTCTCGAGTACCGGGAGGTCCAGAAACTCAAGTCGACCTACGTCGACGTCCTGCCCATGCGGATCAATGCAGCGACAGGCCGGATTCACACCAGCTTCAATCAGACTGGCGCGGCCACGGGCCGCCTCAGCTCGTCGGAGCCGAACCTCCAGAACATTCCCGTCCGGAGCCCGCGGGGCGAAGAAATCCGTACCGGATTCGTGCCCGGCCCCGGTTGCCAGTTCGTGGTCGCGGATTATTCGCAGATCGAGCTGCGCCTGATGGCGCACCTGTCGGAGGATCCGGCCTTCATCACCGCGTTTCGGGAAGGTGGCGACATCCATCGCCAGACAGCCTCGATCATCTTTGGCGTGCCGCCCGACGAGGTAACATCCGAGATGCGCTCCCGAGCCAAGACGATCAATTTCGGGACGATTTACGGGCAGGGTGCGTTTGCTCTGTCCCGCCAGTTGGGCATTGGCCAGGACGAGGCGCGGGCGTTCATCACCCGGTACTTCGAGCGGTTCGCCGGAGTCCGGGCGTACCTCGATCTGCAGGTCAAGTTGGCGCGCGAGCATGGGTATGTGGAGACGCTGTTCGGGCGCCGCCGGTACATTCCCGAGATCAAGGACAAGAACTTCAACCTGCGTGCCTTTGCCGAACGGACCGCTCAGAACTCCCCTCTCCAGGGGTCCGCGGCCGACCTGATCAAGATCGCGATGATTCGCATTCACCGAGCTCTGCGCGACGAGCGACTTGACGCGCACCTCCTCCTGCAAGTGCACGACGAGCTGGTACTGGAGGCCCGGGAGGCGGAGGTTGCTTCTGTGGCGGCCTTGGTCAAGACTCACATGGAAGGCGCCGCGAAGCTCAAGGTCCCTTTGGTGGTGGATATCGGGGTTGGGGGGAACTGGCTGGAGGCAAAACGATGAGGCGAACCGGTTTCACGTTCATCGAGATCCTGATCGTCATGATCATCATCGGCATTCTGGCGACTCTGGGTTGGCTCCGGATCCAGGACCAGAAGGAGAAGGGCTACATCGCCGCGATGACCTCGGATCTTCGCGCCATGGCGGAAGAGCAGGAGGCGTACTACTTCCAGCATCAGGCCTACAGCGCGACCATCGACTCCCTCAACCCGCGACCGACCCCCGGGGACAGCCTGAAGCTGATCGAGGGCACGGCATCAGGGTGGTCCGGCAGCGTCAGCAATGGCCGCACTTCCCGGCAGTGCTACATCTTCGTCGGTACCGCCGCTCCGGTCGGGACCGCCACGAACGAAGGCGTCATCAGCTGCTCCTAGTCGCTGGGCCCCCCGCGGGCGGCTCAACTCTGGGTTTCTGCCGTCGGAACCCGGGCCACCAGTTCCACTCTCCGGCCAGGTGCATGATGGATGGGACCAGGACCATCCGGATGATCGTGGCGTCCAGGAGCACGGCGACGGCAAGGCCAAACCCGAGAAACTGCATCGCGAGCACCCGGGCGAAGGCAAACACCCCGAATACCAGCAGCATGATCAGGGCCGCCGACGTGATGACCGAGGCCGTGGCCGACAACCCTTCCTCTGTCGCCTTGTCGTTCTTCCCCGTCTTGTCGAACGACTCCTTGACCCTCGCCAGCAGGAAGACCTCGTAGTCCATGCTCAGCCCGAAGACGACGGCGAAGACCAGGACCGGCACCACGACGAAGATTGCGGCGGTCGGCCCATCGAGACCGAACAGCGACGCGCCGAGGCCCCGCTGGAACACGAGCACGATCAGCCCGAACGTCGCGCTTACCGAAAGCGTGTTCATCACCACGGCCTTGATGGGGACCAGCACCGATCGAAATACCAGGGCCAGCATGACGGCCGTGCAGGCGAGAATCAGCACTACGAGGGTTGGGAAGCGATGCAGCAGCACATCCTGCAAGTCGAGTGATGCCGCCGTGTAACCCCCTACCAGGATGCGCGCGCCGGCCAGCTGCTTCGGTGGATGCCGGGCCAGGGCCCGGGCGTGTCGGGAGACATCCATGCTGGAGGTGAGCGACGTCGTATCCCGCAGCACGACGTCCAGAAGCGCGACCCGCTGGTCGCGACTGAGGTAGGCGTCCAGGAAGCCGCCGTATCGAGCTCGTGCGTCGGCCATGTCACCGTAGAGCACGGAGTATTCGAGAATTGAGGTGTGGGGCGTTAGGTCGACGATGCTCTTGACCTGTGCCACCCTCGAGTCGGCCTTCATCGAATCGGACAGTGCCCGGAGGCCGCGCAGTGTTGCGGCGCTGATCGCCGTCTGTCCAGGCGGGACTTCGACAACGATCCGGACGGGGAGAATGATGTTGGCAACCCCCATCCGATCCAGGGCCTCAACGCCTTGACCGGCCTCCGTGGCCTTGGGCCACCAGTTTCGTGAGGGTAGGCCGATCCGGATCCAGAACACGGGCGCAGAGAGAATGGCGATGACCGTGCCCGCCACGGTGAGGGCCCGGAGCGGATTGCGCGAGAGACTCCGCGCCCAGCGCTCCCAGGCCGTCGGGGCGTGGTACCAGGTCAGGCGTCGCGCCAGCCAGCGCGGCCGGTCGATCTGGCGACCAAGCACTGCCAGCAGCGCCGGGAGGAGGGTGGTCGAAAGGGCCACCGCCACAGCGACCACGACCAGCCCGCCGATGCCGACACTTTGGGTCTCCACCAGCGGCGTGAGCAGCAGCGCCGCGAAGCCAACGACTACCGTCATCCCCGAGGTCAGCACCGCCACGCCGGCAGTGGAGAGCGCCCGCGCCGCGGCCTGATGCCGACGCAAGCCCCGATTCAATTCCTCGCGGAAGCGGGTAACGATGAGGAGTGAGTAGTCGATCCCGACTCCCAGCCCGAGCATGGTCGTCATGTTGAGTACGAACACCGACATGGGCGTGTAGTTTGCCAGGATGACGACGATGGCGAGCGTGACCCAGATGGCGAGGAAGCCGATGACCAGCGGCAGTATCGCGGCGACGAGAGCGCCAAAGGCGAGAAGCAGGATGCCGGCAGTGAGCGGCAGCAGGCGGATTTCCCCGCGACGGCTGTCGGCCGCCACGATGGTTCGGACATCCAGGTCCAGTGGAGACCGCCCTGTGACCAGGGCGCGGTAGCGGGTGGTGTCGACGGCGGTCTGGGCCAGGGCCTCCTGCACCAGGGCGCGCACCGGCACCACGAGTTTCCCCACGCTGTCGCTCTGGATGGCGCCCAGCGCCACCAGGATGAATGTGCGGCGGCCGTCCGGCGTGATGAATGTGGAGTCGTGGGTGGAGCGGAAGGAAATGACGCTCGATATATACGACTGACGCCCGAGCTTGGCGATCAGACTGTCGAGCAACGCGCTGGCCGGAGCGCTGTCAACTGGGATCGGCGCCTGGAGTGTGACGGCAAAGAAGTCGTTGAGCGGGCTCGCGAATCGCTCGCGGAGGATCTGCTCTGCCTCTCCGGCCTCCGTGGGCTCCCGCGTGCCGCCGCGCACGTTCAGGACCTGGGCGACTTCCGGAGCCTTGTTTGCTGCGAGATAGCCTACAACCGCCCAGCACGCGATGATCACCCAGCGCCAGCGGATCAGGGCCCGCGAAACGGTGAAAGCCACGTGGGGGGAAACTCCCGGAAAAAAGAGCCGGCGGGGCGAAGTGGCGCGGCTGGCGCAATTCTAGAGGACGGCCTGCCATGGCGCCAGCGGTGGCGGCCGACATCGCCTGCCCCCGATATTGCGGGTGCATGCTCCGCCGCATCCTCGCCGCCCTCACTCTCGCCCTCGCGGGCCTCGTGCTCTTCTCGAAGCTGCGCGCCGCCTGGCTTGAGAGACCTGCGCCCTCTGCTCGCCCGCCCGACACCGTGCGGGCGGATCTCCGACTCAGGCCGGACCTGCCACAGGGCGACGCAGCGCAACACGCCGAGTTCGCCAGCCAAACCATGCCCGTGCTCGACTCGCTTCAGCGCGCCGACGTGAGGCTGCAGCTGCAGGCGGAACCGGAGAGAGAATACCTCGATTCGCTCCTCACGAGGGATGATTCCACCCTGCGCCGCTGGGTTCCCGGGGCCGCCGGGATCAGCCTCGTCATCGTCCCCGGGGGCACGCCTGTCTACGTGCCGGAAATGAGCGCGGAAGTCCGGACGGCGCTGGACGCTTGGTCGCCGGGGAGCGCCGGACTTCGTTTCCTGGAAGGAGACGACACGACCAAGGCCCAGATGGTGGTCCGCTGGACGGACACACTTTCTTGGAATCGGGGCGGCAGCACCGATGTGACGTGGGACCGGGCAGGCCGCATCCGGCGAGTCGCCGTGGTACTTGCGACGTTGTCGGGGGCCACCGGCCACCCCTTCCCGCCCGAGGCACGTCGCGCGATCGTGCTCCACGAGATCGGCCACGCGCTCGGCCTGCCGCATTCGTCCAATCCTGATGACGTCATGTTTCCCGTGGCCGGGGTTGCGACCCCGTCCGACCGCGACCGATACTCCCTTCGCCTTCTCTACGCGCTTCCCACCGGGTGGGTCGGCGTCGGTCGGCCGCGCACGCCGTGAGGAGCGCGATAGTAGTTGTCATAACTACTCTCTCCATGCCTCCTGCAGCGGCTGCCCAGAGCTTCAGGCAGGCAGACTCGATCGTGGAATCCGGCATTCGACGCGGTATCTACCCGGGCGCAGTGCTGGTGGTCGGCAGGGGCGGTGGGGTGCTCCACGCCCGTGGGTTTGGGCACGTGACCTGGGATTCGCGCTCTCCAACCCCGTCGCCGGACACGACCCTGTGGGACCTCGCTTCACTGACCAAGGTGGTTGGGACGACGCCAGCGATCATGCGGCTGGTGGAAGAGAGAAAGATCAGGCTGGATGATCCGGTGGAGAGGTACCTGCCGCGCTTTGGTGGCGGCCTCCGGAGTCGGGTGCTCGTGCGGCAGCTGCTTGACCACACCAGCGGGCTTCGAAGCTATGTGCCACTCTTCAAGCTTGCCCCAACCCGGGACAGCGCAATTGCCTTGCTTTACGCCATCCCGCTGCGAAGGCCGCCGGGCCGGGAGGTGGAGTACAGCGACCTCAACTTCATCCTGCTCGGACTGATGGTTGAAGCGGTGAGCCACGAGCCGCTTGACCAGTTTGTCTCGCAGGCTGTTTTCGTCCCAGCGGGGATGGGACACACCCGCTACCGTCCAGGGCCTGAGTCTGGAGCGGCGCCCACGGGCGAGTGGCATGGCCATCCCGTCTGCTGTCAGGTCAACGACCAGAACGCTGCGCGCCTGGATGGTGCGGCCGGACACGCGGGTCTCTTCAGCACCGGCGCGGACCTCGCGCGCTACGCCCGACTCTGGCTGAATGACGGAGCGCTCGACGGAACGCGGGTCTTTCAGCCGGGCACTATCCATCGGTTCCTCTCACCGGACAGCGCCGGGGCGTCCCGGCTTCTCGGCTGGGAGCGCCCCCCCTCTGCCACAGGCTCCCGAACCCACGATTCCGCGTATGGTACCCTGCTGTCTGCGCATGCCTTCGGTCACACCGGCTGGACCGGCACCCTGCTCTGGATCGACCCCGAGCGGGATCTCTTCCTCGTTCTCCTGACGAATCGGAGCTACGCGCCTCGGATTGGCCATTCGATCCGGGCCCTGCGTTCCGTTCGCGGCGCTCTGGCCGACGCCGTGGTTCGGGCCTCCGACGGGTGAGATACCCGAAACCAGCATTCCCCTTTTGCGGGTCACGGTGCTAGGTTCACGGTGGGAGGCAGCATGCAGACGCCAGAAAGCATCCGGAAGGCGCTTCGGGGAGTGAAGGACCCGGAACTCAACCTGAACATCATCGACATCGGGCTGGTCTACGATGTCGTGGTAGACGAGGCCGGGCACGTTCAGGTCCGGATGACGCTCACATCCCCGGGCTGCCCGGCCGGTCCTGAAATCGTCGGGGACGTGAAACGGACGATCGAGGATCTCGAGGGCGTGAGTTCCGCTGATGTAGAGATTGTGTGGGAACCGTACTGGACCCCTGAGAGGATGGATCCACGGATACGGGCCTTTCTCGGCGGCTGAAGCACGTCGGGCTGCTCGTCGCGGCTCTCATGCGCCGCTGGCGCTGGCCGCGAGGAGTTCAGCCCCCAGCACCTGCCGTTGCCACTCCCGCATCCCCTCAACCTGCCGAAGGTCCTCGACCCGCCCGACCGCCGCGCGTGCGATCCCTTCCAGAATGCCGTTGGGGCACAGGACTCCGGGTGCAAGCGGCAATCGAGCGGCCACCCGGTTTCGGGCCACCTTGAGCCGCTCCAAGCGCGCTTCGTAGGCCAGGTCGGGCGGCGGGCGGCGGGTTCGCGGAAAGACGGGGATGGATTCTGATGGGGCCCCGACGCCGCGGGATACTGCGTCGAGCAGGTCGGCACCGCGACGTCGGAGCTGCTCCGAGGAGAGCACCTTAAGGTCGCGCAGGGCGGTCTCGTCTCTGGGCATCGCGGCTGCGATTGCGAGCATGGGCTCATTCATGAGGACCCGGAAAGGGGCCCGGTCAAGCTGGCTTGCGGTGGCCTCCCGCCAGGCAAAAAGCTCGCGGAGTACGGCCAATTGGTGCCCCTTGAGCGTCCGGGCCCCCTTGAGCCTCAGGTACGCTTCCTCCGGTGGTCCCGGTGAGGTCCACCTCACTTCCTCGAGCAGACGAAACTCCTCCTCGGCCCAGGGCCACCGCTGGGCCGCCACCAGCCTCTCCTTCAGAATGTCCCGCAACACAGGCAGGTAACGCGTGTCGGCCGCGGCGTACTCGAGCATCCCGGGCTCAAGCGGACGGAGGGACCAATCGGCACGCTGATACTTTTTGTCGAGCGTCACCCCGACGTACTTGAGAAGGAGGGCCGCGAGCCCAATTCCGGGCTCATCAAGCAATTGCGCTGCGATCCGGGTGTCGAACAGGTTTGTGGCTGTATGGCCATAGTCGCGATGCAGGATTCGTAGGTCGTAGTCCGCATCGTGGAAGACCTTCTCCTTCGAGCGGTCGGCCAGCCAGTGACCGAGAACAGTCAGGTCTGACACGGCCAGCGGGTCCACGATCGCGGTGAGGCTCCGGGTGGATAGCTGGACCAGATAGATCCGATCGCGATAGCGGTGAAAGCTGGCGGCTTCCGTATCCACCGCGATCAGGGGGGCCGAGCCTACCGGGGCCCTCAGGGCGTCAAAGGCGGCCTGGCTCTCTACGTGGATGAATCCGCCACCAGTGGTCGTCCGATCATTCACGGACGCTCACCATCTCCAGCCCGGCGGCGATTTCATCCAACGCCTTCGAGAGCGTCTTGAAGAACTCGGCATCCGGCTCAGGCTTTCCGCCCATGGCCGCGTCCATCTGGAGCTTGCGCGCGAGGCGCGCGGCGTGTCGGATATAGTCGGTGGCTGGCTTCATCGGGTGGCCGTGGGACGAAGGGTCTGGTTGTCGACCGGGAACACCTCCTGCAATCTACACGAAGCGATCCCCCTTCCGACCATCATCCAACGGTCCATGAGTCCCACCCTGGTCGACCTGCTGCGGCATCCACCTGCTCGAGTTTCACTCGGCAGCTTTCCTTCTCCGGTGGAAGACCACCCAGTCCTCGCCCGCGCGCTCGGCGCCGCGTCGCTGCTGGTGAAACGGGAGGATCGCAATGGTGCGCGGGTTGGGGGCAACAAGCTGCGCGCCCTGGAATGGATTCTCCCGGCGGCTGGCACATCCCTGGTCAGCATGGGCGGGTATGGCTCCACCTGGTGCGCCGCGTTGGCTCTCGCTTCGGAGTCCTTGGGGCGCCGGGTCTGCGCCGCGCTCTTCCCCCAGCCTTGGACGGATCTGGTCGCCGCCACCCTGGGATGTACTCTGGAGCATGCGGAAGTGCGGCTGGCGCGCTCGCGAGCGCACCTGCCCTGGGCGATCGCAGGGGCGTGGCGTACGGCCCGGCGCCACGGGGCGGTCACCTGGATCCCCGCCGGAGGCGCCACCCCGCTGGGCGTGCTCGGTACGGTGAATGCCGCACTCGAATTCGCGGAGCAGGTGCGGGGCGTGGAACCGGTGGACGCGATCGTTGTCCCGCTGGGCTCCGGGGGCACGGCTGCGGGATTGCTCATTGGCATGTGGATCGTAGGGTGGCCAGTGCAAGTCTGCGCGGTCCGGGTTACGGACCCCTGGTTTGCAAATCGTCGCCGCCTGATGAGACTGGTCGAGCGCACCCGGAAGTTGCTTGAACGCCTGGGTCTCGAGGTGGTGCGCGGGAGCGCCACGCTGCGCGTGATCGGAGATCAGCTCGGCTCGGGCTACGGGCATGCCACGGAGGCCGGCAGAGTGGCTCGCGCGCGCTTTGCGGATGCGGGTATTCCAGTCGATCTCACCTATGGCGCCAAAGCGTGCGCCGCGCTCGGTCCGCTAGCTTGTTCCTTCCCGCACATCTGCCTGTGGCATACCTTTGACCCCCGGCTTGCTTCTCGGGCCCTTGGCGAACACCCTCAGTTGCGCGCGGCGCGCCGGTACGCGGAGTCGCTGTGGCCCCATCCGAGATCGATCTGACGGTCTACCCCGACGAATGTGATGCCTACGGTCACCTGAACCAGGCGTCGCTGCTCGCCCTCTTCGAGCGCGCTCGCTGGGAAATGCTGGCTCGGGGCCCCGGCATGGACTTCTTTGCGCGGCACGGGGCCTGGCCCGCAGTGCGAAAGTCGTTGGTCGAATATCACGCGCAGGCGTTCCCGGGGGATGTGCTGCGTTTCACCCAGGTTCTGGTGCACGTGGGCCGGACCAGCTTCACCATGCGACAGACCGCGCGCCGTCTGCGCGACGATCTGCTCGTCGGCACGGCCGAGCTGGTCTTCGTCTGCGTCGGCCAGCAGGGTTCGCCCGTCCCCGTCCCGGAGTCGCTGGCCCAGGTGCTGGCGGACCGGACTCTGCCAGGTGATCTGCGCCGCATCGCGGTCAACGGGGTCAACCTTGCCGTTGACGTGCGCGGCGAGGGCCCCGCCATTCTGTTTATCCACGGCTACCCGCTCGATCATTCGCTTTGGGAGCACCAGCTGACCCATCTGGAGGGCTGGACCCGCATCGCCCCCGACCTGCGGGGTATGGGGCAATCGGACGCGCCCGATCTGGGCTACAGCATGACCACCTACGCCGAGGATCTGTTGGCCCTGATCACCACGCTCGGCCTGGACCGCGTGGTCGTATGCGGTGTCTCCCTTGGTGGCTATGTCGCGTTCGAGATGATACGGAGCGCGCGGGAGCGGGTGCGCGGACTTGTCCTGATCAACACCCGCGCCGAGGCCGACAGCGCCGAAGCTCGCAAGGCGCGGGACGCGGCGAGCGCCCAGGCCCGTGAAGGCGGGGCGGACTCTATTGCCGCAACGATGCTCCCCAAGCTGCTGGCCAAGAGCAGCGCCGCCGAAAAACCGGCACTCGTCGAGCGAGTGCGGTCAATGATGGAGTCGACGCCGGTCGCTGGCATTCTTGGCGCGCTCGGCGCCATGCGGGACCGACCGGACAGCTCTGGACTCCTGCCCGAGCTGGCGGGAGTGCCCACCCTCGTGATTGGGGGAGAGGAGGACCAGTTGATCCCCCGGGAGCGCGTCCGTGCCATGGCCGAGGCCATTCCCGGCGCCCGCCTGGTGTTCGTCGCCGGGGCGGGGCACCTCGTGCCGCTTGAGAGCCCCGAGGCGACGACGGGACT
>Ga0335081_10009087_pt1 | contig 15968 bp, 12 predicted proteins | sample Lox_Sample_35_FD_206713 | JGI IMG/M metagenome (GOLD analysis project Ga0335081, IMG submission 206713) | Soil microbial communities from Loxahatchee National Wildlife Refuge, Florida, United States - Lox_Sample_3.5 | ecosystem: Environmental > Terrestrial > Soil > Wetlands | place: USA... | reverse complement strand
ATGCTGCTGCTGATCGTGCCCCGGTCCTGTTTCAACCACCCGTGCACCAGCGCAATGTAGCTTTTCTTCACCTGCCGGTGAGAAAATTGCCCCGCCAAGCGACCGTGCACATCATCCGTTTTCGCCACCACGATCAATCCGCTTGTTGCCTTGTCGAGCCTGTGCACAATTCCTGGCCGCAGTTCGCCACCGGCACCTGATAACGCTCGAAAATGATGTAGCAAGGCGTTGACCAGCGTACCACGATTGCGTTCATCCTCGGTCGCCCCGGCTCCGGCGTGAACCATCATGCCGGCAGGCTTGTTGATCACGGCCAGATCCTCGTCTTCATAAATGATGTCAAGTGGAATGTCCTCAGCGACAGCACGAAGTGGAGCCGGCTTGGGCGGACCCAGAATCGTAATTCGTTCGCCCCCACGCAGCCGCAGCGAAGCTTTCACGAACTGATCATCCACTGTCACTTTCTGGTCAGCGATCAGCCTCTGAATTTGCGCACGGCTGGTTGTGGAAAGCTGCCCCACGAGAAACTGGTCTAGCCGCTCCCCTGCATGCACCGGAGCGGCCGACAACGTGATCCCAGGTGACTTAATAGGTCCTCCCCGTCTGCCTGCGTGGCGCCAATTTTTTCAGCGCTTCCACATTGCGTTTGTCGTCACCGGGTTCATCAATCGGCGTCTCAGCGATGAATGCGGCATGTGCGAGCCGGGGGTCGTGCAGCAGTCTGCGGAATGGCTCAATCCCGATGCTTCCTTTCCCGATATGCTGATGCCGGTCGAGTTTCGATCCCCGTTCAGCTTTAGCATCGTTGCAATGCCAAACTCGCACATTTTTCAACCCGATGGTTTCGTCAAGGTGCGCTAGCGTCTCCGACAAGCCCTTCTCGCTCACGATGTCGTATCCAGCAACATGAGTGTGGCACGTATCGATGCACGCCCCCACAGGAACTCCGTCACCAAGGCATTCAAGAACTTTCGCCACCTGCTCGAAACTGCCGCCAAGCGAAAACTCGGCTCCGGCGGTGTTTTCGATCAGAATCGTCAGTCCACCTTTCACCAGATCAAGTCCTCGTGTCGCGGCAGCGATCGCTGCTGCTGTCTGCATCAGCCCGGCTTCCCGATGTGTGCCCCGGAACGAGCCGGGATGCAACACAAGATACTCGGCGCATAGCGCCAGTGCTCGCTCAACTTCCCCTCGAAACGCCTGAATGGATTTTTCTAAAAACGCCTCCGTGGTGCTGGCCAGATTGATGAGGTAGTTGGTGTGGATCGCCAGCGGCTTCAAATCATATTTCTGACGCAGATGGTTCATCTCGGCGCATTGCGGGCGCGCCAATACATAAGGCGCCCATTGTCGCGGGCTGGAAGAGAAAATTTGAAATGTGTTGCAGCCTAGCCGGTAAGCTCGTTCTGCCGCATTCTGCACTCCGCCCGCGCCGGAGGTGTGAATTCCTATCCTCCGTGCCGTAACTACGGGAGGCTTTCTGGGCGTTGGCAGCTTGAGAATATCCTGCTCACGGGCAAGAGAAGTCACAAGAGAAAGTATAAGGGCGGTCGGTCAGCCCCGCGGCAACCCTGAAGCCGCCTTACCATTCTGCGCCCGCCACCATTTATGCTTGTGCGGGCTGGTTGAGCCCGGCCCGATCTGCTCGTGCTTTGCTTCGCGGTCCTTTTGAGTTTCGTCCACTGAGAAGAGCATGTATTTCTCAAATGTGTGCTTGCGGTAATAGCGCCGTCCGCGGAAGTGCATGTACACTTCAGCAGTTTTAGGCAACCAGAGTTCGACCTTCTTCTTTCCAAACGGAACGGGCCCATACTCTGTAATTTGGTGTTCGGCCAGCAGGTGAATCTCGGGCAGGGGATTGATCATCTCCGTCTCAATGCGGATAATCTGCAGCTTATCTGCTGTTACCCAGGCGCGCCCTTTCAAGCTCACAGGATAGGTGTTATTGCCGACGAGGTAGGCCTGAATGTGGTTGGGGCGATCCGAGCGCTGGCGGAAGTGCACCAGCCATGTCGCCTGCCCATGCCATTCACCCAGCCCTTCGCACTCCATCTGGAACTCATCTCGCATGGCCGGATGAAAAACCAGTGCGAGCGCCGCGAATCCTTTGTCAGCAAAATAATCGGGCAGTGTCTCCATGCCGTAGTGCTCACTCCGGTACTCATCAACCAGAATCGTTCCCGGTCGAGGTTGCGAGATGGAAGCTGCGTAATCAAACTTTCGCGTATCCTTGGTGGTCGGATTCCCAAGATCGTCCAGCCGCTCATGCAGAAGATCTTCGATTGCGGCGAATCGGGCGATATCATCTACAAACTGCTCAACCCCTCGTCCTGCACCGCCAATTACGTTTTCTACAGGGCAGGGCGCGCCTTTCGCGACCGGAGGGGGCGCTCGATCGATGCTGGGCGGCTGCCATGCGGTGTCCGGAAGCTTCGAGTCTCCCAAAAAATCTTCATCGCCGACCGGCTTGAAGATGACAGTTTCCGACGCTGCTGTACTCGCTCCTGCGGCAATCTTTTGGTGCTGTTGCAACTGCCTGAGGAGTTCCTGCGCCTGCGGGGCTGTCGCGCTTTTCGGAGCCGTATCCAGGTATGCCTCCAGCGCGGCAATTGCCTGCGGCGTCCTGCCCAGATTCGCTAACGCTTGGCCCAGCACTAATTGAGCAGCCGCGCCGTCGCGCCGGCCTTTGTCCACCGCTAATTGCGCCTCTTCGGCCGCCTTTTGATATTGCTGCTGCTTGAAGTAGGAATCGGCCAGAAGATTGTAGGCCATCCAGTTGTCGGGATCGCCTTCCACCGCTTTTTCCAGGTTCTTGCTCGCATCTCCGTACTGCTGTCGTAACAATTGCACTCGTCCCAGCAAAATCAGAGCCTGACTGTAGCGGGGATTAATCGTCGCCGCCTCGCTCAGGTATTTCTGCGCTGCGTCGAAATCCTTCTTTTGAAAATAGAGATATCCAAAAAGGAACTTTAGCTGCGGGCTCGATGGTGCCAGCTTTTCAGTATTCTGCAGCCGCTTCTGCCCTTGTTTTAGGTCGCCGGCTTTCAGCGCTTTCACCGCACGCTTCATCTCTTTGCTGGCCTTGGGTGACATGTTGGCATCGGCGGCATCAAGATCAATAGCGGAAGGATCGCGCTCCATCAACACTTCCGAGGTCACCATGTTCGCCGGATTCTGTATGTCCGCGACTGTATGCCCGGTAAAAAAGCCAACAGCACTCACTTCGACGTTGTACTTCCCGATGGGGAGGTCAATAAAATCGGCCTCCGACCTTTCGGTCGTGGTTTGCCAGGTGACTGTCTTTCGCTCCTCGTTCGTGAGCTTAACGACCGCCTGCCGGTCCAACCGCTGTTTGTCTTCCCCGACGACGTGAACAACAAGATTTCGCTCGCGCTCTATAATCTTGGTCCGTTCATCCGTATTCATCGGGTCCGTCGGATTCGTGGTACTTGAAATCCGTGGCTCGCCGCCACTTCCGCCCACCTGCGCGGCAATCTGGGGAGCAGGAAGACAAAGGAACAGGGCGGCCACAACAGAGGTCTTAGCCATGAGGAACCTTGATGCGAAGGGGCGGCAATTCATGTCACACCTCGAACGTGGGCGATTTAGTTGTTCGGATAGGAATCGGCACAGGCCGATTGTTGCGGGAGCAAGCAGGCCCGAGCAAGCACCCAAAGTATGGTGCCATTCGAAGCCTTTGTCAATTGAGGCTATTCCTTACCCGATCTCTGGTTAATGACGCGGATCTGACGTGTGACGTGCAAAGCTTTGCAACAATGCTGCGAAAGATTGATCAACTTCCGCAACAGAACTCAGTTCGCGGCGAAAGCCATAAAAATTTACGTTCTTCCTGGGTTCCGTGCGCTACGAGTTGCGGTACAATCCTTCCGCTTCACAATCCTGCCAGTACCGTTACCAGAAAGGCATTTCGCTGAAATACGCTTTCCAACTCACCTGTAGTTTCGGAAAAGGAGAATCATGATTCGAAGGTTCTGTACATCTCTGCTCACGGTAGGCGCGCTCGTCTTACTGGCCGCTTTCACCAGCCAGGCCGAGTTGAGGCCGATGCTGACCCACCATGTACGAGAAGTCACCCGCAATGGCCAAGCCCGCCTCGTTGGACATCTGCCCGCAAACCAATCTATGCGCTTGGTAATGGTCCTCCCATTACGCAATCAGGCTGCTCTTGATAAGTTCCTCAGTGACGTCAACGATCCTTTCAGCTCCAGTTTTCATCACTATCTGACGGTGGAGCAATTCACGCAGAAATTTGGCCCCACTCAGAGCGACTATGACACGGCGATCGCCTTCGCCAAGACCAACGGCTTCAAGGTGACCGGCACTTCGGTCAACCGCGTGAACCTCAGCGTCGCCGGCACGGTCTCCAAGATCGAGGCCGCGTTCCACGTGACCATGAACGTTTACCAGCACCCGACCGAGAACCGCACCTTCTTCGCTCCCGACCGTGAGCCCACGGCCGACGTGCAGCTCTGGCACGTAACCGGGCTCGACAACTACTCGATTCCGAAGCCTATGCTGCAACGCCGGGATGTAGATCCATTGGCGCATCCCCCGGCAACGACCGGTTCCTGCCCCGGAAAATCATTCTGCGGCAGCGACATGCGGGCCGCTTATTACGAGGGAACGACGCTCACCGGTTCCGGCCAGTACGTCGGATTGCTGGAGTACGAGGGCACCGACCTGGCCGACCTGAATACCTATTACAAGAATGCCGGTCAGACCAACAACGTTCCGGTCACTCTTCTCTCAGTGGACGGCACTTCCACCAGCTGCCTCGCAAGTCAGGGATGCGATGATACCGAGCAGACCATCGATATGACGCAGGCACTGGGCATGGCGCCCGGCCTCGTCGGTTTAACCGAGTACATCGGTTCGACCGACTCCGCACTGCTCAATGCCATGGCGACTGGCGGCGGCGGGCCGCTTATGTACAACCTGAGCTCTTCCTGGGTATGGCGCCCCGCCGATGCCTCGACTGACGATCCCTACTACGAGGAGATGGAATCGCAGGGGCAGACGATGTTCCAGGCCTCGGGTGACAGCGGAAAGTGGAGCAAGAGTCAGGAGTACACGTGGCCCTCGGACAACCAGTACGTGATCTCAACCGGCGGAACTGACCTGACCACCACGGGCGCGGGCGGACCATGGGCTTCGGAAACGGGCTGGGCGGATAGCGGCGGCGGCATCTCTCCCAATAGCGTCGCAATTCCCTCCTGGCAAGTAGCCACTGCTGCGGGCTGCTCTTCTTGCTCGCAGACGCTCCGCAACGGTCCGGACATTTCGGCGAATGCAAATTACACCTTCTACGTCTGCGCCGATCAGACCACCTGTAGTGAAAACGAGTACGGTGGCACCAGCTTTGCGGCGCCGATGTGGGCAGCTTATATTGCTCTTACCAATCAGCAGGCCGGCCAGAACGGAAATCCACCGGTTGGCTTCATTAATCCCACTCTCTACACCCTCGGGTTGAGTTCGAGTTACAACACCGACTTTCACGACATCACCAGCGGCAGCAATGGTTTCCAGGCGACCGTTGGATACGATCTCGTGACCGGTTGGGGCAGCCCGAACGGTGCCAACCTGATCGTCGCCCTTGCCGGCAGCGGCAGCTCCGGCAGCTTCACCCTGAGTGCATCGCCCAATAAGATCAGGATCGCCCAGGGCACCTCAGCCAAGAGCACCATCACTTCGACAACGACCGGTGGCTTCGATTCAGCCGTGACGCTGTCGTCCAACGTGAATATCGTGTTCTTCAGCCCGAATCCGATCCCGGCGCCGGGCTCCGGCACGTCAACCGCATTTATTAAGGTCAGCAAGAGCACTCCGCTCGGCCCTCATACCTTGAAAATCACGGGCACGGGCGGCGGCGTGACCGCTAGCACCACGATCACGATCGATGTGACCCAGTAGCGCAGCTGAAGTCGCTAACAACACCAGGGGCCCGAACCGCGAGGTTCGGGCCCTTTGTTTTCTTGCGCCCTCAGTCCAGATCAAAATCGCGAATGGGCTTGCCCGTATCGGGCGTTTCCTTGGCTTTCTTGATGGCTTCCTGGAATTTTTTCTCGAGCAGATCAGAGGCGTGTTTCTGCGCTTCCACAGATTGACGGAAAATTGAATCGCGGCGGTTGTCCTGCTCCTTCATGGCGCGCGCCGCCTCTTCAATGTCGTTGAAAGTCTTAGGCCTGACTGCGGCGGTATGCGCGATCACCGCTCGTTCCGCCGGATCAACTTTCAAAACGGCATTGCAGCACGGGCAGGTTACTTCAAAAGCTGAGTTCTTCTTGGTCACGAGCAGATGATAAATCAAACCCGTGGGCAGAGCACCTGCCGCGCTTCTGGCGAGCGTGAAACGGCCTGCTCCTTATCGGGGCTGCAGCTTGATCGGCAGGACGTGAAATAAGTAAAGCATTTCCCAGCCGAGCAGGACCATCGCAACCACCACCACGGCTACAGCCAGGATTTCTCCGAAACTCATCCGCCCGCGGGTCGGCTCAAAACGCCGCGTAACCAGGTTCAGGATGTTCAGGGTGGCGAAACCGAAAACTACTACCCAGAGAATATTGTAAATGTTCGCGCGCTTTTCCGACTCCTGCAGCAGGAGTAACGCAAACGACTGAAAAGGGATCACCGCCATCCGCAAAGTACGATTCGCTTCGTCAGCGTGATATGAAGACATTGATACTTGCCCTCTTCGCGTCAGTTTTCATTCGCAGAGGACGTTCTACGATAACATTTTCGCCTCTATGCCACGCATTGCCTTATTTCCACCCATCACAATGCAGATCCGTGGCTTCGCGAGGGCTGCTTTATAATAGAAAGATTCTGGAGGGCTCGCCGTCCCGCCTGTATAGGCGCTCGCGTCGCGATCCACTTCTCCTATCTCAGATGTCCACAGAGACCATTGTTGTTCGAGGCGCCAGAGTTCATAACCTCAAGAACATAGATTTCGAAATTCCCCATAACTGCATGACCGTCGTGACCGGAGTGTCCGGGTCAGGAAAATCCTCTCTCGCCTTTGACACGATCTACGCCGAGGGCCAGCGCAGGTATGTCGAATCCCTCTCCGCTTACGCCCGCCAGTTTCTGGAACGGATCGAGAAACCTGACGTCGATCTTATAGAGGGTATCGCTCCAGCCGTTGCCATCCGGCAGAAGAATTCCACCCGCAACCCGCGCTCTACGGTAGCGACCGCAACCGAGATCTACGATTACCTGCGCCTTCTTTTCGCCCGTATCGGACGTACTTATTGCCTGAATTGCGGTAATGAAGTCAAGAAAGACACGGTTGATGAAGTAACCGCTGCCATTCTCGCCCTGGGTGAAGGCAGCCGGCTCAACGTTCTGTTTCCGCTGCAAGTGCACGGGGCTCCAGCAGAGTCTGCCGCAAAAAAGCCGCGTCCCAGGAAAAAGATGCGGGCGGAGGATAAACTCCCTGATGATCAGCTCAAGGCGAGGCTGCTCAATCTCCGTGCTCGCGGCTTCAATCGCCTTTATCAGGATGGCAAGATCTTCGAGTTCTCCACTCCTGAATCTCTGCTCGACATCAACTTCGCGGAGCCGGCTTTTGTTCTGGTTGATCGTCTCGCGGTTTCGGCCGGCGCTCGTCCCAGAATCGTTGATGCCATCGAAATCAGCTATCGCGAAAGCGGTGAGGTACTTTTTGAAGCTGTGCCGCGCGAAGAAGCAGCCACGCCGGACCGGCTGCGCTTCTCCCAGCGCTTCGAGTGCAAGCAATGCCACCTTCGTTACGAAGAACCTGAGCCTCGACTGTTTTCCTTCAACAATCCTTATGGTGCATGCCCCCGCTGCCAGGGCTTCGGCAACACCATTGATTTCGACATGAATCTGGTCATTCCGGACAAGTCAAAATCGCTGAATGAGGGTGCAATCGAACCCTGGACCAAGCCCAAGTACCGCAGCCTCTTCGCCGAATTGAAGCGCTTTGCCAGACAAACAGGCATTCCGCTTGATGTTCCCTGGTCTGAACTGGACCCGGAGCACCAGAGGCTCGTGATCGAGGGCGGTAATCGTTTCTCCGGAGTGCGAGGATTCTTCCAGCATCTCGAGCGCAAGAAATACAAGCTCCACGTGCGCGTTTTTCTCAGCCGTTATCGCGGTTATGCGCTTTGCTCCGATTGCAATGGGGCGCGGCTTCGCACTGAAGCCCGGCAGGTGAGGATTAACGGCAAGAACATCTGCCAAGTTTGCTGCATGACTGTTGAGCAAGCGGCTACTTTTTTCGAGGATGTGACGTTGACCGGGCAGGAAGCGGCGATCGCGGAAAAGCTTCTGACGGAAATTCGCGAGCGTTTGCAATTCCTCAATGAAGTCGGGCTGGAGTATCTCACGCTTGATCGCATGGCATCGACGCTGTCCGGCGGCGAATCGCAGCGCATTCAGCTGGCAACATCATTAGGCTCCCGGCTCGTCGGAACCCTTTATGTTTTGGACGAACCTTCTATCGGACTGCACAGCCGTGATACTCAGCGGCTGATTAAGATTCTGCATGAACTGCGGGACCTGGGAAATACCATTCTGGTGGTGGAACACGATCCCGAACTAATGCGTGCATCCGACAGGATCATCGATCTCGGGCCGGGCGCCGGAGAAAACGGCGGCAAAGTGGTTGCCGAAGGCACATATGAGCAGATCAGGCACACGCCAGCTTCCCTGACCGGCCGCTATTTGTCGGATGAATTACGCATTCAAATTCCGCCTTCGCGCCGCCGCCCCGGCTCGCAGCAGGTCAAAATCTTTGGGGCGCGCGCCCATAATTTAAAGAATGTCGATCTGACACTTCCATTGCGAATGTTGGTCGCCATTACCGGCGTTTCCGGCTCCGGAAAATCCACTCTGTTGCATGACGTGGTCTATCGCGCTTTGTCAGCTGCAAAGGCCCAGACCAACGGCGGCCTCGCATCAAATACCGGAGCATGGGACGGCGTCGAGGGGGCAGAATTTATTGACGATGTCATTTTGGTGGACCAGTCCCCCATCGGCCGCACCCCGCGATCAAATCCCGTCACCTACATCAAGGCGTTCGACGCCATTCGCGAGTTGTTCGCCTCGCTTCCGGAGGCAAAAAAGCGCGGCTATAGCCCCGGCCATTTTTCTTTTAATGTTCCCGGCGGACGCTGCGAAACTTGTCAGGGCGACGGCACCGTCACTGTAGAAATGCAGTTTCTCGCCGACGTGGAATTGATCTGCGAAGAATGCAAAGGCGCCCGCTATAAGCCGCAGGTGCTGGAGATCAAATACCGCGGCAAGAATATTCATGAAGTTCTCAATTTAACCGTCAAGGAAGCCTTGCACTTTTTCGCGGGAGTAGCCAAGATTACAGAGAAACTCCGCGTCTTGGAGGAAGTCGGTCTTGGTTATCTGAGGCTCGGACAGTCCGCCACCACGCTTTCTGGAGGCGAGGCGCAGCGCATGAAAGTCGCCGCGCATTTGCAGCCGGCATCAACACGGGCCGGTTCCGACCGCAAACGCCGCATTCTATATATCTTTGACGAGCCCACCACCGGCCTGCATTTCGACGATATTAGCAAGCTACTCTCGGCGTTTCGGCGTCTGATCGAAGTAGGTGGTTCCATCCTGGTTATCGAGCATAATCTCGAAGTAATCAAGACAGCGGACTGGGTGATTGATCTCGGTCCCGAAGGCGGCGAACGCGGCGGATACATCCTGGGTGCCGGAACACCCGAAGACATCGTGACCACTTCCGGGTCTTACACGGGCCAATATCTCGCCCAGGTGCTGCAACCGAATGGAATGCTTCATGCGCAGGTCGGCTAGATTTTCGCTGGTGCTGGTGGTCGCGGGTTGCACGGCGTTGCTCGGTCAAAACACTGGCTCTACCATCCGCCATCACAAAGTTGCTGTGGAAAGCTCCGTCTCGCCAGACCTCACCCAGGCCGAAGCAGATATCGAAAAGAAAAGGTATGCCGAGGCAGAACCCCTGCTGCACAAAGTTATCGCGGCTGATCCGGAAAATTACGAAGCATGGTTCGATTTGGGTTTTGTCTGCAACGGTTTAGGCAAAACGCAAGACTCCATCGACGCATATCGTAAATCAGTCGCAGCCAGGCCTGACGTATTCGAATCGAACCTGAACCTGGGCCTCATGCTTGCGAAAACGGGTGATCCGAATTCGGAACAATTCCTTCGTGCCGCAACGACTTTAAAACCTACTGCGAACATTAATGAGGGCCACGCCCGCGCCTGGTTGTCGTTGGCTCACGTAGTAGAAAACAGGAATCCGGATGAAGCCATCGACGCTTATAAAAAGGCCGCCGCGCTCCAGCCGAACAACCCTGAACCACTTCTCTCTGCCGGCGCACTGTTCGAAAAGGAAAATCGCTTTTCCGATGCCGAGCAGCAGTACAAACATGCATTAGCTCTTGATGCAAGTTCTGAGGACGCGCTCACAGGTCTGGCCAACATTTATATGCGGGGGCAGCGATTTGCAGATGCCGAACCGCTGCTGCGCCGGCTGGTTTCTCTTCATCCCGGTGATGCACCCGCGCGCCTGCAACTGGGGCGCGTTTTGGCGGCCGCCGGAAAAGATGATGACGCGATCGCGGAACTTCAAATCGTTGAGAAGCTCGAGCCATCCAACACAACTCTACAGCGGGATCTGGCCGGGCTTTACTCTTCTGCCGGAAAACTGGCTGATGCAGAAAAGTCATATCGCAGTCTGCTCGCGGCCAGCCCGAACGACGCAGAATTGCATCACGCGCTGGGAGTCGTCTTGATGAGGGAGAGAAGGTTTCCCGACGCTCAGGAAGAATTGTTAAAAGCGGTCACTCTGAAACCGGATTTTGGCGGGGCCTACGGCGACCTCGCCGCTGCCGCCAGCGAGAACAAAAACTATGAGCTGGCGATAAAGGCCACCGACGCGCGGGCGAAGTTCCTGCCGGAAATTCCCGCCAGCTATTTCTTGCGCGCCAGCGCCTATGATCACTTGCGCGACTATAAGCTGGCGGCCCAGAACTATCATAAGTTCCTTGAGGTCGCCAACGGCCAGTACCCCGACCAGGAGTGGCAGGCGAAACATCGTCTGCTGGCGATTGAACCGAAGAGATAGAAGATGCGACTCCGCCCAAAATCTCGCGCAGCCGTCCTGATCATGGTCATAGGGGCTGCACTGATCACCTGGGCGTCTAAAGAAGAAAGCCTTGACGAGCTGAAGGCGCGCGCTGATAACGCACGCACGGAAGACCGGCCGGCGCTTTGCATTGAGGTTGCCGAGCATGAGCTCAAATCAGCCGATCAGCTCTATCGTTCGGGAGACCTTGATAAAGCGCGCGCGGCAGTCGCCGTAGTGGTCGATTACTCGCAACAGGCGTTCGATGCCTCCACCCAGACCGGAAAGCGCCTGAAGAAAACAGAGATCGCCTTACGCAAAATCGCTGAAAAGCTCCGAGATATCAAAGAAACCCTTAATTTTGCCGATCAGGCTCCAGTCCAAACTGCGGCTGACAAGCTGGAAAAAATGCGGACCGACCTGCTCTCGCAGATGTTCCCCAGGGACCACAAATGAGCCGCGTTGCTGGCATTACGTATGCGGCCTTCGCCATTCTCTCGATCTCGTTAAGCGCTGCCCAACAGCGGCGCGATCCCCTTACTCCCGCGGAAATTAACCAGCTGCGGGACGCAGCGCAGGACCCGGACCAGCGGTTGAAATTATTCGTTCAGTTCGCGCGCGCGCGTTTGACCTCGCTGGAGCAGATGCGCGCCGATCCCAAGGTGACCGACCGCGACCAGGATACTCACGACAACCTGCAGGACTTCCTCGACGTCTATGACGAACTTGATGACAATGTCGACACGTTTGTTGACCGGGGCGCGGATCTGAGAAAAATCCTGAAGTTCGTGATCGAAGCGGACTCAGAGTTCGCCGTTCGCCTCAGGGCATTGAAGAACAACGCCCAGATACAAAAAGAAAACACATCGGCCTACGAATTCCTGCTCACCAGCGCGCTGGATACTTTGAAGAGCAGCACGGAAGATCACCGTGAACTGCTTGCCCAACAGGAGCAGGCTTTCAAGCGAAAGAAGAAATAACACCATTTCGAAACCGCTTTTCCCTGTCACCGCCGGCTCCGCATCGTGCTACTCTACCGAAAAGTGCCCGCTTCTCTCCTTGCAATTTTCCACGAATGCTATCGCGATCTGCGCCCGCGCGCGCCAATGCCTGAGCTGCAGCTCGAATTCTTCGCCTTCGCCAACATCAACAACACCATCCGGCTAAGGGAAGGAAAGTTGTTCGTGCGTCTGTCTGATCTGCTTGAAGGCGCCCCGGAAACGGTTCTGCGGGCCATTGCCCACATTCTGCTCGCGAAAATGTATCGCAAACCCATCGAACGCGACCATGCGACGCGCTATCGCCGCTACATTTCAAGCCATGCTCTCAGCAGGAAAGCTCATCTTGTCCGCCAGATTCGTGGGCGAAAGCAAATCCGCGACGCGCAAGGAGACGTTTACGATCTGAATGCCATTTTTGACGAGCTCAACGCGCGCTTCTTCTTTGGGCTTCTCGCGCGGCCGTCTATGACCTGGAGCCGCGATCATGCCCGCAACTCCCTTGGGCATTTCGATCCGGCGCACAATACAATCGTCGTCAGCCGCGTTTTCGACCACGCTCGCGTTCCACGTTACGCGCTCGACTACATCGTTTACCACGAAATGCTGCATCTGAAGCATCCGGTAAAGCTCCGCGGCAGCCGCAGGTGTGTGCATTCGGCGGAATTTCAGGCGGAAGAAAAATTGTTTCCCGACCTCGACGCCGCCCAAAGATTCATTCGCGCGCTCTAAGTGAGGTTTCGCTTTGCGAGGGATCGCCAATTGCGGCCTGGCAAGTCTCGCAAAGAATAACTCTAGTAGCTGTCGGAGCACGGTAAGTATGGCACCGCAGCGCCGCCATCGTAGTTGTTGATCTTCGATTCCTGCACCAAGCTCCACTTGCCATTCTCGCTCTGGTAATACTTCCAGTCGTAAAGGCCGATCTGATATCCCAGACTGAAGATTTCCTTGTACTTGCAATCGCCATAGCTGGAGTTGCAACTGTACTGGTAGGTAAAGGTGCGGGTCTTCACGCTTCCCAGATCCCCTCCCGTATTCACCATCGATGACGCCGAAATCCTGTTGAGCACATAACCGAGGTTTTGCGTCTGAGTAATGTTGCAGTTCGCGTACGAGCTATAGTTCGTGTTTGCTGACGCGACCTTGATCGCCGCTCCGGCCTTGCCCACGGTTATGCATCTCTGGGACATCGGAAGATCAATCGAGAATCGCTTGAAGCTGGTGGGATCGGTCCAACTCAGCTCGGTGCTTCGATCGTAAATGTACTTCTCGTCAAAGGTCTTGACGTCCCAGGGATAACCAATCGAACTCTTCGTCCACACAAAGTAGCCGGTCTGAGCAAAGCTTTCACCGTCATCGGGAACGATCGTTGTGTAGATGGGGTTGGCATTTCCCGGCCCCATGAAATTGGTTAAACGGCTCGGGTAGCCCATAGTAAAGTAGGCCATCATGTCCTCGGTTCCAGATGGGCAAGTGTAAGTCTGGGAGAACGCGGGCATTGCGCACACGAAAGCGAAGACAAGAAAAAGGCAGTTTTTCACTTGAGTTCCCTACTGAGTCATTGCGTACCGTGGCTACAAGCTAGTACGGGAACCTATGTAGATTCAATAAGACAAAAACCTTAAGCGCCGGCTCTTTTCTACACGGTATTCCTCGACTCGCCTGCAGTCGACGCCACAGAACCAATCTGTGTGCTAAAAATCGCTCAGCGCAGGTTCCGCAGCAGAAGCCCGACAATCACCGCATAAACGAAATCCCAAAGAATCCTCCAATAGCCGCTGCTTTCAGTGAGCGTGCCCATGAAAAAAGGGAACCCGAATCGGGTTCCCTGTCGGAAGAATCTGGCGCCTACAGCGTATTCAGAAAGGTAATCAGATCGCTCTGCTGCTGCTGCGTGAGGCCGTTGAAAGCCGCGACGACCTGCGCCGCCTCCGAGTCCGAGGTGATGGCATGGTCTTCAATTGCAGTCATCAGATTCATCGTGCGCCCGTCATGCAGATAAATCTTGCGCAGCGAAAGTCCCCACAGCGGAGTCGTCCGGAACTGCGTCCCGCCTGCTTGCCCGAACGGGCAGTTCCCCGCAAGTACCGGTTGCGGCGAACAGAAACCATCGCCCAGGTGGTTGTTCGGCGTGCCAACGCCCATATTGTGCAAGAGCAAGTCGGAATACAGCGGCACCGCTTGAGAAGATAGCGCCTTGCTCTGGATGCATTTCACGTTGTTTTCGCAAGGGCCTCCGGTCTTGCTGTACGCCTCCGGAACCTTGATCGGCGTACCTGTGGTATATCCCTGCGTAGGCGTGATGTGGCAGATGTTGCAACCCACCGCGCTGAACTGCGTCTGCCCATCCAGGCAAGCCTGCGAGGTGCAGGCAGCAGCAGTATTGGGAGCAAGATAGAGCAGGTAATGGAAGATCGCGATCAGTGAACCACCCTGCGGATCATTTGGCTCCGTCAGATCGCCCTTGGTAATGCATGGAGGAAACGCCTTTCCGTTCGAAAGCTGTTCCTGAGTGTTGATCGGATTGGTTATCCCGACCTCCAGCGTCATCGCGTTCCCGATGAACTGGGTCAGCGTCGCGTACTGGGCCTTGAACCCGAACTTACCTATAGTCGCGGTCCCATATTCATCCGAAACGTTGTTGACCACCCCCGCGACGCCCATCGGCTTGTTGGTCTGCTGCGATGCCGCCATGCTTTCGATTGCCGATGCAGGAATGGAATCAATCAATCCCATGCCGAAGTTCGGCGGTGCGAGCCGGTTTTCAAACAATGTCGCCGCAACCGGGAAGGTCGGAGTGGTCGGAATGACCTCGCCAGGATAGTTGCAGTGAGGAACGAAAGCCGAAATGGTCAGCGGCGCCATAAGAACTCCGCCTTCGTTCTTTGAGCCGGTCGGATCAGTTCCGTCCATCGGATCGAACTGCCCGCTCGAGTCAACCGTGGCAAAGATCGTGTCGACGTTCTGCAGCGACCCGGCGCCGCCGCCGGCGATGGGACTGCCATGGCAGTCGGTGCAATTATCCTGCGTGTAAACGGGTCCCAAACCCTGGCGCGGGTCCCACGTCTTGGTATAGACGATGTCGCCCTGGCTGAACATCGTATTTTCTAGTCCTGTTATGTTTGGAATGGGATCTCCCAGCGCGGGAGCGCTCGCCTTGACGATTCGCTGGCCCTGCTGCAACAGACATAGGGCGAGCACAACCACAAGGGCTCCGGCAAATACAATGGTCGCGCTGCGGATGGGGGCTTGGTTTCGTGACCTCTGCATGAACTTTCTCCGATTTTTGTATCGAACCGGGCCAAGGCCATGGGAGACGGCCAAGCGCCAATGGGAATATCGGTAAGAACCGTGCAATTACAGTTCCGAAAGGTAAGAAGCTGGTCCAGATGGGCTAGAGGCGGCTTTGCTCGCGTCGTTCATCGTCAAGACCCGAGCCATTCGTCGAAGTTTCTTACCGTTTCAGGCCATTTAAGTAGCGCTTTGTGTTGCTTCGGTTCGCACATATCTGGGCTTCACGCTCCGTCATCTGCCTGCTGAGGAAAACATAGCAACTGAACCGGTATGAGATGTGAAAAGTTTTGCATATATCCCATGCTAGGCTAGGGAAAGCAGCCAGAACGCATTGCTATGCCCAAGATTCTGCAAGCGCCAGATGGAAGCCAAATTGCCCCTTCAGCGGTACTGCCAGTGTGCTCCTCCCCTGAGGCGAATGGCTGTTTTTGAAGAAATTTTGATGAACATTGGCGGTCGCGCAGTTTGAGTCTTGGACGTTGAGTCAGTGAACCCGCCTTGTCCGGACTGCACGATATCGAACGATAGTGAGGGATTCGGTGAGATTGAAATTGTTGGGGTGTTTTCTT
>Ga0335081_10009086_pt1 | contig 15968 bp, 17 predicted proteins | sample Lox_Sample_35_FD_206713 | JGI IMG/M metagenome (GOLD analysis project Ga0335081, IMG submission 206713) | Soil microbial communities from Loxahatchee National Wildlife Refuge, Florida, United States - Lox_Sample_3.5 | ecosystem: Environmental > Terrestrial > Soil > Wetlands | place: USA... | reverse complement strand
CGAGCACGGGGTGGCGGACCGTGAAGCGAAGCAGCCGAAACAGCGCCCGGAGGAGCTGAACGATCCAGATCACCGCTTCGGGGGTCCGGTAGACCGGGGACCGCCACACCGGGGAAGCAAACGGATCCGGGTTGTCGACCTGGGCGAACTGCTCGCCGGTCACCTTACGCATATGATCGGGTCCTCTCTTGGTTGCGAGACCTGGGAGATACCGGGGGCGGCAGGAAATGCCGTTTCCTGCCGCCCCGCCTGCATTGTCAGGCTGCGTTGCCGTCGGCAGCCTTGACCTCGTGCGCGGCGTTCAGCCGCTCGCAGTCGACCGCGAACCGCTCAGCCTGCTGGGCCAGTTCCCGGGCGAACTCCAGCGCCGATCGTCAGGATCGGGGTAGTGGCCGGGTAGCTGTCGCACCACACTCGCCAGCTCTCGCCCACGTGCACGCCGATGGACCCGAACGAGCCGCCCTCGCTGCTCACGCCGCCGCGTCCTTCATCTCCGCGCTACCCCGGCCACCACGGCTAGGGGCACGTACCCCGGCCGCTTTCAGCGAGTACGCCAGGCGCCCGGCCTGATTCACGTACGGGGTTACCGCCAGGCCCGTGAATTCCACCGGAGTGAACGGCATCCCCGCCGAGGCTGGCGGCAGCACAGGCTGCACCCGTGCGGCGACTTTCACCCGGACCGTCTTGGCACGAGCTTGCGGGTCGGCATCGATGACCTCGATCACCCACAGCGGCTCACCGGTCGCCTTGTCCTTGGACTGGACGAACCGGTCGCCTCGCGATGCGTCGAAGTCCCGCAACGGCTCGGCCTGTCCGGCCGCGAACGTCCCGTGCGGGAAGGCTTGGCCGAATTCCACCGGGATCGGACCCTGTAGCGCCATCTGGCGCCTCCTCTCGGTCTTGTCGTCAGTCGTACTGACGACAACTTGTCCTGTCGAGTAGAGAATAACCGAACTTTGGCGAGTTGACAAGACGAGTTATCGAGGAGGTGTCACGCGGTGAAGGGGTACACGTCCTCCAGCTCATGAAGATCGCCGGGGAGGACGGCGTCGACAACCTGGAGCGGCCGGTTCTCGGCGTCGTAGACGGTGAGCAGCAGGTTCAGGGCAGCCGCCTGCTTACCGACTTTGAGCAGGCGGGACTCTTCCGCCGTGACTGGCCGGGCGCGGATCCGCTCGGCTACGTGATCGAACCGCAGCCGTTTGAGCGCATGGAGATGCTGGTGGATGCCCCCCGGGATCGGTTCAGGCTTGGTAAGGTCGGTCCCCTCGGCCACATCGAGGGGGAACCACGACGAGAGCAGCTCGGAGGGCTGGCCGTCACGTTCGATGAGCTGCCGACGGAGAAGCGCCGGCGTCCCGGCGGGGGTGCGCAGCAGCGTGGCCACCGCCGACGGCGCTGGTTGGCGCCCGACGTGCAGAAAGACGCCTTGTGTCGCCGTCTCGGCCTCATCGAGGAGTGCCCGCCCTGGGCGCGGATGGTCGGCGAGCACGGCGCGGTTACGTACGAATGAGCCCCGCCCATGCTCACGGTCGATCCATCCTTGGCTCTGCAGGACCTGGAGCGCCCGGACGACAGTCGGCCGGGATACGCCGAACTCGCGGACAAGCTGGGTCTCCGACGGGAGGACTGACCCGTGCGGATACGTGCCATCTTCGATGCGGCGCTGGATCGTGCTCACGATCTGCGCATACTTCGGCGGGGAGAATTCCATGTCCGCCATGTCGACCGCCTAACTACTCATCGACTCGACTTGTCGAGAAGCGTAGCTCTGATCTGCCCAGATGTCACTAGGTAGCAGTCAGAAGCCTCGCCCGTCACTTAGCGCATCTGCACTGAGGCACGGCTCAAGTGCGGGGAGCATCGGCTGCGGTGAACCCCAGCGGAGCTCGAACCAGACAGTCCGGCCATATTCGTCTCCGGACTGCCCCCACCGATCGGCGACCAACGCCACCATGCCCAGGCCCCGCCCATCCTCCGAGATGGCATCGAATGTCCGTGTTGTGGGGGTCTTGTCCGACCCGTCATCGCACACCCCAACAAGTACCGATGACTCGCCGAGGTGGACGATCACCTCGAACCCCCCGCCATTACCGGATGCCGTATGCAGTAGCGTGTTGGTCGCCAGCTCAGACACGCATAAGACCGCCTCGTCGGCTACCGGGCAACCATCCAGCGCCCGCGCCACGAACCGCCGAGCGTAGGCCACCTGCTCATGGCAGCCCGGGAACACGCGCCGCTTCGGCCGGGCCATCGTAGTTGTAATCCTTTCCTCGGAGATCGGCACGAAGGCTGTGCTGATCGCCCATCGCCGCTGGCCGTCACCGTGCGGCGAGTCCTGAGCCTCCGCAGTCGAAGCAATCCGTCTTGCGACCGCTATCTAAGGCGCCGTCGGCCAGTTCGCACGCCACTCGTCGGCGCGACCTCACGAAGATCCACCCCCGGCCTCGGCAGGAGCGGCACCCGGCCAGCTCGGCTATTCGGAGTGCGTTCATGTGGCAAAGATCGCGCACCGCCCGGCTGCAACCCATTACTGCCCGATATCCCGAGACGGGATAGGCTCGCACACACTCATGCCGTACCTGTGCTCGGGCACCTGACCTGACGGAGAGGATGACGGTATGCCCGGACGGGCCGCCGACTTAATCGACATTCCGACCTCGCTCTGGCAGCGAGCCGAGATGACCGAGGCCTTGCGGGGCCGCGACATGGGGCGCGTGTTCCGGCTCGTCCGCCAGTACGCAGGCGCTAGCCAGACCCGGCTGGCCATCGCGTGCGGCATGACCCAGGGCAAGATCAGCGAAATCATGCGGGACATCCAGCACGTCACCGCACTGGAGGTGTTCGAGCGGCTAGCCGACGGGCTGAACATGCCCGACAACGCACGCATCGCCCTTGGCCTGGCCCCGCGCGCACCCTTGGTCGATGCCGACACGGTTCCGGTCGGGCAAACGCGGCGGGCGCTGCCAGACATCCCGCCGCGGGATGCTCGTCTGGCGGCGGATGGTCTTCCGGTCTTCGATCCCCTTAGCGTGGATGTTCCAGAGGGGGAGGAGGACGAGGAAATCGTGCGACGGCGAACCTTCATAAGCCTTACCGGCGCGTCGTTGTTCGGCGCGATCCTCGCCACTGCCGGGCCTGGCGGGCCGGTCGATAGCGTCGAGTCCTTCGTGGCAGTGCTCGCTGGTTACTCGCCGGATACTGCGGCGGGGTCGCTCGACGCGCCCCCCGATCTGTCGGCGCTGGGCCCGGCGGTCGCGAAGGCCAAGCGTGATTACCAGGCGTGCCGGTACTCGGACGTGATCGATGACCTTCCGGGGCTGCTCCCACGCCTGCACGCCGCGTGCGCTGTCATGACAGGGGATGCCCGCCTCCAGGCGTACACGTTGTCGGCCGAGGCTCACCATGTCGCGGCGAGTATCCTGCTCAAGCTGGGTGATCAGGGGCTTGCCTGGCTTACTGCCGACCGGAGCATGCAAGCTGCCCGGGCCAGCCAAGATCCGCTCACCGTCGGTTCGAGCGCCCGGATCATCACGCACGCCCTGATGAGCAGCGGGCACCTCGGAGCCGCCACCTCTGCTGCGAGCAGCCTGGCTGCGCGGCTTGACCGCGATGTTTCGACGCACGATCCTGAGTCGCTATCGGTGTATGGGTCGCTGCTGCTGCGCGGGGCGATAGCCGCCGCCCAGCGCAACGACCGCCATACCGCGCAGGAACTGCTGACCGAGGCCGAGGACGCTGGCCGCCGACTCGGGACCGAGCGCAACCTGCGGTGGACTGCGTTCGGGCCAACCAACGTCAAGCTGCACCGGGTCAACATCGCCGTCACCCTCGGCGACGCTGGGACTGCCATCGACACCGCACGCGGCATCAACCTCGATCAGGTCCCCGTCACCGAACGCAAGGCGAGCCTGCTCATCGACACCGCCCGCGCCTTCCAGCAATGCGGCAAACACCAAAACGCCTACCTGGCGCTGCGGGCCGCCAGGGATATAGCGCCCGAGGAGATCGCCGGACGACCTGCCGTCCACCAGCTTGTCCGCGACATCATCACCTCGGCACCGCCCGGCGTCCAGCGCCAGGCCGAGCAATTTGCCGACCGGCTCGGGGTTGCCCGGTGACCCAGCCTGCCCGTGTGCTGTCGGCCATCGTCTGCGGCGCTGGTCCGGCATCCGAGGCCGCAAGGCTCGTCAAGCTCGCCCAGCAGCGCGGCTGGAAAGTCCAGGTCATCGCCACGCCCGCTGCCCTGGACTTCCTCGATGTCGCCGGGCTTGAAGCCCTGACAGGTTCTCCCGTTCGCAGCGCTTACCGTTCACCAGGCGAGCCCCGCTCGCACAAGGCTGATGCGGTGATCGTCGCCCCCGCCTCCTACAACACCATCAACAAGTGCGCTCAGGGCATCAGCGACACGTACGCTCTCGGCATCCTCGCCGAAGCCGTCAGCTTTCCCATCCCGGTTGTAATCCTGCCGTTCGTCAACTCTGCGCTCGCCAACCGCCGCCCCTTCAGGAGCTCCGTCGGCCAACTCCGGGACGAAGGCGTGCGTGTCCTCCTCGGACCGGGCGAGTTCGAGCCACACGCTCCCGGCACCGGCGGGCAGCAGCTCGACGCCTTCCCATGGCAACTCGCTCTCGACGAAGCGGAGCGCCTGGCCCGCGAGCGATAGCACAGCCGCCGTCGGCTTGCCGTTATGCACTGCCGAATTGCGCCGTACTAGATCAAGGCGGCACCGCACGCGGCGCCGCTGGCCCGACGTCAGCGCCCGTGCGCTGCCTCGGGCGGCCCGCCCGGGCGCACGCCGGGCCACGCGCTGGGAGACACGCAGATCAAGCTGGCAGAACGATCGGTTGAGCTGGTCACGGAATGAGTCCTCCGCGGAAGGCCTTGGCGAGAACCGCGTGGGAACTGCGCTCGACCCGTCTCGATGCTACCTCGACGCGTGCAAACAACTCATCGGCCATCTTGAGCATACGGGAGGCCTGCCGCACGATCTCACCCTGCTCCTCAAGGGGAGGCATCATGACCATAAATTGTTTGAGATCAGAGATCGACATACGCTGGTAGCCAGCAGCGGAACGTGATGCCTGCTCAATTTGCTTTCTAATGAGCGGGCCGGGCCAGCGCCTCGTTGGTGTTGTCCAGGAAGCACAGGATCGGGTGCATCCCGAAACCGCCCTTGAAATGCGGTGACGCCGACTCCTTTTCGGAATGGACCTCGATCAGGGTGGCGTCGATGTCCAGCACCACGTAGTCCAACTCCCGGTCCGGCTGACACCTACCGGAGAGGCATGATCGTCGGAAACTCCGGCTAGCTGACCGGCGCTCGCGCCAGGCCTTCACCGGTGCGCAAAAGTAGCCCGAGTACCCGCTGCTCCGCCTCTTGGTCAGTTCCAAAGAGACGGTTGCAGTGAAGATGCACGAAGCTGCGGTAGAGTGCAGCCGGCGTTTGCCTTAGTACACCTCGTTCTGCTAATTCTGTTAAGTGATGTACGATTGGGACAAGTGCAGCGCATCTAGCTGCGAAAACCTGCGTTATCTCCTGACCACCCGCCTGGCTTGGAAGAGTGCCGGCATCTCCGAGTAGCTTCCGCAGCAGGGCCTTACGCTCCCGGTATTCTGCGCCCACTGCGTGTCGCGATCTAACCTGCTCGCGACACCACTGGAGCCGGTCCACCTCGGTTAGCCCGAGACCAGCCAGGAGGTTGTCCACGCTTAGGACGCCCAGAATCGTACGGTCTAGGTGCACTGCTCGTATCTGAATGAGGCGTAGTAATTCGGCCGCCGCACGGCTATCCGCAGCCAGGAGCGCTTCAGCAGCGACGGTTCCTTGTGGGCCGCCAAACCGCTCGATCTCACGCTCATAGGTATCGAGGCTGAAGCGCAGGCAGAATCCATTGGCCATCAATTCGGTTGCCCAGGTACAGAGCGCGGGCAGGAACTGGCCAGTGAGGCAATCGGGGGCACCGCGAAAGCGGAGGCGTACATGCGGCTTCGGGTCGGAGTAGCGGACGAACAGCCATTCCTTAACCAGCCCGGAGGCAACCATATCTCCAGCAAAGTCCCGAATGGGGCCGGCGATCAGGTCCTCCTCGAGCGCGCGCCTACAGTAGAGTTTGGCGAACAACCACTCGCTGCCTGGCGGCCGTAGTCGGTCCTCCAGACTGGCAGGAATCATTTTATCACGTTGCAGCTCTTGTCTCTCGCTGCGCTCGTCTTCATGGGCACCTGCAAAAGGCTTCTCTAGGGACAGTGCGAACGGCTGACTAACGTTTGACAGCTGGCAGCTCTTTCGCAGTACCAGGGGTACGACGAATTCTGTAACGAAATGTCCGCCTGGCCCTGTGGTCCACATCTGGTCCGGCGCGGGTATCACTTCCTGGAGCAGGATGGAACGAGCATCTTGTAGGCGCATTACTTCGCTGCGTAACTCTTCCATTTGCCGCGCGTCAGCCAGATCCAGAATCATTCGGTTATCGCCCACGCTCAGATAAACGTGCTGTGGTACCTGCCAGTGAGCGCGCCAAGCCTGCAGGGCTGTGTAGAAGATCGGAGGCGATTCCTCCGGCAGTTCCCGTGCGCGGGTCAGTGGGTCGAGACGCCATTGGGCCGGGCGCAACACGATTCGCCCGACCTGCACGCGGGGAAGAAAGGGAAAGCTCGAGGCCGGGCCCCAATCAAACGTTGAGAGCTGGACCACACCGTCTTGGCTCACCTCAGCCAGAAAGCGGCAGATATCTGGTGCTCGCATATTGTTCAGCATATGCCCAGCACAGACAAGGACCTTCGCATCGCCTGCCGCCCAGCGGACATAGAAGCGGCCATTCTGGATTCCTACGACTAGTTCGTCCAGGGGAATGACCTGGGAGGAGGCCACGTAGGAGCTTACCCCTAGAACGATTTCATGGCTGCGCACCGCCGGGCGAACCATGACATTAGCTAGCCGCACCTGCTGAGGGAGGTAGACCAGTTCCGCCCAGATATGGTCTGGCGCATGGGCCTCTTCCACTCGAATGAGCTGCTCCAACGCCACGCGCGCCTCAACGCCAAGCAGGTCAACGAACCGGCCTAGACTGCGCCCGGCGCTGCACGCGCCGAGGTTGGGCCCAACGACGACTTGAAACTGTCCCGAATCGATCGCCTCGGCTGAAGAGGCGGCGATTGAGGCGTAGATATCCAAGGAAATTGGCGCTGTGGTAGTTGAGGGAGACCATGTCTCCAGGCGTGCCAAAGTAGCATCGTCCAGTTCTACGACCAATTGCCGGTCGTGCAGAGCGGTAGTGGCTAGGTCGAGTAGAGTCTGCTGCCGGAGTGCGCTCTTAGCCGGGCTGAAACCCCCGGCGCCGGCATTACTGTTCGCTGGGCCGAGCCCGAAGTTGGGATCAAGTAGCTCTAGGAGCGGTACCTCACGGAAGTGCCCATACCGCGCGAGAAATGCCTGGCGATACGCCGCGATGGAGGGCATGCCATTTGGCAATGGAGAGAGCCGGAGGAGCAGTTCGGCCGCGCGTGCGACCTCGGCGCCAACAGCCCGGGTGACCTGTCTTCCTGCCAGGGACAGAGCCATATCCACCTCCAGCGGGGTTTCGGAAGGGGACATGGTTATGGCGTTGGCCCGGGCTATGAGTTGCCGATAGACTGTTACTCCCTCCTCTGGAGGCAGCGCGTCCCAGGCTGTGGTGGCATTGAGAATCGCCTCCAATTCGGTCAGGGTTTCATGTACCTCAGGGATGCTGGCAAGGCACTGTGCCACGTAGCGCGCGGGGTCGGCAGTAGTCAACGGCGGCCGCAGATTAGTGAGCAGGAGGCCACACTGCCATAATTCGGTAAGGAGTCGTTCCACCTTCGCGGACGTAGCTCCGGGCGTCGTCTGCAGCAACAACGTGCAGAGGTCTTGATAGGAGATGGGCTGGCGGGCGGCGGCCAGCGCCCGTTGCACCGCGCCTGTAGCCCGCAGGGAAACCTCCGCCTCTGAGCCGAGTGCGCTGCCAGATACACGCTGAGTCAGGAAAACCCGCGCAGTGTAATGAAGGGCAGCGGAATTTGCGATCAAACGGAGATGCTTGCGTACCTCGGGCCGGGCTTCCAGCCCCATGACGAGGTTGTACAGCCACTCCATGTCTGGCCGGGTACGCGTATGCGGCCGTTCAGCCGCGAGGGTCAGATCCGTGTGTTCGCCCCACTGCGCTAGGGCAACACCCGCAAAGAGGCCATATGGCGTCGGCCGGGTGGACATGCGGATCAGGTAACGCAGGAGCTTGCTGGCGCGGCGGGCTCCATCCGCGCGGGAGAGTGAGGGCCGCTCCACCGCATCCAGGAGCGAGAGACTTCCCACGGCCAGGGCTCGGCGGGCGAGAGATTCCCTCGCAGGAAAGGGGGAGATAGTGGATGACCGACATCCCGTCGGATTTGTGAAAATTGATAATGGCCAAAGCCCGACTTCGGCACGGTCGGCATTGAGGGGATGCCTGTTCTCGGCAACCGCGATGTGCTCTCTCCCGGACTCGCGGTGGCTGGCGATCTCGGCTGTACAGGGCCAGGGCGCGATGTGGTTGCCCGCCGCTCCATCCGCATCGCTTAGAGCGTAATAGGTCTCAATGGGGAAGAGCGGTGCCCGCACCAGCAAGCAATCCATGGGTTCATATAGAGAACTTATGCATGCTGCGAGATTTGTGGAAGCGGGTTTGGCCCTTAACGAACGGGAAGAGCGGTGCTGTGCCATGGAGAACTCTCCTTTCGCAGCTATTGGAGGAGAAAGAGCCGGTCCCAGGAAGGTTCGACATTAGTGGCAGCCGCTAGCAGGACCAGCGCGACTCCCGCCGCGCCATCGAGGAAGCCAGGCTGGTCAATGGGTCTCCCCCCAGACTCCAGGTTACAGTAGCCAAGAAGACTATCAGGATCGTATAGCGAGAGTATTTGCGCGCTGAGGCTCCTCGCCGCTTCGATGAAGAGTGCGCGGCCGGTATCCCGAGCAAAGCGGAGGGTAACCTGCAGGAGACCGGCCACGCCATGACAGAACGTGGGCGAATCGATGCGGCGCTCGGCCAGGGGGCGTCGATACACCGCCTCCATGGCGGTGATAGCCAGGTCTCTATATCCAGAGTCATCCAGTGCCTCCCCGGCAAGCCAGAGAGCCCGTGCGACGCCAGGGCTGCCGTAGCACCAGGCAGTGCGGCTAGACCCGAGTGGAGCCGCAGCATTCGTCGGAACCAGAACGGTGCCCGCTAGCGTCAGGGGAACCGTCGTGGGCCAGTTGATGCCCCAGGTATCGTCTAGACGGTTCCGTGCAAGCCAATCAGCCACCCTATTGATGGCGTCCGTCATTCCTTCGACCATCATGTTCTCGCGCTGGGCAAGCGCCAGCAGCCCAAGTGGGCCAGGGATGCCATGGGCCAAACCACAATTGAGGTTACCATAAGGGTAATAGCGCTGCATCGTCCTATCTTGCACAAGATGCGCAGGGGTGTGCCAGCATGGCAGGCCGAGCTCTTGACGCGTTAGCTCAACAAGGCAACTGAGGATGGCAGTGAGCGCGGCAGTCAGTCCCGGCTCTTCGCGACGACACAGCAGATAGGTTCCCACTCCAGTGAGGCCGGAGATCAGATCGAACTGCCCGACGGAGACACCATGCCTTTGGCCGGAGAGGTGGTGGACCTGCGCTATCACCTGCGGAACAAGGACCTCATCAATGCCCGCCAGCAGCCTGCGGTAGCGCGTTCCGCCTCTGGAAAGACACCAGGAGGCGAATGCCAGGCCACTGAGTCCGGAGAATAACCCCATAGGGCGATGGGTCTGCCCTTCCATCGCTTGCGCGGCCAGCTCGATACAGTGGTGGCCGGTGACATCCCAGCCCTCATCGGGCAGACAGGCATCGAGATAGCTACACATGATTGCCAGTCCCGCATATCCCTGGGCTACATCGGATGGTTGCCAGTGGACGGATTGAGGGAAGGCAGTCTGCTGGGCAGCGGCCGATACCGCCGCTTCCACCCGATCGCGCTCGCGCAGACGGGCTGCCACTGCGCGGGCTATCGCAATCGCCGCCAGAGCCTGATCGGGTTCTAGCAACTGGTACCAGGAATGGTTCTGAAATTCGAGCATTGTTACTCCTCCTCCTCAGCAACAACGACGCTCGAGTAGGACTCGCGGGAAGGCGCCGAGCCTAGGCAGTGAAATGGATAGCCCACTTCTATTAATCGAAAAGGAGAGGATCAGAAACAGTCAGAAATATCGCTAAACCGGTTCCCACCACCGACGTAATGAATTTTGACGTTCAGACCGAGAATCGTTCGCGCTCTCGTTTTGTCGCCAATCTGGGCCTTCAAGAATCCTAAAAGCACGGGCCGCAGGTGCAGGTAACGATAGTAGAGCAGTTCTGGCAGGTGTCCGAGCAGGTGTTGCAGAGAGTCTGCTGGCAGGTGTCCCAACAAGTGACCGAGCAGGTGGCCTGACCTATGCAGGTGGCGCCCTGGCAGGTGGCCGAGCAGGTGTCGCAGGCAGTCTGCGGGCAGGTGTCACCCTGGCAGGTGTCACCCTGGCAGGTGTCACCCTGGCAGGTGGCGCACCTCGTCTGCGGGCAGGTGTCGCAGGCAGTAGCCGGGCAGGTGTGGGGCCCGTGGGTGGGACTGCAGTCGCAAGTCGAAGCCAAGCTGGTTTCGGGCGGCCTTTTGGGCTCCTCATCTGGCGCCTGGAACATTATCCATGAGCGATTGCCGCTGGAGAGGTGGATATCGAGATCAAACTCATCAATAGGATCGTCCACCTTTTCACCTGATTCTTCCGTTTCCGGCTACATCAGTTCATGACCGTGGCCCCGCTCGTCCTTTGGACTAACGCAGTATACTGCTGGTTCCGAGGTATAACCCTAACCATGTGTGTATATGGCCTCGAAGCCTCGAAGCCTCGAAGCCTCGAAGCCTCGAAGCCTCGAAACCGTCTATCATCCATCAGAGTCTCATGAACCGAAGACCCCTTCACGAAGGAGGATGCGGAGGAAGTTCAATCTCAGGAATTTCGACGTCCGGGTTACCCTCCGGGATGTCGACGTCCGGGTTATCCTCGGGAATGTCATGGAGGTCGTCGAGGGTAATAACCATGGGTGGGAAATGCGCACCGTCTTCCACGGGCACTCCAGGTGGAAGGTCGGTGTATATGTATATATCCTCTGCATCAGGGACCGTCACCACAGTCGGTTCTGATGAGGTAGCTTGGTCCACCGGGTCACATACCATGAGGAAGTAGCCTGCTTCTCCGGCCATTCCTGCACCGCCACCGGTCAGTACCGCCCCCCCTAGAAGAAGCACCCATCCTGCTGGGTTAGTCAGGAGTATGGCTAATCCTGCACCAAAGCCCGCAGCACCCCAACCAAGAAATGCGTTGGCCTGATTTGTTTGGTGTGGGGTGCACGGGATCGTAGCTAGCATTAGGGTTTTTCCCCTAATTCCTACGGTCCGCCTATCCGGGGAGATGTAGGTTAACGATGCGCCTGCCGACCCGAGCGTGTCCTGGAGTTTCAATACGGTTTCTTTGGAAGGTGTCGATTTCTTCACAACCGCTCGAAACTCGTCTAGATTGGTGACACCTTGAAAACTAGAGGCATCTCGCACTTGCGCAAAGAAGACGGCCTCTCGATTCTCGACCTTATCAATAATGGAGCGTAACGAAAGCGTTCCGGGACCAAAATGCGCGCGCAGATCCCCCACATGTAGCGGGGGTACGGTGCTTAGCTTCTCGATAGTCATAAGTTGTCTAACCGTGAGCACGATTGCCGTCCTCCTGGTTATGATCCTGTACTACGGGATACGGCGGTGGAATCTACTGCAGTGCGATGAGGATGGGAAGCAGTCCGCATCCCCGATCGAGCGAGAATAGCGCCTTTCCGATCACCGCCCCAAATGCTCTCTCGTGATCGATCGCCTTCATCGCATGTCCAGGTCGGTCTGATGTGGTGAGCAGGTCACCTGCTTCAATAGGGGAGTGGTCAGCATCTACTTTGCAGTAGACCTTCCCCATCAACGCGACTGGTTGCCTGTTTGGCAGCATGCCCTGCTTGTCCAGAATAATCCCTGGCTTCCAGTTCCCTGCACCGGAAATCACTCCCACTACCCGCTTGTCATAAGCGGATGCGCTTTGCCGCAGTGCACCGCCATGCTTAAGGACGACAACAGTGCCTGGTTCGACGTGCGTAGATGCCTGAATATCGAAGTCTTCGGCACAGTCGGCGTTCTCCAGGATGATGTCTTGTTGGACTGTGAGATTCCCGGTAATCCCAACATTCCCAGCGAAGAATCCACCATACAGTGCACCCTCCCCCTGAATGCCGATTCTTACCCCTTTTCCCAAGACACCGATGCCATTTATGTTTATGTTGTCATCTGCATTACCGCTGTCCCCAGTGTCGCCAGGAATTCCAGGTGTCTTCTTGCTCTCTCCGAACACCCCAATGCCACCGGCGCTGCTTATGCCACGTACGGCTGGATTCATCAGAGCGCGATTCTCTCCTGCAACCCCGATGCCGTCGTGGCACCTCCCATACACCCCCATGCCATTAGTGCCATCGCTCGTGCCACTGACGCCTATGCCGCCAGTGCTATGTCCGAGAACGCCCGTGCCATCGGCGGTATTGTTACCGGTAACTGCCGGATTCCTGTCTGTAGATTGACCATCTAGGGCCATGAGATGCCTCCTGCCGCTTCGGCGACGCCTTCTAGTCAAAGGCGAGCGGTCCGTCCCCTGATTCAGCATTCACTTCGCATAATGTATCGGCCGTGGATGCATTACTACTGGACTAGCGATCCTATTCTGATGTGCGGTGATCCATTTTTCAGGTCCAGTAGTCACCTTTCCTATTACTGTAGAAATGACGGCTGCCAGCCTGGCTGCGGATGGTGGCGGAAGCCGGGCCAGCGAGCCGGACCCGCATGTGCGGCTGGCTTCACCTCACGGTGAGGCACGTAGCCGACGAGGCACATGTATGCAGCCTTTCGTGCCTGACTTGCGCTGTCAATACATACCGCAGGCTCATCCACAGCGTCATCGGTGCTGCCGCCGACGCCACCGGGATCCCACCCGAGAAGATCCGCTTCCCGCACGCGCTAACCGCTGCCACCGACGACGGTCATCGGGGCGTTCCCCCTATCACCAATAGCTCGTGGCAATCGGGGTCGGCGCTCAGGTCCACGCCGTCGCAGAACGTCGCAGAACAGCGCCGTCTGCTCTCCGGGATGCGCTCGAACGGCCGCGGGCACGAACCCGTCACTCGGGTCGAGGCGGGTCACCAGGGGCACCACCGGGAACCATTGCCCGAAGTAGTCGCAGGCGATGCGCTCGGCGCCAGCGCGATCTTGCCGAGGCCATGGAGTGGAGTCTGGGCATGGTCAGCGATCTTGACGAGGGACCCGTCGGTGTGGCGTCGAGGATGTGCCAGTGATGGTCGGTGTAGTAGTTGGCCACGTCCTGTGCGGCTGTCCTGGTCAGTTCGATGAGCTGGCGGGTGCCGATCCGGACCCCGGTGACGTACTCGACCGCGTCGGCTGCCTCGACGAACGAACCGCGCACCGCTTCCCGCGCGGACAACCGGGCCAGGCCCGTGGAGTACAGGCCGTCGGGCAGGTCCAGGACCTCGTCCAGCGGGTGCACGTTGCACACGTGCGGCGCCGGATAGGCCAGCCGATCAACGGTGATCCGGCCGAGCACGGTCGCCACGGTGCGGATGTGGTCGTCCTCGACCCGCGTCCGTCGCACACCGTCGGGTCCGTCCACCCCGCCGGGTACGCGTTCCTGCGCGGCCGAGGCTGCGGCGACCACGGCCTGCAGCGTGGCCCGCATCAGGTCCCGGCCGCTGGTCCGCAGCGCTTCCTCGGCCTGTCCCAGCGACACCGCCCCGACCGCCGCGCGCCCGCCCAACCCAAGCGTGACCTGCAGCAACGACGACACGACCGGGCCCAGGCCTTCGATCAGCGCGTCCAGTACCGGCCGCTGCCCGGCCACACACCCGAGGGCCCCGGCCAGATCCGGCCCGATGGCCGTCCTCAGCATCTCCATCAGGGCCGTGCGCGCGTAATCTGACACCGGCTCTTTCTTTCTTCGTTCTGGATCTCGACAACCCACAAAGCCTGCATGAAGAGGTGGAGCGTTGGTACCTGGGCCTGTGCAAGGAGGATCCGCAGACCGCTGATGGGATCGCCGACGCGATCGAGCAGTTGGTGGACATGGGACCGGCGCTGGGGCGTCCCCTTGTTGATCGGATCCATGGCAGTCGGCATCACAACATGAAGGAGGTGCGGCCACCTCGACGGGTGGCAGTGAGGTCCGGATGCCTGTTCGCGTTCGATCCCGAGCGTGAGGCGGTGTTCTTGGTGGCGGGCGACAAAGCCGGTTCGTGGACGACCTGGTACCGGGATGCGATCCCCGTCGCCGATGACCGCTTCGACGAACACCTGGCCGAGGTAAGGCGACGGCGCGAGCCGGGAGAGTTATTCGGCGGTGACCATCGTTCGGGTCACCGTGGGACGAAGGAGACCAGATGAGCGGCACCTTCAGCGCGTGGCGTGACGTGAAGGCCAGGGCTGCACAGGTTGACCCCCGCAGCCCGGACGAGCGCGAGGTCGGCCAGGCAGTTGCGGCGGAACATCGCCATGCTTACGTGCGGGGCCACCAGCTGGCGGAGATGCGTAAGGCGGCCGGCCTGACTCAGGCTCAGGTTGCTGAGACGCTTGGCATCAGCCAGGCGCGCGTGTCCAAGATTGAACACGGCGAGATCTCGGGTATCGACGTCGTCCGTGCCTACGTGGGCGCTCTCGGCGGCACGCTCAATGTCGTGGCCACCCTGGGGGACCGCAGCTGGAAGGTGGCGTAGCCACTGATCGTTCCGCACCATACGATCATGCCGATTAAAGGTCCATCAGCTGTGGCAAGTTCACGTCAGGATCGTGTCGCAGTGCGCGTTCCCGCTGGTGAACGGCGTGCGGGTGGGGCTCTGTAAAACCGTCGGCTCAGGCAGGAACCGCATGTCAAGATCCGGATCCGTAAACGGATTTGTAAACGCGACGCGGCGGAACGGGCCGAGGCGTACGAGATTTGGCCGACCTCCGGAGACGCCCAGTATTGCATCTGCCGAGGTCAGCGCGATGTACTGAGATCACCCGAGACGGCGGAGACGAGGGTCGGCCGTCTCATAACCCAGAGGTCGCGGGTTCAAATCCCGCCCCCGCTACCACGAAGTTGCAGGTCAGGGGCCTGATCGCCGGAAGGCGGTCAGGCTCTTTTGATCGTTCGTCCGCGGTTCGTCCGTGGGATCTGGCCCCGGAGCGCGGCACCAGGCGGGTGGAATCGGCAGAGAACAGCACAGTCGGCTGGGCTTCGCAGTGCACGCAGCGTCTGGGGCGAGACCCACAATTGCTTCCATGGCGATGGGGATGGCGGCGGCCCTGCAGTGCGCGGTGTGCGGGTCTCCCGCGACCCGGGTGGAGATCGTCGCTCCCGGGCGGGTGCCTGCGGAAATGGAGCAGTGGAAGGCCGAGCGCAGGCAGGCCTTCGGGGAGCACCGCGATCCTGGCAGTTGGTGCCTGCTGTCCGAGGGGGTCGCTGCCGGGAACGGCAGGGTCGGCGATGGCATCGAGGAGACGGGGGAACTGATCGAGGCCGCCTTCCACGAGGCCGCCTTCCACGAGCCTTACACATACGCGCAGGTTCCCACAGCAGGGTTCTATGACGATGCGGCCTCCTGCGAGCAGTGCGACGCCGCGTACTGCTACCGGCACTGGCGTGTCTCTGCATCTGAGACCGGATTCGGTTATTGTCCGCAGGGCCACGGCAAGAGCCCTGACCCGCATTGGTGAGCCCTCGGTGGCGTCCGGAACCCGGTGTAAATCGGCGGGCGTGGGTTCCTCTCGTGGTCTGATGTTAGGCGGTCACGGCGACAGTTTTGGCGTGCTCATGCTCGTGTCGCATTTGAGGCTGTCCGGTATCTC
>Ga0335081_10009085_pt1 | contig 15968 bp, 13 predicted proteins | sample Lox_Sample_35_FD_206713 | JGI IMG/M metagenome (GOLD analysis project Ga0335081, IMG submission 206713) | Soil microbial communities from Loxahatchee National Wildlife Refuge, Florida, United States - Lox_Sample_3.5 | ecosystem: Environmental > Terrestrial > Soil > Wetlands | place: USA... | reverse complement strand
GCAGGATCCAGGCGTTCACGATCGCTCCGGCGAGGGCGAGCACGACCTCGGCGACCAGCCAGTAGAGCCCGCCCCCGCCCCCGGCGAGGACGCTGATCCCGGCGGCGATCATCGGCACCGTCCCCGCCGTGATCACCAGGATCGGGACGAGGGTCCAAATCAGCGGGTCGTCCGCATCGCGCGGCAGGCCGAGCCGCCGTGGCAGCATGAGTCCGGCCAGAACAAGCCCGAGCCCGAGAATCTCGGCGCCGAGCGCGGTCCTGCCCTGCCCGGGCACCAGCACGAAGATCGATACCAGCAGCAGCCCCACCAGCACCGACAGGGTCTCGGCCGCCCTGGTCGGCAGGGTGCGGAACTCGAGTATCCGGCTCAGGTTGAGCGAGACGGCCACGAAGAGCAGGCCGGTGAGGGCCGCCGCGGCGCCGGCGATCGCGACGAAGAGGTCGTGCCAGGGCGCCGGGTCCAAGGCTGTCATGGCACAAGACTGGCACGCGGCCCGGTCGAATAGGTCTAGAGTGCCCTTACCGATCACTGGCCACAGTCGTCACACGGGACTTCGCGCGGCTGACCTGCCAGCAAGCCGAGCCGACGACGAGGTGGTACTCCCATGGACGGCAGCGTCAGGGCTTACATCGACGCGCATGCCGGAGGGTTCTTCGCCGCGCTCAGGGAATGGCTCGCCATCCCGTCGATCTCGGCCGACCCGGCAAGGGCGCACGACGTGCTCCGGTCGGCGCAATGGCTGGCCGGCCACCTGCGGGGGGCGGGGTTCCCGGTGGCCGAGGTTTGGGAGACCGGGACACCAGCGAGCCCGGGCATGCCCGCCGTGTTCGCGCACTGGCCGGCCGCCGACCAGGCCGCGCCCACCGTGCTCGTCTACGGCCACCACGACGTCCAGCCGGTCGAACCGCTCGACGAATGGGACTCGCCGCCGTTCGCCCCGGTCGAGCGGGACGGGCTGCTGCTCGGCCGCGGCGCCTCGGACGACAAGGGCCAGGTGCTGTTCCACGCCCTCGGCCTCGGCGCCTGGCTGGCCGCCAACGGCGCCGCCGCGCCGTCGGTCTCACTGAAGCTGATCGTGGAGGGCGAGGAGGAGTCGGGCTCGCCGCACTTCGCCGACCTGCTACGGCGCGAGCGGGAACGGCTGGCCTGCGACGTCATCGTGATCTCGGACACCACCATGTGGGCCGCGGACGTGCCGTCGATGTGCACCGGCATGCGCGGCGTCGTCGACGCCCAGATCGACGTCTACGGCCCGGAGCGCGACCTGCACTCGGGCTCGTTCGGCGGCGCGGTGCCCAACCCGCTGCACGTGCTGTCCGGGTTGCTTGCCGGGCTGCACGATGAGGGCGGCCGGGTGACGCTGCCCGGCTTCTACGACAAGGTCGTGGCGCTCACGTCGGCCGAGCGCGACCTGTTCGCCAGGCTGCCGTTCGACGAGAAGGCGTGGCTGGCCACGGCGGGCAACAGCGGCGCGGCGACCGGCGAGGCCGGATTCAGCACGATCGAGCGGATCTGGGCGCGTCCGACCGCCGAGATCAACGGCATGTGGGGTGGCCACACCGGTCCGGGCGGCAAGACGATCATCCCGCGCGAGGCGCACGCCAAGCTCTCGTTCAGGCTGGTCGCCAACCAGGAACCTGCCGAGGTGGCCGGAATGCTCCGTGACTACCTTGCGCAACGCAAGCCAGTCGGGGTCGATGTCGTCGTCACCGCGGAGGGTCCCGGGGTCCGTCCTTCGTTCTCGCCCATCGACTCACCGGCGGTCGCGGCCGGCCGGCGGGCGATGGAACGCGCCTTCGGCACCGAGGTCCTGTTCACCCGCGAAGGCGGCAGCGGACCCGAGGCCGACCTGGCCGAGATCCTTGCCGCGCCGCTGGTGTTCATCGCGGTCGGCCTGGACGAGGACCAGATCCACGCGCCCAACGAGCGGGTCGATATGGGCCTGCTGCTCAAGGGCGCCGAGGTCGCCGCGTACCTGCTTGACGAGCTCGCCGCCCTGGGCTGATCCGGCGCAGGCCTGCGCGGCACGCAGGTGCCTGCCGGATCGGGCCCTGCGTATTCTGAGTCCGTGGCAGGCCCCCTGATTTCTGCTTCCGGCGGGATCGCGCTGACCAGGCACGAGGTGGAGCGGTCCACGGCGCGGCGCACCGATGACGGGTGGCTGGCCCGCGCCTGGGCCGACCCGCGCACCCGGGTCCTGGTGATCGAGGACGGGCAGGCCCTGGCCAGGATCGGAGACGGTGCCGCCGAGCTGGCGTTCGTCTCCCCGGCGGCCGCACCGGATGGCACCAGGTTCCTGCTGGGGGTCGATGCCGACGAGGTCGCCTACTTCGGCGTAGCCGGTCCGCTGCCCGATCCCGCCGGCGACCCCGACCTACGCCGAGCCGGGCTGCGCGAGACCGGAACCCTGCTCTGCGATCGGGACGCCGGCCTGCTGACCCATGCCGTCGCGCTGGCCAACTGGCACGCGGTGGCCGGCCACTGCTCGCGCTGCGGATCGCCGACCGCGCCGGCCATGGCCGGGCACTCCCGCCGGTGCACCAAGGACGGCAGCGAGCACTTCCCGCGCTGTGACCCGGCCGTCATCATGCTGGTCACCGACCCAGACGACCGGTGCCTGCTGGCACGGAACGCGCAGTGGCCGAAGGGCCGAGTCTCCGTCCTTGCCGGGTTCGTCGAGCCGGGGGAGTCGGCCGAGCAGGCCGTGGCCCGCGAGGTGCACGAGGAGACCGGCGTGATCGTCGGCGCGGTCAGCTACGCGGGCAGCCAGCCGTGGCCGATGCCGCACAGCCTGATGCTCGGCTTCCGGGCCGAGGCGACCGGCACGGTGATCAGCGTGGACGCCGACGAGATCGCCGAGGCCCGCTGGTACAGCCGGGACGACCTGCGCGAGGCGATCGAAACCGGCGAGCTTGCGATGCCGCCGTCGCTGTCCATCTCCAGGTGGCTGATCGAGACCTGGTACGGATCGGAGCTACCGAGGCGGTCAAGGCCGCGGCCAGCCTGACCGCAGTCGCGCGGTTCGGTAGCCCGCTGCCAGGGCAGCGCCTACCGCAGCAGCAGCCGCGCCGCGAGCTCGAGCTGGTCGGCGACGTCGTCGGCCGAGGCCCGGCGGGTGACCCACGCGACCAGGTTGGACAGCCAGACGTCGCCGATCACCCGGGCGATCGCGCGCTCGTCGGCGGTCGGCTCGCCGGGGTGCATGGCGTCGGTGAGCATCTGCTCCATCAGCGCGGCCACGGCGTTGACCTCGCTGGACGCGCTCGGGTCGGCGAACATGAACGCCCGGGTGATCGCTTCGGTCAGCTGCGGGTCGCGCTGCATATTCCCGGTCACCTGGTGCAGCACGTAGACCACGCGGTCGGCCGAGCTCTGGCCGGGGTTGGGCCGCCGATTCAGCTTCTCCCTGGTCCGCTCGAACTCCCTGACCAGCCCGGAGACGAGCAGGTGGATCTTGGAGGGGAAGTACCGGTACAAGGTGCCGAGCGCGACGTCGGCGCGCTCGGCGACCTCGCGCATCTGCACCGCGTCGTACCCACCGCGAGATGCCAGTGCCAGCGTGGCGTCGAGTATCCGCCTGCGGCGCTCGCGCTGCGCCGCCGAGCCGAGCTCGCTCTCGCTTGGCCCGCTCGTCGCTGTCACTGTCGCCGTCGGCACGTGCGACGGCTTCCCAGGTGGCATCGTTGCCTCTCGTCGGTGCACCGTCCGGTAGCCGTAGGTAGTGTAACGTGTTCTAATTTTGTCTGCGCCTGACCAGCGTGACGAGCGGGAGGAAGAGTGCCGATCGCGCAGTCGCCCGAGCAGCTTGCGCTGGCCGAGTCGGTCGGTCAGTGGGCCAAGCGCGCGGGCACGATCGCCGCGGTGCGAGGTCTGGAGAAGGGCGGTCCGCGCTCGGCCGAGCACTGGGCCGGCCACTGGGCCAGCCTGGCGGAGCTTGGCATCTTCGCGATCGGCGTGCCCGAGGACTGCGGCGGCTCCGGGGGCACCGCAGCCGATGTCGCCGTGGTCGCCGAGCAGCTAGCCGCGGCGCTGGTGCCCGGCCCGGTCATGCCGACGCTGCTGGCCGCACTGGTCCTTGCCGAGACGGCGCGCTCCGCGGCGCCCGGCGGGTCGGCGGCGCAGGCACTGCTGCCGCGGGTCGCGTCCGGGGCGGCCGCGGTGGCCGTGGCCATGTCGGCGAGCGGTCTCACCGGGGTCGTGCCGTCCGGCGGCGGCCTGCGGGTATCCGGCACGGCCCGCCTGGTTCCCGGCGCCGGCGCCGCGCCCTACCTGCTGCTCGGCGCTGCCACCGAAGTCGGCGAGACCTGGTTCCTGGCCGAGCCTGCCCGGCCCGGGGTGCATCTCGCCCGCCGCACCCCGGTCGACTTCTCGCGGCCGCTGGCCGACGTGACGCTCGACGAGGTTCTGATCGAGCCCGACCGGGTGCTCGGCGGGCTGCGGGACGGGCTGGTCGTCGACCTCGCGGCGACGCTGGCCGCCGCCGAGGCCTCGGGCGTCGCGGCGTGGTGCTGCCAGACCGCCGCCGAGCACGCCCGCACGAGGCAGCAGTTCGGCCGCCCGATCGGGTCGTTCCAGGCCGTCAAGCACCTGTGCGCGTTCATGCTCTGCCGGTCCGAGCTGACCACGGCGGCAGCCTGGGACGCCGCCCGCGCGGTCGGCGAGTCACCGGACGAGCACCCGCTGGCCGCCGCGGCCGCCGCCGTGCTCGCGCTCGACGCGGCGGTGGACAACGCCAAGGACTGCATCCAGGTGCTCGGCGGGATCGGGTTCACCTGGGCACACGACGCGCACCTGTACCTGCGCCGGGCCGTGTCGCTGCGCACCCTGCTCGGCGGCAGTTCCTCGTGGCGGGCCAGGGCGGCCGAACTGGCGCTCGAGGGTATGCGACGGCACCCGTTCGACGACGCGGGATCTTTGGACGACGGCGAGCCCGCCGACGCGGGCGACATACGCTCGGCGGCGCGGCTCGTCGCCAGCGCGGTGTCCGCGATGCCGCCCGGCGACCGCCGCGGCGGCCTGGCGGAGGTCGGGTACGTGGCGCCCGCCTGGCCGCCGCCTTACGGCGTGTCGGCCAGCCCCGCCGCCCAGCTGATCATCGACGAGGAGCTGGCCAGGGCCGGGCTGGCCAGGCCGGACATCGGGATCGGCGGCTGGGCCATTCCGGCGATCCTGGCGCACGGCAGCACCGATCAGCTGGCTAGGTTCGCCGGGCCGACGCTGCGCGGCGAGATCACCTGGTGCCAGCTGTTCAGCGAGCCTGAGGCGGGCTCTGACCTGGCGTCGCTGCGCACCAGGGCGGTCCGGGTGGACGGCGACGGGCAGCGGGATGCGGGCTGGAAGCTGACCGGGCAGAAGGTCTGGACCTCACTGGCCGGCCAGGCCGACTGGGCCATCTGCCTGGCCAGGACCGACCCGGCCGCGCCCAAGCACAAGGGCATCACGTTCTTCATAGTCTCGATGCACGACCCGGGCATCGAGGTCAGGCCGCTGCGCGAGATCACCGGGCTGACCATGTTCAACGAGGTCTTCCTTGACGACGTGTTCGTGCCCGACGCCCTTGTGGTCGGCGAGCCCGGGGAGGGCTGGCGGGTGGCTCGCACCACGCTGGCCACCGAGCGGGTCGCGATGGTCCGCGGTGCCGGGCTGAGCGAGGACGTCGAGGCGCTGCTGACCGCGGTCCGCCAGGGCCCGATCGCCAACCCGATGGTCATCGACCAGATCGGGCTGCGGCTGGCGGAGGGACTCGCGCTTGCGGTGATGGACGACAGGATCGCCGCCGCGGTCGCTCGCGGCGGCGAGGCCGGCATGATGGCGGCGGTGCGCAAGCTGCTCGGGGTGGCGCATCGCCAGTCGGTCGCTGAGACCGCGCTGACCCTGTGCGGGGTCGAGGGCGCCGCGTCCGACGGCAACGCGGCCGGACAGGTGCACGAGTTCCTGCTGGTCCGGTGCCTGAGCATCGCCGGCGGCACCAGCCAGATCCTGCTGTCGCTGGTCGCCGAGCGGATGCTCGGGCTGCCCAGGGACGAGGCCCGCTGATGGACTTCGAGCTCAGCGAGACCCAGCAGGTGATCGCGGAGTCCGCCGCCACGGTGCTGGCAGGCACGGTGTCGGCGAGCACGGGCCACACCGAGCCGGGTTCGGACGCGGCGTGGCGCCCGGCCTGGCAGGCGCTGGCCAAGGCCGGCCTGCTCGCGCTTGCGCTGCCAGGCGCGATGGGCGGCGACGATCTCGGGGTGCTCGATGTGGCCGTGCTGCTCACCGAGGCAGGCCGGGCGGCCGCCGCCGTTCCCGCGCTCGCCACGCTCATGCTCGGAGTGCTTCCCGCCGTCCGCTGGGGCAGCCGGGACCTGGCCGAACGCCTGCTCGCCGGGGTCGGCTCCGGCGAGGTGGTCCTGACCGCCGGGGTGCGCGAGCGCTCCGGCGGCCTGCCTGCCCGGCCGGCCACAACGACGGACCCTGATCTGTGCACGGTCACCGGCACCAAGGTCGGCGTGCCGTACGCCGACGATGCCGACTGGATCCTGGTTCCCGCCTCGGTGCAGGGCAGCGGGCGGGCCGTCGTGGTCGTCGCGCGGGCCGCGGCCGGGGTCAGCGTCCAGCCCGGGCCCACGTCGGGCACCGGGCCGGAGTGCACGGTCAGGCTCGACGCCGCGCCGGTGGCCGGCGTGCTGGGGGTCGGCGACGGCCAGGCGGACGCGGCCGTGACTGACCTGTACCAGCTGGCGACGGCCGGCGCGGCGGCGACGGCGGACGGCGCAGTGAGCGGCGCGCTCGACCTCACCGCCAGGTACGTGGCCAGCCGCGAGCAGTTCGGCCGCCCGCTCGCGACGTTCCAGGCGGTGGCCGGGGAGGCCGCCGACGTCTATATCGCCGCGAGGACGCTGCACCTGGCCGCGCTCTCGGCCTGCTGGCGGCTCTCGGTCGGCCTGGACGCCGCGCAGGACTGCGACGTGGCGGCGTACTGGCTGGCCAGCGAGGCACCGGCGGCGCTGCGTACCTGCCATCAGCTGCACGGCGGGATCGGCGTAGACGTCAGCTACCCGCTGCACAGGTACTCGGCCATGGTCACCGACCTGGCCAGGTTCGTCGGCGGCGCCGACTACCGGCTTGACGTGCTGGCGGGCGCCGTTGGCGCCTGCCAGCCTGAGGGGCGGGCGCCATGCTGATCGAGCTGACCGACGCGCAGCGGGCGCTGCGGGACGAGCTCCGCGCCTACTTCGCCGGGCTGATCGGCCCGGCCGAGCGGGCCGCGATGCTGACCGACCGGCACGGCGGCGCCTACCAGGGGCTGATCCGCCGGATGGGCAGCGACGGCTGGCTCGGCGTCGGCTGGCCCGTGCAGTACGGCGGGCGCGGGTTCGGCCAGGTGGAGCAGCAGATCTTCGCCAGCGAGGCGGCCAGGGCCGACGTGCCGCTGCCCGCGGTGACGCTGCAGACCGTCGGCCCGACGCTGCAGGAGTACGGCACGGCCGAGCAGAAGGCCATGTTCCTGCCGAGGATCCTGGCCGGCGAGGTGCACTTCGCGATCGGCTACACCGAGCCGGGGGCCGGGACCGACCTGGCGTCCCTGACCACCAGGGCGGTCAGGGACGGCGACAGCTATATCGTCAACGGCCAGAAGATCTTCACCACCGGCGCGCATGACGCCGACTACATCTGGCTGGCCTGCCGCACCGATCCGAACGCGGCCAAGCACAAGGGGATCTCGATTCTGATCGTGGACACCACCGATCCCGGGTTCTCCTGGACGCCGATTATCACCTGCGACGGCGCCCACCACGTCAACGCCACCTACTACTCCGATGTGCGGGTGCCGGTCACCATGCGGGTGGGCCCGGAGAACCAGGGCTGGCGGCTGGTCACCACCCAGCTCAACCACGAGCGGGTGATGCTAGGCCCGGCGGGCAGGCTCGGCGCGCTGCACGACCGGGTCAGGGACTGGGCGCTGGCGCAGCGGGGACCTGACGGCCAGCCGGTCGCCACACAGCACGACGTGCGCCGGGCACTGGCCGAGGTCGCGGCCAGCCTGCGGGTCAACGAGCTGCTGAACTGGCAGGTCGCGGTCGCCGAGACGGTGCAGGTGGCCGACGCGTCGGCCACCAAGGTGTTCGCCTCCGAGCGGATCCAGCGGCTCGGCCAGCTGCTCATTGACGTGGTCGGCAGGCACGGCGACCCGGCCGACGCGGCCACCGCCGAGCTGATGCGGTGGCTGGACGTGCAGCACAAGCGCAACCTGGTGCTGACCTTCGGCGGTGGCGTGAACGAGGTCCAGCGCGAGCTGATCGCGACCGCCGGGCTGAAGCTGCCGAGGGTGCCGCGCTGACGTCGCGGCCCGGGCCGGGCGCGGTGGATGGCACGGCAGGATGACGGACGGGAGAGAGATGGCGACAGACGTCGCTGCCGAGACCGCGGCGCGGATCCGCGCCGCGGCTGACCGGATCATGGCGCTCGGCGAGAGCGCGCCGCGAGCCGCGCGCGACCCGGTGAACCTGCCCATCGTCGAGAACTGGCTGGAAGCGATCGGCGACGCCAACCCGGTCTACACCGACCAGGAGCTCGCGGTCGCTTCGGTGCACGGCGGGCTGGTCGCGCCGCCGGGCATGGCCCAGGTCTGGACCATGCCCGGCCTGCGCGGGGAGCGCGGCGCCGAAGACCCGATGAGCCAGATCGTGTCGGTGCTCGAGGAGGCAGGCTACACCTCGGTCGTCGCCACCAACTCCGACCATGTCTTCCACCGGTACCTGCGTTACGGCGAGCGCCTGACGATCACGCTCAGCCTCGTCGGCCTGATCGGGCCCAAGCGCACGACGCTCGGCGAGGGCTGGTTCTTCACCACCCGCCACACCTGGTACAGCGGCGAGGAGATCGTCGCCACCATGGACTTCAGGATCCTGAAGTTCCGCCCCCCACCCGCACAGCCCGCCCCGCCACCTCCACCCGCCCCCGCCAGTTGGGGCGGGGGGTCGGCCGCCGCCGTGGTGATGCGGCCGGTGGTTTCGGCGGACACGGCGTTCTTCTGGGACGGGATGGCGGCCGGGGAGCTGCGGATCCAGCGGTGCGAGGACTGCGGGGCGCTGCGCCACCCGCCCGGCCCGATGTGCATGGCCTGCGGGTCGCCGCGGCCCGGCTACGCGGTGGCGGCCGGGACCGGCACGGTCTTCAGCTACGTCGTGCACCATCACCCGCCCGTGCCGGGAAAGCGGCTGCCGCTGGTGATCGCCCTGGTCGAGCTCGACGAGGGGGTGCGAGTGCTCGGCGAGATGACCGGCGTCAGCCCCGACCAGGTGAGTGTCGGGATGGCGGTGCGGGTCGAGTTCCTGCGAATCGACGACGAGCTTGTGCTGCCCGCGTGGCGGCCCGCTGCCTGCGTCAGGGCCGGCGGGCCGGACGCCGGCATGCTGCCCGAGATGGTGGTGGAGGTCACCCCGACATTCGTAGTGGCGAGCGCGCTGGCGACCCGCGACTTCACCCCGGTGCACCACGACAGGGACCTGGCCGTGGCCAACGGCAGCAGGGACATCTTCGTGAACATCCTGACCGATACCGGCCTCGTGCAGCGATTCGTGACGCAATGGGCCGGGCCACAGGCCCTGCTCCGCGCCACCTCGCTGCGCCTGGGCGTGCCGTGCTACGCGGGCGACCGGCTGACGTTTTCCGGGCAGGTCACCGAGCACACCGAGCTCGCCGACGCCGACCGGTACCAGGTGCAGGTCACCGGCCGGTGCGGCCTCGGCGACCACGTGATCGCCACCGCGCTTGTCGACGTTCTCCGGGGGCCGGCATGACCGGGTCCGCCGCGATCGCGGGGATCGGGGCCACCGAGTTCTCCAAGGACTCGGGTCGCAGCGAGCTCAGGCTCGCGGTCGAGGCGGTCAAAGCCGCCCTGGACGACGCCGGCCTGCGACCACAGGACGTGGGCGGGTTGGTTACCTTCACCATGGACAGCAACGCGGAGGTAGCGGTCGCCCGCGAGCTCGGCATCGCTGAGCTGACGTTCTTCAGCCAGATCGGGTACGGCGGCGGGGCCGCGTGCGCGACCGTGCAGCACGCGGCGATGGCGGTCGCGACCGGGGCGGCCGAGGTGGTGGTCTGCTACCGGGCGCTGAACGAGCGGTCCGGCCGCCGGTTCGGGCAAGTCTCGGTCGGCGCCGCGGCGATGCCCACGTCGTCCGGGATCGACAACGGCTGGCATTACCCGATGGGCCTGTCCACGCCGGCCGCCACGGTGGCCATGGCGGCCCGCAGGTACATGCACGTCTACGGCGCCACCAGCGAGGACTTCGGCGCCGTGGCCGTCGCCGACCGGCGGCACGCCGCGACCAACCCGCATGCGTGGTTCTACGGCAGGCCGATCACGCTGGCCGACCACCAGGCGTCGCGGTGGATCGCCGAGCCGCTGCGGCTGCTCGACTGCTGCCAGGAGAGCGACGGGGCGGTCGCGGTCGTGGTCACCAGCCTGGAGCGGGCCCGCGGCCTGCGGCAGGACCCGGTCGCGATCCGCGCGGCCGCGCAGGGCAGCGGGCCCGACCAGTTCACGATGACCAGCTACTACCGGGATGAGCTGACCGGGCTGCCTGAGATGGGCGTGGTGGCGCGCCAGCTCTGGCGCCAGGCCGGGGCCGGGTCGGCCGACATCAGGACCGCGATCCTATACGACCACTTCACCCCGTACGTGCTGATGCAACTTGAGGAGCTCGGGTTCTGCCCGCGCGGCGAGGCCAGGTCTTTCGTGGCGGACGGCGGGATCGAGGTCGGCGGCCGGCTGCCGCTGAACCCGCACGGCGGCCAGCTCGGCGAGGCCTACATCCACGGCATGAACGGCATCGCGGAAGCGGTCAGGCAGGTGCGTGGCACCGCGGTCAACCAGGTGCCTGGTGACGGACCCGTGCTGGTCACAGCCGGGACCGGGGTGCCGACCAGCGGGCTGATCCTGGGCCCGGGCTGAACCCTAGGCCCGGCCCGAACCTGGCGCCTGGCCTGAATCCGGCGCCCGGCCTGAATCCGGCGCCCGGCTGCTGACAACCTTCCGATTACCTGCCAACGTCGAGGAGTGTGAAGCGGCACGCCGGTGGCGCCGCCGCAGCGGAGCGCGGGCCGGCGGAGGTGATCATGCCCGGGCGAGACGAGGACGACTTCACCGACTTCGTGGCTGCCTCGTCCGGGCGGCTGCTCCGGACCGCCTACCTGATCACCGGGGACGAGCAGGCCGCGCAGGACCTGCTGCAGACTGCGCTCGAGCGGACCTACCGGCGGTGGGCCAGGGTCAGGCGCAGCGAGCTACCCGAGGCCTACGTGCGCCGGATGATCGTCAACGCGGCGACCGACGCCTGGCGCTCCGGCCGGCGGCACCGGACCGTTCGGCTGGACGAGGCGTTCGGCGCCGCGCAGCCCGACCGCGCCGTCGACGGCGTGCTTGCCCGCGAGGCGCTGCTGGCCTGCGTCCGCGCGCTGCCCGCCGGGCAGCGCGCCGTGCTCGTGCTGCGCTACTTCGACGACCTGACCGAGGCCGAGACGGCGCGGGTGCTCGGCTGCTCGGTCGGCACCGTGAAATCACAGCACGCCAGGGCCATCGCGCGGCTGCGGCAACTGCTGCCGGACGGGAGGCTCGCGTGAGCACGGGGATCGAGTCAGAGCTCAGGGCCGCCTTCGACGAGGCCAGCGGGACGGTGGCGCCCCGGGCGAATCTCGCCGAACTGGTTCGCACCGCGACCCGCAGGCGCCGCCGCCGGCTGGCCGTGTCCGCGGTGACCGCCGGCGCGCTGATCCTGGCCGGGACCGGCTACGCGGCCGCGACGCTTCACCGGGGCGGGCATCGCCCCTCCAGCCGGCCGGCGCACCAGCACCGGGGGCCGCGCCTGGCCAGGCCGGTGCGGATCGTCACGCTGCCAGCCGGCGCGGATGTGCAGGCGATGGCCGCCGCGGGGCGGTACCTGTACGTGACCACCGACCATTCCGGCGAGCCGCCGTACGCGCTCGCCGCCTACCGGCTGGCGACCGGCCGGCTGGTGCGCCGCGTCAGCGTTCCCGCGGAGCCGTCCGCGCTGCGCACCGGGCCGGGCGGCTCGGTCTGGCTGGAGTTCTACGCCGACCAGGCAAGCGGCCCGAGCGGCACCTGGCTGCTCAACGCCGACCTTCACCTCCGCTCGGGTTACTCAGCCGGCCTGCCTGACATCCTGCCGACCGGCGCGAGGTCGGCACTGCTGCCGACCCAGTACGGGCTGACCGCGCTCGTCCTGCCGCCGCCCGGCGTCCCGGGTCAGCCGGTCGCCTCCGCTGACCCGGAGGGCAAGGTGGACGGCAGGTTCGCGATCACCCGGCTGGCGGCGGTCGGCGGCACGGTCGTGGCGCAGGTAACCAACGGCTACGGGTTCCACAGCCACCTGGTGATCGCCGGACGGCCCAAGGTGAGCTACGGCGGGGGAGCCGACGACCAGGTTGGGTTCGTGACCGCCGAGGCTGGCGGGTTCTGGATGACGCTGTCATCGGACGCCAGCCCGAGCATCGGTCGGCTGGTGCGACTCGATCCCGGCCTGCATGTGGTCACGCCGGCCGCGGTCCGCGCCAGTCCGGCGCTGCGCCGGGCCGAGCAGGTCTGGTCGGCAGGGAGCACCGTGTGGGTGGCGTCCGCCACCGCGCGGCACAGCCTCGTCTGCTTCGGTTACCGCGGCGGCGTGCTCGGGCAGGTGGACACGATCCGCGTGGCGGGTGAGCCGGTCGCGCTGGCCGCGGCCGGCCGGGTCGTTTACGTCAGCGTCGCGGCGGGCGACAGCCTCGTGACCTCGTCGATCCGCGCCTACGCGGTTCCGCGGGCCTGCCGGTAGCTGACCGCACGCGCCCGACCGAGATCAGCCGGCGGGTTCCTGGGGATTCGCCATGTCGAGGGCCGCGATGTAGCCGAACGTCATCGCCGGGCCGATCGTGGCGCCCGCTCCGGCGTAGCTGTGCCCCATGACGGCAGCGCTGGCGTTCCCGGCGGCGTACAGGCCGGGGATGGGGCTGCCGTCCTGGCGCAGCACCCGCGCCCGTTCGTCGGTGCGCAGGCCGCCCTTGGTGCCCAGGTCCCCAGGGACGATCTTGACTGCGTAGAACGGCGGCTGGGCAAGCGGCGCGAGGTTCGGGTTCGGCCGGCAGCGCGGGTCGCCGTAGTAGCGGTCGTAGGCCGACTCGCCGCGGCCGAAGTCCTCGTCCTTGCCCGCCCGCGCGAAGCCGTTGAACCGCTGCACGGTCTCGGCGAGCCCGTCGGCGGAGATCCCGACCTGGCCGGCCAGGTCGGTGAGCGAATCTGCCTTGAACACCGCTCCCGCGGCGTACCAGCGCCGCGGCAGGGGCCTGCGCGGGGGCAGCCCGGCGAAGACGTAGCTGTTCCGGTAGCGCTGGTCGAAGATCAGCCAGGCCGGGATGTGCGGCTTGTCCTCGCTGTGCCCGTCGTACATCGCGTGCACCGCGTCGACGTAGGGCGCGGCCTCGTTGACGAACCGCTGGCCGGCCGCGTTGACCAGGAGGCAGCCCGGCAGCGAACGCTCGGCCAGGCAGAAGTACGGGCCGCCGGTGAGCGGGATGGACGGCCCCCACCAGGCGTCGTCCATCAGGTCCAGGCCGGCGCCGGCCTGCTGCCCGGCGATGATGCCGTCGCCGGTGTTGCCGGGCGAGCCGACCGTCCAGTCGACGCCGATCGGCTGACGCTGGTACTCCGCCCGCATGGCCGCGTTCCGCTCGAACCCACCGGTCGCGATCAGCACGCCGCGGCGGGCTGCGATCGTGAGTGGCTGGCCGTCCTTGGTTGCCCGCACGCCGGTGACCCTGCCGTCGGTCATGACCAGGCCGGTCAGCGGGGTTTCAAGCCACACGGGCACGCCCGCCGAGGCGAGGCTGGCCCGCAGGCCGGCGGCGAGTGCCTGGCCGAGGCTGAGCGTGCGCTGGCGCAGCAGCTTGGTCCGGGCGGTCCTGGCCGCGACCTTGGCGGCCACCCAGATCGCGCGCGGATGGCCGGTGCCCAGGCTGAGCCACCGGTAGTCGTACTGGGTGATCGCTACGCCCGCCGGGGCTGGCAGGTAGGGAGGGTTCAGCTGCTCAAGGCTCGCGCCGAGTGCCCGGCCGTCGAACGGGCGCGGCTCGACGCTTCGCCCGGCGGCCAGGCCGCCGGGCGCCTCCGGGTAGTAGTCGGCGTAGCCGGGCACCCAGGCGAGCTTCAGCGGCCCGGCGGAGGTAATCAGGTCAAGCATGGTCGGCCCGTGATCGAGCAGCGCGCGCTGGCGCAGTGGGTCGACGGCGTCCCCGGCGACATGGGCGAGGTACTGCCTGGCCTGCTCGGGCGAGTCGCGCACGCCTGCCCGCTTGAGCACGGCATTGCACGGCACCCAGACGCCGCCGCCTGAGCGCGCCGTCGAGCCGCCAAAATAACCGGTCTTCTCGATCACCACGACGGTCAGGCCGGCGCGCGCCGCGGCCAGGGCCGCCGTCATCCCGGCGGCGCCGCTGCCAGCCACTACGACGTCGAACTCGGCATCTTCCCCGGCCATGGTGCCTCCCGGCTCAATACTAGAACACGTTCCAGTTTTCCGGCCGAGTCCTGCGGCGGGGAACCGCCCTTGCCTTCCATTCACGACAGTGATACTATTTACCTAGAGGTGAATGATCTCTGTGCCGCAAATAGTTTCGAGGTCGTGAACACCTCGTCGGAGCTTAGGAGGCGACGATGACTGAGATGACGACGATGCCGGTAAGCGAGGAATCGAAGGCTGGTCTGGCCGCCCGGGTGACAGGTCGGAAGCGTCGGCTCGGCCGGCGTGATGAGGCAGGGGTCGGTCGGCGGTCGCGCAGCAGGATTCCGTTGCCGGGATCACACCAGGACCGCCTGGCGCACGGCAGGGTGCACACACGGGCCACGGCCGACGTGATCATCGTGCGCGGCCACCGCGCGAGCAGCTAGAGGCCAGGGGCACTCGCAGTCACCGGCCGGGTCCCGCCCGCTCGGGGCGGCTCGGCCGGACTGGGGGCTCCGTGCAAGCGGCGCCGCGGCCGGCGAACGCTGGACCGCGGCGCCTGCCATGTGCGGACTGGGTCGCCGGCAGCTGATGCTGCGGGCCGGATCGGCCGACGTGGTCAGGGGTGCTGGACCTCACGTGCGGCGTCATTCATCGGGCGTGCGCGGGCAGAAGTATCCGATCAGCACATGGGTGGTCACCTGGTCCGAGTCGCCATCGGCGCCCGGGTCGTGATCTTCGCGAGAATACTTGTCAACGTCCTCGATGATCTCCTTGAGTCGCTCCCTGATGGACGCCGCGTGGGTCTTGGGCATCTGCGCTTCCCCGATCGAGAGAATCGCCGCGTGGTGCGACTCATCGGCCGGCCGGTCTTCTGACGCCGAGCCGATGAGGCCGGCCCGCTGTGCCGAGAAGAACTGGCTCCGGTACAGCTCAAGCCCCGCCGCCACGGCTGCCTCCAGGCCTGCGCTTCCCCGCTCGGACTCGGTCAGCCCGGGGCCGAACATGAGGTCGCGCTGGCAGGCCTGATACCGCTGCTCGACGATGCCCGATACCACCCGGCTGGCGGCCACGCGGATGAGCCCGGCGGCCTCGAGCTGCTTCATGTGCCGGTACAGCTTCGTCTGCGGCTCGCCGATCCGCGCGGCAAGTTCCTTGACCGACATCACCGGCATAGCCGAGGCGGGGCCCTGCATCAGCGCGGACAGCAGCTTGAGCCTGGTCGGATCGGCCAGCGCCCGCAGCGTCTCGACGTTGGAGATCGCGCGGACGGCCTCGTCGGGGGCAGCCTCCGCAGCGGATGGGGAGTTCGGTTCGTTCCCAGTCACGTCCTGCACGTTCCCATCTTGCCAGATGCTCACGCTCATGCCATCGTTCACTTAACCATGAATGATGATCGTGTCGCAAATAGTGGCGCTGACGTAAACGATGGCGGAGCGGCGGGAGAGCGAAATGACCGAGACCACGACGGCAGCGGCCGCA
>Ga0335081_10009084_pt1 | contig 15972 bp, 24 predicted proteins | sample Lox_Sample_35_FD_206713 | JGI IMG/M metagenome (GOLD analysis project Ga0335081, IMG submission 206713) | Soil microbial communities from Loxahatchee National Wildlife Refuge, Florida, United States - Lox_Sample_3.5 | ecosystem: Environmental > Terrestrial > Soil > Wetlands | place: USA... | reverse complement strand
TTTGCATGTGCATTAACGTCAGACGAACGAAGATTCAGCATTTTGATGATTTTTGGACGGCGGAAATTGTTTTGAATCCCGCCAAGCGTTCAGTAATCTCCGCGAGTTTTGTTCCCGCCACACCGCGGGATCGGCGAAGCGCATGATTGGTTGACCCGGTGTTTTATCCTCATAAGTATAATCGAGCCGACGGTATGGGTTAGGGCTAAATTTTTCAGCATATTGATTGGCGAGAGTCGGTCGGATAGTTGAATTAGGCCGACGGCGTTTGTTACAAATCAGGAAGTCAGCTCGCCGAATTTCGACGAGCCGTGCGCCTAAGCGTTTATGCTTTTTTAATTTTACATAGGGGTTGGCGGCCAAGAGTGTCATTATCGTAGATGCGCAAACCGCGAATGTGACTACGTGTAACCCTCCCGCCACAAACTCACTATATATGCAGAACAACGAACGAAGAAAAGAAGGCCGGAAATTGTTCTCGTCCCTCGGTGGCCACAATTGAATCCGCGTCGCAAGCGTTGCGTGTTGGCGACTGCTCCTCGTCTGCCAAACCCCGCTACCCACGCCGGCCCGTCGCAGGTCGAGAAGAATGCACAACCCCTCGGGCCCTTACACTTCCAAATTCCAGGCGGTCGGCATCGCCCCCTCCTCCCTGCAGAATAGCAACAGCAGCAGCAGCAGCATGTCACCGACCCTCTCGTCGCCTCTCTCTCACGGCAGCATCATGTCCGCCACGCCCGCCACAACCGCCCCCGCAGAGGCAGAGAAGAAGCGGCTCACCGCCTGTCTCGTCTGTCGCAAACGCAAACTCAAGTGTGACTCGGCTCGCCCCAAGTGTGCCAGTTGTGCTCGTCTTGGCCATGCCTGGTATCTTATTCTCCTCGATAACCTGGTGTACTCATCATCTTCTAGTGGCTACGAAGAGACCAGAAAGAAGTCAGGACCCAAGCAGGGCTATGTTAAGAAACTCGAACAGAAGTCGCAGACTCTTGAACAAAGACTTGCGCAATTGGAGAGACTTCTTGCCACACACCAGACTCAGCTGCAGTCTGCCTCGCCGGCATCAAATGTCAGTGCCCCTCTGCCGACGCCGCCTGGAATATCTCCTCTTGCCTTCGAGTCGATTTCCACCTCTGCTTCCGAGAACCAGTTCTCCGGTGGCGGGATAAATCCAAGCGTCTTTTCTGCAAATCAACCCATCTTTCCCGACTTGACTCCACCAGATAATCCCAATAACGTCAATCTCAGTGCCTTCCCATTGTTCACAAACGACTCCGTCTCGGTCAACAATCATAGCACTTCATCCACATCCTCAAATCCTCTCGAGAATTCTTGGGCATGGGATTTAGTAAGTCTTGGAATGCAAGAAGAATTACCCCCGGACGAAATCACCAATAAATTGTACACTCTTTATGATTTTGACGCTGGCTCATCTTTAGCGCCGAGTCCTATTTCCAGAAAATGCACAACATGATTCCAATGCTACATCGATCAAAATTCATCTCTGCCTGCCAACTCCCACCCAACCTTGGTGTCCCGGTCTCTCTTCGATATATAGTATGGGCCCTGGGTGCGGCTACGTCTGTCGACCCGTCTCTTCGCGCCTATAAAGATGTCTTCTACGCTCGAGCCCGCCGGAGCCTAGCTGAACTTCTCGATAAGACGCTCGACTCTCTCAAACCTCACAAAATCTCCACTCTGCAGAGTCTCGTTCTGATCACGACTTATGAATTCTTGCATGCTAATTTCGGACATGCATGGATGAACTGCGGACGTGCGGCGCGGATGGCAGTCTATTTCAATTTGATGAGACTGGATGAACCTCATCTGTTTTGCAAGCAGACTTTGGTCGATGCAAAGGATTGGATTGATCAGGAGGAACGAAGGCGCACTTTCTGGGCTGCATTCCTGCTCGATCGCTTTGCAAGTCTTGGGACCGGCTGGGCTGCGACCTTCAACGACGAAGATATCACGACTTTCCTTCCGGGCCCGGATGATGAATATCAAGCTGGGGTACAGTCACTAGCGTAATCGGATATCTGACATTATAGCTTGGTATCCTGGGCGAGAACACTGGCGAGCCTCTCTACCCTACAACCAAAAGCCCTGCGAATGCCAAATCCATTGGAGGCTTTGGCGCTACCGTCCGTATCACCGCCCTTCTCGGCCGTCTCAACACCCACGTCAACCGACCTATTCACGAAAAAGACTACATCTCCCGTCATCGCGAACTCGACAATCTTCTAGCCACAATCCAGTTCAGCACTCCCCAAGAACTCAAATATGTGCCGGGGAGTACAAATATCCAAGCCGCCTTTTTACAAAACCTCACCTCCGTCGCAACGGTCCTCCTCAATCAAGCTGCCCTCTATAAATCTCAATTGACCGAATTGCCCCTTCGACTCAGTGACCTTGCCGGTCGATGTCATATGGGTGCCGTCGAAATCGCCAATGTCGTCCGACAGACATCGAACGTACATGTCACTTACCAATGTGCCTACAATTCATTTTGTATATATGTTGGAGCACGTGTGTTTGTTGAAATGCTTCGACAGCCCACTTCGGCACCGAATCAGAGTCCGTCAAAGGAGCAACTCGAGGGTGACTTGAATATGATGCTTGCTGCCTTACAAACGTTTACCCTCCATGTACCTCTTGCGGGGCACTTTCTCATGCAACTTCAAGCGGACTTGAATGGTCTCGAAAAAGTTATCAGTATCAGACCATACGATGTCAACATCGGATACAACGAGTGTGGTGTATGCACCCTTTCCCTTACTCGAGAATGCTGGCTGACTGATGAATCAGATTTTCTACCAGCAAACAGGACAACATACGCCAGAGAAATTTCATGCAACCAAAAACACGATCTGGACAAAACCTCCGTCAGTGCTATCGAACGCCCAATTACACAAGGAGCCTCCCCATTCATTCGATATGCGTGGGCAGGATAGGATGGGCCAACCGGACCGGTTCTCGTACGTCGATATCTCCCGCAATGGAAGTCTCATCAATGAGGACTCAACGCCCACTCACACGGGAAGCAATTCCGGTAGCATGTCTGTTACCGACAACACACCGATTACAGCGACCCCCGAGAGTATTCGACAATTCGACCCTGACAGGTTCTTTGGAGATATGAATTTGTCCGGCTCAGGCATCGATGTTACTATGAACATGGGCACTACGATGGATGATGCCGAGTTTTTTACGGACATGCTGGGAGGTAATTTGACTGGGAATTAAATAGTATAAAGAACCCTTCGGACTGCTGCAGGGTGAGGCGGAAGGGGTGAGAATATGTTTGAGATGTTATTCCATTCCTAACGGGAACGAATGTTATTATGTGGATAAAAGGATCTGACGGTATGTATATTACTCCATTTAATAGAGGACGGGCGACTCTTCTCCAGTTTGTATCATTTTTGCTGCATTGTTGGATTGGTTAATCACGCTTGGTCTCCGAGGATGGAAATCTACCAGGGCCCGAAGCCTAGTGGGGCGTCCTTGGCCTGCCCAAACGTAAACGCTCGACTTTGCGCTAGAACCGCTAAAATAGTCCTAATTGTGACTGTGGCGGGTCGTGTTTCGTCCAATCTGACATGCCAAATTTGCGTTGTACACAAAGATTGGCCGAGCCAATTTCCCAGCATATTGAAAACGAAAAAGGGCATTCGCCCGGGCGCCCAAGCATCCAGAAAGAGGAGAAAATCAAACGCACGAACCTTCTTCGATTTCCCATCTCAACGGCCGTCGGGATTGGTTCTGAGGGTCGACATGAAATACTTGCGAGAATTTCCGCCATGCTTATTTATTTACGTTAAGGTATTTTATTAGATACCTAGATGCTTTATAGGTGATGTACTTTTCCGGCCTTGTATTTTGCCGACCACCGTAATGAACAAGAGCAACCCGAAAGCTACAAAGGACAGAAACTTAATGACAGGACATCCAAACTTTTTCCAAAATGTTTAAGATTCAAGTAACCCTGTCCGCTCATCATCTTCATCATCGCTCCCCCTCTCCCCCAAATCCTCCATCCGCGGCCGTCTCAACACCCCCGCCAATCCCGCCACCACCCAAACCCCCAAAAACGCAAATTGTCCCCAAAACGCAACTCCCCCAAAGAAGGGGAAAGTAAGCGTGATCCGATTGAGAAACAGAGATACCACCGTTTGCGTACAGATATCCTTGGCCTCGGAGGCCGAGGAGCAAGGCAGAATGGCCTGCGGGACATCGGTGCAGTCACGAACTTCACCCCAGTCGCCGATTGTATGGTTACAATATGTTTGGCCACCAAAGTGGGCATATTGCGGGGCGACGATAGTCGTTAGCGAGTACATCAGTGCGAGAATGGAGAGCATCAGGAAAATTGTGCCCATGAGGAGACCCTGGGGTAGTGTGCCATGGCGACGGATTTTATACAAATCGACCCTGCTTTGTAAGTTTGGGAGCGCGGGGAGTGGAAGGAACCATAGAAAGCGGATTCCGACGAAGACTATGCCAACGACGGTTGCGATGAAAAAGTAGAGTATAAGGATGACCATGAAAATAAAGTCGATGGGGTATGCTTTTGATCCTTGAAGGAAGATGTAATTCACAGGATTGAACACTTGGGCTTGGCCAATGATGTATCCACAACGACCTCCACAAAGCGAGTTACTCATCTTATCTCCCCTTCCCCAAAATTAGCATCCTCAATCGACAACTACATAAAAAGCAAAGCAAAACACAGAGGGGAGGAGGGACGTACAAAGTCAATCCCATAGAAACAACAATTAAAATCCCCAGTAAAGCCAAGATTACCCCAAACGCAACGCGAAACGGTTGCAGCGCAGTGTAGATCTTAACCGTCCATCCTTGCCGATTGCCGCTCTCCTCGGCAAGACGATGACGTCGTGTTAACGTGCGTTCCTCCCGGTGTAAGGCCTCTAATTCCTTGCGGTCTTTGACGGACATGGCCATCCCAGTTCCTTGATACTTGATTTGGATACGTCGCTGACATTCACGATTATGTTCGAGGGCCTGACGCGCTGAATCGACATCACTAATCTGCAACGTCGGGATACGTCTAATCAAGTTGATGGGGAACAAAGCGAATCCGGGTGCCGTATACACGACATAAAATATGATCCCAAGCGAAAGTAAGACGCCCAGGACAAAAGAGAGCGCTTTTTCTCCATCTACGAATGAGTCAAGTCCGTAAGTGGAAAGGACGATTCTCAGAGAGGAGATGTTTGAGATAGTCCAAGTCGATTCCCCCTGTTAAATCATGGCTGATGGGGATGAAGAAGCCTGTTAACAAGAGAGCTAAGGTGATCAAGAGGAAAAGGGCGCTATATTTCGAAGCGCCGCGGACTCGTGATCCCAAGGTTGATTCCTCATCCCACTCCTCGTACCAGAAATACGTAAATGGGATAATCAGGAGACAAAACAGTGAGTCGATAGCGTATAAAACTGCAGTCACTGTTAGTGCGCCAAACTCGAGAACTTTAATGCCCCGCATCCTGAAACTGAGAAAGGGGAGATGTTTACCATAATAAACTACTTTAAGACTCAAGACAATGGTGTCAACTCGTTCCGGAGACGCCCAGTCCTTTCGTAGACCGGTAGCGCGGTTGACAGTAGTCGAAACGAGCGCAATATCAACAGGGAACAAACATATCGTCGCAAGAACCTTGGGGTCATTCGACTCGCGCGCCAAATGGGAAACGGTACGCTTGTGATCGCAAGGACGGTAACAGTGGTCACGAAACCATCTTTTTCAGTCCGATGTTGGTAGAGTTTGGCGAAGCCGACGGCGAAGAAGAATAATATACACACAGCAATGATATACGAAATCCAGATCGAGCCGACCTACGGTCACACGTCACACTTGTTCGCGCTTTGTGCCAGGAAGACAAGGAGGGGGAGGCCGGGGTACAGTAAAATGTCCGATGTCTGTGCTTGCCATGGCGAGCTGGCGAGGGTGGCGGAGAAAGAGGAGGCGGAGATTGCGTTATCGGAGAATTATTGGGACGAACAGGGTTGATGGAGGGTTACGTGTGCGGCAAGGATGGCGGATATTAATTGGCGATGGGCGCGACCAGGTGATGTAACGAGGCGCACAAATACTACCAGCGGAGACCGCGGGTTGGTCCACTCACACGAAATGTCGACCATTCTCGCTAGCTGCTTGCCTGCAGAGGACGCATCAACCTTAAACAGAGGAAGGACGTTCTGTCACAGAAATGCAATTAAATGCACTCTTCTTTTCCTACCAACCAGTGCATGTCATATCTGCGAAGTCGAGCTCTCGGTGACCTCTTAAGCACGTCCCGCGGTACTTGCCAGCGTAAAAGCCACGGTTTTCCAACCCGGCCCTAACGTCGTCGTTTATCAACTTTGACCGTGTTCGCTGGCGCCGCCATTCAGGCGAGAATATACCGCAAGAGGTTCCTGGAGTTTGGATAATTGAATATTTAGGAAGGGCCTAACCACGATTGGGTACGTCTATAGAATTTTGGAATTCTCCTCAGAGTGTTCCAATTGCCATTTGTAAAAGTAATCTATGAAACGTTAGGGATGAGCATGCACCGTTGAAATTTCTTAAAATTCCGATATCCTTCGACGTTTTGAAAATTTTTGATCTGGAACGATGTAGACTAAATATCCCTCGACCGATATCAAATATATCGCATGTCCAATCTATATGCCACCAGCTAATAGATTCTAATACAAAATGCGCGGTATTGAAAACCAATCTATTAAAGTGCGAAGTGATAAAGCTTAGTGGGAGTTTCATAAAGAGTGTCATCATCATCAGATGGATGAGAGCCTGCAATTCAGATTCGACAGCACAGATTATATTAAAACTACGAGCTTCTGAGAAATCCTCAGAGTCGGTTGTATCCTCATGGTTAAAGAAATAGAAGACGTTGTCATTTAAACTCATACAGTTCAAATTATTCTGATCTTTCCTTTTGTCTCTCTCTTTTTTTCTTTTTTTTAATTTATTTTTTTTTCTAGGTGGGAAGGTCGTTCGGTGAGTCTGCTTCGGTGGAGCGTTCAATAGGCAAAGATTCAAAGGTTCAGAGGCTCAAAGGTAACAATATGATCTTGTCTGAGGTGCCCAGCGCCTCAGGTGTTAAAATTATGGGGCTATGCTCTGTTTCATAACACGGGCTTTCGCGGCTTCGATCGCGACGTCGGGGTTTCTTGCAGTGTCTCGATCGGAGTTCCAACATCTTCCAAAAACAAGTTCTCAAGAATATGCAATACAGAATAGAAGCAATTAATGGTGGGTAACATTATCGCCGTGCTCATTTACTTATCCAACTCTTTCGATTTTTGGTAGAATACGATCGCGAGGGGTTCGAGAGGGCTGGTGAAGGAGGATTTGGCGTGTCAACGACATACTCACCGTTATCGTATCGATAGTTGTCTAGAATCATCAGTATGCAAGGAGTCAAAATGATGCTAAGCATCTATCACACGCGGCGCGGGGGGTTGGGGGTTGGGGGTTTGAGGTCAGGGCGCGGGTCGTCAGGAAGGGGACACGTACACATCAGCCTACTCCGCCTCCGATGAATATATTTCTTCTCCAACTTCCATGCCTCGAATGTCTTTTTTAACCTCTCAAAAAAATCACTCATCATCGATGCCCGAGCGCCTTGCAAAAGTCCCCTCCGTCGACGAAAAGGTTTGATGTGGTACGGTAGTTATCGCCTGTCAATAACTAATTTTCGGGCGGCACGATTAAATATTGCATATTGTTCTCCGGTTGGGGGCGGCATCCGTACCGTAATAACCTTCACCCTTATTTTCAGTGAGGAGTATCGGAAAGCGGTCAAAGCGCATGGCATAAGCGCGCCTCATTCCCACAGCAAAACTTTGAAATAATTTAAACGTTCAAGCAGGCGCGCAGCGCGGCGAGGCCCGCAGTCCGAAGTTGGATTTGGGAGTATTGCCTTAAGTTCGAGTTCAGAGCAGCTCTTGGCTTCGTGAGTATTTAGGGGTGTTTGTCTGCGCTGCCCGAACGCCGTTCGATGTTATTTACATAAGCAACACCTGATTGCTGCTTGTGTAATCCTAGATGATATTTAGAGTTAAATAATCATGATTAATAAGTTCATTGACGCAGGAGACAAGGGAATCCAGCAATACTGCATTCAATATCGTATGACAAATGCGTTGCAAGCAGTGAGAGGAAGTGCAATTCATCAGCTGTGGGCACAAGAATTGTTTAATGAGATCTTAACAAGCGAAAGGTTGAAGAGGGCATTTTGATGATAATCCTGGGAAATTAGAGGGGTTGAGACATGATGAAGATTGTCCCGTCACGGGTGCATTTAAAGTCTGTCCCGAATTATTTGCTGCCTTGTGGGAAAGGAAGTGGGAGCAAGAAGGATTTGGGTTTGTTGTGTATCCGAAGGAGGAGGGAAGTCGGATTCGAAAGTTGAGATTGCGGGCTAAGCAGAACGGCAAGGCCGGTTGGACTTGGGAAGCCAAAGAACCGAGATGCTCTAAAGTCACCTGGACCGGGAAGTGACATCGCATTTAAGCAATTAGATTCTGAATATGGAACTTATAATATTTAAGCGTCTAGTGAATATTTGGTACTTTACCTGGTATCCTCACCGTCTACAACAGAGGTGTCAGTGTATCTCAATCCCCTCCCAACCAACCGAATGCCACCTCGCCTAATGTAATCAAAAAAAAAAAAGACACACTGATACAAATCCTGCAAGAAAAAGCTCGAAAAATGCAAACTCTCAACTGGGGAAGAAAGGAAAACCAGGGCTGCAATCAAAGCTCTAACCGAGCTCTTCCCATCGCAGATCCCCCAATAGTATAACGATCCCAGAGTCGAGATATAAACATAATCCCCGTCTTCCACAGATTCACCGGCAACAAAACATAACTCTTCAACACAAACTTGAGAGCTCTCGTGAACTCTCCCAGCTCTTCCTTGAATGCCTCTCCAAAGGGTTTAAACTCGGCCAGGCGAAAGTACATCATCACCCGTTCGGCCGTGCTCATCGGCGCCACTGTCCGTGGTATCGAGATGATTTCGCGGAATTGTTCTACTGCCCAAACTGAGTGGGATAGACGCTGAAGTGTGATAACTAGACTGACGACTTCGGTCCGTCGGAGACTGAAATCTTCCTGATTGTCTGGATCGAATTCAAACAGGACCTTAAGGGCCGTGCCGTATCCACTCGTTTGTAACTTTCCCCACAACCGACATTTATCGCAGCCAACACAGTCCATAATCCGGGAGACATTACGGAAGCGTTCGCGGAATTCGGCTTTGAGTCCCCTGATAGTTGGGTCATTGGGATCAAACATGCGTGATTCGTCAAAGGACGGGGCGGCGATTTGAGCGGTGCTGATGAGTTTATGGACTTTATCGCGGGTGAAATCGTCCTGATCTGGGTCGCCGCTACAGTAGGAATAATCTTGGAGGTAATTGGAGACTTTTGTTAGGGCGCGAAGGACAACGACGTAGTTGAAGTAGAGGTTTTCGATCCATTGGGGGTTACCCCATACTCGGGACTTGAAGCATTCCACATTGGGTCCCTAAATGTCATTCAGCCTTGAAAAATAGCCATATTTGTGGGCAGTACCCATTGACCGGTAGTTTGATTGAGGTGGTCCCAGCAGAGGTGGGTGGATACGGAAGTATGCATGCCCGAGATAAGACGCCAAAATACCCGTTTCTCCAAACAGGTATTTTGCAGCCTCATTTGATCGTATTCCGCCTCCAACGTCGCACTCCTTTTTCGTCCCGGGGGTTGTCGTCCAAGCATCACTGCTTCCAAATCATTCTTGGCAGAAGTCTGTCTCTCATGCAATTTATTCAGCATGGCCTGCTCCTCTTCATCCTGCGGGTGCAACTCGAAACAATTCTCTCGGTAAATCTCGCGCCAAACAGCGTTGGCATGTTCGCCAACGTATCCGGTGAATCGTTCGGGGTTATTGGCGAGACTGACGTACACTCCACCAGCTTTATTACTTACGTCCTCGGGGATACAGTAATCGCGTTCGGAATCATAGGCACTCGTATCAAAGATACACATTTCCGCTGCATCTTGACCGAGTGCTCCGCCTAACGGTGCCGTCGTTGCCGCTTTCTTCTTTTGCGTTGCGACCGGATGCGTCGCAATCGGGCCCTCGACCTTTCCAAGTACCGATGCTCGCCAAACCTCCGGGATTTCCTCCTTCCCCAAGATCAGTGATCTCCCCGAAAACGTTTCTGACGGGCGGAAAAGCAGGACGTACCTCTTCCAGGGTGGAAACAGCACATGCGCGGTTTCCGCACATTGGGAAGGCATTGCCCCAACTTACCGGACATTGCGCTTCATACAGATTGAGATGGTAAAAGCCGAAAAAGTCTGTATTGCGGAGGATATCGTCGAGAACAGGGTTGAGCGACCGGTTGATCTCCTCGATCTGTTCGTATGAGGCAAACGTGTCCGCGACCCGTCCTCGAGGCTGTTCTCGTCAACCCATGAATCCAGGGAGGGGAGTCACGAAGTCGGAGGCGAGCGCAACTGTCAAAAACAGAGAGAAAATGGACAGAATTATGCGCGATGGGCTTGTCAGGCGTGTCCGATGGCCCATGGCTTAACAGACAACAACCGGGGAGGCGGGAGAGGGAGAGGGAGAGGGCGAGGGAGAGGAACAGGACACGTTTTGCGGAACGAGGGAATTTATGCTGCGTGCCGGTTGCAGGCGGCGCAAGAAAAAAACGGGAGGCGCGGTGAATTAATTAGGCAATATTACCACGTAAATTCGCACCCAGCCACGTAGCCCGCGTTTGACAAATGACAAATCGTCTCCGCCACGCTTCCGCTTTTCGGCCGAGAGAATAAGAGTAACGCGGCCGACGGTTTCGCATCGCGCGCCCCGGCGGGTGGCATCTTCAGTGCTATTTCGATGACGGCCCTCACGCGGCAGCAGCGCGTGTTCAATGCGGTCTTCCCGCCGAGCGAGTCGCCGTTCCTCGCAGGACACGTGGTGCGTGTAGTCGGCCCACTGCATCCATCACAACAACGGGGATGGGATGTCGTGACGCGGACGATATACCCCCGCTTTTCGCGGTTGCTCGAGGAACGCATTGATGTTGCGGAGGGTCAGGACCCTTTGCCATTGCGGGGGCGGGGCTGATGTGCTAGTTTGGCGGAATGAGGGGGCACAAGCGGCGTGGGAAGGGTTGGGGCGGACAGTGCAGAGGGCAATTGAGAATTGGTATCTTGGTATGAAGCACACGAAAAAAATGGCAAGATTCTTATGGGCCAGAGACCGTGAGACAGGAACTCGATGTGTTATGGAACAGTCCACCGTTCACGGTCAAGCAAATACAATCCGACCTGCCCGCTGGCATCGATCTCGTCGCAGCAGTACACGCCATCTGTCTCACCACATTAACCCTCCTATCCGCCAGGTAGCAATGCCTCAGAACACCTTCAACTAACCCAATCAGCGACAAGTCCATCTCGCAATTCACCCACTCCTTCCACGGCATCTTCACAAAACATTTCCCCACGACAACCCTTGCCCCCGCCTTAAAAGTCTTTCTCACCCGTTCATTCACCCACAATGCCGTCATCGACACTACTTCCCCGCCCCCTTTCATACACGTCCTCCGCGTCCTGCAATCCATCAATCTCCAACCGCTGATGGAACGTGAACTGTCTGCCGTTGTGGCCTCTAAAATCCGCGAATTCATTAATATCGAGACCCGTGGACATTGGACCTGGCGGTACACTGCGATCCTGTCAGACTGGGTGGACAAAGGTCTTGCTGAGTTACTACGGTATATCTTGGGGCGGAAGGAGGGGCAGAGTGTTGGTGAGGAGGCGTTGAAAACGATTGCTTTGCGGGCACTAACGGATTTGCGGTACCACCCCAAAACAAGTTTTTTTTTTTTCCGGTTAGCACTTGCTTATTTTAGGATTCGAGAGTTGTTTGATATTATTAAGGAATTCCCCGAGTCGATGTCTGCCATTGAGGATTTGAAAATGTGTATCACGACACCTGACCAACGGGACCATCTCGTCAGGGTCTTTCGTCAGGCGTAGCTTGCCCCAGGTCACCTCGGACTGATGTGTTTAGCTGTGCGAAGCGGCTCTTACATCCCGGTGCGGATACGATGATGATAATCGCCTATTACATTTCCACTATCAAAGCGTTTAGAATGCTGGATCCACCCGGCGTGCTTCTTGATAAAGTGTCCCGTCAAATTCAAAAGTATCTCAAGTATCCCCCTCACCAAGCGAACTTTAGCTGATAGCGGGGAACGTGAAAATACTGTGTCATGTATTCTTAGTGGACTTATGGGCGATGAATCAGATGAGATGTGGACCGAATTAAATTCCAGTACCACGGAGACAGGGTGGACTGTTGGCGAAGAAGAGCCAGGTTACTTTGAAGACATGAACTGGGAACCCACCCCAATCGATGCTGCTCCTGGTAGCGCTCTTCTGCCTTTTGTTTTTGAGACTGACGTAGTAGACTACCGCAAGACGACGTCAGGTGACATCGTATCAATGCTCCTCAATATTTATGATACAAAAGAAGTCTTTGTGAAGGAACTCCAAGTCATCCTGGCAGAACGCCTTCTCGCATCAAAGGACTATGAAGTCGAACGTGAAACACGCAATGTCGAGATGATCAAGAGTAGATTTGGCGAGGCAAATATTCAATCTTGTGATGTTATGTTGAAGGATATCATCGAATCTAAACGAGTGGACAGACTCATCCATAGTCGTGCTGAAAATGTTTTCACCCCCCTTCTCTCCACCTCACATCCCACTTCTCCTTGCATATTAATATCTCTTTTACATCATGCCTTCCTTCGGTTGATGGCTAACGGTAGATTGTACACCCGAGGATTCTATCACGATTTTTCTGGCCACCCCTCCGAGAAGAGAAATTCCGCATGCCAACACAGCTCCACAACCAATTCGCCGAATATGAAACAGAATATGTCAAAATCAAACGAGGCCGTAAGTTAGCCTGGATGGATCACCTCGGTTCCATCGAGTTGGACGTTCACCTCGATGATCGCACAATCTCAATTGAAACAAGTCCTATTCAAGCCGCTGTCGTCTATGCCTTCCAAGAACGAGGGACGATGACGATTGCGGAGGTTGCATGCGTTCTTGAGAGTGGGGTTGTTTCTGCTCGGAGGGCCGTGATGTTTTGGGTTTTGCATGGAGTGTTGAAAGAGATTGCGCCAGATACATTTTGCGTATTGGAACAGGCGGATACATCGTCGCCAAATCAGAGTAGTCCTCCTTCTAATACCGTGGTTAAGGGGGGATAGATATCACGGCATTGGCGCCAACGCCATCAAACGTTCAATCTCCGGAGGAACAACAAGAATCTGAGATGCAGATGTACTGGTATCAACCTCAGCCTTCCCCACTTTGTATTGGCATCTGACGGTTGTGGCGAGCAGGATATTCATTGTCGGGATGTTGACGAATCTTGGTGTATTACCTTTGGAACGGATTCATTCAATGCTGTCGATGTTTGTACCATCTCTGAATGCATATAATTGCACAGAAGAGGCCCTACAGAATTTCCTTTCTGAAGAAGTGAAAAAGGGAAAATTAGAGTTCATCAAGGGCGAAAGGGGAGGATACAAACTCATTCAACAATAGCATAGCATATAGCATGAACCAATAGAGATACATTGGAATAGTAGTTGTTTGTTCCCCTGGAAGAAAATGCAATAAGTATATTCCCACCGGCTATGCAAAGTATTACCACTCCAAAGAAGAGAACAATAAGTATGCAAGAACAAATCCTCCCTGTCCAACCAATTAATGCTCCATTTCCTGGATCAACTTATTCAAAATGTCCTTGAGGTAGTACTCCACTGTTTCTGTATTGCGGCTGTTGCATTCGCACAGGGGAGATTCTTTAATCCCGAGCCGGCGGTGATGTTGGTGTAACGGGCAAAGAACCATGCATGGTCGAACAAGTTGGGCTACGTAATTCTTTGAGCTGGAACTTGATTATGGATTAATTACCGCGCGTCAAGACTTTTTACATAACGGGTTGGTCCAATTCAAAATGTTTCGCGAAATTTTCTCCAATTGTGAGAGAAAAAGAATCATCATCATCCATTGACGAGTTAGGCCGCCCAGACACAGCCCAAAGCCATGGCACCCATCCCGGCCCCCCGTCTCGTCAACGGCTTCCCCCTCACCGAAACCGATGAGCTCGACTTTTCCGATCTCGAGGAGAAATACGCCGTCTCCTACGAAGAGGGCTTCGACAACTTTATCGTCGTCGACAACTGCCCCGTTGTCGCCGATGATGTGCGGAAACAGAAACTCATTGCCTATTTACGAAGGATATTCAGTACCAATGGCACGATCAAGGAAGACGGCGTGTACATGCCCATGGCACAGAACCCTGAGACGGGGAAGGTGGAGTCAAAGGGGTACGTGTTTATTGAGTACAACACGCCTGAGCAGGCTGCTGCCGCGATCAAGACCAAGAACGGGCATCCGTTGGACAAGTCGCATCGGTTGAGTGTAAATCGGTTCACCGATGTGGAAAAGTATTCTACGGCCCCCGATGAATACGTCGAACCTGACATCGAACCATATGTCCCAAAAGTAAAATCTTTCCTGTTTGGAGGGAATCTCACCATTTCAGGAACATTTACGAAGTTGGTTAAACGATCCTCAAGCCCGAGACCAATTCCTCCTTTACAGGGACCTCGAATTAAGTGTATGCTTTAACAATGGGAAGAATGAGGCTCCCGAAGTGGTCAAATCTCGAATGGTATCCGATATCATCTTAGATGCAACTGATTGGTGATAAGAACTGGACGGAAACGACATTGGCATGGTCACCTCTTGGAACATACCTCACCACCTTCCACCGTCAAGGGATTCAAATCTGGGGTGGTGCATCTTGGAACCGCATTCAACGATTCCCCCACCGCTTAGTCCGTCTCGTCGACTTTTCTCCCAATGAAACATACATGGTAACCTGGTCGCCCGATGGCATTGCACTCCCCCCCGAAGGCCACCCTGAACGCGCAGATCTTCCCTTTGACGACTCGAGCGAGGGCCACCACATTTGCATCTGGGAGACTCAAACAGGCGAACTCCTTCGGACATTCCCGCAGGTCCCGACCACCGAAGAAGTCCGTCTGACCTGGCCATTCTTCAAGTTCTCTGCCGACGAAACGTATGTTGCGCGATTGCTTCCGAATAAACAGATTTCGGTATATGAGTTACCCAGCATGAAGTTGTTGGACAATAATAGTATCAAGATTTCTGGAGTGAGAGATTTCGAATGGGCACCTGCGAGAATTCCTGGGGAAAAGAAGCCAGGTACTGTGGAACAGCATATGCTTTGCTACTGGACCCCAGAGGAGGGCAATTCTCCAGCAAAAGTCGCTCTATTAAGCATTCCAAGCAAAGAAGTCGTCCGAACCAAAAATCTTTTTAACGTTTCTGATGTACCCCCCAAAACCACACTCCCCGACAATTACTCTCTCCACAAGAACTGACGTTTTTCGAGTGTAAATTACACTGGCAATCGAATGCGGAATTTTTATGCGTCAAGGTCGATCGCCACACAAAATCAAAGAAGACATCGTTTACAAATTTGGAAATTTTCCATGTCCGCGAGAAAAGTATCCCAGTCGAGGTTATCGAGGTCAAAGACACAGTCATCGCATTCGCATGGGAGCCCAAAGGCGAAAGATTTGCCACTGTCATGACAGCCGATGTCATCAATCCTGAACGTGGCCCCGCTGGTCTGCGTACAAACATCAACTTTTACATGCTTGAAAAAGGCGGTAAAACCGCTGTCATCAACAACTTCAAACCTATCCGTACTCCTCCCAAACCATTTATTATGACGGTGGGCGTTGATGACGATAGGATCGATTGATAAAAAGCAATTGAATTCGATTTTTTGGTCTCCAAAGGGCCGGTTTGTTGCATTTGCGAATTT
>Ga0335081_10009083_pt1 | contig 15972 bp, 16 predicted proteins | sample Lox_Sample_35_FD_206713 | JGI IMG/M metagenome (GOLD analysis project Ga0335081, IMG submission 206713) | Soil microbial communities from Loxahatchee National Wildlife Refuge, Florida, United States - Lox_Sample_3.5 | ecosystem: Environmental > Terrestrial > Soil > Wetlands | place: USA... | reverse complement strand
CGTTCGGGCATCAGAAGAACCCGAGCGGCTTGGTTCCGTAGCTGACCAGGAGGTTCTTGGTCTGGCTGTAGTGCTCCAGCATCATCTTGTGGGTCTCCCGGCCGATGCCGGAGATCTTGTAGCCGCCGAACGCGGCGCCCGCCGGGTACTGGTGGTAGCAGTTCGTCCACACCCGGCCCGCCTTGATGGCGCGGCCGACCCGGAACGCGCGGCTGCCATCACGGGTCCAGACACCCGCGCCGAGCCCGTAGAGCGTGTCGTTGGCGATCTCGATCGCGTCGGCCTCGTCGCGGAACGTGGTCACGGCCAGCACCGGGCCGAAGATCTCCTCCTGGAAGACCCGCATCTTGTTGTGCCCCTTGAGCACGGTCGGCTGGTAGAAGTAGCCGCCGGCGAACTCGCCGCCGATCTTGGCCTGCTTCCCGCCGATGAGGACCTCGGCTCCTTCGGCCCGGCCGATGTCCACATAGGAGCTGACCTTGGCCAGTTGCTGCGCGGAGACCTGCGGGCCGATCATCGTCTCGGTGTCCAGCGGGTTGCCCTGCCTGATCTTGGCGATCCGGGCGAGCGCGCGGGCCATGAAGTCCTCGTAGATGTCTTCCTGGATGAGCGCCCGTGACGGGCAGGTGCAGACCTCGCCCTTGTTGAACGCGTACAGCACCAGGCCCTCGACCGCCTTGTCGAGGAAGTCGTCGTTGGCGGTCATCACGTCGCGGAAGAAGATGTTCGGCGACTTGCCGCCGAGTTCCAGCGTGACCGGGATGAGGTTCTGCGCCGCGTACTGCATGATCAGCCTGCCGGTGACGGTCTCGCCGGTGAAGGCCACCTTGGCGATCCGCGGGTTGGCCGCGAGCGCCTTGCCGATCTCGCCGCCAGGGCCGGTGACGATGTTGAGTACGCCGGGCGGCAGTAGGTCGCCGATCACCTCGGCCAGCTTCAGGATCGACCACGGAGTGGGCGAGGCCGGCTTGAGGACGCTGCAGTTCCCGGCCGCGAACGCGGGCGCCAGCTTCCACGCGGCCATCAGCAGCGGGAAGTTGAACGGGATGATCTGCCCTACCACGCCGAGCGGCTCGCGGAAGTGGTAGGCCACCAGGTCCGTGTCGACCTCGGTGATGGTGGTTTCCTCGGCGCGGATGGCCGCGGCGAAGTACCGGAAGTGGTCCGCGGCCAGCGGGATGTCCGCGGCCAGCGTTTCCCGGACGGGCTTGCCGTTCTCCCAGCTTTCGGTGACCGCCAGCATCTCGGCGTGCGCGTCGATCGCGTCGGCGATGGCGTTCAGCGCCCTGGCCCGCTCGGCCGGCGGCGCCTGGCCCCACGCGTCCTTGGCCGCATGCGCCGCGTCCAGGGCGAGCTCGATGTCCGCCGGGGTCGAATCGGCGACCTCGCAGATCGGCTGAGCGGTGGCAGGAGTCAGGTTGACCCGGTACTTGCCTTCGGCCGGGGCCAGCCACTTGCCGCCGATGAAGTTGTCATATCGCGGCTGCACCGAGACGATGCTGTCGCGACGGCCTGGTGGAACGTAGAGCATCTCAGTCCCCTTTCATCGCTTCTGTCCCCAGCACACGCCGTGCCGCGCAGCGTGGCTAGGGAAACTGGTCCGCTCCCGCGGGGCCGTTAGTAATGAGAAACCGCAGATCAGGAGGCTTTCAGGCTGAGCTCAGGACCTACGGCCAGGCCGTCTGGCGCGTTCACCAGGTCCCGTCATGGATCCAGATGAATACCGAACGTACCCCGGTGCCTGCCCCCGGTCACGGCAGGTCAGCCTGCGGTGGAGATCGGGCGTGGACCCGTGATAACGGGCGATACACCACCACACCAGCGTGGCCAGCGATCCGGTGCAGGTCAGGTTCGCCCGGATGTTGACGCGGAGCAGTACGGCATGGCCAGACGCGGGGAAGCGCGTTGACGAACCTGCGGGCCAGACGCGGACTACTGGCCCACGCGGACTGCGGTCCAGATAGGCAGTCCTGTGGCTCTCGCGGGCCTAGGCGGCCGAGCACCCCGTCATCAAGGTGTCCGAAGGAGGGACCTTCAGCCCTATGGCGGCCGCCGCCAAGACCATACGCTCATGGCCAGGCTAACGGGGGGTGAGGGCAATAACGGCCGCTAGAAGTGGAGTTGGCGATGCGCAGTTACGTGATCCTGGCGACCTGGACCGATCAGGGTGTCAAGAACAGCCACGATACCCTCAAGCGCGCGAAGCACTTCCGCGCGTTGATTGAGAGCCATCGCGGCAAGCTCCGGGAACATCTGTACACGCTGGGCGAGTACGACATCGTCATGGTGACCGAGTTCCCCGACGATGAGACCGCGGCCGCCGCGGTGCTGACGCTTGCCTCGCACGGCAACGTCCGCGCCAAGACCCTGCGGGCCTTCACCGACGGGGAAACGGCCCCGATCATTGCCCAGCTTGGCTAATTGCTGGGCTGAGCGTCAACTCAGTACAGCAACCCGCCCGAGACTGAGCGCGTCGATCTGGCTGCGATGATCCTCTCGCAAGTGCAGATCGCCATTGCGCGTGCCTGTGGGCGCCCGCTCACTGTCGACGACAGGGCCCGAACGCGGGGTAACGAGTACTCTGGTCCCTTTTCACTGGTGGCGCCCGCTTCAACAGCGACCTCCTGCCGCGCGTACTCTCGCGCAGCAGACGCCCCTGGTGACCATCGCGGCTCCGGACTCCAGGGCCGCACTGGAGCTTGCCTTGCGCTTGCAGTCCATCAGCCTCCGCAATAGCTGCAGCGAGGAATTCGGCGGATACGCGCCGGCCAGCCTCGAGACGATCATCTGGCAGCCCGGTACCGGCCAGCACTCCAGCCACTGCCAAGGGTTGATCGGCGGCTGCGCCAGCAGTGAAGAAGACCGCACCCGCGGGCATCGCCGCAGCCTGACCCGGCCAGATCTGACCTTCATCCCGCCTGCTCGAGACCAACGGCCCTGCTCGTATTAAACGAACACGGCAACACCGATGATTGACCCCAGGACCGAAGACATCCGTGTCCGCATGCACGCAGGTGGTTAGACCCTGGATCCAAGAGGCTTTGGTCCCTAGCACCGTCGCACGGGGGGTATAAAGCCTGGTCGTATGGCTGTGATCACGGTGGATCACCTGCGTAAGACTTACCGTCGCCTCGTTGCGGTTGACGATCTGTCGTTCGACGTTGAGGCGGGAGAGATCTTCGGCATCCTCGGCCCGAACGGCGCGGGCAAGACGACGACCGTCGAATGCGTCCAGGGTCTTCGCCGCCCCGACGGCGGAACGATCCGGGTGCTCGGTCTGGACCCGGTAACCCAGGCTGCGCAGCTGCGACAGCGCATCGGCTCACAGCTGCAGGACTCCTCGCTACCGGGCCGGCTGCGGGTCGCCGAGGCCATCGAGCTGTTCGCGGCCTTCGCCCGCCATCCCGTCGACCACGACGAGCTCCTGGCTCGCTGGCGATTGGACGACCAGCGCACTCAGGCCTTCGACACGCTCTCGGGCGGTCAGCGCCAGCGGCTGTTCATCGCGCTCGCGTTCGTCAACTCACCCGAAGTGGTCTTCCTCGACGAGCTGACGCAAGGGCTCGATCCCCAGGCCCGGCGAGCGACGTGGGAGCTGATCCGGGAGATCCGGGAAGGCGGTACGACGGTCGTGCTGGTGACGCACTTCATGGACGAGGCGGAACACCTCTGCGACCGGGTCGCTGTCGTCGACCGCGGCAGGGTGGTCGCGCTGGATACCCCGCAGCGGCTGATCGACGGGCTGGGACTGCCGTCGGTCGTTCGGTTCACCACCTCCGAGCCTGACCTAGGCTGGCTGGAGAAGCTCGACGTGGTCCAGTCCCTGGTCCGGCACGGGGCGGCAGTCGAGATCCGCGGCACCGGCCCGGTGCTAGCGCTCGTCGCGTCTGAACTCGTCACGCACCAGATCGTCCCGCTCGACCTGCGGGTCGAGCGCCCGACGGTCGAAGATGCGTTCCTGGCCTTGACCGGACGGGACGTCAGGGGGTGAGGACGATGCACGGCTACCTGGTGATGACCCGCACCGAGTTCCGGCTTTTCCGCCGCGAGCCCTTCTCGGTCGTCTTCGTGCTGGCCTTCCCGCTCATGATGATGGTGCTGCTCGCAGCCGTCTTCGGGAACAACCAAGCCGACGCTCACAAGATCCAGAACGGGATGCTCATGTGGCGGAGCGTGACCCCCGCCAACTACTACACCGCGGCCTCGGTGGCGGTGATCGTCGCGGCACTGGGCCTGATGACCCTGCCCATCACCCTGGCCAGCTACCGCCAGCACGGCATCTTGCGGCGGTTTCACGCCTCCTCGGTCTCCGCCTCGACCCTCGTCGGCTCGCAACTTACGGTCGCGTTCGTGACGTTCGTGGCCGGCACCGTCGTGCTGGCCATTGTCGCCCGATTCGCATACGGCGCGATGCTGCCCCGGAACGTGCTCGGAGTTGTGGTCGCCCTCCTGGCCGGAACCGCGGCCTTCGGGGCGATCGGGCTGCTGCTCGCCACCGTGATCCGGACCAGCCGCTCGGCCCAGGGCATCGGCCTGATGCTGTTCTTCGTGCTGTGGCTCATCTCGGGCACCGCGCCGCCCCGGGCCGTGCTGCCCACGGGCCTGCGCGACGTCGGCAACTTGTTTCCACTTACCCACCTGGTCACCGCGGTGCAGAACGCCTGGTTCGGGTTTGGCTGGGCCGGCACCGATCTCGCAGTCCTGGCCGCCTACGCGGTCATAGTCGGCGTACCCGCGCTGTGGCTCTTCCGCCGGTACTGAACGAAACCGTAGCCCGAACAGCGCCTTCCCGGCACATGGCAAGAGCCGGAGCAACTGAAGACATGGGATATAGGTGAGACCAAGACGTAGCTGGGAGGCCGGGACAGCGTATATGCACACGCGCACGGACGGACGAGGGCACGAGGACATGCCGCACACACAGACTGAGCTGATCGAGCCTAGATGCCTCATGGGTACCTAGGGATCGAGGCTAGGACGCTGTTCGCATGGCCCAGGTAGCGGGGTGGGGTCGTTCGCCGGCGCGGCTGGGCCGTTCGGCCCTGTGACTGCGGGCGGCCGGAGCCGGATCCTGGATTAAAGGAGCCGGATCCTGGATCAAGGGAGGGGTCATGGCTATTTCCTCACCACCTCGCCGCGGTGGGCAGGCTGCTGCGCCTCGCGGCCAGCGGGGCCTTGTCGCCGCCCTCGTCGTGACTCTCGTTGCTGTCCTGGTCCTGGCCGCAGTCGTGGTGGCAGTGCTGACACGCGGCGGGTCGTCGGGTTCGGGAGTGCAGGGGTCTGGCGTGGCGGCTGCGCAGTCGCGTGTCCTGGCCATGTTCAGCAGCCTTGATCTGGCGGGCAGCAACAACGTCACCGTTGCTGTCGGCAGGCCGCAGGCGGTTGTGGTGCGCGCGGACAGCAACCTGATGCGTTACGTCACGACCCGCGTGGTCGCCGGGACCCTCGTCATCGGGACCACCGGTAGCTTCACGATCAGGACTCCGATGAGCGTCGAGGTCAGCGTGCCGTCGCTGGCGGCAGTGACGCTGAGCGGCAGCGGCCAGATCTCCGTGACTGGCATCGGCGCGCCGCGGCTGACCGTGACGCTGCCCGGCAGCGGCGCTCTTTACGTCAGCGGAACCGTCACTGAGCTCAACGTCGCTCTCGACGGCTCCGGACTGGCGCAGCTCGACGGCCTGCTCGCCCGCGACGTGCACGCGGTCGTCGCTGGCTCAGGCCTCATCCGCGTGACCGCCACGGCCAGCCTGAACGCCGCGGTGCCCGGCAGCGGCGCGATTATCTACAGCGGCAATCCGCAGGTGACCAGCAACGTCACCGGCAGCGGAACCGTAACCCGCGGATGACCGCCCGGCGTCAGCGGCGCTGGCCGGCCTGACGGTCGATCTCGTGCTTGATCTCGGCTTCGGAGATCGGCTTGCGCCCGTAAGCCCACCAGGCGTGCGCGGCCGTCCAGAGCACCCAGGCGATGGCCGGGTAGATGATCCAGTAGTTCCATTCGTTCGGGATGCCCGAGCTCTGGCTGAATCCGCTGGTCGGCCAGCCGCCTGCGTTGTGGTACTCGGCAAAGGCCCAGATGACGGCCAGTACGACCATGGCCAGGGTGCCCACGGTGGTGCTGACCCAGAACCGACGTCTGCGCTCGATCTGCGCGATTGCCTGCTGGCGGGCGAGTTGCCCGGTGGCCGGAGCGTCCGCGCCGCCGTCCCCGGGCTTGTCATGGGAGATGTCGTGCAGCATCTCGACCCCCTCCTTCTCCTGGGAGCCGTCAATCTTCCCGGGAGCTCATCCGTGCTCCCGTACAGCCAGGATGAGTGCCCCGATCCGGGCAGGGGCCAGAGGCGTTGTGCCCGCCGCCATGGGACCTTAGTTGGTTGCTGCGAAGCAAGTTACTTGCCGATAAGCGAACCGGCCCGCCCGGGCGGCCCGGTTGAGGCGTGGTTCGAGCAGCGGCTTTTGCGCGATCGCCCGCCGGAACAGCCCCTGGGCACACGGCATGGACAGCAGCGCGCCGATGCTCATCACGCCCGCCGACTCACCGAAGACGGTGACATTGCCCGGATCACCACCAAACGCAGCGATGTTCTCGGCCACCCATCCCAGCAGCGCGACCTGATCCAGCAGGCCCAGGTTGGCATCCCGGTTCCGGCCGCCCAGGTACGGCCATGAGGGAACTCGGCTGGACCGGGTAACTCGCCGCTCGGGCATCTAAGGTCACGGGACGAGACCTGACCGGAGCGCTTGTAGCGGGTGCTCCGACTGCTGCCAGCACTGCTGCCATGGCTGTAGTCAGCTATCGACAGCAGACGGGTGGCGTCCGGAATCCGGTGTAAAAGAGACGCGCGCCAGCGCCGGGAACTCCCGTTCCCGGCGCTGGCGCGTAGCAGCCGGACCTGCGGACTTGGCGCGCCTAAGCGGCCTTGGCGACTGAGCGCCTCGGTCCTGCCCTGCCAGGCAGCAGCGGGGTCGTTGCCTTGATCGCCTCGTCGGCGAACTTCCGCTGGCTGGCAAGCAGGTGCTCGGCGAACTCGTACCCGCCGGCCACAACCTCGTGCGCAGTCGGCAGCCGGTCGGCGAACGGCATGCGGACAGCCGGCATCGTCGGGATGACATAGTGCACGGCCTCGGCCAGGGGCTTAAGCGCGTCGAGCGCGATTTCCTGGCCCTTGCGGATGGTGGACAGGAACTCTTCCTCCAGTTCCTGCCTCATGGTGGTAGCCATCATCCTGCCTCCTCTCAAATTCTATGCTAACTATATCAAGCATCGATTGGGATACCAAGCGACATGCCTGGCCTGCTCAGCCGGGGGTCCGTATGCCGCCTGCCTGCCCAGGCAGGCCTGGCGGCGCCTGTCCGCGGGCGGCGGCGCCAAGGGCCACTGTCGCTCTGAGCAGTAACTCCGCGGACAGGGCGGAACGCGCGGGCCGGGACACGAGCGCGCGGAAAGTCAGCCAGTCGAGTGGAACAGCCCGGCGATGAATGTGAGGGACCGTTTACGAGACGGAGCCTCCGTGCTGCAGGCTAGGGGTAACAGGAATCTTGTCGGCTATGCGGCTACTGCGGCGTGCTCGCGGCGCGCAGACGGCTGCTCTCTTTCTCCGGGGACTCGATTTTCATGGTAATGCAGCGGCATTTTCCCGGCCTGGGTGGAGGGCGTGGATTTCTGCGGGTGTTGGCAGGCCGGAGGCGGGTTGCCTTGAAATCCGGCGGCGGTACTCGCCAGTGGCCTGGAAGGATGAAGGCGGGCTCCATACGACCCTATGAATCCGGGACCTAAGACATTTGCGCGGTGTCGCGCCAGCGAATAGAGGTGGTCGTAGGGTTTTCCTCCGCGTGGAGGCGTTGTGGTGCGATGGGGCGCAGTAGCGGCGGTAGTCGCCACCGTGTTGCTGGCGGTGACGGGATGCCTGACTCCGCTGACGGCGCAGCAGCCCCTGACGCCGGTCCCCGCCCCGGCAAGCCCGCTGGTCGGCGTCTACGAACCAGGAGCGCCCGGAAGCTGGTCGGGTGTCAGTGAGTTCACCGGCGCGACCGGCATCGAGCCGAGGATCGTCGTGTACTACTCACGGTGGAACGACCCGTTCGCCGCGTCATTCGCGCAGACGGCCTGGGGCCATGACGCCTATGTGCTCGTCCAGCTTGAGCCGAAGGACGTGCCGCTCGCGTCCATCGCCGCGGGCGGCTCGGATGCCTACCTGCGCTCCTACGCTGACGCCGTTGTCGCGTTCGGCCATCCGGTGATCTTGTCCTTCGGGCACGAGATGAATGGCACCTGGTACACCTGGGGAGACGGCCACGAGTCACCCGCGACGTTCGTGGCCGCCTGGCGGCACATCGTGGGGGTCTTCCGTGCCGCGGGAGCGGCAAATGTTAGCTGGCTGTGGACGGTCAACTCCATCGAGGGGGCGGCGAGTTCGCTGAGCCAGTGGTGGCCGGGCGCGGCGTGGGTCAGCTGGGTTGGTGTCTCTGGGTACTTCTACCAGGCCACGGATACCTTCGGCTTGGTTTTCGGCTCGACCATCGCGGAGATCCGGGCGTTCAGCAGGGCGCCGCTGCTGATCGCGGAGACCGCCGTGGGCACCACCGCGGACCGGGAAAGCCAGATCGACGCGCTGTTCGCTGGCGTCCGCGCGGATCGCCTCGCTGGGGTGGTCTGGTTCGACGAGACCCAGCACGCTGGCCTCTATCACCAGGACTGGCGCCTCGAAGACGACCCGGACGCCCTCGCGGCGTTCACCGCGGCTGCGGCGAGGTATCTAGGCGCGCGGGGTTCTGATGCTTGAGGCACTGGTCATTGCGGGGCTCGTGGCCGCTCCGCTCAGCTCCGCCGTGCTTTTCCTGCCGGGCAGGCACCGTGAGTGGGCGGCGGGCGCCTGGGCCGCGGTGTGGCGGGTCATCGGGGCCGTCGCCGGGTCCGCGGTGCTCGCCGCCGCGGCGGCCGGCGTGCTGTACCTGCTGAAGGCGACGGATGGCAACGTCATCCTCGGGGGAGCGGCCGTGGTTGCGGCTGGCCTGCTCTGGCTCCCTGTCACCAGGAACTGGTCGCCGCGGGCGCAGCTCTGCTGGGCGTCGTCCACCTACCTCTTCGCGGTCTACTTGCTGTACGCGCTTGAGTGGACCTTTGCCAGCCACCTCGGCCCGGCCAGCACGGCCGGCGGCCTGCTGCTGTGGTGCCTCGAGGTGGTCGCCGCGCTGATGTGCTGCTCGTATCTGTGGGAACTGTGCGACGTGCTCGGCACCGGGCATTGGCACCGCAGGCGGCCGCCGCTTGACCTGCGTCAGCGGGTGCCCACCGGGGCGCTGCGGGCGGTGGGCCCGGCGCCTGATGACGCTCCGCCCTTGGTCAGCGTGCACGTCCCGGCGCACAATGAGCCGCCGGGCATGGTGATCGAGACGCTCCGCGCGCTGCTGCGCCTGGACTACCCTCGCGTGCAGATCGTTCTCATTGACGACAACACCGACGACGAGTCGCTGTGGCGCCCGGTCGAGTCCTGGTGCCTGCGGCACGACGTCACGTTCAAGCACCTGGAGAACTGGCCCGGCTACAAGTCGGGCGCGCTCAACTACGCGCTGCGGCACCTCACCCACCCCGACGCGGAGATTATCGGCGTGGTCGACTCCGACTACCAGGCCGATCCGCAATGGCTGCGCCGTTGCGTGCCGCTCTTCGCCGACCCGTGGACCGGGTTCGTGCAGGCGCCGCAGGACTACCGCGACTGGCAGCATGCCCGCTATTACCGGCGGCTGTACTACTCCTACAAGTACTTCTACGCCGTCTCCCAGCCCTCCAGGAACGAGCGCGATGGCGCGATCTTCGCCGGCACGATGGGGCTGATCAGGCGAGTCGCCCTCGACGAGCTCGGCGGCTGGGACCAGTGGTGCATCACCGAAGACGCGGAGGTCTCGCTCAGGCTGCTGCGTGCGGGCTGGTCCGGCATGCACGTCGACGAGTCCGGCGGCCGCGGCATCATGCCGCTGACGTTCGAGGCGCTCAAGGGCCAGCGGTACAGGTGGTGCTTCGGCGGCATCCAGCTGCTCCGCATGCACTGGAAGTCGCTGCTCCCCGGCCGGGCGACGAAGGAGGACCGCCTGTCGCCCGGCCAGCGCTGGTCCTACCTGTCCGGCGCGCTGCAATGGTACGGCGACCTGCTCGGGCTGCTGTTCTTCATCTTCCTGCTGGCCGGCGCGGTGAACATCGCGACCGGGGGCGGGCAGCTCTTCCGCAAGCTGTCGGTCTTCCTCGTCGCCACCGTCCCCGTGCTTCTCCTGCTCGGCCTGGTCCGCGCGATCGCGCTGGTGCGCCGCAGCACCGGCGCGTCCTGGCGCGACGCGATCGGCGCGTTCTTCATCTGGCAGTCCACCTCGCTCGTGGTGGCCCGCGCCTCGGTACTCGCCCTGTTCGCGAGCAAGGCCGCCTTCCTGCGGACCCCGAAGACCAGCGAGCGGACCAGCTGGGCGCACGCGCTGCGGGCCAACTGGGCGGAGACCATCCTCGCGCTCCTCGGCGCGGCCGGAATCGCCGGCGCGCTCACCAAGACGGACACGCTGAGCGGCCCGCTGCTGGCCGGCCTGCTGTTCGTGCCCACGCTCGGCATGGCCGCGGCGCCGGTCAACAGCTGGGCCGCCCGCCACGCCGCGCTTCCCGCCTGGCTGCACGAACGCCGCCGCACCGAGTACCGGCGCGAGCGACACGCCTTCGCCGCGGGCATCGCTACCGGCGGCGCGATCGCCGTCGGCGCCGTGGCGGCGCTCGCGATCGCGCTGATGCTCACCGGCCGCCTCAGCACCGGGCCCAGCCTCGTCGGCCCGATCCAGCCCCCGGCCACGACAACACCGGTCCAGGCACCCCCCGCCACCTCGACACCGGCACCACCGGCGACATCGAGCGCCACGGCAACCCCGAGCGCCACGGCAACCCCGACTGCCACACTGACGCCGACAGTGACCCCGAGCGCCACGGCGACCCCGACAGCCTCTCCAACATCGGTGACCCCGACAGCCTCCATCACACCCTCCGTGACCGCCACGCCCACAAGCACCTCCGCGAGCACGCCGAAGTCCTAGCCATCCACGGCCACCGCCGGCCGCCGGCCGCCGGCCCGGATGTGCGGGTCGAAACCGCCAAGATCGCGGACGCGATGGCACACTGACCGGAAAATCACTCAGCGGGAATGGGCGCGCGGCAGCGGACCCGGGCCTGGTTTGGTGATCGGGCCTGGTCAGGGGCGGTAGAGGGTTACCCGGCCTTGGTGATGGTGATGGGGTGGCCCAGCAGCGCCTCGATCTGCCGGATGTGGTTGCGGAGCTTGCGGTCGGTGTCGGTACGGTCCTGGTAATAGCCGGGGCCGAGGTCGGGAACCGGGCCTCGGGGTCGGCCAGCAGGTGCCAGTGAGATGATGACCAGGATGGAGCGGGCCACGGCGACCTGGGCGATGGCCTTGCCGCGGCGGCGGGCGATCCGGCCGTAACGCACGACGCCGAGCACCTCGTAGTAGCCACGCGGCCATCAGCAAGAACAGAACAGTACTGCAGGCGGTCGGGTGAGCCTGCCCGGGCTGGCCTGGGATCATGTGCCTGCGGCGAGGTCGTTGTGCTCGTGGCGGAGCTGGCGTTTGAGGATCTTGCCGCTGGGGTTTTTCGGTACGGCGCCGGCGATGACGACCCGCTTGGGGGTCTTGTACCCGGCGAGCAGCCCGCGGGTGTGGGTGATCACCGCTTCCTCGGTGAGCGTGACGCCTGGCTTGGGGACGACCACGGCGACGACCGCCTCGACCCACCGCGGATGGGGTACGCCGAAGACGGCGACTTCGGCCACTGCGGGCATCTGGTAGATGGCCTCCTCCACCTCGCGGCTGGCCACGTTCTCCCCGCCCGTTTTGATCATGTCCTTCTTGCGGTCGACGATGGTGAGGTAGCCGTCTTCGGTCATGACGCCCAGGTCGCCGGAGTGGAACCAGCCGCCGCGGAACGCCACGGCGGTTATCGCCTCATCGTGGTAATAGCCCAGCGTGGCGTGCGGGCTGCGGTGGACGATCTCGCCGACGGCGCCCGGCGGTACCGGGCTGTCATCGTCGTCGACCAGCCGGGTTTCCACGTTCAGCGCGGCCCGGCCGGCCGAGCCGGCCCGGCTGACCTGCTCGTCCGGGCCGAGGATGGTGGCCAGCGGGGCCATCTCGGTCTGTCCGTAGAAGTTCCACAGCCTGATGCCGGGAAGCCGCTCCTGGAGCTCGCGCAGCACTTCGACCGGCATCGCCGAGGCGCCGTAGTAGCCCTTGCGCAGCGAGCTGAGGTCGGCCTGGCCGAACTGCGGGGAGCGCAGCAGCGCGATCCACACCGTCGGCGGGCAGAACAGCTTGGTGGCGCGGCGGGATTCGATCGCGGCCAGGATCGCGGCCGGGTCCGGGGCCGGCAGCACGATGCTGGTGGCCCCTAGGTAGATGTCCGGTCCGAGGAAGCAGTCCAGCTGCGCGCAGTGGTACAGCGGCATGGCATGCACCTCGACGTCATCGCCGTCCATGCCGCCGTCGATGACGCAGGACACGTACTGCCACATCAGCGACCGGCTCGACAGCATCGCGCCCTTGGGCCTCGATTCGGTGCCGGAGGTATACATCAGCCGCACCAGGTCATCGTCGCCGACATCGACCGGCGGCGGGGTTCCGGCGCGGTCGATCCAGTGCTGCAGGTCGGCCCACCCAGCCGGCACCTCATCCCCGCCCAGCCGGATCACCGCACGCACCGGGACCTCCTGCCCGGCCACCTCGACCGCCTTGCCGGCGGTGACGGCCAGCCCGTCCTCGGCCACGAACGCTGTTACCTGGCTGTGGCCCAGGATGTAGGCGATCTCGGCCGGGCCGAGCATGAAATTGACCGGCACCAGGACCACGCCCAGCCGGGCGGTCGCGAACGCCAGCACGGCGAACTGCCAGCAATTGTGCGAGAGCAGCGCCAGCCGGTCGCCTTTGCCTAGCCCCTCGGCCGCCAGGGCGGCCGCCGTCCGCGACACCGCCGCCTCCAGCTCTGCGTACGTCAGCCGGGTCTGGCCGCTGACGATGGCCAGCTTGCCCGGCACCCGCGCCGCGGTCCGATGCAGCATCTCGCTGATGCCCTGCCGCCGCGCCAGCCTCACCAGCGTGCCGCGAGTGTCCTCAGTGGTCATACTGCGTCACCTCCTGCCGTTCCTACGTCCACCGTCCACGCCCTGCAGTATCTCGGCCAAGGCGAAAGCCATCCCGCCGATACGGCCAGATGACACCTGGCATGGCGCGGGCGGGTCCAGCGGTCCATCAGGCCCAGGCCGGGGGCGCTCTTGCTGCGCCTGAGTGGCGCGTGAATGACGACTCCCTTCCTCAGCCGCGTCACGACGCCGGTTCGGTGCCGGGAACGTGCCGGCGCAGGTCGCCGGTGCCGTGGGTAAAGCCGCGCTCGGTCAGCCAGCGCGTCATCCGGGCTGCGTCGGGGTGCGTGTCCGGGACGACGTTGTAGATGTAGTTCAGCCCGCGCTCGGCGGCCTCGTCTTCCAGCCGGTCCAGGATGAAGTTGCCGATGCCGGCGCCGCGCCTGGCCCGGTCGACCAGGAGAGAGATCTGAGCGTCGCCCCATTCTGAATCCAGCCAGCCGTAGCCGACGACGATCTCGTCGTCGTCAGTAACCCGCCACCACTCGTCGGCGATCGCGGCTCCGGGAGCGGGCTGGTGGAAGCCCACCGCCGCCAGTTCGTCCGGGCCGAACAAGCGCTGCTTGTCAGCGTCCCAGTGCGGAGTGTCCTCCTTCGTCCAATGCAGCGTCATCACTCCTCCTTCGCCCGGCCGCCGGTCGCCGGGCCTCAGCCGGGCGGTTTGGCCAGCAGGCCGGTGTCGTTAGCCGTCTGCCGCAGCTCAACGCGGCGGATCTTGCCGGTGTGGGTGATCGGGTAATCGCTGACGAACACGATCCTGCGCGGACGTTTGTAGGAGGGCAGGCCCTCGCGGCAGAACTGGATCAGCTCGGTCTCGGTAGCGAGCTGGCCGGGTCGCAGGATCACGAACGCGATGGGTTTCTCCAGCCCGTCGGTGTCAATTGCCGCCACGACGACTGCGTCCGCCACGGCCTGGTGGGCGTGCAGCCGGTCCTCCACTTCGGCCGGCGACACCCACATTCCGCTCGCCTTGAGCATGTCGCCGGTGCGGCCAAGGCACGTGTAGTAACCGTCGGCATCCAGGACGTAGGTGTCGCCGGTGCGCAGCCATTCTCCCTGGAACACCAGGCGCGAGGCGTGGTAGCGCGACCAGTATCCGGTGGCGGCCGAGTCCCCTCGCACCAGCAAGGTGCCGGGCGTGCCTGCTGGTACCTCGAGCCCGTCATCGTCTACGATCTTGAGGTCATAACCGGGAACTGCCACGCCCGTGCTGCCCGGGCGCACCTGGTCGGCCCGGTTGGACAGGAAGATGTGCAGCATCTCGGTCATGCCGAGACCGTCGAGGATGTCCACGCCGAAGTGCGTCGTCCAGCGCGTGTACAGTGCGGCCGGCAGTGCCTCTCCCGCGGACGCCGCGAGCCGCACGCCGGCCAGCGCACCCGCGGGCAGGTCGGCGCGCAGCATGTTGGCGAAGAACGTCGGGCCGGCGAAGAACAGTGTGGCACCGTATTCGCGGGCTCGGTCGGCTATGATCGCGGGCCGCGACGGCGCCGGCTCGAGCACGGCCGCGGCCCCGGCCGACAGCGGGAACAACACCGAGTTTCCCAGGCCGTAGGCGAAGAAAGCCTTCGCCGCCGACAGGCACCGGTCCTCCGGCGTGATGCCGAGCACCCGCGCGCCGTAGGTCTCGCACACCACCTGGATGGAGCCGTGCCGGTGCATCGCGCCCTTCGGCGAGCCGGTGGTGCCCGACGTGTACAACCAGAACGCAGGCGAGTCTGCGGTGGTCGGATAGACGGACTCATCCGGCCGGGCCGCGCCGAGCAGCGGGCCGAGTCCGTGCCACGGCAGCCCGCCCGATGCCTCGCCGGCGTCGTCCGGCCCGAGCACCCCGCGCAGGTCCGGTGCGCCGGCGATCGCCGCGCGGGCCAGCCCGGCGAATTCGCCGGTCACCGCGAGCAGCCGGGCCCGCGAGTCGCGCAGCAGTTCGCCGAGCCCGTCGGCCTTCGTCATCGTGGACACCGGCACCGGGATCGCCCCGATCCGCATCGCCGCCAGGTCGGCGATCACGAACTCGGGCGAGTCGGCCATGCACATCATCATCCGCTGCTCGGGCTGCAGGCCGATGCCGCGCAACGCCGCGGCCGCCCGCAGCACCTGCTGGTACAGCTGCCCGTAGGTCAGCTCGCCGCCCGGGCCGGTGAGCGCGAGCCGGTTCTCCTCGCCTGCGGCCAGCCGCCGGTCCAGCAGGTACTCGCAGGCGTTGAAGGACCCGCTCATGGCGCGTGACCCGGTTCAGGAGAGGCGGGCGTAGCCGCAGTGAAACGGTTGCCACAGATCCCGTTCGGGGACGGGATGAGGCAGATCTTCTCGGTGTAGCCGGCGGTGACGGTCATGGTCCGACTCATTTCTTGCTTGTCAGTCTGTCATCCGGAGCACGACCGCCGCCCCGGAGTCTCCGGCGGCGCAGCCGGTGAACAGGCCGACCCCGCCGCCGCGCTGGCGCAGTTCCTCGATCAGCTCGGCGATGGAGCGCAGGCCAGTCGGGCCCTGCGGGTGGCCGAAGATCAAGCTGCAGCCGTAAGAGTTCATCCGATCCAGCGGGAAGCCGGTCTGCTGGGAGAAGTAGATGTCGTTCACGGCGAACGGATTGTGGGTGGTCACCGCGTCGACCTGGCCGATCGTCAGGCCCGCGTCGGCCAGGGCCGCGCTGGCCGCCGGGACCGGTGCCTGGGGCATATGACTCGGGGCCACCCGCGCGAAACCGGTCGCGAGGATCTGCGCCACGCCGGCGCCGCGGGCTAGCTCACGGGCCTCGTCGAGCGTGGTGACCAGGGCGCCTGCCGTACCGTCGG
>Ga0335081_10009080_pt1 | contig 15974 bp, 15 predicted proteins | sample Lox_Sample_35_FD_206713 | JGI IMG/M metagenome (GOLD analysis project Ga0335081, IMG submission 206713) | Soil microbial communities from Loxahatchee National Wildlife Refuge, Florida, United States - Lox_Sample_3.5 | ecosystem: Environmental > Terrestrial > Soil > Wetlands | place: USA... | reverse complement strand
GCTTGGTCAGTAAAATGCGTCTTTATTCTTGTGGCATGCTGACAAGGCAGCGCGAAGGCCGCCGCGTCTTTGGGTCCCGAGCTCGATGAAATCTGGAGGATATCAACGCCTCAAGAGAGATGAAGACGTGCACTACAATCAGTGAAACCGCCCGCATGACCCACATCGTTACCTTGACGCTTAATCCTGCCCTGGATCTCTCCACATCCGTTAAGAAGCTGATTCCCGGCCACAAACTGCGCTGCGAGGAACCCCGGCGGGATCCTGGGGGCGGCGGCGTGAATGTCGCTCGCGTGATCAGCCGCTTGGGCGGCGACGTAACCGCTGTCTATCCAGCCGGGGGGCAATCCGGCGCGATGCTGCAGCGGCTTTTACGAGATGAAGGAGTCGCGAGCCGGGTCGTACCCACGCGCGGGGCGACACGCGAGAATTTTCATGTGTTCGAGGAAGACACAAGGCAGCAATACAGGTTCATCCTCCCCGGACCCCCGCTCAGCCAATCGGCTTGGCGGCGTTGCCGGCACGCCATTATCTCGGGGACCCGCACACCGAAATATATCATCTGCAGCGGTAGCTTACCACGCGGTGCGCCGGAGGACGCCTATGCCCGTTTGGCTCGCCATGGGAAACGAGCCGGAGCTCAGCTCGTCGTAGACAGCTCCGGGCCGGCACTTCGCGCGGCCCTAAAGGAAGGCGTTTATTTGGTCAAGCCAAGCCTTAGTGAGCTGCGCCAGCTGACCGGTCAGAAATTAGAAGATCAGACGTCCTGGATTGAAGCTTGCCGCCAGCTTATTGGCCGTGGGGCCGCGCGCATCATTGCCCTCACCCTCGGTGACTGCGGAGCCCTGCTGGTTACGGGTGAGACGACGTTGCGGGCCAAGAGCATCCAGATCCCCGTAATGACCACGGTTGGGGCGGGTGACAGCTTCCTTGCCGCATTGGTCTGGAGCCTTATGCAAGAGCGATCAATCGCTGATGCGCTGAGTACGGCTGTTGCGGCCGGCGCTGGCGCGCTTCTAGGTCCGGGAACAAGACTTTGTTTGCAAAAAGATGTTGAACGCCTGGCAGCGCAAGTGCGCATCGAGGCGTGCTGAATCCGGCCACCTTCTGCGATGGATCGAGATATTGCCTCATGCTTTGCTCTTATCTATTTTAGCATGCTCGCATAAAGCAATGGGTGCCCTTACAGCCCTTTTGGAGCATGGCTCCCTTGCCCTTCGGCGAAGCCAGGTTTCTCAACGGACGTAGCTTTCCGCCATGAAGCTTTTCGCGCTCAACGCCAGCCGGACATTTGCTGAAAAGATCGCGGCAGCTCTCGGTGTTGAGCTCAGCGCCCATGAGGAGCGCGAGTTCGAGGATGGGGAGCACAAGGCGCGGCCGCTGGTCAGCGTGCGCGGTGAAGACGTCTATGTCGTCCAGAGTCTGCACGGCGGCCCTGATCAATCGCCCAATGACAAGCTCTGTAGACTTCTCTTTTTTATCGCGACGCTGAAGGAAAACGGCGCCGCCCGGGTGACGGCGGTCATCCCCTATCTCGCATACGCGCGTAAGGATCGGCAAACAAAACCGCGCGATCCGGTGACGACCCGTTACGTGGCCGAGCTTTTTGAAGCCGCTGGCGCTGGCCGGGTTGTCACGCTCGATGTCCACAACATTGCAGCTTTCCAGAACGCATTTCGCTGCGAGACGATTCACCTCGACACACGCCGCTTGTTCGCCGCGCGGGCGATCACTCTTTTTGGCGATACTCCAGCGGTCGTCGCCTCGCCAGATCCTGGCGGCGTCAAGCGTGCCCAGCTTTTCCGTGAGAGGATCGAGAAAGAGCTGGGCCGGCCGGTTGGCGGCGCCTTCATGGAAAAACGCCGCAGTGGCGGTGTGGTGAGCGGCACGCTTCTCGTCGGCGATATTGTGGGCGCCACAGTGCTCATTATCGATGATCTCATTAGCAGTGGCGGAACCATCGCGCGGGCGGCGAAGGCCTGCCGCGAAGGGCGCGCCCATGCGATCTATGCTTTCGCCGCGCATGGGCTTTTTACCGGCGACGCCGCACGCGTTCTGCGTGATTCAGACCTCGCCAAAACCTTCGTCACGGATACCGTGCCGCCATTTCGGCTCGAAAAAGACGTCCTCGCCGGCAGCATCGAAATTCTCAGTGCGGCCCCTCTTTTCGCCGAGTGCATTCTTGCGCTTCACGAGGGCAATTCGATCAATGCTTTGCTGGAAGGCTGAGACCTCTGGTCCCGCATTCGCCGGATGAAAGCCGCGTGGACAATCCTCTGCTTTGGTGCGGACGGCCCATTCACCTATTTCTCGTCGGCGGGCTTGACGAATTTCAGGACGAAGCGATCGCTCTCGCCAATCGCCGCATATTTTTCTCGATCCTGATCCTTCAGCCGGTAGGTTGGCGGCAGGGTCCACACGCCTTCGGGATAATCCTTGGTGTCCTTGGGGTTGGCGTTGATCTCGGAAGAGCCGGCCAACTTGAAGCCCGCCTTTTCGGCAAGAGCAATCACATAATCTTGTCTGACATAACCGCTCTTGGCCTGTGGGTCTTGGGGCTGGTCGGGTCTGCCACGATGATCCTCAAGGCCCAAAATCCCGCCGGGCTTTAAGGCCTTGTAGAACGCGCGGAAGGCCGCCTCCGCGGTGCCGTCCCGCATCCAATCGTGGATGTTGCGGAATGTCAGCACGAAATCGGCGCTGCCGGGAGGCGCGATCTCCTGATCGCCGCCATTAAATTCGGTGATGATCGTCTTGCCGTAGAGTTCGGGGCTTGCTGCCATTCGGGCCTTGAGGGGCGCGATGTCCCGCTCGCGGTCGCCCGAGGCGGTGTAGCGGCCATGGTCGTTGAGATAGGGCGCCAGAACCTCGGTCCAATAGCCAGCCTTGGCCGGTATGATCTCAACAACATTCGAATCCGGCTTCACGCCAAAAAATGTGAGAACTTCGAGAGGGTGCCGATAACGATCACGGACCTTGTTGGCCTCGCTCCTCTGCGGCCCATCGACGAGCGCCGCAAGCGCTGGATCGGGTGTCTGCGCCGCGGCCAAAGCGGGCAGGCCAAGGCATGAAGCAACTGTAAGGAGTACAGCGGCAAGCGTCTTAAGTTGACGTGCTGCCAATACGCGTCCCCCGTTCAGATCGATGACCATAAGACTCCTCCATTTGAGTAGGTCTCGCTGTGTGTCGGTCTATCACACAAAACAGCTTAGCAATTCCGTTTTTAAGGTCCTTGTCGATTCAGAATTGCCGTGGTCGAATTGTCACGTTTTCGCTTGATAGCCTTTCACTGATGAAAAGTTGTCGCCTCATTTGTCTTCGCCAAAGGCGACCTCGATCACGAAGGAACGCTGCGCTCCCGGAGGCGGCGGTGGAAAGGGTGCCGCGCGGCTGACGACAGCGAGGCTTTCGGCGTCGAGATCGGAATCGCCGCTCGATCGCAACAGGACCACCGATGCCACCTCTCCGGACTCGTGAAGAACAAACCCGACCGTTGCGATCCCTTTGGCGCCGCGTTGGAGGGCATCTGCGGGAGGATGAACCATGCGCTTCAGCATCCCGCCAACGATGTAGCTGTAATTCATCGCTTCGCCGCCGCTGTTGTCAGGCAAAGGTACCGCGACGGCACGAAAGCTCTCCCGCCCGGCCCCGAAGGGCGAAGGAAGAAAGGCTCCAACGGATCCCTGATTTCCGATCGTTCCGATCTGATGCGCGAAGGCGCGTGCGGTTTCTGTCTGGCTTTCGCTTTCTGCTCTTGTCTTTTCAGGCGCTTTGGGCGGTGGTTCCTCGGCGGGTGGCCGATTTGGCGTCGTCTTCCGCTCCGTTCGGCTCCCCGCTTCTGGCGGCGGAGTTTTACGTTCCGGAGTTGGTTTTTCGTTGCCGTTTGGCAAATCCGGCGTTTTTTTCTCGGGCGCGGCTTCCGCCTTCACCACTTCCACCGGGATCTCGCGAAGCGGCTCGGGAACCTCGGCGGGTGAGTCGAGGCGCACGATGGCAAGCAGAAGTGCTCCGTGTGCGAGCAGCGCGGCAGCCGCTGCGCCGGCAGGAAGACGACGGAACGAACGGCGCCGGGCGTCTCGACCCGGCAGCTGCGCCTCCCGCGACTGGCTGGCATCATCCCCCGCGGGTTTTTGGCTCGTCACGCTTGCCCCAATGTCGAGATCTCCGCCGGACAACGGATGGAAAGCTCACCAGCTTCTCAGATGAACTATCACTCATTCAACCTTTCACGAGCCTTGGCAAAAACGGCCCGGAACATCTCCTGCGTGAGCACGCCGGTGTTCGTGTTATACCGAGAACAATGATAACTATCGAATAGCGTAATAATTTTGGCGCCTGCAGCTGAATCCGCCGCCGCTTCTTGCAGGCCTTGCGTTGTCGCGAGGACATGCTCCGCGCCATGTGCAAAGGGAAAGGCGCGAGGTTTCCTTCCTAAAGCGCGAATAAGAGAGTCATGGGCGACCCGGCCAAGAGCCACGACCGCCCGAATCCTGGGCATGGCGGCAAGGGTCGATGCGAGAAAGCGGCGGCAATTGGTGATTTCCGAAGGTGCTGGCTTGTTTTGGGGCGGCACACAGCGAACGGCATTCGTGATCGTGCAGGAGATGAGGCGCAGGCCATCATCGCGGCACGCACCATAAGCGCCGGCCGCGAAACCATATTCGATCAATGTTTCGTAAAGAAGGCTTCCAGCGAAATCGCCGGTGAACGGCCGACCCGTACGGTTGGCGCCGCGCAGGCCGGGCGCAAGCCCGACCACGAGGAGATCCGCGTCGGCCGTTCCGAACATTGGAACCGGCGCATTGTGCCATTCCGGCTGCGTCGCTCTGAATGAGTCGCGAAAGGCGGCAAGGCGCGGACAGAGCCGGCAATCCCGGTCGGGCTCGTCGGGGAAGCCGCGTTGCCGGGACGCTGGGAGGATGGATGTTTCGCTCACTCCAATCGATGCGCGCCAGAATTATGCGCGATCGTCGGTCAAGGCTGGATCAAAATTGCCTGCAGGCACGGGACGCCGCTCCTGTGCCTTTTGCGGTCGCTCGAGGCGGTCACCAGGGTCGCGGCCGATTTTCGGAGCAAGATGCACGATGTCGATGAATTCGTCCGCTTGCCGGCGCAATTCGTCTGCCACCATCGCGGGCTGCGTCGCATTGGTGGAGACAACCGACACACGCACGCCCTTGCGCTGCACGGCTTCGACCAATGAACGGAAGTCGCCGTCACCGGAAAAGAGGACGAGATGATCGATATGGTCTGCCATTTCCATGGCATCCACGGCAAGCTCGATATCCATATTACCCTTGACCTTGCGCCGGCCAAGGGAATCCACGAATTCCTTGGTTGGTTTCGTCACTACGGCGAAGCCGTTGTAATCCAGCCAGTCAACGAGCGGTCGGATCGAGGAATATTCCTGATCCTCGACCAGGGCTGTGTAATAAAACGCTCGGATCAATTTTCCTCTACTTTGAAATTCCTTAAGCAGCCGCTTATAATCGATGTCGAACCCGAGCGACTTTGCGGTCGCGTATAAGTTTGCGCCATCAATGAAAAGTGCAATCCGCTCCTGATCAGCCATAACGTTGTCTCTAAAGTTCTCGTGTGACGTTCATTGTTAGTTATTACTTGTTCGGCTTTATCAACCGAGGAGCGAAAGTTACAACTCCTAAGCCAGCAACCATGCAATTTGTGCACTAGTCCACGTCGAACGAAGGGGGAATACTCCTATGTGGTCCCAACATTCCCTTACGTCAAGAGGCCTTACTATGCTTAGGTTGAGCATCAAAGTGGATTATATTAAGGCGGGCATGTGCAGCGGCGAACTAATTGTGCCGCTCTCCCCCAACGGACACCCTGGTATTCAGGCTGCGGCATTCAGGCTGCCCAAATGCAGGGTTGCCAAACAGAACAAAAAAAATATAAGGTTAGCCTAATCCAAAAAGGTCTCGTAAACAAGGAGCGTGCACGGCATGGCCCGCGTCACCGTGGAAGACTGCATCGATAAGGTCGAAAATCGGTTCGAACTCGTTCTCATGGCGAGTCACCGGGCGCGGATGATTGCGGCGGGCGCCCCGATCACTGTCAACCGGGACAACGATAAAAATCCCGTGATTGCCCTGCGCGAGATCGCGGAGACGTCCCTCGCGCCAGAGGACCTTAAAGAAGACTTTATCCAATCCTTGCAAAAACATGTCGAAGTGGACGAACCTGAAGCCGAGGCCGTTCCGGCATTGTCCTCGGCGCCCGAGGGCGTCCAAGCAGAGAGTCTCGGCGATATGCAGTTCGACCGGATGACGGAAGAGGATCTGTTGCGGGGGCTCGAGGGCCTCGTTCCGCCCGCCGAAACCGAGGATGAAGGCGACTGACAAGGCCTTCGCCGTGTGCGGTTTCGCCATTGAGGTCGCGCAGGCTTCGGACGCGGCGGCCAACGTGCCTGATTTGGCGCTTCTCGCGTGTGCTCTTATCCGAGCCTCCGCGCCGTTAGAGACTGGGGTCTTGCCTATCATCGGCTGAAAGCTCCGAAGAGAGGGCAGGCAAATCCTCGATGCGGCCCGGGCGCAGAATTTCGGGAAAGTTGCAAAGATTTCAGTTAAGATCGTTCGCACGAGCAGGATGCGGGCAAAACGAGCGATGATGAGCATGATCCAAAGCCGGGTCGTGATCTGACGCCTTCCGTCGCGGGCCAATAGAAAAATGATGCGGCAATACGAGCTTGTCGACCGGGTGCGGCGCTATAATCCGCAAGCCGATGAGATCTCGCTCAATCGTGCCTATGTCTATGCCATGAAAGCGCATGGGGCACAAAAACGCGCTTCCGGCGATCCTTTTTTTTCACATCCCCTCGAAGTCGCAGCGATCCTCACGGACATGAAGCTCGACGATGCGACGATCGTCGCGGCCGTCCTGCACGACACGATCGAGGACACCGATTCGACCAAGGAGGAAATCGACAAGCTTTTCGGCAGTGACATTGGGCAGCTTGTCGATGGGCTGACCAAGCTGAAAAGGCTTGATCTTGTCTCGAAGCGCGCCGCGCAAGCAGAGAATTTCCGCAAGCTCCTCCTCGCAGTGGCCGAGGATGTCCGCGTGCTTCTCGTCAAGCTCGCCGACCGCCTGCACAACATGCGCACGCTGCAATTCATCGCCGAGGACAAGCGTGCCCGGATCGCCGAGGAAACCCTCGATATTTATGCGCCATTGGCCGGCCGCATGGGCATGCAAAGGATGCGCGATGAGCTTGAGGATTTGGCCTTTCGCCATCTCATGCCTGATGCTTATGCCATGATCGCCGTAAGGCTTGAGGATTTGCGTCAGAAGAATGGAAAAATCATCGCCAAGATTGAGAATGAGCTGACTTCCGAACTTGCCGCCAGGGGCATCCACGCAAAGGTGGAAGGGCGGCAGAAGCAGCCCTATTCCGTCTGGCGCAAGATGGAGCGGAAATCGATCGCTTTCGAGCAGCTATCCGATATTTTCGGCTTTCGCGTTGTCGTTGAAAATGTCGAGGACTGTTATCGTGTCGTCGGTGTTGTGCACACCAAATGGGCGGTCGTTCCGGGACGATTCAAGGATTACATCTCGACACCGAAGCAAAACGATTATCAATCGATCCATACGACCGTTGTCGGACCAGGCCGTCAGCGCGTCGAACTCCAAGTGCGCAGCGAGCTCATGAATGATATTGCGCGCAACGGCATCGCTGCGCACGCTCTCTATAAGGACGGACGCATCGTCGGCAAGGAGAGCCTCACCAGCGAGAGCCGCGCCTATCAATGGCTGCGGCGCACGGTCGCTCTTCTTGCGGAAGGGGCGACGCCCGAGGAGTTCCTGGAGCATACGAAGCTCGAACTCTTTCACGATCAGGTCTTCTGCTTTACCCCGAAGGGCCGTTTGATTGCTTTGCCGCGCGGCGCCACCCCCGTAGATTTCGCCTATGCGGTTCATACCGATGTCGGCAACTCTGCGGTCGGCGCTAAGATCAATGGCCGCCATGCTCCGCTCTTGTCCGAATTGCAAAACGGCGACGAGGTCGAGATCGCCCGTGCCGAGGGCCAGACCCCACCCGCCGTTTGGGAAGGCCTTGTCATCACTGGCAAGGCACGCTCGGCAATTCGGCGGGCAACCCGTGACGCCGTGCGGGCGCAATATGCCACGCTTGGCCGCCAGATCGTTACCCGCGCCTTCGAACGGGCTGGCAAGGCTTTCACCGAAGACAAGCTGAAAAGCGCTCTGCCGCGGCTTGGGCGGACAACAATCGAGGAGGCGCTTGCCGCTGTCGGCCGCGGCGAAATGTTTTCCGGCGATGTCGTCCGGGCGGTCTATCCGGAATTTATGGAAGAGCGAAAGGCGATTGCTCCGCGCCCGCGCGGAGAAGCCGGCTGGTTCGGCATGAAGAAGGCGACAAGCCTGGTGTTCAAATTTCCCGGTAGCGAGCCGGATAAGACGTCCATCCCCATTCAAGGGCCGCATGGGGATTTGCCGGTCCGCTTCGCTCCCAATGGCGGCGCGGTTCCAGGCGATCGGATCGTCGGCATTCTGACGCCCGGCGAGGGGATTACGATCTATCCCATCCAATCTCCCGATCTCACCGCCTTCGACGAAGAGCCGGAACGCTGGCTCGATGTGCGCTGGGACATCGAGGAAAGCCGCCACGAGCTATTTCCGGCGCGGATTCGCATCACTGCCATCAACGAACCTGGGACTTTGGGAACGGTCGCAACCGTGATCGGTGATCACGCCGCCAATATCGACGATATTGTCATCAAACCTCTTTCGGCTGATTTTCGTGAAATGACGATTGATATCGAAGTTAATGATTTGAAGCATCTGAACACAATCATGTCGCATTTGCGGGCGCGGCCGGTGGTCAGCAAGGTCGAACGGGTGAACGGGTGAACGGGTAATGGAGTCGCGTCACTTGCGTCTCGGCGTCAATGTCGACCACGTCGCGACCTTGCGCAATGCGCGGGGGGGCGCTTTCCCCGATCCGGTGCGCGCAGCACACCTGGCGATCGAAGCGGGCGCTGACGGAATCACCGCGCATCTGCGCGAGGACCGGCGCCATATTCGCGACGAGGACATGGCGCGGTTAAAGCGGGAAATTTTGAAACCTCTGAACTTCGAGATGGCGGCGACCGACGACATGGTCGCGATCGCCCTCGATACGCGCCCGCACGCCTGTTGCCTCGTTCCCGAAAAGCGCAGCGAGCGCACCACCGAAGGCGGTCTCGATGTCATCGGTGGTCACGATCATTTAAGGATCGTGACCACCGAACTCCTCAAAGCTGGAGTCCGCGTTTCCCTGTTTATCGAGCCATCGCTGGAAGCCGTGCAGGCTTCGCGGTCGATCGGCGCCCCGGTCATTGAATTGCACACCGGTGCGTGGTGCGACGCGCTCGCCCATCACCAGGTGGAGCGCGCCCGGCATGAGTTTGTGCGCATCAAGTCCGCGGCGGCCCTCGCGAGTGGCCAAGGACTTGAATGTCATGCCGGGCACGGACTGGATTTCGCCACGGCCAAGATGGTCGCGGGCTTGCCTGAAATCGTCGAACTCAACATCGGTCATTTTCTGATCGGCGAGGCGGTCTTCATCGGCCTCAAGGCGGCAATCGCCAAAATGCGAAGGGCAATGGACGAAGGGCGGCAGGCGATCGTCCTCTCAAATTGATGGAACGCGCTATTTCTGCGTTTGTTTTCCCACCACAAGGAGTGAGCGCGCCGGAAGGCCAAGCTTTGGCAGGCGTTATTTAAGACGATAGTGCCATGTTCGCGTGCAGATTCTCCCCGGCCTTTTGGCAAAGGGCGCTTCCATGAGCAAGCTGCGCATTGACAACCAGATCTACCGGTTGATGGTAGAATCAATCTTGGACTGCGCCATTTTTATGCTGGATGTGGACGGCAGTATCATGACCTGGAACTCCGGAGCCGAGGAGATCACGGGTTACTGCTCAGCGGAGATCATCGGCCGGCATTTCTCGGTTCTCTACCCTCGTGAGGATGCGCGGAGCGGAAAGCCCGAAAAGGAGCTTTTGGCCTCGGTCGCGGAAAACCGCTTGAGCGCCGAAAGCGCCCGCCTCCGCAAGGATGGATCGCGCTTCTGGGCGCAGACGGTGATCACCCCGGTCCGAGATGAAGATGAACTCCTTGGCTTTGTAACCATGATCAAGGACGTGACGCAGCAAAAGCATGCCCAAGACGAGCTGAGGCGCGGCCAGGAACGGTTCCAGCGCGCGGTGGAAGCTGCCCCGAACGCGATGTTGATGGTTAATCGGGCAGGCCGAATCGAAATGCTGAACCTTCAGACCGAGTGGCTTTTCGGCTACGCTCGCGATGAGCTGTTGGGGCAGCCAATCGAAAAGCTCATCCCGCCACGGTTTCGCGCCCACCATCGGCAAGATCGCATGTCGTACTTTGCCGATCCGAAGCCGCGGCCGATGGGCGCCGGGCGCGACCTTTACGCTCTGACGAAGGACGGTCTCGAACTTCCAGTGGAGATCGGTCTTAATCCGATTGAGACCGATCAAGGCACCGTGGTGCTTGTCGCGATCGTTGACCTCACCGAGCGCAAGCAGAGGGAGGAAGCTCTCTTGCGAAGTCAAGGACGGTTCCAGCGGGCGCTAGAGTCCGCCCCGAACGCGATGGTGATGGCTAGCCGGAGAGGCAGGATTGAAATGGCGAACCTTCAGGCCGAGCGGCTCTTCGGCTACGCGCGAGATGAGCTTCTCGGACAATCCGTTGAAGCGCTTATCCCCGAGCGGTTCCGGCAGCACCATCCAAAACTGCGGGCGGCGTTCTCCACCAACCCTGTGTCGCGGCCCATGGGGGCTGGCCGCGACCTCTTTGCTCTGCGGAAGGACGGCAGCGAATTTCCGGTGGAGATCGGTCTCAATCCGATCGAGACCGACGAAGGCCTTATGGTGCTCGCGGCGATCGTCGACATCACCGATCGCAAGCGAAAAGAGGAGGAGCTCCGGTGCAGCCAGGAGCGCTTCCGGGGTGCGATCGAGGGATCCCCGACGGCCCTGATAATGGTCAGCCATCAGGGCCGGATCGAGATGATGAACCATCAGGCGGAACAGATCTTCGGCTATTCCCGCGATGAGCTTTTAGGGCAGCCGATCGAGCGCCTCGTGCCAGAGCGGCTCCGGAACCGGCATCCCGAATTCCGTGCTTCGTTCTTCGCCAATCCTGAGCCGCGGCCGATGGACGGCGGGCGTGGCCTCTATGGCCTCAGAAAGGATGGGAGCGAGTTTCCAGTGGAGATCGGTCTCAATCCGGTTCGGACAGAGAACGGCATCGTGGTGATTGCGGCGATCGCCGACATCACCAGCCGCAAGCAGAAGGAGGAGCGGATCGCGGCGGCTCTTAAGGAAAAGGATGTCCTACTCAACGAGGTCCATCACCGGGTGAAGAATAACCTGCAGATTGTAACCAGCATCCTTCATCTGCAATCTGCAAAGATCAAGGATCAAGCGGCCTTGGCGGTGCTTCAAGATTGCGAGAGCCGGATCAAATCCATGGCTCTGATCCACCAGATGCTTTACGAATCGAATGACTTCGCCGAGGTAAACTTCGGCCATTTTCTCCAATCCCTGGCGGCGGCTCTTGAAGATTCCTACGATATCGACCCCAACCGGATCGGCGTGTCGATCAATGCCGAAGCGGTGCATCTTCCACTCGATACCGCGATTCCTTGCGGCCAGATCGTCGGCGAATTGATTACAAACTCTTTCAAACATGCCTTTCCAGAAGGCCGGCGCGGCAGTATTGCTGTCGTGCTTACCAAAAACGCCGAGGGGGAGGGGGTTCTCTCTGTCACGGATGACGGTATCGGCATTCCCAGCGGCGTGGATATAACAAGCCCTGCGACGCTCGGCCTGCGGCTAGTGAGCGTTCTGGCTGATCAGCTCAGAGGATCACTCTCCCTTCAGAGAGCAAATCCGACTCAATTCGTTTTGCAATTTCCATTGTGAGAAAGGTTGCACTTGATCTGCAAAGGTTTCACAAGGGCGTGAACTGACTTGATTTGGCACGGTACGGATGATCATTGGTTTCGGCAACGACCTTTGCGACATAAGGCGTATCGAGGATTCTCTTGCGCGATTCGGTGAGCGCTTCATCCAGCGCTGCTTTACCGAAACGGAGCGGCGCAAATCCGATGGGCGTGCAAGCCGGGCTGCCTCTTACGCAAAGCGCTTTGCCGCTAAGGAGGCCTGCGCCAAGGCGCTCGGCACTGGGCTTCGCGCGGGCATCGCCTGGCGCGACATGGGCGTTGTCAATCTGCCGTCCGGCAAGCCGACGCTGTGCTTGACGGGGGGCGCGGCGGCGCGGCTTGAAGCTCTTACGCCGCCCGGCCACCAGGTGTTTATCCATCTGACCTTGACCGACGAATATCCGATAGCCCAGGCGCAAGTGATCATCGAAGCGGTCGGAATCGCGGCCTCAGTCGAAAAACAAGGCCTTCGCAATGAGGCCTAGAAGCGTTGCATAGGTGGCCGGGCGGGGCGCCCGCGGCGCCAATCTATGAGAAAGACGTTGAGACGGCAGCCTCGAGGCAGGTGGCGGTGAGTGCATGAAACCGGCGGGGCGAAGAGGGCCTGTGGCCCTATACCCGCATTCCCCGGCGTGATAAGGAGCCCCTCTCGCGCCGCTGGAGGCATTTAGGATAAAGAACAACGTTTGTTTGGAAAGAAATGGTATGACAGAGCCAGCACGGTTGGATCGGAAGGGTCCCGGAATGAAGCAAGGCGCCAAGGAAAGCGGCAAGGGCGAAACCTTGAAAGTTATCGTCCAAGCCCTGCTGATTGCCCTCGTCGTGCGCACCTTTTTGTTTCAGCCGTTCAATATTCCGTCTGGATCGATGATCCCGACCTTGCTGATCGGCGATTATCTTTTCGTGTCCAAATATGCCTATGGCTACTCGGATCATTCGTTTCCGTTTAGCCCTCATTTGTTTACCGGCAGGGTGCTCGCTTCGCCCCCGACGCGCGGCGACGTCGTCGTGTTCAAGCTTCCCCGTGACGGGCAGACCGACTACATCAAGCGCGTGATCGGCTTGCCGGGCGATAGGATTCAAATGAAGGAGGGCCGCCTCTACATCAACGGCGAGATCGTGCCGCGCGCGCCAATCACCAAATATCACACGCAGGGTTTCTACGGGGGCGAAGGCGACTATCCGGCCTACGAGGAAACCCTTCCAGGCGGTGTCAAACACACCATCATCCAACTTCAAGGCGACAGCGGATACAACAGTAATACGCCGGTTTTTGAAGTCCCTCCTGGAAATTACTTCATGATGGGCGACAATCGGGACAATTCGACCGACAGCCGGGTTTCTCCCGACGAGGGGGGAGTCGGATATGTGCCCTTTGAAAATCTCGTGGGCCGCGCCGAATTGATTTTCTTTTCAGTCGGCGATGGCGAACCCGCCTGGGCGTTCTGGGAATGGCCGTGGACGGTCCGTTGGAATAGAATGTTCAGAACCGTGAAATAGGATGGCGAGGCAGAATCGGGATCTCAAGGCACTCGAGGAGCGGATCGGCCATGTCTTTGCCAATGAAAAGCTGATCGCTGCAGCCCTCACGCATGTCAGCAGCGCAGCTGGACGTAAGCGCGAAACCTACCAAAGGCTTGAATTCCTGGGCGATCGCGTTCTCGGCCTGGCCGTCGCCGAAATGCTGTATGAGGCTTTCCCGGAAGCTGATGAGGGAGAGCTCTCGCGTCGGCTCGCCGGCCTCGTGCGGAAGGAGAGCTGTGCCGAAATCGCTCTCGCATGGAAAATCGAGCCCCACGTGAGGGTGGGAGAGGCAGGCGGCGTCAACATGGCCATTCTTGCCGACGTTTGCGAATCGATTATTGGGGCCATTTTCCTCGACGCCGGCTTTGGCGCGGCCAAGGCGGCCGTCGCCGCCGCTTTTGGTGCGCGGATGCTCTCCCCGCAGCACCCGCTGCGCGATCCGAAGACCTTGCTGCAGGAATGGGCGCAAGCACGCGGTCTTCCGACGCCGCTTTACCGCGAGACCGCGCGGTCCGGTCCCGACCACGCGCCGGAGTTCACGATTTCCGTCGAAGTACCCGGCTATCCGCAGGCCGAGGCGAAGGGTTATGCGAAACGCGTCGCCGAGCAAGCGGCGGCGGCGGCATTTATCGCCCGCGAAGGTATCGGTCAAGGTGGTCAGCAAGCTGATTCAAAGGGACTCGTGTGAGCAGCGAAGGAGGTGCAGAAACCCGCTGCGGCTTTGTCGCCCTGATCGGGGCGCCGAACGCCGGTAAATCGACACTCATCAACCGGCTCGTCGGAACCAAGGTCTCGATCGTTTCCCGAAAGGTTCAGACAACGCGAGGCGCGGTTCGCGGCATTGCAATCGAAGGCGCAGCGCAAATCATCTTCGTCGATACGCCGGGCATCTTCGCGCCGAAACGCAGGCTCGACCGGGCCATGGTGGGAACCGCCTGGGGCAACGCAGGCGACGCCGACGCGGTTGCCCTGCTCGTCGATGCACGCAAGGGCATCGATGCCGACGTCGAAGCCATTCTCGCACGGCTGCCACAGCTCTCCGCGACGAAGATTCTTGTTCTTAATAAGATCGATACGGTCGAGCCGCCAAAGCTTCTTGAACTTGCCGCCAAGCTCAATGCCGCGATTCCCTTCGCGCAGACCTTCATGATCTCGGCCTTGCGTGGTCATGGCGTTTCGAAGCTCAGCCAAGAATTAGGCAGGCTTATGCCGCCGGGCCCCTGGCTCTATCCCGAAGATCAGATTTCCGATATGCCCTTGCGTCTGCTCGCCGCCGAGATCACGCGCGAAAAAGTCTTCGAGCGCCTGCATGATGAGTTGCCTTACGCCTCGACCGTCGAAACCGATCTTTGGAAAGACCTTCCGGACGGATCCGTGCGAATCGAGCAGACGATCTATGTCATGCGTGAAGGTCACAAGAAAATCGTGATTGGCGAAGGTGGCCGAACCATCAAGGTGATCGGCACCGCGGCACGCAAGGAGATCAGCGAGGCGGCCGGCCAAAAGGTGCATCTCTTTTTATTCGTCAAGGTGCGCGAAAATTGGCTCGACGATCCTGAACGCTACCGGGAGATGGGTCTTGAGTTTCCGAAGGAGTGAAAGGAGCATTGCTTGAGCACAATTGCTGGCGGTTCTAGGGTGCGGCCGGGTTCGGCCGCAAAGGTTGATGTTGTAAGATGACACTCGCCAGCATGACGGGCTTTGCTCGCGCCGCCGGAAGTGCTGGTCCCTGGCACGTCGCATGGGAACTCAAAGCCGTCAACGCCAAGGGACTTGACGCGAGATTGCGTCTTCCGCCGCCCTTCGATGCGATCGAGCCGGATGCACGCACAAGAATTGCGCAAAGACTGCATCGCGGAACAATCCAGGCGGCACTGACCGTGCAGCGTGAAACCACCACCCCCGAAGTTCGCGTCAACCAGGATCTGCTGCGCAAACTCATCACGGCGGTCGCAGGAATCCCGCTGCCGGAGATGATCTCACCGGCAACTCTCGACGGGCTGCTCAGCGTGCGTGGCGTTGTCGAAATTTCGGATGTGGCCGAGAATGAAGCCGTGATCCTGAAGGCGCGCGCGAGCACCCTCGAACTGCTCGAGCACGCGCTCGACCAGCTCGTGGCCATGCGGCGAAGCGAGGGCGCCATGCTCGCAACTGTCCTATCTGGGCGGCTTGCAAAGATCGCCGCGCTCACAGACGCCGCCGATCACAGTCCAGCCCGCAAGCCCGAGACCATCCGGGCGCGCCTCGCGCAATCCCTCGCAATGCTTGCCGGGAACCCGAATTTCGACGAGAACCGGTTGCATCAGGAGGCGCTCATGCTGGCGGCCAAGGCCGATATCAGGGAAGAACTGGACCGTCTTTCGGCGCATTGCACCGCCGCACGCGATCTTTTGGAGAAAGGTGGCGCGGTCGGCCGTAGGCTCGACTTCCTTGCCCAGGAATTTTCGCGTGAGGCCAATACGCT
>Ga0335081_10009079_pt1 | contig 15975 bp, 15 predicted proteins | sample Lox_Sample_35_FD_206713 | JGI IMG/M metagenome (GOLD analysis project Ga0335081, IMG submission 206713) | Soil microbial communities from Loxahatchee National Wildlife Refuge, Florida, United States - Lox_Sample_3.5 | ecosystem: Environmental > Terrestrial > Soil > Wetlands | place: USA... | reverse complement strand
CAGGATGCCGGCCAAGAAGAGCCGCGGCACCGATTGCTCGGCGACGATGCCGTAGAGGATCAGCGGAAGGCTCGGCGGAATGACGATGCCGATGGCTCCCGAGGCGCCGACCACGCCGAGCGCGAACGACCGCGGATAGCCGCGCTCGATCATCGCCGGGATCAGGACCGTGCCCATGGCGAGCGCGGTCGCGACGCTCGAGCCGCAGATCGCGGCAAACAGCGTGCAGGCGACGACCGCGACAAGGCCGAGCGACCCCGGCAGCCCGCCGAGCCAGGCGCCGGCGAGGCGGACCAGCGCGTCGGCAATGCCGCCGAACCGCATGAAGGCCGCCGCCATGACGAACAGCGGCAGCGCCATCAGGTTGGGCGAATCGAGATCGTCGATGACGAGCTGGGCGACGCCGACCAGCGGCTGGCCGGAGGCCGCGTACATTGCGGCGGCGCACAGGCCGAGCACCAGAAAGACCGGCATGCCGGCCGCCAAGAGGCCGACGAACAGCGCAAGGAAGCCCGCCATCGTGCGCTCAATCGATGTCCGGGCGCTCGTGGCCGCCGGGCTGCGCCGCGCCCGCGCGCCGGCGATCCGGAAACGCGACGATTGCGACCAGCCGGATGGCGTAGCGCACCGCCATCAGCGCGCCGCCGCCGGGCAGCGCCGCATAATAGATCCACATCGGAAAGCGCAGGTCCGAGGCGCTGCGCTCGTCGATCCCGTGAGCGGTCGCGACGATCGAGCCGCCGTACCAGACCAGGGCGCCACAGAAGACGATGCCGGCGGCGCAGTTGAACGTCTCCAGCCGGCGGGCCATGGCGGGCGGCACGAGGTTGCGCACGACGTCCGGCCGCACATGGCTGTCGGTCCGCACCAACTGGCTCGACGCGATCATGACGGCCCAGATCAGGCAATAGACGATGAGCTCCTCGGCATAGCCGATCGCATGTTGCGGAAAGAAATAGCGCGACAGCACCTGCCAGACCGCGCAGGCGAGCGCGAACAGGCCGAGAAGGCCGACGATCGCGTGCTCGGCGCGGTCCCAGATCTTCACAGGATGAGGTCCCGATCGTCAGCCGGCGGCGAGCGTGTCCGACAGCGCGGACACCATCTCGGGCGCGATGTTCGACAGCTTCGCCAGCTGCTCCTGATGGCCGAGCATCTCCTGGCGCTTGGCGGCGAGGTCCTCGGCGGACGGAACCACGATGGTGATCCCATGCGACTGCACGAGGTCGCGTGCGCGCGCCTGTGCGGCCGCCATCTGGGTCCGATACGCGGCGATGTTCGCGCGCCAAGTTTCGGTGACGATCTGCTGGAGATCGCCGGGCAGCCTGCGCCAGAAATCGAGGCTGAGGATCGGCACGTAGACGCCGGTGAACTGCCGGTCCTCCAGCGCGTGCCGGACGCCCGATTCCCAGTACTTCGCGCTCGCGATGGTCTCGTTGGTGGTGATCAGGCCGTCGAAGGTTCCCTGCGACAGGCCGAGCGCCACGTTCGGCAACGGCGTCGTGTTCGGCACCGCGCCCACGAACTGGGTGCGCCAGGCCTGCCCGGCTCCGCCGTTGTTGCGGATTTTCAGCCCCTTGAGGTCCGCATAGGCGTTGAGCGGCTTGCTCGTGCTGTACCAGTTGAAGGGTCCGAGATCGAGCCAAGGGCCGATGACGCGCGCGCGCAGCTTCTGCTCGATGCGTTGCGCGACCAGCTCTCCCGGCTTGCCGTCGACGGCGCGATGCACCATGTCGAGCGGACGGCCATAGAGGATCGGCAGCTGGAAGAAGTCGGCATCCGGAACGATGCCGGTGAGCGCCCAGCTCCCCGGCAGCGCCATCTCGATCTGCCCCTGCAGCAGCGCCTTGCCGACCTGCGCGTCGGGAAAAAGCTGGCCGCTCTCGAACAGCTGCGTCCTGATCCGCCCGCCCGCGGCGGCCTCGATCTTGGCGAGATAGTCGCGGACCGTTGCGTTGTGCGTATGGGTCGGCACGGTGTCGAGCGAGCAGCGCAGCAGCAGCGGCTCGTTTGCGTTGAGGCGCAGCGCCGGCGCCGCGATGGTCGCGAGCGCCGAGGCCATGACGGCCCGGCGCGACAGGTGGCGTGACATCTTCATGTTCCTTGTTGGATCTCGCTCAAGTCCCACGTGCTGTCGCGACCTCGGCACGAGCCGACGTCCCCCGGCGACAGCACGGCGCCCTGAAGAATCAGGAATCCGAGGCCCAATGTCCCGACGACATCGACCTGGCTCGGATCGGCGAAACGCCTGCCGTGAAAAATCTGCGCGTCAATTGCGGTCCATCTCCATCCCGGTCGCGTGCTCGCAGGTGACGTCCGGATTCATGTTCGCGAAGGCGCCCTTCGGGTTCGGCTTCCAGGCCCACACGTGCAGCGCATAGAACGCCGGGAGGCCGTACCGATTGGGCGCGCCGGTAAAATTGAACAGCTGGCCCTCGAGCGAGGCCGGCCCCTTCTGCGTGATGTATTCGACCGCGACCAGCGCCATCCGGCCGTTGGCCTTCGGCTCGTACATGACGGCCTGCGGACGGCGGATATCGATCGTATCGCCCGCGAGCAGCTTGGCGTTCACATAATGGACGCCCATCGCGCCGCCATCACCACCGCTGACGCAGGGCATCGCCGTGTAGCCTTCGGCGACCGAGACCGAAACGTCGCGGAAGCGATCGTTGACGTCGCGCACGCGGCCAACCAGGGAATCGTCGACCTCGTCGCTCGCCGCAGCGGGCGAGATCGCGAACAATGACGACAGCAGCGCGACGCAAACGGCCCATCGAGCGGCGCTGACATGTTTCTCTTTCAGCACCTTTTGCTCTCCTGAAATCCCCATCGAAGCCGGAGCGCCAGGGCCCCGGACGGCTTGTCAGGAGGGCGTTCCGCACGCGGCAATGCGCGCCGGGGTAGCCAAAGCGCGCCGATCCCGCTTTGCCGGACCTTTGCGGGACCCTTGATTTGTGCTTGAGAAGCGCGTGATTGATGCTTGAGGCGCCGGGCCGCCGGAACGTGCAATTCCTCTTCGACGATTTCACCCTCGATACCGAGCGGCGGGAGCTGTTTCGTGGGCCGACGCCGGTCGCGGTCGAGCCGCAGGTGTTCGATCTCCTGATCCATCTCGTGCAGAACCGCGACCGGGTGGTCAGCCGGGACGATCTCATTGCGGCGGTGTGGGGCGGCCGGATGGTGTCGGATTCGGCGGTGGCGAGCCGCATCAATGCGGCGCGCCGCACGGTCGGCGACAGCGGCGAGGCGCAGCGGCTGATCCGCACCATCGTCCGGCGCGGCGTGCGCTTCGTCGGCGCCGTGCAGGCAAGGAGCCAAGCCGAATCCGCGCCCGCGCATCCACCGCACCCCGCCGAGGCCCCCTTGCGCGCCGCCATGCCGCGCGCGGACCGGCCCGCCATCGCGGTGCTTCCGTTCGTCAATGCGAGCGGCGAGCCGGAGCAGGACTATTTCTCGGACGGGATCAGCGAGGACATCATCACGGCGCTGGCGCGGCTGCGCTGGTTCTTCGTCATCGCGCGCAACTCGTCGTTCGCCTACAAGGGCGAAGCCGCGCCGATGCGGCGGATCGGCGAGGAGCTCGGCGTCGGCTACCTGGTCGAGGGCAGCGTGCGCAAGAGCGGCGAGCGCGTGCGCATCACGGCGCAGCTCAACGACGTCGCGACCGGCAGCCAGATCTGGGCGGAACGCTACGACCGCCGGCTCGCCGACGTGTTTGCGGTGCAGGACGAGATCACCGAGGCGATCGTCGCGGCGATCGAGCCGCAGGTCTACGCGGTGGAGAACTTTCGCGCCCGGCGCAAAACGCCGGAAAGCCTCGACGCCTGGGGGCTCGTCATGCGCGCGCTGTCGCACTTCTGGCGCGTCACCCGCGACGACAATCGCGCCGCGCAGGACCTGCTCGAGCGGGCGATCGCGATCGACCCGAATTATGCCCAGGCGCTCGCGGTGCTCGCGGTCAGCCACACGTTCGGCGCCCGCATGGGCTGGGAGGATGCGGCCGCCGCCGTGGCGGTCGCCGAGCCGGCCGGACTGGCGGCGGTGCGGGCCGACGACGAGGATCCGTGGGCGCATCTCGCGCTCGCCACCGCCCACACCTACATGCGGCGTCTCGACGACGCGCTCGCCGAGTTCGAGACGGCCGTGCGCCTCAATCCGAGCTTTTCGCTCGCGCACGGCTACTACGGCCTGGTGCTGTCCTGGCTGGGGCGCTCGCCGGAAGGTGGGCAAGCCGCCCGCCGCGCCATGCAGCTGAGCCCGCGCGATCCGTTTTCCGCCATCTACAGCGCCGTCGCCGGCTATGCGGAGTTCGTCGCGCGCAACTACGACGAGGCGATGCGGCTCGCGCGCGAGGGAATCCGCCTGCGCCCCGACTTCGCCGGCGCGTACCGGGTGCTCAGCGCGGCCGCCGCCATGGCGGGCGAGACCGATGTCGCAACGGCGACGCTCGCCGCGCTGCGCCGCGTGCAGCCGAACATCACGCTCGCGTGGTGCACGCGCGAGCTGCTGCTGCCCGAGCCCGAGCGCGTGCATTTCGTCGAGGCGATGCGCCGCGCCGGGCTGGAGTGAGCGGGTCGCGCGCCAGTTGCCGAGCCCGCGCCGAGCTGGATATCCTGTCGGCCTTTCCACGGCGCGTGCCACGAGGCGTGGCGGCCCCCTGCTCTGCTCACGATCCATCGAACAGCGAGTCCACCTCCATGCCAGTCACCCAAATCCGCGGCGTCAACATCAACTACCAGGTGATCGGCGAGGCCGGCCCCTGGATCATGCTGACCACCGGCGGCCGGCGCGGCCACGAGGAGCTCGTCTCGCTCGCGAAGAAGCTCGCGGCGGCCGGCCACCGGGTCGTGCTGCACGACCGCCGCAACACCGGCGCCTCCGAGGTGCTGATCGAGGGCGACGCCGGCGAGGAGGTGATGTGGACCGACGACATGCACGAGCTGATGGGCAAGCTCGGCGCCCTGCCCGCCTTCTTCGGCGGCACCTCGTCGGGCGCGCGCACCTCGATCCTGTTCGCGCTGCGCTACCCGCAGGCGGTGCGCGGTCTCCTCTTGATGCGCGTCACCGGCGGCCCGTTCGCGGCGGCGCGACTGCCGGAGAACTACTACAACCAGTTCATCCGCCTGGCCCAGCAGGGCGGCATGGCGGCGATCTGCGCAACCGAGCAGTGGAAGGAGCGCATCGCCGCCAACCCGCGCAACGGCGACTACCTGCGGCAGCTGCCGGTCGAAAAATTCCTCGCGGTGCTGACCAAGTGGCGCGACGTCTTCGTCGCCGGCGTGCATCTGCCGGTGATGGGCGTGACCGAGGCGGAGCTCGCCTCGCTCAAGGTGCCGACCATCGTCATCCCGGGCAATGACAACACCCACTCGAGCGCGAGCGGGCTCACGGCGCAGCGGCTCATTCCCGGCGCGCAGCTGCATCAGCTGCCGATCACCGATCAGGACGTGGCGCTGATCCCGTTCACCGAATGGGCGCCCTACGAGGAGGAGATCGCCGGCGCATTCACGCGCTTCATCGCGCAGGTCACGCAGGGCGAGAAAGCCCGGCCCGCGACGGCGAGCGCCTGAGCGATCCCGCGATCAACGCGTCAGGGCAGGAAGCGATAGTTGATCCCGAGCCGGGCGATGTTGTCGCGCATGTGGATGCTGGTGTCGAGACCGGTACCGGACAGGAAGGTATGCGAGCCGAAGTCGATATAGAGGTACTCGGCTTTCACCCGCCAATGCGCGTCGATGGCCTTCTCGATGCCGGCGCCAACCGCCAATCCGGGCTTGGTCACGCCCTCCTCGAACATCGACGAATTGAAGATCGTGCCAGCCACCGGGGCCGTGTTCACAACCAATTGCGTGCTCGTACTGCTGTACTCGGCGCGCGCCACCGCCAAGCCGCCGGTCACATAGAAAAGCCAAGTCTGATCGTAGACTGCGCCCACGCGGCCGCGAAACGTCGCGAACCAGGGCAGCTTCCAGCTATTGAGCCGGCCTAAAGTCTCGGTGAACGCAATGCGGCCCGCAAGGTTGATGTTGGCGATCAGCGCAGTCCCGTCGTCGGTCGCCTGCTGGCCGGTCGCCTGGAGGTCGGCCTCCAGTCCATAAAGCCAGGACCCGTAGAGCTTGTTCACGCCGAACTGACCACCCGCGACCCAACCTTGGACATTGGGGCTCGCCGTGTTGGTGAAATCTGACGTCACGGCTCCCGCAATTGCACCAGGCGAGGTCGCCGTCACGCCCGCGCCGGTCGGGAAATTCAGGCCGCCATTAGACGTATTCGTGCTGTCCCAGTTCCCCCAGCTGTAGCCGGCGTTGGCGCCGATATAGAAGCCGGTCCACGGATCGAGCACGATCGGCGCTTTCACCGGCGCCTTCAGCGGCATATCGGCTGCCGCAGCCGGCATGCCTGCGGCACACACCAAAAGTGCAACCGTCGCCAATACGGTGTTCTTCATGACTACCCCACGAGACTCGTGCCCGCCCTATGTGCAAAATCTAACACATGGAACTGGCGTGAGGTGTGACCGCAAAGCCACATGTCACATTGATTCGCGCTGCCAAAAACTTATGCAGACGCAATGGGTTACTCGCCAGAGGGGCAGCGTCACGGATTTGAGCTAAAAGCAATCCGGGCTACGTTCGTGCGGCCATGTCCATTGTCATGTCCAGCGTCCGTTCATGCCGGGCGCTCGTCGTCGCGATCGTCGTTGGCGCCGCCCCTGCGGCGGGCGCCGGCGCGGAGGATCTCGGGTCCCGGCAGCAGGCCTTCCGCCAGATTTACCAGGAGCTGGTCGAGATCAACACGACGGAGTCCGCCGGCGACACCCTCAAGGCCGCCGACGCGATGGCGGCGCGGCTCAAGGCGGCCGGCCTGCCGGCCGCGGACGTCGCGGTCATCTCATCCGGTCCGCGCAAGGGCAATCTCGTCGCTCGGCTGCGCGGCACCGGAGCGGCCAAGCCGATCCTGCTGATCGCCCATCTCGACGTCGTCGAGGCCAAGCGCGAGGACTGGGATTTCGATCCGTTCCGCCTGCAGGAGACCGACGGCTACTTTCGCGCGCGCGGCGCCATCGACGACAAGGCGATGGCGGCGATTTTCGTCGCCAACATGATCGAGTACATCAAGCAAGGCTTGCGGCCCGACCGCGACATCATCCTGGCGCTCACCGCCGACGAGGAGCTCTCCGACTCGCCGCACGACGGCGCGCACTATCTGCTCGAGCATCGCCGCGACCTGATCGATGCCGCATTTGCGATCAACGAGGGCGGCGGCGGCATAATGCGCGACGGCAAGCCGCTTCGTCTGAGCATCCAGCACGCCGAGAAGATCTATCAGACCTATATGCTCGAGGTGACCGATCCGGGCGGCCACAGCGCCTCGGGCCGGCGCGACAACGCGATCTATCGCCTCGCGGCGGCGCTGCACCGCCTGAGCGCATTCGATTTCGCGCCGGCGCTCAACCCGGTCACGCGCAGCTTCTTCGCCGCGGCAGCCAAGACCGAGACGCCGGCGATTGCGGACGCGATCAGCGCGCTGCTCGCCGGAAGCACCGATGAGGCGGCGCTGGTGCCGCTCACCACGCGTCCCGACTACAACGCCGTGATGCGCACCACCTGCGTGCCGACATTGCTCGAGGCCGGCCACGCCGAGAACGCGCTGCCGCAGACGGCGCGCGCGACCGTGAACTGCCGCATCCTGCCGGACCAGCCGGTCGCCGACGTCGCGCGCACGCTCGTGCGCGTGATCGCCGACGACAAGGTCACGGTGACGCCGAAAGGCCGCGCCGTACTGAGCCCGCCCTCGCCGATCGATCCGAATGTCATGGACGCGGTGACGTCGCTCGCCAACGCGATATGGCCCGGCGTCCCGGTGATCCCGACCATGTCGGGCGGCTATACGGACAGCCGCTGGCTGCGCAACGCCGGCATCCCGGCCTATGGCGTCTCCGGCCTGTTCACCGACCCGGCGCACAACGGCGTGCATGGGCGCAACGAGCAGGTCGGCGTGCAGCAGCTCTACGACAGCAAGGAATTCCTCTATCGCCTGGTGAAGCGGCTCGCCGGACCGAGCGCAGCGAGCGCGCGGTGACGCAACGGCGACCGCGCGAATCTGCGCGGGACACGACAGCATGTTGGAGGTGACGCCGTGACCAAATGCCCAAACAAGGTCGCTTTGCGAATCCTCTGCCTGGCAGCCGCGACGGTCATGAGCCTGGGAGCCGCCGACGCGGCGGTCGTGGCCGCGCTCGGCGCCAGCAATACCCACGGCAAGGGCGTGAGCCGCGCGCAGGCCTATCCGGCGCAGCTCGAGGCGCTGTTGCGTGCCGGCGGTCATCCGGCGCGGGTCGTCAACGCCGGCATCAACGGCGATACGACTGGCGGAATGTTGCGCCGCCTCGACCGCGCCGTCCCGAGCGGGACCACCGTTGTGATCCTTCAGCCCGGCGGCAACGATCGGCGCAGGGGGACCGCGGGGGACCGCGCCGCCAACATCGCGGCGATCCAGAGCCGCCTCACCGCGCGCGGCATCAGGGTCATCATGCTGGAGAACGACATGCTGCGCGGCTATCCGCATCAGCCGGACGGACAGCATTTGACGCCCGACGGATACCACGCGCTCGCGCAGGCCCTGCTGGGCCAAGTCGAGGCGGCGCTCGGCAGCCGTTGAGCGCTCGCCCGTTCGGCGTGCGGCAGAGCCCGCCGACGTCCCTCATGCATACGTCGTGTAGCGCGGCTCATACATCTGCGCCCGCACGAAGCCGAAAATGTCGGCCGGCGGCTTTCCCGACGCAAGGCCGCGATCCCAGGCGACGCGGGCGACTTCCGCCGCGATATGCGCCGACACCTCGCGGATGCGCGGCAGCGCCGGATAGAGGCTGCCTTGGGCGAGATCCTCCTTGGTGACGAGCTCGGCCAGCGCGCGGGCGGCGCGCATGAACATCTCGTCGGTGACACGGCGCGCCCCGCTCGCGATCACGCCGAGCCCGACGCCGGGGAAAATGTAGGAGTTGTTGCCCTGGCGCGGCACGAAGGTCCTGCCCTCGAGGCTGACCGGATCGTACGGGCTGCCGCAGGCGAATAGCGCGCGGCCCGCGGTGTAGCGATACGCCTCCTCGGCGCTGCATTCCGCCTTCGAGGTCGGGTTCGACAGCGCGAAGATGATCGGCTGCGCATTCTGCTTCGCCATCGTCTGCAGCACCTCGGGCGTAAAGCTGCCGCCGACCGCCGCGACACCGATGATCGCGGTCGGCTTGAGCGCACGGATCGCGGCGGTGAAGTCGCGGACCGGCTCATGATCGTGGGCGTAGGCGCGCTTGTGCTCGGCCAGATCGTTGCGGCTGGCGACCACGAGGCCGCGCGAGTCGAACAGCCAATTGCGCTTGCGCGCGTCCTGCTGGGTGAGCCCACCGGCCCGCATGCCCGAGACGATGAGATCCGCAATGCCGGTCGCGGCCTCGCCGGCGCCGAGAAAGAGAATTGTCTGCTCGGAGAGTTTTTCGCCGGTCACCCGCAGGGCGGAGAAGATGCCGGCGAGCGCCACCGCGGCGGTGCCCTGGATGTCGTCGTTGAACACGCAGGCCCGCTCGCGATAGTGCTCGAGCAGGCGGAACGCCGAATGGTTGGCGAAATCCTCGAACTGGATCAGCACGCCCGGAAACGTCTCCTGCGCGGCGGCGATGAACTCCTCGACCAGGCCGTCATAGTTCTCGCCGGAGACGCGGCGCTGGCGCAGGCCGATATAGTAGGGATCGACCAGGAGCTCGGCATTGTTGGTGCCGACGTCGAGCATCACGGGCAGGCATTGCTCCGGATGCACGCCGGCGCAGGCGGTATAGAGCGACAGCTTGCCGACCGGGATGCCCATGCCGTTGGCGCCGAGGTCGCCGAGACCGAGGATGCGCTCGCCGTCGGTCACGACGATCAGCTTCGCCTTGTGCGGCCAGTTCTTGAGCAGCTTGGCGACGCGGCCGCGGTCGTTGGCGCCGATGAAGATGCCGCGCGGCCGCTGGAAGATGTGGCCGTAGCGCTGGCAGGCGAGGCCGACGGTCGGCGTGTAGATGAGCGGTTGAATCTCGTCGATGTTGTCGCAGACGACGCGGAAGAACAGCGTCTCGTTGCGATCATGCAGCGCGTTGAGCGAGACATATTTCTCGAGATCGTCGGGCATACGGCGCATATTTTCGAGCACGCGCTTCGCCTGCGCCTCGAGGGTGAGCATGTGCGCCGGCAGGAGCCCGCGCAGGCCGCGCCGGTCGCGCTCCTCCTCGCTGAAGGCGGTGCCCTTGTTGAGCAGCGGATCGCGCAGCAGCGCCAGTCCGTGCGGGGAATCGGACGCGGCGGCGTGTGCCCTCTTCGGCATGCTCATGCGGCTCCTCCTGGGGTACCGGGGCGGATGAATTGCGGCGCATCTTCCACACGCCGCCGCCTCGCGTATTGATCGAGATCAATACCGCGGCGGCCGGCGGTCATCGTGCAGGACGGCATCCGGGAGCGCGCTCGCGAGCCGCGGCGGCTATGGCCGCATTATTCCGGCGCGGGATGCTTGATCTCGCCTTGCCGCCTCAGCAACCAACATCCACCGCCGTCATCGCCCGCGAAAAGCGGGCGATCCAGTGCTCCGCGGCAGATGTGTTGGGCACCGCTCTCCGCCGTCTACCTCTGTGCGTGCTGGATTGCCCGCAGGCGGGCAATGACGCAGGAAGACTAGCGTTTCGCCTTGCGCTTCGCGCCGGCCGGCTTCTTGGCGATGAGGAAGTCGTCGAGCTTCTTGCCGCCCTTGAGGGCGTCCGCCAGCCAGCGCGGGCGCGCGCCGCGGCCGGCCCAGGTCTCGCCGCCCGGCCCGCGGTACTTTGGCGCGATCTTGCGGCCCTTGAGCGGCCCGCCCTTGCGGCGGCCGCGGCGGCCATTGCCATCAGTCCCGTCGGCCCCGCCCAGGCGTGCAAGCTGCTGCTTCATGTCGTTGGCGCGCCTGGCCAGCGCTGTGCCGATATCATCGCGCAGCTTGAGCAGCGCCTCGATCGACAGGGTCGCTAGGGATTTCGGTCTGGCCATCAGATTCGGGCCTCCTTCGTGAGCTGTGGACGAGTATCGTCCGATGTGACGCAAAGGCAAGGAAGGTTGTTGAAAACGCAATCGGCGGCCCAGCGGTCTCAGCGAGCTAACATGGTCGCCCATCGTGGACCGCGCGGCTCCGCGGGCGCTTCAACCAGTATGTGAGGATATCCGGCTAACTGCGATTTTTGCCGACCTGCGGCAACAGGCGATCTGCAGGCGATTTACAGGGACGCGCGATTTTCACTTTTTGCCCTTTCGATCGTCGCGGCAGCAGCCCGCGATCCAGACACCACCAGCGCATCAAAAAGCCGGCCGCGGACACCCCGCGACCGGCGCGCAATGCTCCTTATTCCATTTCGACATAAACCAGATGAGAGCGCGGCGGAAGGACCATCTTTGGCCTATGCTCACTATTCGACTTTGGATGCGGCACGGCGTTAAGCGATACGGCCGGGTTCGACATTCGTTCGCTCTTGAAAATCAAGGCGGCCAAACCAAATCGTTTGCCGCCGGGCGCCTGACGGGCCCGGCACCGATGCCGGCCTCGGTGTCCGGCACCGCCTCGTATCCATGTTTCTCAAACGAGGATGTGGCTATGAAAACGTCCGACTCTCGTTCCCCTACAGGCAATCCGTTCGACGTCAACCTCGACGACCTGCTCCATCCGGCCCGCGCCTTCGCGCATCCCCGCGACGTGGTGCACGACGCCGACCTGACGCTGAACGAAAAGCGGGCGATTCTCGCCTCCTGGGCCTCCGACGCCTGCGCGGTCGAAGCCGCCCCGGCGCTGCGCCAGCCGCCGGGCGCCGCCGGCATCGTTGCGGTCGACGAGATCCTCGAGGCCTTGCGCGCGCTTGATCGCGCGGCGCAACAAGACAGCCCGCAGGTCTCGTGGGCGCGGCGCCAGATGCGGCGTGAGGCGATCGGAAATTTCCGGCCTCGGCGCACGCAATCCGAGCCGGGCCAGGATCTCTCGCAATAGCCTGGCATCGCGCAAGCTCAACTGTTGGCTGGCGCGCGCGGCCGCACGAGACGCGGCAGCGCGCATGGAGGTCAGACATGGTGACGAGGTTCAACGATCCTTTCGAGGCACTGTTTGCGCTGCAACGCTCGCTGGATGCGCGGCTCGGCAGCGAGTGGGCAGATAGCGGGACGGGCGGCGCCGGCGCCTATCCGCCGATCAACATCTTCGAGCGCGGCGACGACTTCGTCGCCGTCATGGAGCTGCCCGGCGTCGACAAGAACGACCTGCAACTGCAGGCAAAGGAGAGCACGATTCGGATCTCCGGCAGAAAGGCGATCGACTATGACCGCGGCGCAAGCATTCACCGACGCGAGCGCATTTCCGGCAGCTTCGATCGCACCCTCACGCTGCCGATCGGGATCGACCCCGACCGCATCCGCGCCGAATACCGCGACGGCGTGCTGGCACTGTTCATCCCGCGCGCGGAACGCGAGAAACCTCGCACCATCAAGATCACCTGACCGCGGAGGAGATGAACATGGCGACGCAACCCGAGCTGCAGGTGCAGCAGAAGCGCGAGGTCGGCACCAAACAGGAAAGCACCATTCCGGCGCGGCGCTACCTTCCGGTCACCGACATCTTCGAGACCGATCAGGCGCTGACCGTGATCCTGGAAATGCCCGGTGTGAGCCGGGACAGCATCACGGTGAAGACCGAGAACGACGTCCTCACCATCGAGGGCCGGGTTGACTACGGAACGTACGAGGGGCTGCAGCCGCTCTACATCGAGTACAACGTGGGAGACTACCTGCGAAGCTTCCAAATCTCGCGCGAGATCGACCAGAGCAAGATCAGCGCCGAGCTGAAGGACGGGGTGATGACGCTGGTCTTGCCGAAGGCCGAGAAGGCAAAGCCGAGAAAAATCCCGGTGAACTGACGCGGCGGAGCGCGTTCGGCGGCGCGCGCGCTGCTCAGAGGCGCGAAAGATCGGGCTTGCTCGCGAGGCGGGACTGCGCGGCCAGCCGGATCGGGGCGTTGACGGCGCCGAACCCGGAATAGCCGCGCCGCTCGACGATCTCGAGAAAGAACAGATCCTTGAAGCTTTTGGTGTAGAGCTGAAGGTATTCGCCGCGCTCGTCCTTGTCGTAGAGGACGTTGTTGCGCTGCAGGAGCTCGAGCTGCGCCGCATCGAGGTCGGTGCGCGCCGCGAGGTCGTCGTAGTAGTTCTCGGGAATGCGCAGGGTCTCGACGCCGTTCGCCTTCAGCCGGGCGGCGGTCGCCAGGATGTCGCCGGTCGCGAACGCGATATGCTGGACGCCGGAGCCGAAATACTCGTTGAGGAAGAGCGAGGATTGCGTGCGCGCGCTCTGCGACGCGTTGAGCGCGATGCGCAGCATCCCGTCCGCGCTCTGCACCACTTGGCTGCGCACGATGCCGCCCGGATCGGTGATATCGACCTGCGGCGTCTTTCGCACGTCGAGCAGCGACGTGTAGAACAGGAGCCAGGACAGCATCTCCTCGTAATGCATCGATTGCGAGATGTGATCGACCACGGTGAGGCCGGCGTCGCCGTCCGCGCCGGCCGGCGCAACGGGATCGAAATCGACCTCCCAGATGTTCGCCAGGGCGCCGCTCGAATCGGTGAAATAGAGCAGGCTGCCGCCCATCCCGCGCACCGCCGGGATCTCCAGCTCGCCGGGCCCGACCCTCTGACGGAACGGCGTGTCGCGCAGCTTCTCGGCGCGGTCGAGCGTCGCCGCCGCGCTCGCGACCTTGAGCGCGATGGCGCAGACCGAGGGTCCGTGGGTGACGTAGTGCGCGAACGCAAAGCCTTCCTTGTCCTGGTTGATGACGAGGTTGACCGCGCCCTGCGTCCAGCGGGTCACCGCCTTCGACTTGTGGCGACCGACGCAGCGGAAGCCGAGCCCGGCGATGAAGCGTCCGAGCTCGTCGGCGGTGCGGTCGTCGACCGCGAACTCGATGAACTCGACGCCGAGGCATTTTGAGCGCGGCGGGATCGGCGCGACGTCGCCGGCCGCCTTCGGGTCGCGCTCGCGCAGCTGGTCCACGAGATAGACCAGCGAGCGCTGACCGTCGATCGCGATCGAGCGCGGCGAGCCGGCGCGGAACTGGTCGTTGAAGATCTCGAGCGAGAGGTCGCCCCGATAGCCGGTCGCCTGCACGGCGGCGAGGAAATCCACGAGCGGCAGGTCGCCCTGCCCCGGGAAGCAGCGAAAATGCCGGCTCCAGGACATGTAGTCCATCTCGAGCCAGGGCGCGTCGGCGAGCTGGACCAGGAAGATGCGGTCGCCCGGGATCGCGGGCAGCGGCTTGAGATCGGTCTTGCGGGCAAAGATGTGGAACGTGTCGAGCACCAGGCCGACCGCCGGGTGGTCGGCGCGGCGCACCACCTCCCAGGCGTCGCGGTAGTCGTTGATGTGGCGGCCCCAGGCGAGCGCCTCGAACCCGACGCGCAGCCCGCGCCTGGCGGCCCGCTCGCCGAGCTCGCGAAAATCCGCCGCCGCGCGCTCGATGCCGCCGAGCGAATCCGCCGACACGTTGCTGCACGCCATCAAGAGGTCGCAGCCGAGCTCCTGCATCAGGTCGAACTTGCGCTCGGCGCGGTCGAAGGTGCGCTGCCGCTGCGGGTCCGGCATGCCTTCGAAATCGCGGAACGGCTGGAAGGTGATCGCCTCAAGGCCGAGATCCGTCATCTCGGCGGCGACGTCCTTGGGCGTGCCGTTGTAGGACAGAAGATCGCTCTCGAACAGCTCGACGCCGCGGAATCCGGCCGCCGCGATCGCCTCGAGCTTTTCGCGCAGGCCGCCGCTCAAACAGACCGTGGCAATCGCCGTTTTCATTGGCCTCTCCGTCAAGCTGTGGCCTCTGCGTCGCGCGCCGCGAGCGCGGCCGCGAAGGCGCGATGCATGCGCGCGACATCGGGCGTCATTCCGGCGAACAGCCGGAACGCCGCAACGCCGGTGTGCACGCACATGCCGCCGCCGTTGAGCACGCGCGCGCCCTTCGCGGCAGCCGCTCGCAAGAACTCCGTCTCGATCGGCGTATAGATCACGTCGGCGCACCAATGCGAGGCCTTGAGCGCCGCGACCGGCACCGGATCGCCCGGAAAGCCGCGCATGCCGGTCTGCGTCGCGTTGACGACGCCGTCAGCGGCCGCGATCTCGCCAGCAAGATCGGTGCCGACGCGGCAGCGCGATCCGCCGTCGTGCCGGGCGAGACGGGCGGCGAGCTCCTGCGCCCGCGCGGCGTCGCGATCATGGATGACGAGCGCGCCGACGCCCAGATCCATCAGCGCGAAGGCGACCGCATGTCCGGCGCCGCCGGCGCCGACCAGCACGACGGTTGCGCCGCGCGCGGCATCGCGGCCAAAGGTCTCGGCGAAGCTGTCGCGCCAGCCGGGCCGATCGAAGTTGTAGCCGGTGGTGCGGCCGTCCGCTGCAATCGCCACGGTGTTGACGGCGCCGACCTCGGCGGCCGCCGGATCGACCGCATCGAGCAGCGCCATGACGGCGTGCTTGAACGGATAGGTGATGTTGGCGCCGGCAAAGCCCGCGGTCTTCATGGCGGCGAGCAGCGCCGGCAGATCGCGGCCGGGCAGCCGGTCGACGTCCATCAGGTGATAGAAACCGTCGATGCCGGCGGCCGCAAACGTGTCGGCAAACAGCGCGGGCGACAGCGAGCCCATGATGTTGGCGCCGATGAGGCCGAGCAGGATGCGCGGTCCACTCATGCGGTCGCCTCCGGCTGGGCGAGCCCGCCGCCGAGGAAGAGCTGCGCGATGCGCGGATCGGCGAGAATGCGCGGTGCGGTGTCCGCGATCCGAGTCTGCCCCTGCTCCAGCACGAGGCCGTCGTCGGAGATCTGCAGCGCCTGGCGGGCGTTCTGCTCGATCAGCAGGATGGTGATGCCCTTGTCGCGCAGCTCGCGCAGAATCGCAAAGAC
>Ga0335081_10009078_pt1 | contig 15975 bp, 10 predicted proteins | sample Lox_Sample_35_FD_206713 | JGI IMG/M metagenome (GOLD analysis project Ga0335081, IMG submission 206713) | Soil microbial communities from Loxahatchee National Wildlife Refuge, Florida, United States - Lox_Sample_3.5 | ecosystem: Environmental > Terrestrial > Soil > Wetlands | place: USA... | reverse complement strand
CCAGGTGGTGGGGATCGCGCGCAACGGAAAATACATCAGCTACGGTGAGCCCGCGTTTCCCTACGCCTTCACGCCGGCCTCCCAGGATCTTTCCCCCATGATCGAGGTAGTGCTGCGCAGCCAGCGCGATCTCGCGTCCCTGATGCCCGCCGTGCGCGCCGAAATGGGCCGCCTCGATCCTACCCTGCCCCTTTTCGGCCAGCGGACCATGCCGCAGTTCCTGTATCGCACCGTCTCCATCTACCAATGGGGCGCACTGTTGGTGGGAACCTTTTCGCTGATGGCGCTGCTGCTCGCCGCGGTGGGGATCTACGGCGTGCTGCATTTCGTGGTGGCCCGGCGCACGCGCGAAATCGGCATTCGTATGGCGTTGGGCGCGCGCTATGGACAGGTGCTGCGCATGGTGCTCGAACGTTCGTTCCTGTGGGTCGGCGCGGGACTGGTGCTGGGCATCGGCCTGGCATTGGCGGCACACAAGCTCACCGGCGAGATCGTGGCCGGCGTCAGCGGCGCGGACCCGCTGACTTTCGCCGCGGCTCTGGTAGTCTTCGTGGCGATCGTGCTCGCGGCGTCGATGGTTCCCGCCCGCCGCGCGGCCCGCGTCGATCCGATCCAGGCGCTGCGTTACGAGTAAGCCCTAGCGCGGCTCCCACACGTACGCCGCAAAGTTGCGGCGATTTGCAAAACCCATCCGCTCGTACAGCTTCACCGCTGGCCGGTTAGATGACGTCACTGTCAGGCTTACTGACCGGCACCCGTGCACCGCAAGGGACATGAGCGACTTCCGCACCAGCTCGTACCCCAACCCCGTTCCACGTACCGAAGGCGCCACGCACACCTGGGTGATGTGGCCGACGTCGTCCGCCACCAGGCTCGCGAGCGAGATTCCCAGCAGCTCTCCCGATTTCACCGCGGCCCATGACGCCGGACCGAAAAAGCTTCCGCATCCGGGATACTGCACGATATTGGTCAGGAAACGACGCGCGCCGGCAATGGAGCGGTACTGATCGTTGATGTGGCTGTCGACGTGGTCCTGGTAGGCAGCGGCGATCAGGCGCGCGGTCTCCTCATGCCGGATTTCGGACCACGGAAGCATGTCGATGCCCGCCAGCCGTTTCTCCGGCAGCTTCGCCGCGGGACCCAGCGGCGCCTGCATGAAATACCGCGGATACCGCCGAAACCACTTGGCGGCCGGAACCTGGCGCTCGAGGGGCGAGGAGATCATCATGATCTGCGCTTCCACGCGGCGGATCCCCAGCATCCCGAACATCGCGTTCAGCGACGCTTCGAGCAGCGCGTTTTCGACCTCCGGCGTGCGCAGCGTCCGCATCACGCACACATCGCCGATCAGTCCCTTGCCTTCTTCGCAAACGTAATAGGAGTAGCCGGCGACACGGCCGCCGCGCACCAGCGCATAGCCGCTCAAACCCTGCATGCGCACAAAGCGGCGCACCAGATCGGCGGAGGCGCGGAAATCCCAGTCGAGCTCGCGCTTCCACGAGCTCACTTCTTCATCGAGCACCGAACCGAGCTGCTCGGCCGAGACGCGCCGCAGATCCAGTAACTGCCAGTCGCGCAGATGATTAGGGTGATCCGGCAACGCGGCCATACCCCATCCTACCGCGCCAATGGTCCCCGCCACGTCCCCTGATTGTTCTTAAACCTGGCTTCCTAGGGAATTCGGAAAGCGGTGGCCGTCTGTCCCCGCTCTTCTCCACGAACGGACCGTCGCAAACGCCACGCTAACAATCCTGCCAGGCCTCCCGCAACCAGCACGAACGCGCCTGGTTCGGGAGTCGATTGGGTGGAGAATTGGAAATTCGCTCCTAACCAGGCGCCGCCCGAAAAATCATCCGTTATGCTCGGATATTGAAACGTGGATTCCTCGGCGTACCGGTCCTGGACGACACTGATTGCCGGATCAAAACTCCCAGATCCTCCCTCGTCGGTGTCCAGCCCGGTCCCCAGGGCGTCAAGATACGACCCTACAACGTAATCGGTACCGGCCGTCAGGTCGAAGGGGGTGATCGAAACATAGCAGAAATAGCCCACGAGCGTAGCGCAGGTTCCTGAGGGCACCGTGGCGGACGTGAGCAGATCCCCGCTGGTGTCCCAGATCCCCACCATAGCGTCGCTCGAAAGTGGACCTTGGGTGGAGTCGAAGACTCCGAGGGAATTGACCGCTATGCTGACTACCGGGCTGAACTCAAAACCCAAAGTATATTCGCCGCCGACATATGTTCCGCCCAATGTCGTTAAATCAACCGCTGTTCCGGCGTGAAGTGCAGTCACTCCGAAAATAGCTAGAAAAAGCAATACCCCAGGCTTGGTAGGCACTCCGATCCCTCCGATCTTCAACAGGCACAGGTTATCACGAAAATCTGAATGGGGCAATCCCCCCTCAAGAACCGTCACCTCACAGCTATCTAACCCGATCTTTCATGTTTACAAGAGCATAGAGCTAGTAGTACGCGCGGCATGAATGCCGCGCCTCAGAAAGGCGGCGATTGAGGCGCGTCCCTTCAGGGCGCGCGTTCTCCGTGTTGTAAAGAACTCGCCGCGACAGGCCACGAGTCGGCCTGCGAACGAAGGGGTCCGTTGCCGGACCCCTCATCTCTTTAGAACACCAGGTTCACGGTCACGATGGTCGAGGAGCTGTTGCCCTTGCTGTCGGTGACCGTCAGGTTGAATACGTACGAGCCGTAAATGTTGCCCAACACGACCTCGGTGGTCGCCGATGTCGCGTTGAAGACGGTGGCGCTGTTGTTGATCGACGTCCACAGGTAGCGCAGCGGGGTGTTCCCGCTGGGGCTGGTGGTTCCCGAGGCGTCCAGCGTCACTGTCCGCGAGTAGGAGTTGATCGTGCTTCCACCCGCGATGGTGATGATCGGCGGCTGGTTGCCGCCGGTGCCGGTTCCTGAACCGGTCACCGCGACCGTGACGCTCTGCGCCGCGGTCTGGCCCGTGCCGTTGGTCGCGGTACAGGTGTAAGTAGTGGTCGTTTGCGGCGTCACCGTGGCGGTCGCCGTCAGACCGTTGCTGGTGGCGCCGTTCAGCGTGACGCTGGTCGCGTTCGCCGCCGTACAGGCCAGCGTGACCGCCGTGCCCGGCGACGGCGACGGATTCGGTGTCGCCGTGAACGAGACGATGGACGGACCGGCCGGCGTGACCGTGACCGTGGTCTGCGAGGTGACGCTGCCCGTCGCGTTGGTCGCGGTCAGAACGTAAGTGGTGGTCGCCGTGGGCGAAACCGCCTGCGATCCGCCGAGCGACAGGCTGTTGCCGACGCCGTTGTTGATGCTCACGTTGGTCGCGTTCTCCACTACCCAGAACAGCGTGGATGAGCCGCCCGAAGCGATGTTCGTCGGCGCAGAGGAGAACTGGATGATGCGCGGCAGGTTCCCCGCCGCCACCGTTACCGCCGCCGTGCACGTGTTGCTGGCGCCGTTGGGACCCTGCGCTGTGAACGTGTAGTTGGTGCTGGTGGTGGGGCTCACCACCACGTTGCCGGTGGCGCCCTCCGTACCCACTCCGGTAATCGAAACCGAAGTCGCGTTGACGGACTGCCAGTACAGCGTGGACGATTCGCCCGCGATGATCGTCGCAGGCGAAGCGTAGCAGTAAGTGATCTGTGTGCTGCTACCGACCACCGTCACCGTCGCCGTCGAATTCTGCGTGCTGTTGGCGTTCGTCGCCGTCAGCGTGTAGGTGGTGGTCATGCCCGGCGAAACCGACAGCGATCCGGTGGTGGGCACGTTGCCGATTCCGCTGATCGAAACCTGCGTGGCGTGCTGCACATTCCAGGAGAGCGTGGCCGCCTGGCCCGCCGCGATCTGGGTCGGATTGGCGTTGAAGAACAGGATTTGCACAGTGGTCGCGGCCGAGGTGGTCACGCGCACCGACGCCTGGCCTTTTCCGCCCAGACTGTCGGTGACAATCAGCTCGAACACGTAAGCCTCGCCCGCGGTCGCCGCGAACGAGGTGATCGCGCTGGTGGGACTGGTCAGCGTCACCGACGGTCCGCCCACCTGCAACCACTCGAACGTGATCGGCAGCCCGTCCGGAGAGTACGACAACGATCCGTTCAGCGTGATGGGACCCGCGGCCGCGCCGATCTGGTCCGGGCCGGCGTTGGCCACCGGGAAAGTATGGCCGGTGCGAATATTGCGGGTCAGCTCTTCATAGCGCACGCGGGGAACATCCATGGGAACCGCGTGCGTCTCGCCCAGAAATTCCTTGGGCCGCAGCGAATTTCCGAACTGCACGCCGACCGTGGCGCGCTCGTCGTTCTGCGGGCCGACGATGGTCGGATTCAAACCGACTTCCAGCGTCATGGCGATCTTGTCGTTCAACGGAAAGATCAGGCGCCCGGTCGCCCCGATGCGGTCGCCGTAGATCGCGCTCTTGAGGAACCCCACGTTGCCTTCCAGGTAATTGTTGCCCCACAGCCCGAAAGCGAAGTTCAGGCCGCCCTGGTTGACCACGCGCAGGTACGTCTGGGTGAACAGATCGGGCGATGTCACGCCGTTCGGCAGCACCGCGGCCACGGTATTGATCACCGCGTTGTCCAGGAATGCATAGCTTCCGAACAATCCGACGCGGCCGTACTTGAAAATGTAATCGAGCGTGAGAGCGGCCTGCCCCAGGGTTCCGCTGGTCTGGTTTCCGGTGAGCGAGACGTTCTTGAAGCTCGCGAATCCGCCGATCTGGAAACGGCTGCCCACGCGATCGACCAGTCCGAGATCGACCTGGCCTTCACGATCCAGCCGGTCGTAGATATATTCGCCCTGAGCCTGCAAAGCGTAATGATCGGCGAACGTGCCGAAGAAGCGACCGCGCAGATTGGCGGTCACGTTTCCGGTCGAGTCCTGGCCAACGCTCGCACCCAGGAGCTGGAACTTCGGTTCGCGATTCTGCAATTGGTTGGCGACCGCCGTCGCGGTCTGCTCCGCACTGGGAGCCGGAGCCGACGGAGCGGTGGGAGGCGGCTGGTTGACCTTCGATTCGAGCACCTGCTGCTGCTGTTTCAACTGATCGAGCTGGCGCCGCAGGTCCGCGTTCTGATCCGTCAGGTCCTTCAGCATTTTGGCGATATCGTCGAGCTTGTCGAGCCGCCGCAGCACTTCGCTGCAGCAATCCGTCATGGCTGGCTTGGGTTCGATCGCGCGGATGGCCTCGCCCACGCCCGCCGCGCTCACCACGCGGCCCTGCTCGTCGGTGACGGTCATCACCACGCGGCGGTTCATCCAACGCGCCGGGTCGGTTCGGGAATAAAAGTTCTGCTGTCCGGGGTACTTGGGGTCAACCTTGCCGCGCGAGCCGACCTCGATCTGGCTGGGGCGCGCGCCGTACTTCACCAGAAAATCGCGCACCGTGTTGGCGCGCGCCAAGCCGAGCTTGTCGTTGAACTGATTGCCGCCCAAATCGTCGGTGTGACCTTCCAGGCGGACGTGATATCCGGGATGCTGCTGGAGCAGCTCGGCCAGCCGAAGCAGGCTCGGATAGCCGTCCACCAGAACGGACGAATTGAAATCGAAATTGATCTCTTCCCAGTCGTTGGGCGATGCGTTCGTATTAAGCCCCTGACCGTAGATGCCGATCGCAACCAAAGGAACGGCGCACAGCAACGCGGCGCATCGTCTGAACATCGGTAATCCTCCTGAATTCACAACAATGCTTTTGGTTCCGCCGACCAACAGCGGTGCTGGACCCGGACAGCGAAAACCGTCCATCGACAGATTTCGCCGCCGGCTTCAGTGAAAACCTTACTGCTTGTTACCCCAACGGACCCCGATCCGCACTACCCTTTTAACCAACGGTCCGCTTTGACAGAATACCTCAACTGCTTGGAGATACGCCATTTCCGCCAATTCTTCGCCGTTACAAATCCTTCAGCTTGCCTCCACCCGCCTCGCGCGCCGATAATGAAGCTGGACCCGCCGGATGGGCAGTCGCCTCGAGTGTCGCGAAAGCGATGTTTCGGGGAGGAAAGTCCGGTCTCCACAGGGCAGCATGCCGGCTAACGGCCGGGGGGACGCGCTCAAAGCGAGTTTCACGGATAGTGCCACAGAAAACAATACCGCCTGCCATGTATGTGGCGGGTAAGGGTGAAAAGGTGCGGTAAGAGCGCACCGCGACGGCAGCAATGCCGTTCGGCAGGGTAAACCCCATGCGGAGCAAGACCAAATAGGGGACCAGGAGCGGCCCGCTCCGTTACGAGTTCCGGGTAGGTCGCTGGAGCCGGGGAGAGATCCCCGGCCAAGAGGAATGGCTGCCGTCCGCACAACGGATACAGAAACCGGCTTACAGTCCGGCGGGTTCCCGCAGTTGCCGCTCCCTTACGCGAGGCGGCTCAGTCGGGACGCCGAGCCACGCGCGTGAGCAAGTGGTCTTAGAGACGCAACTCAACCCGCTCCTCTGCGATGCGGTACGCCTCCAATAGCGCGCCCTCCGCGGGCCGATATTTGGGCGCCACAACGCGATTCGAATCGTTCAGCTCGATCAGCATGCGGAATCGTTCCAGCAGAATCGCGCTGTGGAACGCGCCGCCGATATAAGAGACCACCACCGCTTCCTCGGCCGCGAAAAGCTGCGCGCGCACGGCTACGGCAATCGTCGCGAGCGCCTGCGCGGCGCCGTTCATAATATCGATCGCGACCGCGTCGCCCGACCGCGCGACCTCATCCACCAGCGGCGCAAACCCCGCGACACGCGCACGTGAGAAATCGCCCGCGTAGAAGCGGTGCAGCAGATCGTCCGCGCTGCGCGCTCCGCCGGCTTCGATCAACGCCGCGGCGAGCGCTGTCTTCGCCCCCCAGCCTTCCTCAAACCGTAGGGCCGAGCGCAGCGCCTGGCGCGCAATATCGAACGCACCGCCTTCGTCGCCGAACGCGTAACCCCAGCCCCCCGCGCGCGCCGTGCGCCCCTCCGAATTCCGGCCAAACGCGATCGACCCGGTGCCCGCGATCGTGACCACCCCCGGCTCTCCGCCGGTTGCGCCCACCAGCGCGATCAGGGCGTCATGCGTGATCGAATAGCGCTTCGCGCGGATGGCTTCCCGCACGGCGGGTTCTTTGCTTTCAGCTCCGCCGCTCAACCCGAAGCATGCAGCCTCGAACTCGAGCTCTTCATCATGCATCGCCGTATTCGCTGCTTCACGCAGAACCGCCGTCAGGTCGCGCGCGGAATTCGACGGTCCCGATTTTCCTTCGCCCACGATGCGCCCGGTTTCGTCACCCACGATCGCCCTGGTCGCGGTCGCACCTCCGTCCACGCCCAGGAAAAATTTCACGGCGCCACGTCTTTCAGATCGATCCTGAACAAAGTCCCGCCGGCAGCGAACCCCACGACGCGCATGCCCCACGCCACCGGATCATCCTTGAAATCCGCCGCGCCCCAATCGTCGTCCTTGATCAGAAAATAATGGATCCCGCGAACCGCGAGCTCATAAGTCGCGGCACGGCGCATGGAGCCGTGGTATTCAATAGCCTGTTCCACAAAGCGATCGGTAATTGCGGTCCAGGCGCCGGCGTTCATCGTCTCGACGCGAAGCTGGATGGGCCAGGCGTAATCCGCGGACGTTTCCATCCGCACCTCGTCGACGTTCTGATCGCGTCCGAAGTCAACCTCGATGAACATTCCCGGCGCCGGCGTCTGCCAGCTTCGCCAGCGCGTGACCGGCGAATTGTCGAAGGCGAGCTGCACGTCCCAGGGATTGGGATTCGCACGCAGACGCCACTGGGGCGCGCGGGGGATTTCCACGCCGCGATCGAAGAAGCGCAGCTCGTGCACGTTCCACTGTTCCAGTCCGTGGCCGCGCGCAGTCTCGAGCAGGCGGACGCGGCGCATGGGGCGCTCGGCGAAGCGGAACACCAGCGCGCGCGTGGGCTGCCACTGCGGGTACAGCGCAACATTCAGAAAATCGATCAGCGCGCTGTTCGGCGCGGCCTGAAGACTTTGCATCAGCACCGGCTTCAAATACGCGGTTGGCACGCCGCTGAACGAAAGAATGCGGTCGCCGGCGGGAACTTCGCTGTTCATCATGTGCACCAGGTCGTAGCGGAAGGAATGCGTTTGCAGGAACTTTTCGCGCGAATCGATCCCCAGCGCGGCGCGCCAGGGGAATTCGATGAGGCGCCACAGATACGGATCGGAATAACGCGGCAGCACCGCAGGCCACGACGCGACCGCGTGCAGCGCTACCACGCCGATCAGCACCATCGCGGGCCGCGCCAGCGCGATCGCCAGCGCCAGCGCGAAAAACGGAAGGCTGGGAATCAGGAATCGCGTCCCCACGTTGGCGAAATACGTCGCCAGCAGGACTAATCCGATCGCCAGCAGCCGCCGCCCGGCGCGGTCCCGCAATGCGAGCAGCCCCAGCGGAGCCAGCAGGAACACCGGACCGATGATGCCCTGCGTTTTCCCCACAACCGTCACCTGGAGCGGAAGCGTCCACAGGTTGGGAAGATTGTAGCGGCGCAGGAACTCGCTCCATCCCTGGATCGTGATCGGGTGCAGGTAGGGGCTGGGGAACACGTCGCTTAAGAACGGCGCGACAGGATCGCGGAACCAGATCCAGTCCTTGACCATCCACGGCACGATCATCACCGCCGCGATCGCGCCGACGAGCAGCGCCGGCTTCCATCTGCGCGTTCTCCACAAAATAAATCCCATCGCGAAGGGAACCAGCACAAAGCCGGTGTACTTGGCCGCGTACGCGTAGCCGGCCAGCAATCCGATGGGCGCAAGCAGGCGCGCATCGCGAGAACCGTCCCAGATTTCGAGCCAATAAAACAGAGAAAACGCAATTGCCGCCGCAGCCACGTCGATGTAAGCTGTAGTTCCGTCCAAACCGACCACCGGGCTCAGATACACCAGCAGCGCGGCCGCCGCGCCGGCGGGCGGCTTCCCGATTCTGCGGCCGTACGCCGCAATCAACATCGCGAGCGCGATCAGAAACGCGAAGTGAACCAGCGCCGCTGCCGAATGACGCCCCAGCGCGAACGCCGGCGCGTACACCAACTCAACGCCTTGGCCGAGCGCCGCGTACATGTTGGTCGGGACGCGGAAGAATTTATGCGCGTGCAGATAGCCGGCGATGATTTCGAGATGATAGCCCGAGCCGTCGGGACTGATTTCCGGCGCCCACGCGTTGGCCAGGTAGTACACCGTGAAGACTGCGAAGATCGCGCTAAAAAGGACGCGCGGCACCGGCTTCAACCTGTCCCCTGGAGCCTTCACCGCCTCGCCGGACCGCGACCCGCGTACTCCCACGGCGATCAGCGCCGCGAGGCCGATCACCCACACCGGTTTGAACGCGACATGCAGCGCCATCGCCGCGAAGACAAACAAATGCACCAGTGACGCGCCCGTGACCAGCGCCAGCGGAAACTTCTCCGCGCGCGTGAGCTTCGCTCCGGTGCGCGCGATCAGCCATACGCCCGCGCCCCAGCATCCGGCGACCGTGAAGGCCGCGCTCGCGAGCGCCATCCACGCTTCCTTCATCTGGTCAACCCGATGCGCACCAGAATGAAGCCGAAGCGCTGGCCGTCTTCCTTCGAAACCCACATCTTGTCGATCTCTGCGCCGGCGATCGCGTCCTTGTTCACCTCCACCCATCCCGGCGGCACCGTCTTTTCAAAATGCCGTTGCCCGGCAGTCGCATAGCGAACCCGATCGAGCACGTGATCGTTCACCGTGAAGGCGATGGTCACCGGCCCGGTGTCGCGCAGCGTGATCTCGGGTACGGCGAAATCGATGACGTACTTGAGTTCGCCGCTGTCGCGGACGCGCACGCGCACCGCAGGCCGCTGCTCGGTCCAGCGCCAGTTCGCCGCGGTGAAGGACAAGATGTCGCGCACGAAGGATCGCGGCGCGTCGGGATCGTCCATGTTGATCACTCGCGCGGCGGGCGCCTTGTATTTCTCGAGCGGCGCGCGCTGATCGGGCGGCGCAAACTCGAGCGCCGGCTCGCGGCACGAACACAGCCCCAATGCGAGGCACCCGATCGCGACCGCGCGCATCCTCACGCCTTTTGCAAAATCCTCCGCGACATCGCCTACCCGCGCTGGACGCGGGGCATGGAATGTCATGATAGCTGAATTGCGCGAACCAATCCCGCCGTCGTGTGCGGCCGCGCTTCCACATCCGCCGCGAAACCGTGCTCGGCGAGCGTCGCCGAGGTGATCGGGCCGATTGAGGCGATCTTGACTCCCGCAAGCGCCTCCTTCCCGGCGGCCTGAAGAAAATTGGTCACCGTCGATGAGCTGGTGAACGTGATCCAGTCCGGCTTTTTCGCGAGCACCTCCCGGGCGCGTTCAGCCGCGTTTTCGGGCAGCACCGTCCGATACGCTTCGACCACGTCCACCACCGCACCGCGGCGGCGCAGCTCCGCCGGAACCAGGTCGCGCGCCACCGCGGCCCGCGGCAGAAGAACGCGGCATCCGCTCAGATCCTCGCCCGCAAACGCTTCCACCAAGCTCTCAGCCACGTATTCTTCCGGCATCTTGTCGACCTTCAGGTGCAGGGCTTCGATCGCCGTGCGCGTCGCCGGACCGATGGCGCAGATCTTTGCTCTGAGCGCGCGCAGATCGCTTGCGGACCGGTCCAGGCGATCGATGAAAAAGCGCACGCCGTTGGCGCTGGTGAAGATCAGCCAGTCGTAAGAATCGAGCCGCGCGATAGCTGCGTCGAGCGGTGCGCGATCGGCGGCCTCGCGAATCTCGATCACCGGCAGCAGGATCGCTTCTGCGCCGAGAGCCTCCAGGGGCTCGGCCAGTTCCGCCGCCTGGCGCCGGTCGCGCGTGACCACGATCCGTTTTCCGAACAGCGGCAGCGTCTCGTACCAGTTGAACTTGTCGCGCAGCGCCACGACCTCTCCGATCACGATGGTCGCCGGCGGTTTCATCGCGCTCAGTTTTTCCGCCAGATCGCCGAGCGTGCCGGTGATGGTCTGCTGATCCGGCCGCGTGGCCCAGCGCACGGCCATCGCAGGCGTCGACGGATCGCGGCCGTTGCGGATCAGCTCGCGCGCGATCGCGGGAAAATTCACCAGCCCCATGAACAGAACAATCGTTTCGACCGCGCCGATCTTCGACCAGTCGATCGCCTCGACGTTGTGCCCGGTGACGAAGGTCACCGCCGAGGTGTGTTCGCGATGCGTAAGGGGAACGCCGGTGTACGCGGCAATCCCCAGCGGAGTGGTCACGCCCGGCACGATCTCGAATGGAATTCCCGCCGCCGCCAGCGCTTCCATTTCCTCGCCGCCGCGGCCGAAGATGAACGGATCGCCGCCCTTGAGCCGCACTACGGTCAGCCCGCGCCGCGCCCGCTCCACCAGCATCGCCGCGATCTCTTCCTGCGAAAATTCATGCGTGGAGCGCTTCTTTCCAACATAAACTCGCTCGGCGGATGCGGGCGCAAGTTCCAGCAGCCGATCGCTGGCCAGATGATCGTAAAGGACAGCATCGGCATGTTCAAGAATTTTGCGCCCTTTGACGGTGATCAGACCCGGATCGCCAGGGCCGGCGCCGATTAAATAAACACGAGCAGCGCGCTCCAGTCGCGCCTCAGGTGGATTCGCGTTCATTCGCGTGAATTCGCGGCTGAACTGTAAACTTCCTTCAAGATTTCCCGCGCCCCGCGATCGAGCATTTCGCGCCCCAGTTCCTCGCCGACGCGCTGCGGGTCGTCGCCGGAGCGCTCCCCGCGCACGATCCGCGAGCCATCCGGAGACGCGACAATCGAGCGCAGATACACGTCGCGGCCAACCACGTGCGCGTGTCCGCCAATGGGCACCTGGCAACCGCCTTCGAGCGTCGCTAGCAGCGCGCGCTCCGCGGTCACCGCGGTTCGCGTAGCCTCGTCGTCCAACCTGCGCACGAGGGCTTGCGCGTCACCGCCGTCGTCGCGTGTCTCGATCGCCAGCGCACCCTGTCCCACCGCGGGACACATGATTTCCACCGGAATCAATTCGCGGATGCGATCGGCCCAGCCCAGCCGCAGCAACCCCGCCGCGGCCAGCAGAATCGCGTCGTATTGTCCTTCATCCAGCTTGCGCAGCCGCGTATCGACGTTGCCGCGCAGCGTTTCCGTCACGATTCCGCGGCCCAGCGCGTGCAATTGCGCCGAGCGCCGCAGTGAACTCGTTCCCACCTTCGATCCCGCGCCAAGCTCGGCCAGCGGCTTCCCGATCAGCGCGTCGCGCGGATCTTCGCGCTGCGGGATCGCGGAGAGAGTCAAGCCCGCGGGCAAATCCGAAGGCACGTCTTTCAGGCTGTGCACCGCGATATCGATGGAGCGGGCCAGCAGCGCCTCCTCGATTTCCTTGGTGAACAGTCCCTTGCCCCCCACCTTGGCGAGCGGCACGTCGAGGATCTTGTCGCCGGTGGTCTTGATGATTTCGATGCGCGTCTCCGCACCGAGCTTTGCCAGCCAAGCCGCGACATGACGTGCCTGCCACAAAGCGAGCTGAGAACCTCGAGATCCGATTACAATCATTTCTTATCGGCCGCGAATAAACGCAAATGAACGCAAATAAAAATGGATTCGCGTTTACTCGCGTTCATTCGCGGCCATTATCCTTCCCCGAGCCTGAACAGCTTCCGGATCATCCCCATCACATGTACCCCTCCGGGGTCGGCGGCCTGCTTGCGCAATTCCATGATGGGACCGTGCGCGATCTTGTTGATCAGCCCGCGCGTCATCGCCTGGATGGCTTCCTCCTGCTGCGCACTCAGGCTGCCCAGGCGGCTGCGCTGGCGTTCGATCTCCGCCGTGCGCCACAACTCGAGCTGCTCCTGCAAGCTTACGATGGTCGGCGTCACCTCGCGCGTACGCAGCCGGAGCACCATCCGCTCTACCTCTTCGCGAATGATGTCCTCGGCCTGGACCGCGACGTTTAAACGTCCCTTGACGTTGGTCTCGACCACCTTGTCCAGGTCGTCGATGTCGTACAGAAAAACGTTGTCCAGCTCGTTCACCGCCGGGTCGATATTGCGCGGCACCGCGATGTCGATCAAAAACATGGGACGGTTCTTGCGTTTGCTGATCACGCCACGCATCTGCTCACGCGTGATGATGTAGTGCGGAGCCCCGCTAGACGCGATCACGATGTCCACCTCAGGCATCGCCATCGAGAATTTTTCGTAATCGATCACGCGGCCCTGGAACTCCTCGGCCATCTGCACCGCCCGGTCCCGCGTCCGGTTGGTGACCAGAATTTCGGAGACGCCCGCGCGCCGCAGATGCCGCGCCGCCGATTCCGACATTTTTCCCGCCCCCACCACCAGCACGCGTTTGCCGTCGAGCGATCCGAAAATATCGCGCGCCAGCTCGACCGCCGCGTGGCTCACCGACACCGCGCTCTCACCGATATCCGTCTCCGAGCGCACCCGCTTGGCGACATTGAACGCGCGCGTCACCACCAGGTCCAGAAATCCGCTGATCGCGCCGCAGTCCTTGGCCACCGCGTAGGCGCTCTTCAACTGCCCCAGAATTTGCGGCTCGCCCACCACCATCGAGTCCAGGCTCGACGCCACGCGGAACAAGTGACGGATGGCGTCGGCGCCGTCGTGCCGGTACAGATACGGCGAGACCCATTCGCGCTCCACACTGCGCGATTCGGCGATGAAATGCTCCACCGTTTCGGCGTTGGTGTGTTCCTCGGCCGCCACGGTGATCTCCACGCGGTTGCACGTCGAAAGAATCATGCCTTCGAGCAGGCCGGGCCGTTTCTTGAGCGACCCCAGCGCCTCCGCCAGGATATTTTCGTGGAACGCCAGCCGCTCGCGCACCTCCACCGGCGCGGTGCGATGATTCAATCCGGTGATGAACAGTTTCATGAGACGAACCGTTTCATCGCTCGAGTGTGGGCCGGATGCCGACGTGCGCGGCCCAGGTCAGCGCGGCGCATCCCAGCACCGCCAGCGCCATCACCGCCGCTTTTCTCCCGCGCCAACCCGCGGAGGTCCGCAAAAAGATCATCACCAGGCACAAAAACCAGGTGAAAAAGGAAAACTGGATTTTCCAGTCGCTCACCCACCTAGTTCCCGATTCCACCGACGCCCAGGTGACGGCGAAGATCACGCCCAGCGTCAGCAATACGAATCCCAGGCCCATGGAAATCGAGATCAGGTTATCCAGCACCGCGAGCGGCGGCAGTTTTTCGAGCAGCCTTCCGGCTTTCTTCGCCTTCAGCCGGCGTTCCTGGATTAAATAGAAGATCGAAGCGACCGCGGTCAGCAGCAGCGACGCGAATCCGGCCAACACCAGTACGATGTGCACCACGAGCCAGGCATCGCGCACGCCTACGTTGGGCCAGCTTGCCACCGGGCGTTCCATCGACGCGATCAGCGTCATCAGAAAGACCAGCGGAAACAGCGCCACGGCGGTGGTGGCGAAGTGATAGCGCCATTCGACCATCAGAAACACCAGCGCGATCAGGAACGCGCACATGCTCAGCGTTTCGAACACGCTGTCGAGCGGCAGGCGACCGTAGGCCATCGCCACTTCCACCAGCGCGACGAAGTGCAGCACCACCCCGATACGGAATGCGCCCAGCGCCACCGGATACAGCTTCTGGTTCTTGCGCGCGATCGCCAGCAGAGAGTGCAGCAATCCCAGCGCGTACAGGCAGGCCGCCGCACGCAGCCATAAGGTGCTCGTTTCGATCACTTTACCTTGATTCTACGACGCCGGAGCACCGGTCTGCCGGATTGGATTCGCACATTTCTTATAATGAAGCTTATGTCCGTGATGGCGCCCGCGGCCGTGCTCACCAAATACGAGCCGGTGATCGGCCTGGAAGTGCACGTCCAGCTTTCGACACGCTCCAAGATTTTCTGTGGATGCCCCACCAGCTTCGGCGCCGAGCCGAATTCCAACGTCTGTCCCGTGTGCCTGGGACTTCCCGGCGCGCTTCCTGTTCTGAATCGTCAGGCCGTGGATTTGGCGATCGAAGCCGCGCTGGCGCTGAACTGCACCGTGAACCGCCGCTCGATTTTCGCGCGCAAAAACTATTTTTATCCCGATCTGCCCAAGGGTTACCAGATTTCGCAGTACGACCAGCCGCTCGCCGAACACGGCTACGTCGACATCGGCGGAAAGCGCATCGGCATCACCCGCGTCCACATGGAAGACGACGCCGGCAAGAGCCTGCACGAAGGCTTCAACGATTCGGCCCGCTACAGCTACATCGACCTGAACCGCTGCGGGACGCCGCTGATCGAGATCGTGAGCGATCCCGACATGCGCAGCCCGGACGAAGCCTACGCGTATCTCACCGAGCTGAAGCAGATTCTGCAATACGTCGGCGTGTCCACCTGCGACATGGAAAAAGGCCACCTGCGCTGCGATGCCAACGTCAGCGTGCGGTTGCGCGGCGCGGAAAAATTCGGCACCAAGGCCGAAGTAAAGAACCTGAATTCGTTCCGTTTCCTGAAAATGGCGCTCGATCACGAAATCGAGCGTCAGGTGGCGATCCTTGAAAACGGCGGCCGCGTGATGCAGGAAACGCGCCTGTTCAACGTCGAAACGGGCGAAACCGCCGGCATGCGCAGCAAGGAGCAGGCGCACGACTATCGCTATTTCCCCGAGCCGGACCTCGCGCCGCTGATCGTGAGCGAGGAGTGGCTCAAACGCATTCGCGCGCGCATGCCGGAGTTGCCGGCCGCGCGCCGCCGCAGGTTCGTCGAGTCCTACGGCCTGCGCGATTACGACGCCGAAGTGCTGACGCTCACTCGCGCGGCGGGCGATTATTTTGAAAAAGCCGCGTCGGTTTCAGGCGACCCGCGCGCTGCGGCCAACTGGGTGATGGGCGAACTTGCCGGCTTGCTCAAGGAGCATGGCAAAGATTTCGCCGATTCGCCGGTGAGCGCGGAAAATCTAGGCGCGCTGGTGGGCAGGATCGCGCAGGGCAAGATCAGCGGCAAGCTCGCCAAGGAAATTTTCCCGAAAATGTTCGAGACTGGCGAATCG
>Ga0335081_10009077_pt1 | contig 15975 bp, 18 predicted proteins | sample Lox_Sample_35_FD_206713 | JGI IMG/M metagenome (GOLD analysis project Ga0335081, IMG submission 206713) | Soil microbial communities from Loxahatchee National Wildlife Refuge, Florida, United States - Lox_Sample_3.5 | ecosystem: Environmental > Terrestrial > Soil > Wetlands | place: USA... | reverse complement strand
TAATGCTAAACCTGTGGATTTCAGGATTGCTTTCTCTTTACAGCAGGTCGCTGATCGACTTATAGTCCTCGACACTAGTCTCCACCAGGAACCTGGATTTCAGCATTGGCCGGGAATTCGGCCACGGCGGCGGCTGACACGCCGGCTACGTTTGGTAATTACACCAGCATGCTGGGCGGCCCGCGGGTGATGCAGTTCCCGGCGCGGATTGATTTCTAGTCCCGTGACTAATCTGGCCGGGCAAGCGGCACCGCTTGCCCCGCTGCAATTACTCCTCCTCGTGAGTGGCTGCACCCGTGGACGGAGAAGCGTCGGTCAGGTCGGCCAACTCCTGGCGGGTGAGCGAACGAGGTTTGGCGGGCTTCTTGGGGTCAGCGGGGGTCACGTGGTCGAGCAGGAATTCCCGGGCGGACGCCAACTCCTGCTCGAGGTTGAAATCCGGGCTTCGTTTCAGCTGAGGCACCCGCGCGATGCCGTGCTCGTCGACGACACACTCCATGCCGTTAGCGATATGAAAATGGATTCTAACTTGTTTGCGGACGGCGAGCCGGCGAAGGTCCACCAGCTTCACTTGTCGGCTTCCTGGAACTCGACCAGTTCGCCATCGGCGATGCGGGCGGCAATCTGCTCCTGGCAGGTCACGCAATAGCGAGCCCACGGCACGGCATCCAGACGCTTGGGAGAGATCGGCTCCTCGCACTCCAGGCAAATCCCGTAGGTGTCCTGGTCGATGCGGAGCAGCGCGTCGGAGATTTCGCGCAGAAGCTTGATGTCGATGGTGTTTCGGTTGAGGAAGATCCACTCTTCGTGATGTTGCTGGCTGAGGTCGCCTTCGTCGGATGGCACATCCAGCCGGGCCACTACCTGGGCCGCCTTTTGAGCGGACATGCTTTGACGGACTTCTTCCGCTTTCCTCTCGAGAAGTTTACGATACGCCGCGGTTTTAGGTTTCGGTCCGTTCTTCATATTCGTATTCATTTCTCTAAAATTCGGTCAGTAACAATAGACGCGCACCCGACGTCAAAAGTTGCACGGTCTGCCACCAGCCGGGCGCTGCGTGGACTGCGCAGTATAGCCGACGGTACGCCAAAAAGTCAAATTACAAGGTAACCGAGAGTACCCTGCGCGCCAATATTAACCTTGGGTATGGACGGCGCGTATCCTCTGAATGCTCACCTGGCTTTTTGGATCGCTTCGATGAGCTCCGGTACAACCTGAAAAAGATCGCCCACGATTCCGTAATCGGCTACTTCGAAGATGGGAGCGTTGGCGTCCTTATTAATAGCCACGACCGTGCGGGATCCTTTCATCCCAACCAGGTGCTGGATGGCGCCGGAGATCCCGACCGCCAGGTACATCTTGGGCGCCACGGTCTGGCCGGAGCTGCCGACCTGGCGTTCCATGGGTAGCCAGCCGGCGTCGCAGATGGGCCGGGAGGCCGCCAGTTCGGCGCCGAGCGCTTCGGCCAGCTTTTGCACGAGCGGGAGGCTGTCCGCCTCCTTGATGCCTCTTCCCACCGAGACGATGATTTCGGCCGCGCCCAGATCCACGGCTCGCTGCGACTCGCGGAATACTTCCAACGGTTTCGTTCGGATGTCCAGCGGCTGGATTTGAGGGTGGAACGGTTCCACGGCAGCGGTGCCAGCGACGAGCTGGTCGGCGCGATAAGCACCGGCCTGCAGGGACGCGAAGTGCGGCGGGTCTCCCGCCAGGCGCATGTCCGCGTTTACCTTGCCCTGGAAGAGCTGGCGCACCAGGACCACCTGGCCTTGGTCGATGCGGTGGGAAACCACGTCGCTGACCGCCAGGCGGTTGAGCGCTGTAGCCAGCCTGGGCAGGAAGTCCCGGACCTGGTAGGTGTGCGGAAACAATACCAGCGACGGCTTCACCTGTTCCACGATCTGGCGCAGGGCAGCCACGTAACCGTCCGGGGTGTAGTTCTTTAGGAGCTCGTGTTCGACGGCATAGACTTTTTCGAGCTGCCGGGAAGCAAGGTCACCGGCCAGCGACCCAATGCCGTAGCCGACCACCGCCGCGCTGGCCGTGGCGCCCAGTTGCCCCGCGAACTGCTGGGCGGCCGCCAAGGTCTCGAAGGACATGCGGTTCCACTCGGGCGCCCCCGCCGGGGTTGTGCGATGTTCCAGAACTGCCAGGATGCTCATATGACTCGGGCCTCGAATTTCAATTTCTCCACCAGTTGCGCGGCCGCCTCTTTGGGACTGCCTTCGAACAACTGGGTGTGTTTGGTTCGTTCCGGAAGATAGATCCGGTCGAGCGTGACGCTGGAGGCACCGGCCGGCACAGCCAGGTCGGCCGCGGTCAGGCGCCGGATTTCCTTGGTCTTGGCTTTCTTGATTCCCATGAGCGTGGCGTAGCGCAGCTTGCTGATGCCGGACTGGATGGTGAGCAGAGCCGGCAGCGGCATCTCTACGTGCTGGAACCAGCCGTCTTCCAGCTCGCGCTTCACGCGGATGCCCCCATCGTTCTTTTCCAGCTGCATGATGATGGTCGCGTGGGGCACGCCGAGCAGTTCGGCCAGGATGACGCCGGTCTGCCCATAGCCCAGATCGTCGGATTGCAGACCGGTGAGGATGAGGTCCGGATTCTCGCTCTTCAACGCCGCAGCCAGCAGACGGGCAGCCCCCAGGGGATCGAAAGCGATTGCGTCCAGTTCGATGTGGATGGCGCGGTCGGCCCCTTTGGCTAGCGCTTCGCGGATGGTCTGCGCCGCTTCCGGCGGACCCGCGCACAGGGCCACTACTTCGCCTCCATGCTTTTCCTTAAATTGCAGGCCGGCTTCCAGGGCGTAAGCGTCCGGCTCGTTGATCTCGTAGGCCAGGTCGGCCTGGTCGATCCACTTGCCGGAGGACGCGATGCGCAGTTGCGAATCGCGGACGGGAACTTGTTTGATGGCTACTACGATTTTCATGGAATCCTCCCCTCCCTCACGGTCGCGGCTCAGAGGTATTTCTTGAATAACAGACAACCGTTCGTCCCGCCGAAGCCGAAGCTGTTGGAGAGCGCATAGTCGATCTTCATCGGACGGGCGTGGAGCGGCACATAATCCAGATCGCAACCCTCGTCGGGGTTCTCATGATTCACGGTGGGCGGGGCAACCTGGTCGCGAATGGCCAGGACGGAGATACCGGCCTCCAGTCCGCCCGCGCCACCCAGGAGGTGGCCGGTCATCGACTTGGTGGAGCTGATGGCGACCTTGTAGGCGTGGTCGCCGAAGGCGCGTTTGATGGCAACGGTCTCGGCGCGGTCGCCCACTTCCGTGGAAGTGCCGTGCGCATTGATGTAATCCACCTGGTGAGGCTGGATGCCGGCGTCTTTGACGGCGTTGCGCATGACGCGGAACGCGCCATCGCCATCATCGGGCGGCGCCGTGACGTGGAAGGCGTCGGCGCTCATGCCATATCCGGCCACTTCGGCAAGGATATTGGCGCCGCGCGCGCGGGCGAACTCCAGTTCTTCCAGCACCAGCATGCCGGCTCCTTCGCCGACCACGAAACCGTCGCGATCCTTGTCCCACGGGCGCGAGGCCCGCTCCGGCTCGTCGTTTCGCAGGGAGAGCGCCCGCATGGCGGCGAACCCGCCGATCCCCATCGGCGTGACCGCAGCTTCCGTGCCGCCGCAAATCATAGCGAGCGCATCCCCGTGCTGGATGATGCGGAACGAATCGCCGATGGAATGCGCGCTGGTGGTGCAGGCGGTGGCGGTTGCGGAGTTTGGCCCCTTGGCGCCGGTGCGGATGGAGACGTAGCCGGAGGCCAGGTTGATGATGGTGGCGGGAATGAAAAACGGGGAAATGCGCCGCGGCCCCTGTTCCAACAGCGTCTGGTGCTCGCGTTCGATCACTTCGAACCCGCCGATGCCGCTGCCGATATACACGCCCACGTCTTCGGCGATCTGCGGTGTCACCTTCAACCCGGAACTTTGCAGGGCGAAATCCGCCGCGGCGATGGCGAACTGGATGAATCGCCCCATCTTCTTGATCTCTTTTTTTTCGATATAGGCGGCGGGATCGAAGCCTTTCACTTGGCCGGCAATCCGGCAGGAAAAGGCGGAGGCATCAAACTGGGTGATGGGCGCGATGCCGGACTTGCCGGCGCGGATGGCTTCCCAGGTTGCTTCGGTCCCAATGCCAAGCGGCGACACCAAACCCACGCCGGTCACTACCACTCTTCGCGTCAAAACAACTCCCCCTGATGAGAAAAGCGGCTATTTCTTGGCGGTCTTATTCTCGATGTAATCGACGGCGTCCTTGACGGTAGTGATCTTCTCGGCGTCCTCATCGGGGATTTCGAGCTCGAAAGCCTCTTCAAAGGCCATGACCAGTTCGACGATGTCCAACGAGTCGGCGCCCAGATCGTCAACGAACGACGCGTTGCTGTCGACCTGGCTTTCATCGACGCCGAGCTGCTCGACAATAATCTGCTTCACCTTCTGCTCAACTGCCATGCATCCTCCTGGGATATTATGAACGCGTTGATTTTAGCGACCTTTACGGAGCTTCCGCAAGTGACAGCCGATCCTGCTGGACACAGCGTCCTGGGGAATCCGTGCCCGTCCGGAATTCTCCATTCTGACACGAAAATCAATGAGAATGTGGCGGCCGGTACGGGAACTTTTCCGAGGCGGGAGGTGTCCACCCTGAGATGGAACGAGCTGAGGATTCGCCGATTCTGGAGGCGCGGGGGCTTACCAAGCGGTACGGCGCGGTCTTAGCCGTACGCGACGTGAGTCTCTCGATTCGTGCGGGAGAGATTCTCGGGGTGCTGGGACCAAACGGGGCAGGGAAGAGCACCATCGTGAAAATGGTGACCGGACTGCTCGAACCGACGCAGGGCGCGGTGCTGTTTCGGGGCGAGCGGATCGGCCGCGAGCTGAGCGGATTCAAGCGCCGGCTGGGTTACGTGCCGGAGCAGCCGGAACTGTACGGTTTCCTGACCGGTTGGGAGTACCTGGACCTGGTGGCCACACTGCGGCGGCTGGACCGCCGGCGGTTCCGCGAAAAGGCCACCGCCATGCTGGAAGGCTTCACCCTGTATGGCGCCCGCGATACGCCGATCGGCTCGTACTCGAAGGGCATGCGGCAGCGCATTGTGCTGATCGCGGCGCTGATGCACGATCCCGAGCTGCTGGTGCTGGACGAGCCTTTATCCGGGCTGGATGTGACCAGCGCGCTGGTGATGCGCCGGGTGATCGGGATGCTGGCGGCGCGCGGCAAGGCGGTGTTCTTTTCGTCGCCGGTGCTGGAGCAGGCGGAGAAGCTGTGCAGCCATCTGGTGGTGCTCAAGGGCGGCGCGGTAGTGGCTTCGGGCTCGATCGGGGAGGTTGGGGCCGGGTTTGCCGGTCTGGGGCTGGAAGCCGGTTTCATGCAATTGACGGAGCAGGTGGATGCCGACGGCATTGCGCAGAATATTGTTTCCGCAGCGGTTGCTCCCGCCCATTAGGGATCTGGCGCGGCGGACGCTGGAAACGCCGTTCGGACGATTGGTGCGCCACTTTCTGGTGCGCCTGGTTCGCGGCGGGCTGGATGCCGCTTCGACCGAGGTAGAACTCGGGGTGGGGGCATTGCTCGGGCTGCTGGCGATGCCGGGGGCGTTCACGTGCTTCATCGTGATCGACAAGTATTCGAGCTTCCTGAGCTGGTATCGCGGCCGGTTTCACCAAGACTATCTGCTAGTTTCCCTTCCCGACAAATACCTGTTCCTGGCGCTGGCCATGACGGTGACGGGGATTGTGACGGTTCTGAAGTGGGACAAGATCTTGCCGGATCCACAGGACTATCTGAACCTGGCGCCTTTGCCCATCCGCTCGCGCACGGTGCTGCTGGCGAACGCCACGGCGATCGCCGTCGCGGTGCTGGTATTTGCCGTGGACGTGAATGCGGTCCCGGTGGTGTTCTTCCCGTTCTTTGTCACCGGCGCCGCGCAGACGGGTGTCGGGTGGTTCGTGCAGTTCGCGGCCACGCATGCCGCCTGCGTCATGCTGGCCACCATATTCACTTTTTGCGCGGTGTTCGCGCTGCTGGGGACGCTCTCGGCTTTGCTGCCGCGCGAAGCGTTTCGCGCCTGTTCCTCATGGGTGCGGGCGGTCTTTCTGGTGGCTTTCCTGATGCTGCTGGTGAGCGGATTCACCGGGCCGCAGGCTTTCCTGCGCCAACTACAGGCGCATCCCGATTCGCCGGTTCGCTTTCTTCCTTCTCTATGGTTTCTGGGGCTGTATCAGAGCCTGCAGCAACGCGCGACGCCGGCGCTGGCGGAACTGGCGCGGATGTGCCTGCCGGGCGGCGGTTTGGCGTTCGGGCTGATGGTGGGGTCTTACGCGCTAGGCTATCGGAGACGGTTCGCGGCGGTGCTGGAAGGCGGCCGGCGCCCTTCCGACCAGCGGGTATTTGCGCTCCTGCTACGCTTCCTTGACCTTTTTTCGGCCCGCGCCAGCGGATTCGAGAGAGCGTGCCACCGCTTCACCGTGCGGGCGCTGCTGCGGAACGAAGCGCACCGCGTGTCACTGGCGGTTGCGCTCGGGTTGGGATGGCTGGCGGCCTATCAGAACGGCGCGCTGCGGGCGCCGTTCGCCACGGCCTACCTGCTGGTCTTGGGGTTGCGGGTGGGGTTCGAACTGCCGGCCGGCGCCGCGGCTGCCTGGATCTTCCGCGCCACGCTCGATCCGCGCGAAAACGAAACGCTGCCGGCTGCGCGGCGAGTGATTGTGAGCTTTCTGACGCTGTTCGTGCTGCTGCCGGCGTTTGCTCTGGCCTGGTGGAAAGCCGGCTTGCCAACCGCGACGCTGCACGTGCTGTATCTGCTGGCGCTCGCGGTGTGCCTGATCGAAATTCAATTCGCGGGCTACCGGAAGATTCCGCTGACCTGTCCCATGCCCGGATTCCGCGACAGCCTGCTGGTGATTTGCCTGGTGCAGTTCCTCGGCTACGAGGCGTTCACGCGTGCGGGGGCGTCGGTTGAGGAGTGGATGTTGAAGGCGCCGGTGCGGCTTCTGCTGGTTCCTGCAGTGATGGCGGGGGCGTGGTATTGGAACCGGCAGCGGATCAAAGAGGCGCGCGAAGCTGGGGAATTGGAAGAGGGCCTGACGTTCGAGAACATCCGCATTCCAGTGGTGGAGCGGCTGGACCTCTAGTCAGCAGGGTGGCCGAAATCCACCAGCGCGGTGGTTTGCGGCCAGAGATTGGGCGGGTTCTCATCTTGTTTTTCAATCACTTGGAGGCTGTGATGGTTTGGTGAAACAGATGCATCACGGAGGTACGTCACTATTGGTGACAGACCAAGAGGCAGACCATGATGACTCGAGTTTCGATTCGCCCATGCGTGATGGTGCTGGCCGCATCCGGCCTGCTGCTCGCGCAAACCCCGGCCACTCCGCAGACCAGCCAGACGCCCACCGGCAGTTGGCGCCGCGTCTCCGACCCACCACCGGCACAGGCTTCCATACAGGCTGCGCAGGTGGCGACGGCAGCGCAGGATCCCACGCAGCCGGTTGAGCGCGACGCTTTCGGACAGCAGAAGCAGGTTCCACCACCGGCTCAGCCGCCCCGGCCGGCGTACGGACTCCCGGCGCAGGTGACCCTGAAGGCGGGGACTTACGTGACGATGCGGGTCGATGAGATGCTGGCATCCAACCGCAATCATCCCGGCGATACTTTCTCGGGAACGTTGATGCAGCCGATCGTTGTGGACGGCATCGTGGTGGCGCGGCGCGGTGAAATCGTGTACGGCCGTGTGGCGCAAGCGGAAAAGGTGAAGGGCGTTTCGCACCTGGGAGTTGAACTGACCGGCCTGACGCTGGCGGACGGCTCGCAGGTGGCGGTGCATTCGCAATTGATATCGCGGCAAGGCGGCAGAACGCCGAACGGTGTGCAGGCCGGAACGATCGCCACCACGACCGCGGTGGGAACGATGGTGGGAGCGGCGGCCGATTACGGCAGCGGCATGGGAGCAGGAATTGGAGCGGGGGCCGGCGCAGCGGCGGGAATCATCGGCGTGCTGGTGACGCGGAACCATCCCAGCGTGATTTATCCGGAAACGGTGCTGACATTCCAGGTCCAGAGCCCGCTCACGATTGCGACGGGCAATGCTCCGCAAGCCTATCGTTACGTGGGACCGGAGGACTATGACCGGCCGGTGATGCAGGTGGCGCCCAGGCCCGCGCCAAGACCGGCATCTTATTACGGCGGCTACTATCCGTATTATCCCTACTACTATCCGTATTTCTGGGGTCCGGGCATTTATTTCGGCGGCGGGTTCTTCTACGGGCCCAGATTCAGACGGTTCCGGTAGGGAGGGCGGAGCCTACCGCAAGCGGGGGTTTTCCACCACTCGGTAACTGGCCGGCGTTGCCGCATTGACGGCTGAGGCAATCCCCTGGTGCGATGGCTGTCCTCAGTGAGTCATGGAGTAAACCACGTAGTTCACGCCGATGCGAATCCCCAATGACGCCATGTTCTCGGGGTATCCCGGGTCGTCGGCCCATTCCCAGGCATCGCCGATATCGGAGTTGAACGACATGGCCACCATGACCCGGCCCTTGTCGTCGTAAATCCCCAACCAGTGCGGCACGGTTCCCGCGGCTCGCTGGTTCATGTATCCGCCGCCGCCGCCAAATCCATATCCGCCGCGGCGTCCCATGGCCCATGTGCCGAGAATCTGGAAGCGGTCGTCGAGGTCGTAAACCGAGTGGAAGATGGGATCCTTGCTGTCGATGTCGACGGCATGCCGGTCGGGGAACACGCGCTTCATGCTCTGGTCGAATCGCGCGTATTCGTCCGGGCCCCAGAAATCGTCAAGCATCAGGAAGCCGCCGCGCAGGAGGTATTCGCGAAGGGTCCTGGCCTGCGCGTCGGTGAGCATCCAATCACCCATTTCGCCGGCCGCGAGCCAGGGCCAGTTGAAGAAATCGTCGAGGTCGTCCGGGTTGGACGGCTGCTCTGACGACCGCGCGTGGATGCGGGTCAGGCGCCGAAGCGCGGCAGCGAAGTGCCGGTCCGCGCGCGGATAATCCTGAGTCCAACTGGTGTAGCCCTCGCGCCAATCCATCATCACGCCACCGAAGCGCCGGCCATAGCCGCCGAACCGGGCGTTAGGGTGCTGGGGATACATCAGGCGGGCGAAGACCCATTCGGTCTTCTCCTGCCAATCCGGAGGCAAAGGGATCTGGTCGTAGCCCTCCATGCTGGGGTACTGCCGGAATGGCTTTTGGAAGGCGTACAGAGCGCCGATGACGACCAAGCCGCAGCCGGCCAGACACAGCGCCCTCCGAGTGTTCATAACTACTGCCTGACTTGCAGGATAGCATTTGTGGGGATGGAGGGCAGGGTTTTTCGGAGGGAAACGGGCGGCGGCGTAGGGCGCGCCACCCGCTGCGCAAACGTTATTCGCCGCCGTCGTTTTTGGCCCGCGCCTGCTTGAACTGCGACCGGAACTCCGCAGCCTTGGCCTTCTGCTCGGGCGTGAGAAGCGCGTAGAACTTCGACAGGCTATCGGACCGGATCGCCAGTACCTGGCCACGCAGGCTGCCGACTTCGGTAGCGAGCTGCTGGATCTTGGCGCTGTCGCCGGCCTGGATCGCCGTTGCCAGGGCCTGCCGGTCCTGCCGCAACTGCTGCGTGAGCGGCTGCGCGGACTGGCGTGTCGCCTGGCGAATCGCCTTGGCCTGCTGCTTCTGCGCGGCCGTGAGGTTCAATGCCTTCATCATGCCGCGCCGGGCTTGAGCGCGGGTTTGCGGCGTCTGGGGGGCGGCTGGCGGCGTAGGGGCGGTAGTCTGGGCCAACGCCATCCCGGCTGCCCAAACGCCGACAGTTGCTGTGATTATCAAAAGCTGTCTCATGGGTTCCTCTTCCTGTTTCTCTAAACCCCACGCGGATCTGCTAGTTGCGTTCTAATCGGGCGATTTACGAACCCTTACGGTCGCCAGAAGAAACCTTACATTCCGGGCTGTTGCGGGCATGGTAAATTCTAGCCGTGCATGTCCTGCTGGTGGACGATGACGCGGAGCTCTGCGCACTGCTGAGCGAGTTTCTCAAGCGCGAGGGTTTCACCATCGAGTGCGAGCACGAAGGCAATAGGGGATTGGAACGAGCCGCTCAGCCCGGCGTGGACCTGGTGGTGCTCGATGTGATGCTGCCGGGCATCGACGGTTTCGAGATTCTGCGCCGGCTGCGTCAACGGAGCAAGGTCCCCGTGATGATGCTGACCGCGCGGGGCGAGGATGTAGACCGCATTATCGGCCTGGAACTGGGCGCCGACGACTATCTGCCAAAGCCTTTCAACCCGCGCGAGCTGGCGGCGCGCATCCGCGCTATTCTGCGGCGCTATGAGCCGCGCCCGGCCGCGGTGTCGGAGCGCCTGGAGGTTAACGGCGTGATTATTGACCCGGGCACGCGCGAGGTCTACTCGAACGGCAAGCGCGTAGAACTGACCACCTTCGAGTTCGACATCCTGGAATTGCTGATGCGTGCAGCCGGCCGCGTACTGTCGCGCGACGCGCTCATGGAGAACTTCTATAACCGCAAGGCGACGCCGTACGACCGCTCCATCGACATGCACATCAGTCACCTGCGAAAGAAACTGGAGCACGGCGAAACGCTGATCAAGACCATTCGGGGCGTGGGCTATCAGTTCATCAGAACGCCGCAGGATGCCGCGGAATGAACTCGCTCTTTGCGAAGATTTTGGCCTGGTTCTGGTGCACGCTGGCCATCACTTTGGTTGGGTCGGCATTCATTTCCGCGATCACCATGAACCGCAGCGAGTCCGACCAGCGCGCGCCGGCTGCCCGGCTGGTGAAGTTCCAGTTGGAAGAGGCGCGCACGGCATACGAAACCGGCGGGCGGAGTGAACTGCAGGCTTTCCTCGACACGTTGAGCCGCATCTACGACGCGCACGGGATTCTCACTGACGAGAAGGGCCGCGATGTTCTGACGGGCGAAGACCGCTCGGTCCTGGTGCGACGGGGTCGGCTGGGCGCTCCCGGCGTGGCGCTCTACCGCTTCTTCCCCATCGGCGATGCCATGCTGGCGCGCGCGGCCGACGATGGCCGGTACTGGTTTTTCTTCATTGTTCCGCGCACCTCACTCGCGCCGTGGTTTCTCACGCCGGAACATCTGTTCTATCTGGCCGCGGCAGTGCTGCTGTGTTACTGGCTGGCCTGGCACCTGACCAGCCCGGTGCGCGCGCTGCAGCGTGCGGTGGAGCGGTTCGGCTCAGGCGACCTTTCCGCCCGGGTGGGCTCGACGCGGCGCGACGAGTTAGGCCAACTGGCCCGTACGTTCGACCGCATGGCCGGGCGCATCGAGACGCTGTTGACCGCCGAGCGCCGCCTGCTGCTGGACATCTCGCATGAGTTGCGGTCGCCGCTGGCCCGGCTGGGCGTTGCGGTGGAACTGGCGCGCACCGGCGAGAACCTGGACTCCACGCTCAACCGCATCCAGAAGGAGTCCGACCGGCTCAACAGCCTGGTGGGCCAACTGCTGCAGGTGACACGAGCTGAGGGAGATCCGAATTCGTTGCGCCGCGAACCGCTGCGGCTGGATGAACTGGTGCAGCAACTGGTGGATGATGCGGCCATCGAAGCCGCCGCGCGCGGGTGCCGGTTGCAGTATCAGGTGCACGAACCTGTGACGGTGGCCGGCGACGCCGAACTGCTGCGCCGGGCGGTGGAGAATGTGATTCGCAACGCGATCCGCTACTCGCCGCGGGATGCCGCCATCGAGATTGCCGTGGCGCGCCGCAACGGCACGGCGGAAGTCAACGTGAGAGATTACGGACCGGGCGTGCCGGAGGAAGCCCTGCCGCGATTGTTCGACGCGTTCTACCGGGTGGAGAAGGACCGCGACCGTTCGAGCGGCGGAATCGGGCTGGGCCTTTCAATCGCCCGTCGTGCGGTGGAATTGCACCAGGGAACGATCCGGGCCCGCAACGCACACCCGGGGTTGGAAGTGGAGGTGGAACTGCCGGCGGGGTGAGGTACGCCGGCCGGTAGCAGTGGCGTCAGGGGGCCAACAGCCGCAGCCCAGGAATATCAGCAAAATCGGCTTTATTCAGGGTCCATAGCTCTGCCCCGCGATTCAGGGCACAAGCCGCAATCGCGAGATCGATCTCGCGTCCGCGCGGGCGGCGCATCTTCCGATAGAGCTCGGCGCTCAGGATCGCGTCGCGAGTGGTGAAAGGTTGAGCGGTTTCAGCGGGAAAGAGATTCTCCTGGACCGCGATCTCCTCCGCGGAGCGCGGTCCGCGCAGCCACTCGTATAACACCAGGGATGGCACGAGGACGCGCGTACCGTCTCGTATCACGGAATACAACCGTGGCCCGGAACGTCTGGCCCCGGCGAGGCTGTCGATCAAGGCGGAGGTGTCGATAACGATCAAGGCTTTCTCCGGTGGCCTCTTCCGCCGGAACGGCGCGCCTCACGAAGCTCCTTCAGCTCGCGATCGACAGCGCGGGAGCCGCCCGGCGGACGATGTGCGAAGAACGCATCCAGGGTTCTGAGCATAGACAGCCTTTCCCGCTCGCTGAGCCGCCCGATGCGTTCATAGAATTCCTGAATGGCTTCCCTCACGACCTCGCTCTTCGAGATGGCCAGCCGCGAGGACGCTTCCTGCAGACGCCCGATCGTAGCATCGTCTACTGTGAAAGTCACCTTGGTTGCCATATCGATACCATACTACCATACTACCCGGCGTAGTGCACATTGTCGATCAACCGTGTCTCGCCGAGCCACACCGCCACCGCGATGCGCACTGGCCCTTCGATTCGTTCCACCGGCGCCAGGCTGGTTGGATCCACTACCTCCAGATACTCCACGCGAATCCGGGGCTCTTGAGCCAGCACCTGGAACGCTGCTTGCTTTGCTTCCGCGGCGATGACGGTTCCATGCGCGATGGAGTCTCTGGCCGCGGTGAGCGCGCGGTACAGCGCCGGCGCCGCGCGCCGCTCCTCCGCATTCAGCCTGCGGTTTCGCGAACTCAGCGCCAGCCCGTCCGTTTCCCGCACGGTTGGAACCGGAATGATCTCCACCGGGAAGTTGAGATCCACCACCATCTTCTGGATGATCGCTACTTGCTGCGCGTCCTTCTCGCCGAAATAAGCCCGGTCCGGCGCCACGATGTGAAACAGCTTGGCAACCACCGTGGCCACGGCTCGAAAATGGCCCGGCCGGAACCGGCCGCAAAGATGCTCCGAAAGCCCAGTCACTTCAACGAACGTGCCGGGCGGCGTGGGATACATCTCTTCCGTCGAAGGCGCAAATACGAGGTCGGCCCCGCGTGCCGCGCAGAACTCAAGGTCCTCCTGAAGGTTGATGACGTAGGCCTCGTAGTCGGTGCGCCGGTCGAACTGGATCGGGTTCACGAAAATACTGACGACGACGCAGTCCGGTTCGCGCCGTGCGCGATCGATCAGCGCGCCGTGCCCGGCATGCAAGGCTCCCATGGTCGGCGCCAGCGCGATCTTCCGGCCGCGTTTCCGTTCCAGGTCCACATGCCGGCGCACGTCCGCGACCGTTGCAATCAGCGGCGGCGTCATCGCCTGGAATTCTGGATGGAGACACGCGCGCGCGGGAAGCGCCCCTGCTCCACGTCGTCGATGTATTCTTTCGCCGCGGCGCGCATCTCCTCGCCCATACGCGCGTATTGCTTGACGAACCGCGGAGCGGCCTCGAAGAAACCAAACGCGTCGTAGCTCACCAGGACCTGACCGTCGCAATACGGGCCTGAACCGATCCCGATGGTCGGAATCTGCAGAGCCGCCGTAAGGCCGGCCGCGATCTCCTCCGGGATGCACTCCAGCACCACGGCGAACGCCCCAGCGGCCTCCAGCGCCCGGGCATCCTGCAAGAGGCCCTCCGCTTCGCTCCGCGTCTTCCCCACCATCCGGTAACCGCCCAACTGGTGGACCGATTGCGGCGTCAGCCCGATGTGGCCCATCACAGGGATGCCGATCTCCACCAGCCTTTGCACCGTTTCCGCCATCACCAGCCCGCCTTCCAGCTTGACTGCCGACGCGCCGCCTTCCTGCACCAGCCGCCCGGCGTTGCGTACCGCGTCGGCGGCGCTTGCCTGGTAGCTCAGAAACGGGAGGTCGGCGATCACCAGGGCGCGCTTCGCGCCGTTGGCTACCGCTCGCGTGTGGTGCACCATGGCATCCATGGTGACGGGAATGGTAGTTTCGTTCCCCAGAATCACCACGCCCAGCGAATCGCCCACCAGGAGGGCGTCAATGCCGGCCTCGTCCAGCAGGCGCGCCATTGTGGCGTCATACGCCGTCAGCATGGTGATCTTCCGGCGATTGGACTTCTTGGCGAGGAGATCCGGGATACGAATCCGGTTGGAAGGCAGGCCCATGAGGGTACGCTACCAGTGTAGCGGGAAAGGGCCGCTGTTTCGTTGACGATCAGGACTGAGATAATCGGGTTGTGCTCATTGACCTTTTACATCCTGCATAGTACACTCTGCGTATAGTGCGACATAAGGAGCGTCGCGGCCGCGGCGCATCGGTGGCCGGACGATTCGCTCCTGTCGGGATAGCGAAACACGGAAGCTATTCAATCGCCTGTCGAGCAGGAAGTTTCAGGCGATCGAAAGGGCCGCGCAGGTGAAATTTGGCCCTGCTCGATAGCATCACCTCGCTACGGGATTTGAGGCTGCCGGGTTTACGTCTGGAGAAGTTGAAGGGCGATCGCACAGGGCAGTACAGCATCCGGGTCAACGACCAGTACCGGATCTGCTTTGAGTGGACGGACGACGGGGCGGAGAACGTCGAGATCACGGATTACCATTGAATCGCCGAGAAGCGAGAGGAAAACGTGGCCAAGAAAAAACCACCTATTCACCCGGGAGAGGTTCTAAGCACCGTTTTACAGGATGCCGGTTTGAACGCGCATCGGGTTTCCCTGGAACTGCACGTCCCAGCGAACCGAATCAGCGACATTCTGCGCGGGAAGCGGCCCATTACGGCGGATACCGCTCTGCGTCTGGCCCGGTTCTTCGGGACTTCGCCGGAGATGTGGATCAATCTCCAGGCGAAGTACGATTTACACGTGGCGGAGGATGAGTTGTCGCAGAGAGTCTCCAGGGAGGTCAGGCCGTTTAAGGCGGCCTGACCGAGATCGACAGCCTGAGAACCAGTAGGGCGCCAGCTCCAACGCCCTCGGCGCCGGTGACCCGCGCTCAATACCGCCCCTCTTCGTCCAGTCTCAGTTTTCCGGAGAAACTCCGGTACGTATAGACGAAGTATCCGCCGGCGAGAATCATGCCGGGGATGAACCACATGAGGCCGACTTGCAGGCCGTACAAAGGAGCCGCCGCGTTGTAGACCGTCAGACTCAGGGCAGGATCAGGACTGGACGGCAGCACGTAGGGATACACGCCGAAAGCCGCGCTGGTCAGCATCCCGACGATGAACAGGCAGGAAGAAAGAAATGCGCCCAATCCGCCTCTGCCATTCATGACCGGAATGCCGATCAAACCCGCCAGCGCCAGCAACGGGAAGACGCACCCCCACGGCTTCGCCTGGAAGCTCTCGCTCAGATGCGGCTGAATGTGGAAGCTCGCCACGGTGATTACAATGACGGACAACAACAGCGCCCACCAGCCGCTCTTGGCAGTTGCGCGGGCCCGCCGTTCCAGATCTCCATCGGTCCTCAGAGCTACCCAAAGCGCGCCGTGCACCGTCAGGGTCGCCGCCGCGGCGATGGCCACCAGGATCGTGTACCAGTCCAGAATCCCGGCGTTCGCAGCGGCTCTGAAGTCGGTCCACAGCGGAAGAAAGAACTCGCCTGAGTGGTCCAAGGGAACGCCGCGCACCACGTTGCCGAGCGCCGCACCGAAGAAGATCGCAAGCAGCGCGCTGGCGCCACTGAATACGGCGTCCCACAGCGGCTGCCAGACCAGGCTCTGCACATGATTGCGGAACTCGATCGATATGCCGCGCAGGATCAGCAGCCACAACACGATC
>Ga0335081_10009076_pt1 | contig 15975 bp, 12 predicted proteins | sample Lox_Sample_35_FD_206713 | JGI IMG/M metagenome (GOLD analysis project Ga0335081, IMG submission 206713) | Soil microbial communities from Loxahatchee National Wildlife Refuge, Florida, United States - Lox_Sample_3.5 | ecosystem: Environmental > Terrestrial > Soil > Wetlands | place: USA... | reverse complement strand
TTGCGGTGGGCGGCGGCATCTGGAACGCGCAGAACATGGAAGAGGTCGCGCGCGCGGGGATCACGCATATTCTGGACATGCAGATCGAGTTCGACGACACAGCTCTGGCGGCTCCGCATGGCATTAAGGTGCTGTGGAATCCAGTCGATGACGACTTCCAGCCGAAGCCGCCGGCGGTGTTCGAACGCGGCGTGAGATTTGCGATGGAAGCGCTGGGCGATCGCGAGTCTAAATTGTTCGTTCACTGCGCCGCTGGAGTGCATCGCGCACCGATGATGACGCTGGCAATACTGGCATCGATCGGATGGGAATTGAAAGATGCCATGGAGACGATCGAAGCGCGGCGTCCCGTGGCTGACTTTGCCGATGTGTACGTGAACAGCGTGAAACGCTATTTGCAGCAAAGAGCTGTGCTGAATCAGAAGTTTATCTAGTTTTTTCTCGAGATAAATCCTTCAAATTTTACGGAGGAGCCGATGAAGGCCGCATGCCGCCCATGGAGGCGGCTTTTTTTGTTGCTGTCGATTTTCATTGCCGCGCGAGCAGCAGCGCAGTCTCCGAGCACGACGACGGTCAGTGACGTGGTTTATGAAGCCGACGGCAGCCCAGCGCAAGGCACGCTGCTGATTTCCTGGCCAGGTTTTGCAACCGCCGCGGGACAACCGGTGGCGGCAGGAAACACGAATACGACTTTGGGTCCCGGAGGCTCGCTGTCGGTCGCGCTGGTGCCCACGCAGGGTGCAACTCCGGCAAATACGGTGTACACGGTCGTGTATCAGCTCAAGGACCTAGTCAAGACCGAGTACTGGTCGGTGCCGACAGTGTCGCCGGCGACGCTTGCACAGGTAAGGGTGACGTTGGGAGCGTCGGGCTCGGCGGCACAGATGGCCACGCAACAATATGTGAATGCAGTAGTCGCGGCCAAGGCCAACGATGCAGACGTTGTACACGTGGCGGGCAACGAGGGGATCGCCGGTGTGAAACAGTTCTCGCAATCGCCGAATGTGCCGAACCCGATTCAACCGCTGGACGTGGCAAACAAGAATTACGTTGATCAACTGGTGCAGAACGTGGGCGGCGGATCGTACTTGAGCCTTTCCGGCGGCACCCTGACCGGCCCTTTGACTCTGAGCTCGGACCCCACGGCGCCAAATCAAGCGACGACCAAGCACTATTCGGATCTTTGGGCGGCGACAAAGGCAGACATCGTTGCCGGGCTGGTGCCGCCGTCGGAGCTGGGCACCGGTGCACCGAACGCGAGCACTTGTCTGCTGGGAAATCAAAGTTGGGGACCGTGCGCGACGGGTGGCGGCAGTTCCGTGTATGTGAACAGCTCGCTGGTGGCCACACCGAACTTCAACAATACCTCGCCGTCGCCACAAGGCAATTTCTTGAACTGTACGTTCCAGTCGGTTAATGGGAACGTGAGCCTCGAATGTCCCTACGGAAATTCTGCCGCGTCATTCGCGATCGGAAGCCAGGCGGTGTTCAACAATCAGGCGAACAGCTATAGCTCAGGGCTGCAGGATTTCAGCCTTGGCCGGCTCAAACTTCCAAGCGGTACAGGATTCTCGCCAGCAACCAATGCCGAGATTGGCTTTGATACAAGCGCGAACATGCCGGTCATCAAGGTTAGCAGCGTCACCCAGCAGATCGCGTTGACGACTTCGAACATATCCGGGCAAGCAAATACCGCGCTGGCGCTGGCGGGCACGCCTGCGCAGTGTAATGGCGCATTCGCCACTGGCATTCAGGCGAATGGCAACGCGAATTGCAGCGCGGCCGATGTGATCCAATTGGCTGAGACCTCGCAGCCCAATGGCATTCCGAACTACGGTGTTTTCTGGTTCGATAAAACCACGCACACTCCGCGGATCATCGACAATAACGGGCAGGTTGCGCAACTCGCGCTGATGAACGTCTTCAACTCCGATGCCAATACGCTGGAAGAGTACAACTCGAACAATCCGCAGACGCTCAATGTGTACGGAACGAGGACGGATTCCTCGAACTATGAGCGCCTGCGGCTTGGCTACGACACAACCGACAGCTATTTCGTTATCGGTTCGGATGCCGCGGGAACCGGAGTGCAACGTGGCATTGGCTTCTGGATGCAGGGTCAGCTGCGCTGGACGCTGGATAGCTCCTTCAATCTAAAGCCGTGGTCGGACAACCTGAAGGACATCGGCGCGCCGACACTACGAGTCCACAATCTTTATCTCGGGACGGGGTTAGTTTTCGGAAGCGGGTCGTTGACAGGCGTTCACGGAACGACGGGTACAGCGCTGGAAGCCGGTACGGTGGGAACGACAGCGGGGGCCTCATTCTGCAACGACGGCAATGGAAATGCGACCGACGCGGGATGTCCCTCAGGCGGCAGCGATGGAATGTCGGGAATGCTGGCAGGGCAACCGATGCGGGCTTCCACCACAGTTACGGCTACGTCGGACGCCGCATGGTTGTTCGCCGACGATCCAGCGTACACCACGGGAACTAACGGCGACGATTGCAAAGCGATTAATAACGCCTTGCTGAGCCCGAACAATAAGAGCGGACAGATTGATGCGTGCGGGTTGACCGGAGTTCGCGCCTGCAATTCCAATCCGTTTGAGGGCTATCGCTACTATGCGACGCTGAAGATCTGCGGACAGTTCATCACCAGCGTTCCCTGGTCCACGCCGAACCAGCATCACGATGTGATCGCGGTGAACGGGCCAGCGAGCCCTGGGGTCGGAGGCGCGGGCATCTATGCTTGTGCAAATGGCGTGACCACGCCGGGCAACGCCAATTGGGACGGGACGAAATGTAATCCGAATGGGACTGCCGTTCCAGCTTTCCCTGACACGTCGAATCCGCAGACTCACGCAGTTATTTTTCATTACCCACACTACAAATTTCAGGCCGGCACCTATTACGCGGTCTACTACGAGGGCGCGCAGGGAACGAGTTGGGGTGAGGGCTGGAACCACGACGGCATCGGATTCGGGCTCCGCAACATCACACTGGATTGTGGCGGGATCAGTAATTGCTTCGCGTTCTATAACCAGAACATTGATATCAGGAACGACTACCGCAACAACCAGGCGGAAGGCCTGGGAGCATCAAACTCGGCCGGGTGGTTTATCGACGGTGCAGAATCGCCGACGCAGCAGGCGGGGCCGGCACGTTTCACGATGGACCAGGACAACGTGAACATGCAACTGGCGGGAACGTCGTCGAGTGCCTATGGGTTTGTTTACGAAGGGGCGAAGACGGCGATCACGTTTACCCAAGGCGGCTGCGCAACTATGCCGGCGGCGCATGTTATGACCATCACGGGTAGCGCCATTACGCAGATCAAGGTGGACAACAACGGCGGCAGCGGTTGCGTTAATCCCACAGCAACCGCATGGGGCGCACCGACGTCGTTCGGAGGAACTCCGATTTCCGGCGCGACGATGACAGTGACGGTCACCGGCGGCGTCGTCACGGCAGTGACAGCGAGTGGAGCAGGAAATACCGGCTATAAAGGCCTGACCTCCACGGGGCCGTATGCGTTCTCTCACCTGTCCGTAACCAATACCACGGGGACCCAGGGTTATGGGCAGATCGGAGTGGCGATTGATGGAACGATCAATCCCAATGTCGATGTCGCCCATGCCGAGTGGCAACAGGGATACGCGGTTGAGATCGGCGGCACTCAGTTGGTGATGGGCGGAAAAATTTCAGCGGTGGACGCCAGCGCGAACGGAAACATCGGGTCCGCGCTGCTGCTCGGACCGGGAGCAGATGGCCAGCAGTTGGTCTCCACGATTGCGTCGGGAGCGAACAACTATATCGTGGACGTTAACAAATCGTTCACTGCGAACGCCACGAATTGTCCGAATTCTGATGGAGTGGTGACGCGATACATCCCGGGGACCGTGATCGAGTGCGGAAGTGGGGTGCAGATGCTGGGCAACTTGTCGGTCGCGGGCAGTTCAACCTTGCAAAACGTCATAATTAACGGAACGTGTTCTGGTTCGGGATGCAGTGGCGGATCTGGAATGGTTTATCCGGCTGCGGGAGTTGCGAACTCCACCGGCACGGCTTGGGGCACAAGCTATGCAGTTGGGACCGGAGCGAACAACCTGGTGCAGTTGAACGCGTCGGCGCAACTGCCGGCTGTGTCGGCTGCGAATCTGACGAACTTTCCGATGCTCAACCAAAACACGACCGGGACGGCAGCGAATCTGTCGGGCGCTCCGTTGTTGCCAAATGGCACAACTGCGGCCACGCAGAGCACGAGCGACAATTCCGGAAAGTTGGCAACGACGGCTTTTGTGCAGAACACGATTACGCCGCAAGAATGGATCACGACTACGAATGGCGGGGCGAATACGACGATCACGATGCCGACCAGTCCGAATCAGGCAGTGTTGATCGGCGTCTACCTCGACCATCCGGTTACGACGAGCAAGATCACCTACTTCGTAGGCAATGCCGATAACTCAGCCAACACATACGATCTTGCGATTTATACGGGTAGCGCGGGGATCTCAGACAATCGTGTCCTGCACGTAGGACCGACTGCTGGAAGCAGTTTTGCACCGAGTACGGGGGCGATCACGCAGAACTGGTCAGAGGGTGCGACAACGTTGCAACCTGGCCGTTATTACGTGCTGATGACCTCAAGCTGCACGGCGGGCGGCACAGGCTGTGCGGAATTTGGCGGACCGAGCGTGTCACCGAGCTTTACTGTCAACAAGACATTCGCCATAAGCAGCGGCGGGACATCGCCTGCCAGCATTACGGGACCCTCCGACAGTTATACGGGGAACTGGGGAATAAGTGTGATTGCGCATTAGGTCGTTGGTCGTCGGTCTTAGGTCGTGTGCGTTCGCCGAAGCTTTCCAATAAATCCAGATGGAGGAGTTGATGAAACGAGTGTTTCTGCTTTGGCTGCTTAGCGGGCTGGCGTCGGCCACGACGTACTACGTCGATCCCGCAGGGAGCAACGGCAATAACGGCATGACTCCGCAGACCGCGTGGCGCACGTTGTTAAAGGTGGGAATTTCGACATTTCAGCCGGGGGATCAAATTCTTTTCAAACGCGATGCCGTGTGGAATGAGTGGCTAACGGTGCCGTCGAGCGGCGCGCCGGGCAATCTGATCAAGTTCGATGCTTATGGCAATGGGAGACCGCCCGAGTTCACCGGCTACTACGTGACGAACGCTGAGCAATGGGCGAACGTTAGCGGCAATGTGTGGCAGATCACGCTGAGCGCTGCGCAGCCGATCTCACAACTGAAATTTGTGGAATTCGGCACGATCTGGGGCAACGTGCAATCGGCTGAGAATTTGTTAGCTCACGATCGCGACTGGTACTACGATGCGGTCGCGCAGAATCTGTATGTGTGGTCTGCAAGTGGCAATCCAGTAACGCACTATGGGTCGGTGACGCCGGTCATTTTGAGCGGGCAGAGCTTGATCAAGCTGAATAATGTCAGTTACGTCGAGGTCCAGCACATCATGCTTGATGGCTTCGACGGACATGGCGTGGAGGTGCAAGGGGCGAGCGATCACGTCTGGCTGGCGAACGTCACCGCAGACAGCCAGGTGCCGAACGGAACGACACCCATTGGTTTCTACGTGCACCCGGGAGGGACTCCGGGAGACATTCACATCTATAACAGCGATGCGCATCGAAATTACATCGGGTACAAATTCGACGGCACGCCGGCGGCGATCGAGCTCAAGAATTGCCGCGCCTATGCGAATCGCACTTACGGACTTCTGGACAACACGGCCGCGGTTACCTATTCATTCTGCCACTTTTGCGCGAACAATCTGGCGACTGGGCTTTCGACCGACGTAGGCGGCGCTCCCGGCCCAAAGGATGGCGGCAGCAATCTGGCCGGCGACACGCCGCCGAATGTACGACGGTTCATGCGCTATCCGGCGCGCATTACCCTGACCTACGACGACCCCGGCCTGCTCGATGGATCACACGAGTACATTCAGGCGTTGTTGCCCATGTTTCAGGAGAAAGGCGTGCCACTGAGTATTGCCGTGGTCACTGGGTATGATCTGTCGCAGCAACTGATTCCGACATTTCAATCGTGGATCAATGCGGGTTGGGACCTGAACTCGCATTCGGTATCGCACCAGTACTTCACTTATCCAAACGCATTCACGATTCGTTACACAGGGACGGCGGCAACGAGCGTCACGCTCTCGATCGCGAACAAGCAGTTCACCATCAGCGCGCCGGGAGATCCGGCGGCGCAGGTGAATTGGAATCTGAGTTCGTCAGGAACAGACCTGACGCCTAGCGGATTGGATACGCTAGGCGGGCTGATTTACACGCTCAACCAGCGCGGCGTGTTTTCGGTTATGGCAGATCCGAACATGAAATCCGCGGTGAAAAGCGAAGATTTGGCCGACGTGTCGGCACAGGACATCAAAAGTTCAGCTTACCTTCTGCTGATCGATAAGACGAGACTGATGGCCGACGAACTGAACTGGTCGATGGCGTGGATGAATGCGAACCTGAGCGGGCTTCCGGTAAACCGGGTTTACGTTTATCCGGGAAGTCACGAGGATGCATCTACCGAAGCAATCGCTGTGGCTGCGGGTTACGCGGGGGCACGCGGTAGCGGAACGATGCAGCCTTCGCCAAGTGCGGCGTCAACTTTAGCGACGGGAATTGACGTCCAGAACATTCTGAGCCAGGGAATCGCGACCGCGTTTCAAAATTTGAGTGACGCAGAATTTGCCAACAAACTTCAAGCTCTGGTTTTCAAGTCTGCAGTTTGGGGCGTGCCTTTTGGAATCTTCTGGCACGTGAATGAACTGTCGCCACATCAGGTTGGACTTATGCTCGACGTGCTGAAGCAGTCGGGTGCGGCCCTGATGACCAACACGCAGTTGGTGAATTACTTACTCAGCACGCAGCAGAATTCCGGAACCACGAATCACGTGGATTCGGACTCAGGCACCCTCGTTGACTTCAGACCGACTGCCGGCTCACCGGTTGTAGATCGAGGGGATGTGCTTGCGGACGAGTACAAGTACGATTTGATGGGCATTGACCAGAGTCAGTTCGGCGCGGGTTGGGAGATGGGATCGATGGCATTTGTGCCTGAGTATCTCGGGCGAGCCGCTGGAGAACAGTGAACTTCGAAATGCTGGGCAGGGCTGGCGACCTGGGACTGCTTCTCCACTTAGGGCGGAATCTAGAGAGGCGAGCCAGAGCCGGACGGGAGATCACGGTCCGCGATTGGTTGACGGGCGGCTTGTTGAAAATCCGCACCAAAGATCGCGGACTGATGAATCTGGAACCAAATCGCGCGCAACGCGAATTCGCTTCGCGTTTCACGAACCGGAACATCGTATTGAAAGCGCGGCAACTGGGAATTACTAGCTATGTGGCTGCGCGATTTTTTGTTCAGACCATCACACAACCGGGAACGATGACGGTGCAGGTAGCGCACGATCAGGAGTCGGCGGAGGAGATTTTCAAGATCGTGCACCGCTTCTGGGAGAATCTGCCGATGAGTCTGCGGAATGGTGCGCTGCAGACGTCGCGAGCGAACATCCGACAGATCGCTTTCTCGCGGCTGGACAGTGAATACCGGGTGGCTACCGCGGCGGACGCGAACGCCGGTCGCGGCATGACGATTCATCAGCTGCATTGTTCGGAGGTGGCACGGTGGCCGGGTGCGGCGGAGGAAACGTTGACTTCTCTGCGAGCGGCGGTCCCGGAGGCAGGCGCCGTGGTCCTCGAGTCGACCCCGAACGGAGCTGGGGGCGTGTTTTATGAAGAGTGGCAGAAAGCCGAGGAGACCGGTTACACGAGACACTTTTTTCCTTGGTGGTATGAAGAGGCTTACCGACTCGAGATCGGAACCGAGACGAATGCGCTGACGGCAGAAGAACAAGAACTAGCCGATCGCGTCGGGCTGAGTCACGAGCAGATCGCGTGGCGGCGCGCAAAGCGGACACAATTACGTGGAGGATTGGCCGCGCAAGAGTACGCCGAGGATGCGATTTCCTGTTTCCGCGCTTCGGGTGAATGCGTATTCGATTTGGGTGCGATTGAGCGGGCACAGCCGATCTGCGGCAATCCAGTTGAGGTGCATGACAATCAGCGCTTGCGCGTCTGGTTTCCACCGCAAACTGGAAAAGATTACGTAATCGGTGTTGATCCAGCCGGCGGAGGTTCGGATGGGGATTATTCTTGTGCGATTGTGATCGAGCGCGAGAGCGCGCTGCAATGCGCTGAGTTGCATGGGCATTTTCCCCCAAGGGAACTGGCGACAAAGTTGATTGCCCTCGGCAACCGCTATAACGGTGCTCTGCTGGCAGTCGAGCGCAACAATCATGGGCACGCAGTTCTCGCACATTTGAGAATGGCGGAGTATCCGCACATATTTTGCGAAGGGCAGCAGGATGGTTGGCTAACTTCGGCAGTGAGCAGACCAGCGATGATTGAGAACCTGGCATCGGTTTTGGCGACGAAACCGGCGCTGTTCCAAAGTCAGCAGCTGCTAACTGAATTCCGAACATTTGTGCGTCATGCGGATGGCAGCACCGCAGCGACCAGCGGGGCGCACGATGACCGGGTCATGGCGATCGCGATTGCTTTAGCGGTGCGGCAGACCGCCGTCGGAAGGCTGAGACGTCCCACCCAACTCGCTACCGCCGCTCTGGCGATGCACCGTTGAGCCGCCAGGTGGAATGTTCATCCGTCACATCGCGCCTCATAACGGGTGGATAGGATGTGGGCGCGTGACGAGGGAGAAGGAGCGGGCTAGCGGTTGGCATTGGTCGCGGTCCAACACGTAAGACGCATGCGCGGAGGGGCGCAGGGGCACCTGATGCGCTGCTCCGACGGCAATTTCTATGTCGTGAAGTTTCGCAACAACCCTCAGCACACGCGGGTGCTGGCGAATGAGCTGCTCGCATCCCGCCTGGCGGAGTGCGCGGGCTTGCCTGTGCCGATAACCGAGGTGGTAGAAGTGGGAGATTGGCTGGTTGAGCACACGGCTGAGCTCAACATCCAACTGGCGGGCAACACGATTCCCTGCCAGCCGGGCCTGCAGTTCGGATCGCGGTACGTGGTCAGTCCGATGGAGGGGCAAGTTTTTGACTACCTGCCGATTGAAATGCTGGATCGCGTGCGGAACGTCGAGACCTTCGCCGGCATGTTGGCCGTCGACAAGTGGACGGGCAACGCCAATGGCCGACAAGCGGCATTCTGGAGAAAGATGCGCGAGCGAAAGTACACGGTCGCGTTCATCGACCAGGGGTACTGCTTCAATGCGGGCGAGTGGACATTCCCCGATGCTCCGATGCGCGGCGTTTATGCTCGCAATGAAGTTTATGCGGGAGTGCACGGCTGGAAATCTCTGGAACCGTGGCTCTCTCGCATCGAGAACATGCACGACGACGTTGTCTGGACCGCGGCCAACGACATTCCGCCGGAATGGTATGGGAGCGACTGGGGCGCACTGGAGAACCTAGTGAAACTGCTGCTGGAGAGGCGAGCCCTGGTGCGCGAGTTAGTGACCGCGTTTCGCCTGTCGGCGAGGAATCCGTTTCCGAATTGGAGGGAAAATTGAAGGACCAGCACTTAGCAATTGGCCATTAGCATTTGGCCCGAAGGACTAACTGCTAATTGCCAAGTGTTAACAGCTGATGCCTGACAAACGCCAACTGGAGTTTTTCCTGCTGCGGTATATGCCAGACGCGGTCAAGGAAGAGTTCGTCAATATCGGGGTCGTTATGTTTGAACCCGGGAAGAGTTCTGGGTTTGCCGATGTGCGCTTTACCCGGAATTGGAACCGGGTCCTGTGTCTTGATCCCGGGGCTGACATTGAATTCTTGCAAGCACTCGAGCGCGATCTTCGTGAGCAGCTACAGAGTGTGAAGGACAGCGAATATCTGCTGTCCAAGCTGCGAGACTCGTTTTCCAATCTTCTGCTAGTCTCCCCGACAAGAGGAGCATTGGTAGAAGAGCCAGTCAAGGAATTTGAAGTCGTTTCAAAATTGTATCTGGAGAACGTGCACAGACCGAAAAGGCGGGTAATTAGTGGTCGCGAACGGATTCTGGCTGGCATGCGAGAGGAATTTGAACAGGCTGGCGTATGGAAGTTGCTTTTACACGGAGTACCAGTGGCTCCGTATACCAGGGCCGGCGATCCTCTCAACTTCGACTTCGGTTACCGTGTTGGAGACAGTATGAAGTTTTTCCACGCGGTGACATTGAAGGCAAGCGTCGATCAGGCGATGATGCTGGCTGCAAGGTACCCAGCGATCGCCAGCAAGATGGCAGAGAAGAACAAGGTCACTCCTTATTTCACAGCGGTCGTTGACGACAGCTTAGACAAGAAGAACGAACGAATTCAATTTGCATTGGAAATGATGCAAGAATCCAGGATCAAAGTCGCCGCGGCGGCCGAGATGCCACAGATTGCGGAACTAGCGAGACAAGAACTGCAAGCTTAAAAGCAGGGCGCGCCAGCCCGTTTTCATCCTGCCGGTTTGGCCGGCCCTTACAAAGAGAAATCATGAACATTGCTGAGAAGTTGCGCGGCGCGATGCGCCGGGTTGCGGGAGTGTCCTCTCCCAAGAGCGAAACGAAAAGGCGGACGCTGCCTCTGCCATCCATTCTGTCCACTTACGGTCCGCGGGCGGACGTGATGCCGAAGCTAACGCCAATGAATCTGCGACGGTTTTCGGAAACGCCGGTGGCGCGACGAGCGATCAACACGATCAAAGACCGGATCGCTGGAATGCGCTGGCGGATCCAACCGCGGCCTGGTCTGGATGTGGCGAGGGTCACGAATGGTGACTCCCGCATTGCGGCGCTCACAGCCAATTTCGGCTCGCCCAATCCGGACGACTCTTTCCGCTCGCTCGCTGAGCAAGTCTTGGAGGACGTGTTGGTTGGCGGCTTCGGCGCTATCGAGGTGGAAAGAACAGAAGATGCGCGGTGTCCGCTAACGCTGTGGCCGGTGGATGGTGCGACCATCCGCATGAAAACCGATTGGGATGGACTGCCCGATTCGTCGCGGTATGTGCAGGTGACGGGCAAGGCAGGCGCGGATGGAAACATCGTCTTGAATGACGACGAACTGATCTACATCCGGCTCAATCCGCGGACGCATACGCCATTCGGCCTGGGCCGGCTGGAGGTCGCATTTGAAACCATCAACGCTTTTCTGGGTGCGCATCGCTACGCCAACAAGCTGGCCTCGAACTCGGTTGTTGAATATGCGTTGTGGCTGCAGGGGCTCACGCCTGAACATCACGAGCGGCTGATTCGCTGGTGGCAGGACGAAATCGAGGGTACGGGCCGCGTGCCGATCCTCTCAGTGGAGAACAAGCCAGAGGTATTGCGCTTTGGCGGAGGCACTGATGCTGACCTGCGCCTGCAGTGGCAGGAATTCTTGCTGCGCGTCATCGCGGACGCTTTTGACCTTCCGCCGCAGTACCTGGGTTTGGAGCGAGATGTGAACCGCTCGACCGCTTCGGAGATGACGGGACAAGCGTTTCATCAGGCAATCGTGCCGACCGCGCGTTTGTTCGCCGAGCACCTGACCCGCGATGCCATCAGTAAGAAATTAGGCTGGAGCGATCTGGAGTTCGTCTTCGCCGACGTGGACGTGAGCGAAGACCCGATGGAAGAAGCCCAGATCCAGGCGCTGCTTCTGCAAAATGGCGTGCTTAGCGTGAATGAAGTACGAAAAATGCGCGGGCTGCCGCCGGTTCAGCCGACATAACCGGTTTCTCTATCCCGCAGTTCTTAGAAGGAAACCAATGACAATCGATCTGCAATCGATGGCGATTGCTGTCCCGCACGTCGCGGGACATCCCAATCGCGAAGCTTTTCGCGGCGTGTTGACGCTGGTGGACGTACCCTCGGATCGAGCTCCAGCCGGCGCACGCGGACATCGCGTTGTTCTCACCAGGACAGCGGCGGAAAGAGCGCTGCCGTCGCTGTTGGGAATGGCGCTCGACTATTCGCCTTCGTGGGACCGCCACGACGCTCGACGCAAGGTGGGCATTATCACCAGCGCAGATGTTGTCGGCCGGCATCTCGAGTTGCGAGGATATTTGTATGCGCGAGATTTTCCCGACATTGTCGAGGAGATTGACAGAAGCGCCCGGAACCGGTCTGCATCGGGCGCTCTGGGCATGTCATTCGAAATCGCGAATGCGCAGGTGGCGGACCTTCGCGCGCAGATCTGGACTCTCACCCATGTGACCTTTACCGGCGCCGCTGTGCTGCGGCGCGAAAAGGCCGCCTATCAAGACACCTGGATTGAACTGGAATAGCAAATCTTTTTCAAGGAGACAGCATGAATGAAGAGATGACCCAGCAACTTACTGCGACCGCGGAACGCCTGGCGAATGCGGCCGAAGCTCTGGATCGGGTCCTGCAAAAGCTCGATTCGCAACAGGAAGCCTTGAATGCAAAAGTCGATCGTATCGTCGCTGCGGTGGAGGAACGGCCGGCGCAGGGCGATCTGCAGGCCGCGGGTGATCGAACCCGCAAGCTCGAAGAACGCGTCGGCGAACTGGAGAAAGCCAACCAGGAATTGAAGGCGCAGGCGGCTCGCATGTCACGCAAGACTCTTTCCCCGCTGGCAGCCGCGCTGCTGAGCAAGACCGGCACGGAACCAGGAGAAAAGCTGGATCCTGCAATGGTCGACAAGACCCTGCAGGCGCTCAGCGTCGACCAGCGCATCGCAGTCAAAGCTGAAATGGCCCGGGCAGGGATGATCGACTGACGAACGCTCGCAATTCACTAAGAGGCGCGGACCAGTTCCGCGCCTTTGTTTTTCTTCACAACAAAATTCTCTAGGAGAAACCATGAACGCACAATTTATCGATCTGAATGCCGCGGCGGATTTTCTTGGGCCGGGCGCGGTTGAGGTCGACCGCTATCAGACAGAGATTTTCGACATCGTACGGCGGCGCGGAGCATTCGGGCAAAGAATTCGCCAGGTCCCGGCCACCGGCCACCCTTCGCGCTTTTTCGAGCAGACCGCGATCAATTCGCCGACGGCCTCACAGGCTTTCGTCGACCCGCGAAATATTCAGGCAGTCGTGGGGGCGCCCACGCGCGCGGAACGCAGCGTGCCATTGAAGGCGCTGGTCTCGCAAATCAACTACAACCTGTTCGATCTCGAGGTGGGAGCGCAGCAGAGCCAGTTCGCTTATCTGCAGGCGAAAGACTTGGCGGACTCGGTCGAAGGCCTGATGCGTACGCATGACGTCGCTCTGTGGAACGGGACCGACACGTCTTTCAGCAGCCCGACCACGCTGCAATATTTCGGTGTGCAGGGACAGATCGAGGCCGGCGGCAATACCACCACCATCGCCAACAGTGCCAGCATCGTCGATGGCATCAAGTCGGTGGTGGCAGAGATGGTGGCCAACTCTTCCTACGAAGTGCGCCCAACTGCGATCTACTCCAATCCGGTGCTGCTGGACCTGATCGACCGTGAGATGAAATCGGAGTTCAACGTCGTGCTCAACACGACTGAGATCACCGGCGGGCTGCGAGTGAAAATGCTTTCCACCCAAGCCGGAGATCTGCCCCTCATTCCTGAGTGGGCGCTTTCCTACACCGGAACCCCAGGCAATGGCTCGGCAGTCCTTCCCTGCTACGTCGTCAGTGAAGACCTGATCGAATATCACTGGCTCACCGATGCCAATCCGCGAGTGTTCCAGTTGGGGCTTCCTGGCTCGCTAGCTTCACAGATGGTGGTTGTGAAGTTCGGAGCTGTGGTGGTGAAAGGCGCCTCCTATGGGCACTACGAAGTGAAAGTAAACCGTTAACTCAAACCAGGTTTCAGTGGCTGGTTTTCGCTCTGGGATTTCCGGCCACTGCTTCCTGGTCTTGCGAGATTGGACAATCGCGATGAACTATCTCTTACCTACTGAGTACGTCGGCTATGGCCTGGATGCGACGACACCGGCGCCTCTAGTAGCGGCGGCTTCCAGTTTGATCGACGCGCATTGCCGGCGTGCGACTCTGGCAATCGCACAATATGAAGAGCGTCTGCGGATCCTGCCGGACCGGAACACTACGCGACTGAGTTACCTTACCCTGGCTCCGCTTGCGCCCGCCACAAACCCGATTATTTCAGCACAAGGACGGTACTCGGTGCCGCGGCGTGGCGAGTGGCCGTTTGATGATCTTCGCCTCGATGTCGCGCTCGCCTTTGGATTGCCTGGAGTGTGGAATGCGATCGATCCGACCGCGATTGACTACGACGCGAACACAGGAGAAATAACCTTGCCGCTGAATATTGTCGGCTTGTGGTTCAGTGAGGTCGACATTGTTTACACCGCGGGATTCGCAACCATTCCCGATCCGGCCAAGTTTGCTTGCGCGCAAATTGTTCGCAACGCGCAAGCGACGCCTGCATTGAACGTAAAGGCCGAGCGCTTCGATACCGTTCATCTTCAATACTTCTCCGACACCTTGCTGGATGACACCGTTCGCACCATGCTCGTGCCGTACGTGGCGCAGAAAGTGAGCTGAAGCGATGCCCAACAACAGTGCAGCCATCCTGCGGGCGGCTGACGCCATGCTGCGAGCGGTAGGCGGATGTCAGATTCTGCTTTCCTTCCCCCTGGCGACGTTGCCCAACGATCCCAGCGCACAACTCGGATTGGTCGATCCCGGAGTACAGCAGGTTGCTCTGTCGCCAGTTGTGGTGCGAACCCTCATGCCTGCGGCGTCAGCTCCGGAAAAACGGGTACAGTTCCTGATTTCAGGAGCGGCAGTAGCGGCAGTGTTGCCGGCGCAGAACGTCGCATCCGGCGAGGAACTGTTCGCCGGTGCGCTGGCGATCGTTTTCGATAACGGCAACTTTCACATCGTGGATGTGATCACGGAATATTGCGGCGAAACTCCGTACCTCTACAAGGTCACGGCTGTGGCCTGAGCCACAATCAGCATTCAGCACTCAGCATTCAGTCTGAATCCGACCGCCTGAATGCTCGGTGCTGAGCGCTTGTATGCAACCCACAAAAGACAGCTTTTACATGACGCTGCTGAATCGATTGGTCGCCCTGGATCCGCAGCAGGTCGTGACGGTGAACGGCACGACGAGGCCGGCAATCATTGTCGCGGAAAACGAACTGGTCGTTCCGGTGGTGCCGTTGCCAGATGCGTTCTATATCGAATGGAGCGAGGCCCAGCCAATAGCTTCCCAGGCGGGCAGCCGCTTACTGATGAAGATGGAATGTGTGATTTCGTACCACACGCTGGGAACTGTGGAGTCGGGCGTGGACCGCGGCCGAACGCTGGCTGCGCTCGATACCGAACTGATGAACATCTGCCAGCCTGCATGGACGAGCAAACGAGATTACTCGCAAGCGCCCAGCATCTCTCTTGGGACCAGAATCTGGTGGACGCAGCCAAGCTTTGGCAAGGTCTCGGGTGGTGAGGGCATGAAGCATGAATCGCTGCCGATGGGTAACGCTGGAGTTCGCTTAGAGCGAAGCGCAACGCTATCAGTCTTCTTCTTTTCTGAGGTAACATTGTGAGCACATCGCCAGTCCGCTCCGCCATGGTTCCCGTCACTCGTCGCATGCGGGCCTACTTTGCCGCGATGAACCGGCAGACCAACGCGCCGACAATTTTCGATCCGGCCAAGGCCGGCCTATTTTCTCTCGATGCTCCGCCCCCTCCGTGGATCGACCTGGGATGGATCGACAATTTTCAGCGTCTCTGCGGAACGGTCACAGAACCAGTGCGCAGCGGGGCGTGCGGCGCTCCGGCGATACAGTTTCGCGGTTCACTTGATGCCCGAGTGGAATTTGATTTCCGCGATTGGGGCAAGCTGCAGATGGCGCTGGCAGGGGGTTCGGAGCACATGAATGTGCTGGCAGAAGATCCCAATGCCCAAGCCCAACCGGGCGGGGGAGCTCCGGTCATGGCGACAGCTGCGCTGGCGGGTTCGACCGCTTCGGAGATTATCGTTGGCACTG
>Ga0335081_10009075_pt1 | contig 15978 bp, 12 predicted proteins | sample Lox_Sample_35_FD_206713 | JGI IMG/M metagenome (GOLD analysis project Ga0335081, IMG submission 206713) | Soil microbial communities from Loxahatchee National Wildlife Refuge, Florida, United States - Lox_Sample_3.5 | ecosystem: Environmental > Terrestrial > Soil > Wetlands | place: USA... | reverse complement strand
CTCTATCCGCCGCGCGCGTCAGAAGCTTGAGGAAACCTGTCCCTAGTACGAGAGGACCGGGACGGACGAACCTCTGGTCCACCAGTTGTTCCACCAGGAGCACCGCTGGATAGCCACGTTCGGACAGGATAACCGCTGAAAGCATCTAAGCGGGAAACCTTCTCCAAGATGAGGCTTCTCACCCTTTTAGAGGGATAAGGCCCCCCGCAGACCACGGGATTGATAGGCCAGACCTGGAAGCCCAGCAACGGGTGCAGGGAACTGGCACTAACCGGCCGAAAACTTACCAACACTCATCGCAACCACATATCCATTCACGCCGCAAGGCGTGGAATGCCACACCCCCCACCAGTACAAATTTAAATAGAGTTACGGCGGCCACAGCGACAGGGAAACGCCCGGTCCCATCCCGAACCCGGAAGCTAAGCCTGTCAGCGCCGATGGTACTGCCCAATCCGGGTGGAAGAGTAGGACACCGCCGAACATACAAAAACACCCCCTGTCAAAAGGGGGTGTTTTTGCATGCTCGGGCTAATCGAAAAGCGTCAAATTCGCCATCGAATCTTGTGGAGTGCGTTGCTTTTCCAATTCGAGCAGCGCTCGTTTCCGGTCGAGTCCGCCGCCATAGCCGGTGAGGCTCCCGCTGGCGCCGATCACGCGATGACACGGAACGACGATTGCGATGGGGTTGTGTCCGTTGGCCAATCCGACCGCGCGTGCGGCACCGGGCGTGCCAATCTGCTCGGCGATTTCTCCGTAAGACCGGGTCGCCCCGTACGGGATTGTCAGCAGTGCATTCCACACCCGCCGCTGAAAATCGGTGCCCCGCAGATCGAGCTGGAGATCGAAATCGACGAGTTCGCCTGCGAAATAGGCGTTGAGTTGCTCGACGGCCTCGGCGAATCCCCCGTCATCGGGTGCCCAGCCCGCGCGGCTCGGCTCGTAGGTCTGATCGACCATCCGCAGGTTTGTCAGAACGCTGTCATGCCCGGCCAGGGTCAACAGCCCGATCGGGCTGTCGATGGTGCGGTAGTGAGTCATGCGACCTCCTTTGGTGGCTGCTGTGGTGGCCATTGGTTCACCGGGTGTTCGAGGGTGGTCCAGAGGTGTTGGGTGGCGTACGAGCGCCAGGGGCGCCAACGAGTGCTGCGCTCGATGAGTGCCCGTTGTTCCGCGGGCAGGCCCAGCTGTTCGGCCGCCAGCCGCAGGCCGAGATCGCTGGCGGGAAAGGCGTCCGGGTCGCCGAGGCCGCGCATCGCGATCACCTCGGCGGTCCACGGGCCAATTCCGGGCAGGTTCAGCAGCTGGCCGCGCGCCCCGTCACGGTCGGACCCGGCGTCCAGCACGACGCTCCCGTCGGCCAGGCCGGCGATGAGCGCGGTCAGCGTTCGTTGTCGCGATTTGGGAACGGCCAGATGGACGGGATCGATGTCAGCGAGCTGCTCGACCGACGGGAACGTATGCGTCAATGCACCGTCGGGATCATGGACCGGCTGCCCGTAAGCCATGACCAACCTGCCGGCGTGGGTGCGCGCAGCCTTTGTCGACACCTGTTGGCCCAACACCGCGCGTATGGCCAGTTCAGCCTCGTCTACCGTGCGGGGAATGCGCTGTCCGGGCGCCTTGGCGACCACCGGGCCCAGGTCGGGATCGCGACTGAGTGCCTCGACCACCGCTTCGGGGTCGGCATCGAGGTCCAACAGCCGCCGGCAGCGAGCGATCGCGGTGGTGAGATCACGGAAGTCCTCGAGCATGAGCACACAGCGCACGTGATCGTCCGCCGGCGTGAGTGTGACCGCACCGCTGCCAGAGGGAAGCCGCAGGCTGCGTCGGTATGCGCCGTCACGGACCTCCTCGCAACCCGGTACTGCACCGGCGGCGAGATGGCCGAAGACGCCCTCATAGGCGAACGGTGTACGGACCGGCAACCGAAGCGACACCGATCCTGGTGTGCCCCGGCCGAAACCGAACCTGACCGCCGCGCGCTGACGCAGCGCCGTCGGTGTGCTTTCGAACACCAGGCGCACGGTGTCGTTGAACTGCCGGATGCTGGAAAACCCCGCCGCGAACGCGACATCGCCGAACGGCAGTTGCGTCGTCTCGATCAGTACTCGGGCGGCCTGGGCTCGCTGCGCGCGGGCCAGCGCCAGCGGGCCGGCGCCGACCTCGGCCTGCAGGAGCCGCTCCAACTGCCGAGTGGTATAGCCAAGGTGGCCGGCAAGGCCGCCGACGCCCTCGCGGTCCACCGTGCCGTCGGCGATGAGCCGCATTGCGCGCGCGACGACGTCGCCACGCACATTCCATTCCGGAGATCCGGGAGATGCATCGGGGCGGCACCGTTTGCACGCCCGGAAGCCCGCCCGTTGAGCTGCGGCCGCGGCCGGGTAGAACCGGACGTTACGCGCAAAAGGTGGCCGGACCGGGCAGCTGGGCCGACAGTAGATCCGGGTCGTCAGCACCGCGGTGACGAACCAGCCGTCGAACCGGGCGTCCTTGGACTGGACGGCCCGATAGCAGCGGTCGAAATCCTCGTGCACGCTTCAACAGTTACACCTGCCCACCGACAACACTGGCGGAAAAACGACATGGTAGTGGGGGACTGGTTGGGGGGGTTGGTGGGCGCAGCGGCTGGAATACACCCGCGGTGCCGGCGCGTTCCGCCACACATGAAACCCTTCACCGAATCCGAACGTCAGGAGTTCCTCGCGAGTGTGCATGTAGGAGTGCTGTCCGTGACTGCCACCGACGGCCGTCCGCCGGCCAGCGCTCCGGTCTGGTACGGCTATACCCCGGGCGGGAACATCGAGGTCAATACCGGCGCCGCGTCGCGCAAGGCCAGGCTCATCGAGCGAGCCGGCAAGGCGTCGCTGGCTGTCCAGCGCGAAGAGCCGCCGTATCAGTATGTCGTGGTCGAAGGCACCGTCGTCGACACCACGACGCCGACTCCGCTGGACGTGCGGGAAGCGATCGCGATTCGTTACCTGGGCGAGGAGTTGGGACGCGCGTTCGTCAAGAGCCTGGAAGGTCAGGAGAGCGTGCTGTTCACCATCCGTCCCGACCGGTGGATGACCGCCGATTTCTCCGACGGAATCTGAACCGGGACTGCAGACTTCGCTATTCGTACTGGATCGTCACGGCGGACGCGATGAAGTCTCGGGCCGGGCGGGACAGCGGTCGAGCGGAATTCCAGATCAACCCGACATCGCGGTAGGCGTCGGCGTCGGCTAGCTGCAGCTTCCGGACCCCGGGTGAGGATTGGCCGCCGTCAATGGGGACCAGACTGATGCCCAGTCCCGCGGCCACCAGGCCCTCGGCCGTAGCCAGGTTGGCCGATTCCAGCACGATGCGCGGCTGGAATTGCGCTGCGGCACATAGTTCGTCGAGCAACCGTCGCATGCCGAACCCACGGTGCATGGTCACGAAACGCTCGTTGATGAGATCGGTCATGAACACCGCCGCACTGCTGGCAAGCCGGTGGTCGCAGGGGACGGCGACACCGAGTCGCTGACGGAACATGCTGCGCCAGGCCAACGTCGACTGCTGCGGCCGCGGCGAGACGACCCCGATGTCGATGGAGTCCGATTCGACCAGAGCGCCGATCGATGCGGCGGCGGCTTCCTGCAGCGTGAATGTGACTCGCGGTGACGCGGCCGTGAACTCCGCGATCAGGCGTGGCACCACTGTCGTCCCAAACGAACTCAGGAAGCCCAGTCGGATTTCGCTGACGGCGGGGTTGGTCAGGTCTTCGATCGCGCGCCGTGCCGAATCGAGCTCCAGCTGAGCTCGACGCGCGTGGTCGTAGAAGATCCGTCCGTAGGAATTGAGCGACAGTCGCCTGCCGCGTCGATCGAACAGCGCGACGCCGAGCCGCCGTTCCAGGCGGGAGAGCATCCGGGTGAGGGTCGGCTGTGCGATATGAAGCTGTTCGGCTGCCGCGGTGACGTGTTGCAGCTCCGCGAGTGTGACATACCACTCGTAGTCGCCGTCGCGCATGAACGCCGCCTCTACTCATGCTGTATATGCATGATGAACGATAATGTAATTCATTTCCGTTTCCAAGCGGAGAGGCGGAGCATCGTGGTCATGCATCAGCTCGCTTCTGCCGCGCATCGACAAGCCCATCAAGCAGGCAGCAGGGGCTACCGGCAATTGACCGCGGCGCTGTACGGCGCCGGCCTGGCCAGTTTCGCTGCGATGTACTGCACCCAGGCGCTGCTCCCGGCGTTGTCGACGTATTACCGGATCACGCCGGCCAGCGCTGCGCTCACGATCTCATTGACCACGGGAATGCTTGCGCTGTCGATCATTCCAGCGAGCGTGCTGTCCGAGCGGTACGGGCGCATCAGGGTGATGCTGACGTCCGGGGTGCTGTCCAGTGTCATCGGGCTCATGTTGCCGTTTAGTCCCTCGCTCGGCGTTCTGCTTGTCGGACGGGCCCTGCACGGCATCGCGCTGGCCGGGATACCCGCGGTCGCGATGGCGTATCTGGCCGAGGAAGTGCACGCCTCTTCGCTCGGCTCTGCGATGGGGCGGTACATCGCCGGAACCACGGTGGGTGGTCTGGCGGGGCGGCTCGTCCCGTCGCTGATCGTCGATGTCAGCAACTGGCGGGTCGCGCTGTTGGCGTGCTCGCTGACGACGCTGGCGGGCACGGTGGTCTTCGCCGTACTCGCGCCACGGTCTCGGTTCTTCACCCCCAAGGCGGCGAGCATCCGTGCCACCGTGCATAACCTCGCCGCACATCTGCGAAACCCTTTGCTGTTGAAGCTTTTTGGTTTGGGTTTCGCGCTGATGGGCGGATTCGTGACGGTGTACAACTACCTCGGGTATCGATTGAGCGCACGGCCGTTCGAGTTGGCGTCGTGGATCGTCGGCCTGTTGTTCCTGCTGTATCTGGCGGGCACTGTGACGTCGACGGTGGCGGGGCGGCTCGCCGACCGTAGGGGACGTGCGCTGGTGCTGGGGGGCGCCGTGCCCATCACGGTGATCGGTCTGCTGGTGACGGTCCCGCATGCACTTCTCGCGATCGTGGTCGGCGCCGGCGTGTTCACCGGCGGATTCTTCGCCGCGCATACGGTGGCCAGCGGCTGGGTGGGCGCCGTCGCGCATCGGGATCGCGCCGAGGCGTCGTCGCTGTACCTGTTCAGCTACTACCTAGGGGGATCGGTGGCCGGCGGATTGGGCGGACTGGTCTACAGCCTGGGTGGCTGGCCGGGCACCGTCGTGTTCGTGGGCGCACTGCTGTTGGCCGCCCAGCTGTTGGTGGCGCTGCTGGTGAGAGAAACTGCGCCCGAGCCGGTTTGCGCTATGTCCTAGAGGTGCTTCAGGTGCTGAACAACCGGGTCGGTGGGAAACCGTCTCACGCGCCAACAAGGCGTCGTCGTGCTGTACGGGCTCGTGACGTTGGCGGGCACCTGCTTGATCAACTCGTTGGCCTGGATGGCTGAGCGGTGCAAGTGGGCATGGCCAACTGGGTGGGCTGGTCGTGCCCGCGAAGTGTCACGGTCTCGCCCAAAGACCAACGCGTACACTCATTTTCGGTTGCATGCTGCAACGTGTCGGCCGTCGCCAACAGCTGGCCCGGGTATGACTTGGCCAGTTCGCACAGTCGGGCGGCCTCGTTGACCGGTTCGCCGATCACGGTGTATTCGAATCGCTCCTTGGCTCCGACGTTGCCCGCGACGACCTGGCCCGAGGCCACGCCGATGCCGGCCTGGCACTCGGGCATTTCGGTGGCCAGCCGGTCGGCTATGGTCCGCGCGGCGGCCAGCGCATCGTCCTCGGGGCACTCAAGGTGATTCGGGGCGCCGAAGATGGCCAGCGAAGCATCGCCCTCGAATTTGTTGACCAGCCCGCAGTGGCGGTCCACCTCGTCGACGACGATCGCGAAGAATCGGTTGAGAAATCGAACGACGTCGGCCGGGGGTTGGCTGGTGACCAACTGGGTGGAGCCGACGATGTCGATGAACACGACGGCGACGTGGCGTTCTTCCCCACCCAGTTTGGGTTTCTCGCGTTCGGCGGCGAGGGCGACCTCGCGGCCCACATGCCGGCCGAATAGATCGCGAACGCGTTCACGTTCACGCAGGCCGTCGACCATCGCGTTGAAACCACGCTGCAGCTCACCGAGTTCGGTGCCGTCGAATACCACCAGGTTGCCCCGCAAGTCGCCCTGCTCGACGCGCTCGAGCGCCGCGCGCACCACCCGCACCGGGGTCGCGGTCAGCCAGGACAGGATCCAGGTCAGCAGGCATCCGAAGATCAAGGTTGCGATCGACACCATCATCACGCCGACGGCGAATTGGGTCTCGGTCAGGTTCCGCATCGCCAGCTGGAAGAACGCCACCAGGCCGATGCCGATGACCGGCACCCCCGAACCGAGGAACCAGACCATCATGGTTCGGCCCATGAGGCCCGACGTGAGCCGCTGTGGCGGTCGTCCCGCCTCGAGCGCCTGAGCGGCCACCGGGCGCAGTGCGAACTCGGTGATCAGATAGGCGGCGGTGGCGACCAGAACACCGCAGATGCCGACCCCGAACAGAAACCGCGGGATGAACTGCCTGTTGAACAGGCCGTAGAGGGTCGTCGACATTATCGTCCCGATTCCCCACAGGCTGAGGTCGACGATCGCGACGCGCCACGGGGCAGCGAGGGTGTTGCGCTCGTCGACGCGGCTGGGTTTGCGCTCCTCGATCGCCCAACGCAGCGCCAGCACCGTCCGCCGGGTGATCCAATAAGTGCCCACGGCGATGGCGAAAATGAGGTAGCCCGGCACGACGATGAAGGTGATCCACCCCGGCGCATCGTCAAAGATGCTCGGCTCGGGAATGGCGACCGTCACCAACAGCGCGGCGACGGCGATGCCGACCAAATTCGCTGCCATGACGAGGGTGGTCAAGATGATCTGAATGCGTATCCGCCGACGCTTCTGGCTCTCCGAGACCCGCCCAAGCACCAACGAGCCGTACGCCGGGGTCTCCTGCAACCGGCCGCTTTGACGGGTGACTCTCTCGAGCACCCGGCCCAGGCGTTGCGCCAGAGTTCTTTGGGAGGCCTTCTTGGGCCCTCGGACAGGCATTGTCCGTCAGCCTAATTTGTCGGACACGCTCTAAGGTGAATCGGGTGCGCCTCGTGATCGCCCAGTGCACCGTCGACTACGTCGGCCGGCTCACCGCTCATCTCCCGTCCGCACGCCGGTTGCTGTTGATCAAGGCCGACGGATCGGTCAGTGTGCACGCCGACGATCGCGCCTACAAGCCGCTGAACTGGATGAGCCCGCCGTGCTGGATGACGGAGGAACTCGGCGGCCAGGCGCCGGTGTGGGTAGTGGAGAACAAGTCCGGTGAACAGCTGCGCATTACCGTCGAGGAGATCGAGCACGACTCCAGCCACGATCTGGGCGTCGACCCTGGTCTGGTCAAGGATGGCGTCGAGGCCCACCTGCAGGCGTTGCTCGCCGAGCACGTCCAACTGCTGGGCACGGGATATACGCTGGTGCGCCGCGAATACATGACCGCGATCGGGCCCGTGGACCTGCTGTGCCGCGACGAGCTCGGTGGCTCGGTTGCAGTGGAAATCAAGAGGCGCGGCGAGATCGACGGCGTGGAGCAGCTCACCCGTTATCTCGAGTTGCTCAATCGCGACAGCGTTCTCGCGCCAGTGAAAGGGGTGTTCGCGGCTCAGCAGATCAAACCGCAAGCGCGTACTCTGGCCACTGATCGCGGGATCCGTTGTGTGACACTCGATTACGACACGTTGCGGGGGATGGACAACGACGAGTACCGGCTGTTCTGATGGCTCGCCGCCGCAAACCGCCGCAGCGCCCGCCACTGGCCGGAAAGATATTGCCGTCGCCGATGCTGCGGCGGGTGGAAACCGGACCCGACGGCCACGAGTACGAGGTGCGCCCCATCGCCGCGTCCCGGGCCGTCAAGACTTATCGTTGTCCCGGTTGCGATCACCAAATCCGTTCCGGCACGGCGCATGTCGTGGTGTGGCCGACTGAGTCACCGGGTGCCATGGATGACCGGCGGCATTGGCACACGCCGTGCTGGGCCGAGCGCGCGACGCGCGGTCCGACCCGAAAGTGGAGCTAGTTCTTCAGCTAGTTGTTCGACGCCTGCTCGACCAACTCGATCAACACCCCGCCGGCGTCCTTGGGGTGGATGAAGTTGATTCGCGAGTTTGCCGTGCCACGCCGCGGGGCGTCATAGATCAGCCGCACGCCCTGCGCGCGCAGCCGTTGGCACAGGGCGTCGAGATCGCTGACCCGGCAGGCCAGCTGTTGGATGCCCGGGCCGCGCTTGTCCAAGAACTTCGCGATCGTCGACGACTCGTCAAGCGGGGCCATCAGCTGGATCTGCGCCGAGCTGGGCGCGCCCGGCACGGCCACCATCGCCTCGCGGATTCCCTGGTCGTCATTGACTTCCTCGTGCACCAGGATCATTCCGAGGTGGTCGTGATACCACTCGATGGCCGCGTCCAGGTCGGCGACTGCGATGCCGACGTGGTCCAGCCCGGTCACGAGGGAGGTGGCCAGAACGCGACGGGCATCAACTTGATCGGTCGTCATCACGTAACGGTAACCTGACGGAGAAGATTGCGCTTCTCCGGTAGGTCGAATCGGGTTTCGGGCGGGCGCGCAGGAGAGCCCAGGAGGTAGTCATGACGACATCGGTGATCGTTGCTGGAGCGCGCACACCGATAGGCAAGCTGATGGGCTCGCTGAAGGATTTTTCGGCCAGTGACCTGGGTGGCATTGCCATCAAGGGCGCGCTGGAGAAGGCCTTCCCGAATAGTGAAGTGCCGGCGTCGGCGGTCCAGTACGTGATCATGGGCCAGGTCTTGACCGCGGGGGCCGGTCAGATGCCCGCGCGGCAGGCGGCCGTGGCGGCCGGCATCGGCTGGGATGTGCCGGCGCTGTCCATCAACAAGATGTGCCTGTCCGGTATCGATGCCATCGCCCTTGCCGACCAGCTCATTCGGGCCGGAGAGTTCGACGTGGTGGTGGCCGGTGGCCAGGAGTCCATGACGAAGGCGCCGCACCTGCTGATGGACAGCCGGGCCGGCTACAAGTACGGCGACGTCACGGTCTTGGACCACCTGGCCTACGACGGTCTGCACGATGTGTTCACCGACCAGCCGATGGGCGCGCTCACCGAACAGCGCAACGATGTCGACAAGTTCACGCGCGCCGAACAGGACGAGTACGCCGCACGGTCGCACCAACTGGCCGCTGCGGCGTGGAAAGACGGTGTCTTCACCGACGAGGTGGTTCCGGTGAACATCCCGCAGCGCAAAGGTGATCCGCTGCAGTTCGCCGAGGACGAGGGGATTCGCGCAAACACCACAGCCGAGTCGTTGGGCGGTCTGAAGCCGGCATTTCGCAAGGACGGGACGATCACCGCTGGCTCGGCGTCGCAGATTTCAGACGGCGCGGCCGCCGTCGTGGTAATGAACAAGGAAAAGGCACAGGAGCAGGGGCTGACCTGGCTGGCCGAGATCGGGTCACACGGCGTGGTGGCCGGACCGGATTCGACGCTGCAGTCGCAGCCCGCCAACGCGATCAAGAAAGCGCTTGGCCGTGAGGGCATCTCCGTTGACCAGCTCGACGTAGTGGAGATCAACGAGGCGTTCGCCGCGGTGGCGCTGGCTTCGACTCGCGAACTCGGCGTGAACCCCGAGATTGTCAACGTCAACGGTGGCGCGATCGCCGTCGGGCATCCGATCGGTATGTCGGGAGCCAGAATCACGCTGCATGTGGCCCTGGAACTGGCGCGGCGCGGCTCCGGTATCGGCGTTGCGGCCCTGTGCGGGGCCGGCGGCCAGGGCGACGCGCTGATTCTTCGGGCCGGCTGATCGATCAAAACTGGCCGGTAACTTTGCTGTGGTGAGGTGCCGTCCCGGCCGTTGTGATTTTTGTCATACGGGGACCTTTCAGCAGCGATCTCGGAGAGGTTGGGTGCTCGTGCGATCCTCGGCGCCACCGGGTGAATCGTTAGCCGGCGAGGCGTGACAAACTTGACGGCGTGACACGTCCGCGATCCTCGACCGGGCCTGCGATGGCCGGTGCGGTCGACCTGTCCGGTCTTAAGCAGCGCGCTCAACAGAAGGCCTCGGCGTCCGGGGCCGGCGGGCCTGCGGGGGAGCCGGGTGATACCGAGATCACCGAGGCCAATTTCGAACAGGAAGTGATCGTCCGGTCCGACGAAGTGCCTGTTGTGGTGGCGCTGTGGTCGCCTCGCAGCGAGGCGTGCGTCGAGCTGGTTGACACGCTGTCCGGCCTGGCCGCCGCCGACAACGGCAGGTGGTCGCTGGCGACGGTCAACGTCGACGAGGCGCCCAGGGTGGCCCGGATCTTTGGTGTCGAGGCGGTCCCGACTGTGGTGGCTTTGGCAGCGGGACAGCCGATCTCGAGCTTCCAGGGCGCCCAGCCCGCTGATCAGCTGCGGCGCTGGCTGGACTCTCTGCTTTCGGCGACGGACGGAAAGCTCAGGGGCCCAAGTCGTTCCGGGGATTCCGAGGAGATCGATCCTGCGGTCGCCCAGGCTCGTCAGCAGCTCGAGGCCGGCGACTTCGCTGCGGCCAAGGAGTCGTATCAGGCGATCCTGGATGCCAATCCGGGTAGCGTCGAAGCCAAGGCAGCGATCCGCCAGATCGAATTTCTCATGCGCGCAACGGCACAGCAGCCCGACGCCGTCGCGATCGCCGATGCCGCGCCCGGCGACATTTCGGCCGCGTTCGCAGCCGCCGACGTGGAAATCCTCAATCAGGATGTGAGTGCGGCTTTCAAGCGCCTGACCGCGTTGGTGCGCAACACATCTGGAGATGAGCGCACCTCAGTGCGGACACGGCTGATCGAACTGTTCGAACTCTTCGATCCCGCCGATCCCGAGGTCGTCGTCGGCCGTCGCAATCTCGCCAACGCGCTGTATTAGCGCGCGCCTACTCGGGTTCCAGCCACAATGCCGACGTGGGCGGCAGCACCAGCACCGCCGATGCCGGGCGGCCATGCCACGGCTCGTCGGTGGCATCGGCGCCGCCGAGGTTACCGATCCCGGAGCCGTTGTAGATCGTCGCGTCGGTGTTGAGGACTTCGCGCCAGCGGCCGGCTGAAGGCAAGCCAAGCCGGTAGCCGCTGTGTTCTGAACCCGCGAAATTGAACACGCAGGCCATTACCGAGCCGTCATTGCCGTATCGCAGGAAGCTCAGCACGTTGTTGGCGGAGTCGTTGGCGTCGATCCAGGAGTAACCGTCGGGAGTGGTGTCTTGACTCCACAGCGCCGGGTGGCTGCGGTAAATGTCGTTGATGTCGCGCACCATGCGCAGGATACCGTTGGAGAAACCGTTCTCCTCGAGTTGGAACCAATCCAAACCATTCTGCTCGGACCACTCGGCGCGCTGGCCGAATTCCTGTCCCATGAACAACAATTGCTTACCCGGATGCGCCCACTGGTAGGCAAGCAGGCCGCGCAGCCCGGCGGCCTTGACATGGTTGTTGCCCGGCATCCGCGCCCACAGCGAGCCCTTGCCGTGGACCACCTCGTCGTGGCTGATCGGCAGCACGAAATTCTCGCTGAATGCGTACAGCATTGAGAACGTCATCTCATGATGGTGGAAACTGCGGTACACCGGATCGCGGCTGATGTAGTCCAACGTGTCGTGCATCCAGCCCATGTTCCATTTCATCGAAAAGCCCAGGCCGCCAAGGTTGGTCGGTCGCGTAACCCCGGGCCACGACGTCGACTCCTCGGCGATCGTGACGATGCCCGGCGCCGCTTTGTGTGCGGTGGCATTCATCTCCTGCAAGAACTGCACAGCTTCGAGGTTTTCGCGCCCGCCGTAGATGTTGGGAGTCCAGCCGCCTTCGGGACGCGAGTAGTCCAGGTAGAGCATCGACGCGACTGCATCCACCCGTAAACCGTCGATGTGGAACTCTTCGAGCCAGTACAACGCATTGGCCACCAGAAAATTGCGCACCTCCCGGCGCCCGAAGTCGAATACATAAGTGCCCCAGTCGAGTTGCTCTCCGCGGTTAGGGTCGGAATGCTCGTAGAGCGCGGTGCCGTCAAAACGGCCCAGAGCCCAGGCGTCCTTCGGAAAATGCGCCGGTACCCAGTCCACGATGACACCGACGCCGGCCTGGTGCAGGGCGTCGACAAGCGCCCGGAAGTCATCGGGCGCGCCGAATCGCGACGTCGGCGCGTAGTAGGACGTGACCTGGTATCCCCACGACCCGGCGAATGGGTGCTCGGCTACTGGAAGCAGCTCCACGTGGGTAAACCCATGCTCCATAACATAATTCGTCAGTTCGTGGGCAAGCTGGCGATAGCTGAGTCCGGGGCGCCACGAGCCGAGATGGACTTCGTAGGTGCTCATCGGCTCGAACACCGGGTTGTGCTGGGCGCGCCGTGTCATCCAGGCGTCATCGTTCCAGGTGTGTTGGCTCGTCGTCACCCGTGATGCCGTGTGCGGCGGCACCTCGGTGGCGAAGGCGAACGGGTCGGCTCGTTCGGTGACCACGCCGTCGGCGCCGTGCACCCGAAACTTGTACAGGCCGTCCGAGGGGAACCCGGGCCAGAACAGTTCCCATACCCCCGAGGAGCCCAGCACCCGCATCGGGGCGTCGTTGCCGGTCCAGCCGTTGAATTCGCCGATCAGGTTGACGCCCTTGGCGTTGGGCGCCCAGACGGCGAACGACACCCCGTTGACCACGCCGTCGGCCGTGGTGAACGAACGGCGGTGGGCACCAAGCGCCTCCCAGAGCCGTTCGTGGCGACCCTCGGCGAACAGGTGAAGGTCGACTTCGCCCAACGTGGGCAGAAAGCGGTAGGCGTCGGCGACGGTGTACGGTTCGGAACCCTGATAGTTCACCTGCAGCCGATAGTCGATGAGGTTGACGAACGGCAACGACACGGCGAACAAGCCGGCTTCGATGTGCTGCATCGGGAACCGGTCTTCACCGACGATCGCGACGACTTCGACCGCGTGCGGCCGGAACGCCCGGATGACGGTGTGGCCGCCGTACTCGTGGGCGCCCAGGATGCCGTGCGGGTTATGGTGTGCGCCGGCCACCAGGCGGGCGAAGTCGGCCGGGTCGGGCGCCAGGTGCGTCCCGGCGAGTTGGTCGGTGCGGCTCATATCTCTCACCTCCTGCGCAGCAGCGTGCTTCGCGATTCCTGCGGTATGAGGGGCATGTTGATGATGTGGGCGACCGCTTGCCCGGGGTCGATCCGGATGTAATTTGCCGCCCCCCATTGGTATTCCGCGCCGGTTAGCTCGTCCCGCACCCAAAACCGCTGGTAAGGCTCCATACCCAATGCGGCCATGTCTAACCACAGCGTCGCTTCCTCGGGCCCGAACGCATTGAGCGTGACCACCACCAAGACGCAGTCGCCGGTGGCCGGGTCGAACTTGCTGTAGGCCAGTAACGCCTCGTTGTCGATGTGGTGGAAATGAATGGTGCGCAGCTGCTGCAGCGCGGGATGCAGCCGGCGAATTGCGTTGATTTGTTTGAGTAACGGCTCCAGCGACCTGCCGGCCGCGAGCGCACCGGCGAAGTCGCGGGGACGCAATTCGTACTTCTCCGAGTCCAGGTATTCCTCGCTACCCTCCCGCACCGCGCGATGCTCGAACAGCTCGTAACCCGAGTACACTCCCCAGGCCGGGCTCATGGTCGCCGCCAGCACCGCGCGGATGGCGAACATGCCCGGGCCGTTGTGCTGCAGGATGGCGTGCAGGATATCGGGAGTGTTGACGAACAGGTTCGGCCGGCGGAAGTCGGCGAGTGCGGCGATGTCGTTGCCGAATTCGGTGAGTTCCCACTTGGCTGTGCGCCAGGTGAAGTAACTGTAGGACTGCGTGAAGCCGAGCTTGGCCAGCCCATACTGGCGCGCCGGCGGCGTGAACGCTTCGGACAAAAAAAGCACGTCGGGGTCGGTGCTCTTCACCTGACCGATCAGCCAGGTCCAGAAGTCGGGCGGCTTGGTGTGGGGATTGTCGACCCGAAAGAACTTGACGCCGTGGTCAATCCAGTGGCGGACCACGCGCAGCACCTCGTCGTACAGCCCTGCGGGATCGGTGTCGAAGTTGAGCGGATAGATGTCCTGGTACTTCTTCGGCGGGTTCTCCGCGTAGGCGATGGTGCCGTCGGGCAATTCGGTGAACCACTTGCGGTGTTCTCGGGCCCACGGATGATCCGGCGCACATTGCAGCGCCAGGTCCAGGGCCACCTCCATGCCCAGGTCGCGCGCCGCGGCGACGAAGGCGTCGAAGTCGTCGATGGTGCCCAGGCTCGGATGAACCGCGTCGTGCCCACCCTCATTGCTACCGATCGCCCACGGAGATCCCACATCGGTCGGACCGGCGGTGGGGGAGTTGTTGCGGCCCTTCCGATGTATCTTGCCGATCGGATGGATGGGCGGCAGGTACACGACGTCGAAGCCCATCTCGGCGATCCGCCCAAGCGCCGCCCCCGCAGTGGTGAAGGTGCCGTGCACCGGCTTGCCGTCGGCGTCCCAGCCGCCGGTCGAACGCGGAAACATCTCGTACCACGCGCTGAAGCGGGCCAACGGCCGGTCCACCCAAACCCCGCACTGCTCACCCCGGGTGACGATGTCGCGCAGCGGGTAGGTCGCCAGAAGTTCCTCGATTTGCGGTGCCAGCGCCAGCACGGTGCGGGTCACCGGATCCCCGGGAGTGCGCAACGCGGCCGCGGCCGACATCAGCGGATCGCGCAGCGCGCGCGGCACACCCGTTGCCGCGCGCTCGAACAGCGCAGCGCCGACCAACAAATCGTTGGACAGTTCCCTCTCGCCCTGCCCGGCGTCCAGCTTGGCCACCAGCCCATGCCGCCAGGTGTGAATCGGGTCGCCCCAGCCGTCGACCCGGAAGGTCCACAACCCCACGCTGTGCGGGGTGAACTGACCGTGGAAAACGTAAGGCTCCTGCCCCATCGTCATCGGAATCAGCACCGGCTTGACCCGCTGTGGATCGACGCGTGGACCGGCGGGCGTGGCTTCTGATTTCCGGGCCGCGGTCGCCGGCCTTTCGGGGGCCTGCACCGCCTGGATCCGCCGTATTTCCGTCGACGGATAACGTGGCCCGAGGTAGCGCACGACCAGGGTCGCCGCTACCGCCTCGTGGCCTTCTCGCCATACCGCGGCGCTGACCGGGACAACCTCACCGACCACGGCTTTGGCGGGGTATGCGCCGCACGAGACGACGGGCTGGACGTTATCGATCTCGACACGACCGGGCAACCATCACTCCGTTCCGATTGTGCGGCAGAACCGCGGAGTACGTCGTCGTACGTTGTCGTACTTGGTCGCGGAATGCCTCTCGTCTCCGAACTCCCTCTCGTCTGGAAGCACTTCTGGCGGGGAATCGTCGTTGCGCCCCAATCACCTGCCCGATACCCACCCTAGTGGCCGGTCACACACCCGGAGGTAAACGTAGGTAAACGCCCGATCGCTGGCTCTGCGCGCAGCGCAATCCTCAGTAAGGTAATGACGTGTGAAAGCCCTCCGTCGCTTTACCGTCCGTGCCCACCTGCCCGAGCGCCTCGCCGCGCTGGACCAGCTGTCGACCAACCTGCGGTGGTCGTGGGACAAACCGACGCAGGATCTGTTCGCGAGCATCGACCCGGCGTTGTGGGCGCAGTGCTGGCGCGACCCGGTGGCGCTGTTGGGCGTGGTGAACCCGTCGAGGCTCGACCAGTTAGCGCTCGACGAAGGGTTCCTGGGCCGGCTCGATTGGCTGGCCGCCGACTTGAACGACTACCTGAGCCGTCCGCTCTGGTACCAGCAGCAGGAGCAGGCCGGCTTGGGAAACGGCCAGGCAATGCCGACCGGCATCGCGTACTTCTCGATGGAGTTCGGCGTGGCCGAGGTGTTGCCCAATTACTCGGGCGGCCTGGGGATCCTGGCCGGCGACCACCTCAAGTCCGCGTCCGATCTGGGGGTGCCGCTGATCGCGGTC
>Ga0335081_10009073_pt1 | contig 15980 bp, 14 predicted proteins | sample Lox_Sample_35_FD_206713 | JGI IMG/M metagenome (GOLD analysis project Ga0335081, IMG submission 206713) | Soil microbial communities from Loxahatchee National Wildlife Refuge, Florida, United States - Lox_Sample_3.5 | ecosystem: Environmental > Terrestrial > Soil > Wetlands | place: USA... | reverse complement strand
TGAGTGCTGTGTGTTTTTGTTCGATATTGTAAGAATTTGGCGAGGTCAATATGAATGAGGTCGTTGTCGGTATTTTGGGTATTTTTGTGCTCCTCCTGCTCTTCGCAACAGGGATTGAGTTGGGCTTTGCCATGGGATTGGTTGGATTCGTGGGGTTTGCCTATCTGAATGGCTTTCAACCCGCGATCAACCTCCTGTCAAGGGATTTTTACGATGTCATCACCAATTACGGGTATACAGTGTTCCCGCTTTTTGTTCTCATGGGTCAAATCGGGTTCAATGCCGGCATCGCAGTAAGACTCTATGATGCTGCCAATAAATTCATCGGTCATGTCCCCGGCGGTTTGGCGATGGCCACCGTTGCCGGTGCCACAGGGTTCAAAACCATCTGCGGCTCCTCGGCAGCGACAGCCGCCACCTTTGCCAGCGTCGCCATCCCGCAAATGGAGCGATACGGCTACGACAAGAAACTGTCAACGGGGATTGTCGCGACGGTTGGAAGCCTTGGCTGCATTATCCCTCCGAGCGTCGTCCTCATCATCCTAGGAATTCTCACGGAGCAGTCCATTGGCCAGCTTTTTCTCGCTGGCATCATCCCCGGACTGATCATCGCCCTCTTCTTCATGGGAATCATTTACGGATGGGCCAAAATCAACCCGGCCATCGCGCCCAGGTCTGAACGATTCAATTGGGGCGCAAGGATGCGCTCCCTTCCGGAGGTCGTCTGGATTCTCCTGGTCTTTGTACTCGTCGTCGGCGGAATTATGCAGGGTTTTTTCACCCCCACGGAAGCCGGGGCTGTCGGAACGTTTGCCGTTCTCCTTCTGGCGGTTTTAAAGCGTGACATGAACTTCAAGACATACGTTAAATCAGTGAAAGAATCGCTCCGCACGGCCATCATGATTCTGATGCTTGTGGCAGGCTCGACCGTCCTCAGCCATTTTATTGCCGTGACCAGCATCCCGCAATATACGGCAGACTGGGTCGTCACGCTCCCCGTCAACCGTTACCTGATTATGATCCTGATTTGTATTGTCTACGAGATCGGAGGATCCTTCATTGATGACCTGACCTTTATGATTCTTGCCACCCCGATCTTTTATCCTGTGGCCTTAAAGCTTGGTTTTCCTCCCCTGTGGTTCGGAATTGTCATTGCCGTTGTCGAGATGATCGGTGTCGTCATCCCCCCCGTGGCGATCTGTGTTTTTGTCGTGAAGAATATCACCAAAGTTCCGATCGGCGTGATCTATAAAGGGGCTGCACCCTTTCTGATCTCCCTCGTCCTCGTCTGGGCCATACTTTTTCTCTTCCCCCAGCTGGCTCTTTGGCTGCCTTCGGTTTTTTACAAATAAGAGGGGGCAGATGATAGAACAGAAACCAGCCGAGTGAAATAAAACAATGCCCTACCCCATGCAACCGACCCCTTTAGAAAAGCATTTTCTGTACGGACCGTCTTTTGACGCGAACTCCAGGTTGACGGAGGAAACCGATGAACTCAAAGGAACGGGTACTAACCACCCTCCAGCATAAGGAACCCGACCGGGTCCCATTATTTTTCAACGCGATTGATGCGAAGCTGGTCCGTGCCCTTGGAGCAAAAACGATGGTCGAGACCTGGGAGCAGCTCGGGATTGACACTTTTGTGATGGGACGGACTGCGTGGTGCCAGGGCAAGCCTTCGGGCTTAGGTTACTCTCCCAGCCCCCCACCTCCCGAAGAGTCTCTGGGAGGATCTCTCTACGCGGGGTGGAATGGAATTGATGAATACGGAAGGGAGTGGAAGCATGGCCGCTATGTGGGCGGGGTCGTCGCAACCCAGGAGGATCTCCGTAAGTATTCACCCGAGCCGAAGCTAAAGGAACGGTATAATCAGGCGATGATAGACGACTGGAAGAAGAATTATCCCGAATATGCTCACGTCCTTTTTTCTCATACGGGTCCCCTCGGTTTGACGATCGAAAGCTTCGGACTGATCCAGTTCTGTTACGCCCTTTTCGACAAGCGGGCGCTGATCCAGGAGAGTGTTGAATTGAAGACGGAATGGTTCATTGAGACGTCGAAGTATGCGGTCGAACTGGGCATGGATTTTATTGTGATGGGGGATGACATGGGGTTCAAAGGACACGGTTATGTTTCTCCGTCTGATTTCAAGGAACTCGCTTTTCCTTATTACCGACGTATCGTTGATTCGATCTCCGTGCCCGTCTTCTGGCATTCCGAGGGGTATGTTCGGGACTACCTTCCTATGGCGGTTGAGGCGGGGATTAGGGGAATCCACGGCATCGAGGAAGCTGCGGGCATGAATATGCAGGAAATCAAGCGAGAGTTCGGCGGAGACCTCGTTCTCATCGGCAATGCCGACGGAAACCAGATTTTATGCCAATCCGATCTGGAGTTGGTCCGGAAGGAAGTGGATCGATGTTTGAAGGAGGGGATGAAAGGCGGCGGATACCTGCTCTCCATTGCCGGCTCGGCTCACGAAAACATTCATCTTGACGCCCTCGTCGAGATGTGTCGTTACGCGCAAACCGCTGGAGTTTATTGAACGGACGGAGGAAGAAATGATCGAAAAGGAGAAGTTCCACGCCCTGCTTGCGCAGGGGAAAATGGAAGAGATAAAGACATTGACCGCCGAAGCTTTAAACCACGGACAATCTGCGGAGGCGATTTTGAAAGAAGGCTTCATTCAGTCCATGGATCGGATTGGGGTTCGGTTCAAGAACGGCGAGATTTATATCCCGGAAGTGCTCATCGCCGCCCGCGCCATGCACGCCGGGATGGACGTACTCAAACCCATCCTTTCCAAATCCACAACAAGATTATCCAGGAAGGTGGCCATCGGAACGGTCAAGGGCGATCTGCATGATATCGGCAAGAATTTAGTGGCCATGATGCTGGAGGGAGGAGGATTCGAGGTCGTCGACTTGGGAATCGATGTCTCTGCGGAGACATTTTTGGAAGCCATCCGGGCCCATCAGCCGCAGGTGCTCGGTATGTCAGCACTTCTCACCACCACGATCCGGGAGATGAAGACAACCCTCGAAGCGATCGAGAAGGCCGGCTTGAGAAAAGAGGTTAAGACGATTGTCGGAGGGGCTCCCCTAACCGAGAAGTTTGCAAGAGAAATCGGAGCAGATGGATATGCTCCTGATGCTGCCTCTGCCGTGGAAGTGGTGGCGTCTCTTCTCAATAGCTGACTTTTGAGGGTTCTTATGCTGGTCATCGGCGAATCGATCAATGGAACGATCGAAAAAGTGGGGCAGGCCATTTTAAACCGAGACGAGGCTTTTCTGAGAAAACTGGTCAGGACGCAGCTTGAACGCGGGGCTCACTGCTTGGATGTCAATGCAGGCGTCGCTGGAGGAGACGAGGTCGAGGACTTGCGGTGGCTCACCCAAGTCGTCCAAGGAGAAGTCCGGATTCCCCTGATGATCGACAGCGCCAACCCCGAAGCCCTCAAGGCAGCCCTTTCGGTCTATCGCCATCCAGAACCGCCTATTCTCAATTCCATTTCCGGAGAGGAGGACAAATGGAACAAACTCCATTCCGTTCTTACACAAAAGGGCTGCAAAGCGGTCGTTCTGCTGATGGACGACCGGGGGATTCCCAGGACGATCGATGAAAGGATAGCCATCGCCCAGACTCTCTTCGTTCGATTAACGGGATTGAATATTCCCCCTCAATACCTTTACTTTGACCCTCTGGTCCTATCCGTGGCTGTCGAGCCGGAAGCAGGGATCGTCGCTCTGGAGACGATCAGAAGGCTACGATTAACCTACCCCGATTCCCATGTCATTTGCGGCCTCAGCAACGTGAGCATGGGACTCCCCGGAAGGAGACTGATCAACCGAACTTTTCTCAATATGGCCATCTCTGCGGGCTTGGATACCCTTCTGATCGATGTACGCGACCAGGCGCTTCTTTCTTCGATCTATGCCAGTAAAATCCTCGCCCATCAAGATCCTTACTGTATTGAATACCTCAAAGCATACCGAGAAAAGAAGATTTTGGTGTAATGCAAAGTCCTTAGATCATGGGATTGGGAGCAAGTCAATCATCAAAAAAAAGGAGGATGAAAAATGAAAAAGATGATCGTAACCCTGTTTTTCGCGGCCCTTTTAGGCGCGGTCGCATCGGCCTTTCCGACGGGCTTGGTCATAGCAGAGACCGTCACGTTGAAGGCAATTACCGCATGGCCCAAAACGGCATCGGACAACATTCCTTACCAGATCTTTTCCGAGATCGTTGACCAGACGGTGGCAACAAAATATCCCGGCCAATTAAAGATCCAGTATATCGGAGGACCGGAGGCCGTGAAAACCTCAGATCAAGTCCAAGCCTTGCAGCGGGGGATGGTCGATGTCTGCTATACGACGAATGCCTATTACGTTTCCTTGCTTCCGGAGGTCGATGCGATGAAACTTTCGCCTTTTTCTCCTCAGGAGGAGAGGGCAAGAGGAATCACGGCATACTGGAATGACCTTCACGAAAAGGAGCTCAAGATCCATTATCTGGGCAGACTCGGCCATGATCAGAAATTCTATCTTTACCTGACCAAGCCCATCAAGAGCGCGGACCTGTCGGGACTGAATATCCGGGTCTCTCCCATGTATCTTCAGGTGATCAAAGGCCTCCATGGGAACCCGATTGTCATCCCCCCCACCGAAGTGTACTCCGGTCTCGAAAGAAACGTGGTCGATGGCTATTGCTGGGTTACCGTCGGAATCCGCGACTGGGGATGGCAGAAGGTGACAAAATATATTGTCGATGTCCCTTTTTACCGGGGACCGAACCCTATTCTCGTAAATCTCAACACATGGAGGAAACTTCCCAAGAAGTTCCAGGACCTCCTGACCGACGCTGCTAAAGAAGCAGAAAAGAAAGCGGTTGCCCGCTTCGAAGAACTGACCAGGGAAGAACGGCCACTGCTCACGAAAGACGGCGTTCAAGTGATTGAATTGCCCGCAGCAGAAAAAGAGAAGTTCCTTAAAGTGGCCTATGACGAAGGATGGAAGGACGTGATGGAGAAATGTCCGAAAACAGGACCTGAATTGAAAAAATTGTATACGAAGAAGTAATTCGAGATCAAAAACGCGGCGAAGATGGAACCTTGCGTCCTCACGGCCAGATTGCCTGCCGAGTGGCAATCAGGGACGGTAGTCTAAGCTTGTGCGTCCCCTTTTTTTTGCGGGTCGAATCATTCTGAAACAGAAAACGGTTGCAATAGGAGACCGGTCGTAGTATGATCGTGCCAAACGCTTGAAGGAAAGGAGATAAAGTTAGTTATGAAGCGGCTATTCCTCGTCATCGGTTTTTCCCTACTCCTATGCGTCCTGGAGTTAGGACCTTCAACAGCCTTGGCACAACCCTATCCCGACCACCCTATCCAGCTCGTCATCCCTGGTGCTGCAGGATCGATCCTCGATATTGCCGGCCGGATCCTCTCTGAAGATATGGGGAAAATTCTTGGCCAACAAGTGATCCCCATCGCGAAACCCGGCGGAGGGTTCACCTTGGGCACAGATGCTGTGGCAAGAAGTAAGAAAGATGGTTACACCCTTGCCTACACGAACTCTCCTGCGATCGTCTACGCGCGGATACTTAGCCCTGAGACCGTTCCGTACGACCCCGACAAGGATTTAGAGCCCCTCGGACTTCACCTATTCATATCCACGGCAATCGCCGTGCAGGCGAGCGCTCCGTGGAAGGACTTTAAGGAGCTTGTGGACTATGCCAAAAAGAATCCGGGTAAAGTTCGGGTCAGCACCCCTGGTGTCGGGACATCCGGCCACTTTCAGTTGGAGGTCATCCAGAGTCTGACCGGCTCTCAATTCAGTCATGTCCCCTTCAAAGGAGGAGAATCCGTGATCACCGCGGTTTTGGGCGGACATGTCGAGATGACCATCGATGCGATAAACAAGATTACTCCTCATGTCGAAACGGGTAAGATGCGGGTCCTCTTGATGAGTAAGAAGATGGACGAATACCCTAAAGTCCCGACCCTTCAGGAGTTGGGTTATAAAGAAGAACTGGTTTCGGACTTTTTTGCTTTGTACGGCCCGGCGGGATTGCCGGCGGAAGTCAAGAAGGTATTGATCCCTGCCGCCGAGAAGGCCATGAAGAACCCGGAATCAAAGGCCAAACTAGAGAAATTGGGGTTTGCTGTGGATTATAAATCTCCGGCAGAGCAGAAGAAGCTGGCGAATGACCATTATCAGATCAATCTCGCGATAGCAAAGAAACTCGGCTTGAGTAAATAAGGCATCGGAATTATTTTAAGGGCGGTGTCATTCAACCTGAGGTCGTTGAATTCTCACCGCCCCATTCATCCTGCGTCACAACGACGCCTGTGGGGAGCGAACGATTCAAATCATCGGCGAAAAGATCAACGGAACGCTCCGGGAAGTCAAGGCTGCGATCCAGGGACGGAACGCATCCTACATCCAGAATCTTGCGCGGCAGCAGGTGGAGGCAGGAGCGGATTTTGTGGATGTCAACGCTGGAACCCGTCCGGCCGAAGAACCGGAAGCCCTTTCCTGGCTTGTAAGAACTGTTCAGGAGGTCGTCGATGCGCCGCTCTGCCTGGACAGTGCTAATCCTCTGGCCTTATCCGCCGCCCTCCAGGAGATGAGACAGACACCCATGATTAACTCGATCAGCGGAGAACCGCTCCGGTTGGAGGAGGTTTTGCCCCTGGCATCCAAGCATCAGTGCCCCGTCATCGCATTGGCGATGGATGAAAAAGGCATCCCCAAAGGAGTCAATGAGCGACTGACGGTGATCCGGGGTCTCATGGACCGAACGCGGGGTGCGGGCTTGGAGGACGAAAAGGTTTATATCGATCCTTTGGTCATGGCGATTTCGACCAATACGGAAGGCGGAATCATTGCTCTCGAGACGATGCGCGCCGTGCACCAAGAGTTTCCAAAAGCTCACCTCTGCGCCGGTTTAAGCAATGTCTCCTTCGGGCTCCCGGAGAGACATCTGGTCAATCGCGTCTTCCTCACGCTCGCCTTGGCTGCGGGCCTGGACAGTGCTATTCTTGACCCCTTCGACCGAGAGCTGCGAGGAGAGATGCTGGCGGCTGAGCTTGTCTTGGGCCGAGACCGTCACTGTCTTAACTATACGCGTTCTTACCGAGAAGGAAAGATTGGCCACAAGAAAAAGCAATGAAAGAGAACGGCACGCCTCTTACTTCCCTTCCATCGCTCGCCTTCAGTCTGAATTCCGCCGGAAAGCAATGTGCCATTCGTTAGACAAGTCGCGCTCGACACGTCCGTCGTCTTTAGGGCTATGTTAAACCTTGAAACTGGCGGATGCAGGGAATAAGAGTTAAAATTTTTTATTAGTAGAGAATATGATTTGCACCAGGTAGACTTGGCGGTTGTTTGCCCGGAAGAGAAGAAGATCATGCCCCGTAGTATAGCAAAAATTATCGCGTGTCAGGTCGTGATTGAAGAGCTATTCCCCCTTCTCCCGGAGGGGGTGGACTACGAAACGCTGGACCTCGGGCTTCATGTCAATCCTGACAAACTGCGAATAACCCTCCAGGAGAAGATAGACGCCTCGGAAAAAGAAACGGGGACGATTCTTCTGGGGTACGGCCTCTGCTCGCGCGCGGTGGTCGGTTTGCGCAGCAAAAAATGCTCTTTGGTAGTACCGTGTGTGGATGACTGCATCGGCATTTTCCTCGGTTCCCGAGAAGCCTACCTGAAACAGCTGAAAGCGGAACCCGGAACTTATTATTTAACCAAAGGATGGATCGAGGCAGGAGATAATCTTTTTGGCGATCACAACCAGATGATGAAGCGTTACGGCCCACAGCAAGCCGAGATTTTGATAAGAAAAATGCTTCAAAATTACTCCCGTCTCGTCTTTATCAATACCGGGAAGTATCAGGTGGAGCATTATAGAGAATATTCCGAACGGACGGCTTCACGGTTTGGGTTGAGATTTCAAGAAATCCTTGGGGCGACGACTTTGGTCGAGAAGATGGTCAATGGCCCCTGGGACGAAGACTTTGTCATCGTGCCTCCCGGTCAAATCATTACGTACGCCTCTTTCTACGAAAGCCCCAACTGGACAAAGTCTGACGTAACCACTCGTTTAGTAGCTCCCGGCCAACAGTAACCCGCCTTTCAAATCTTTTTTTCAAACGAAAGAGTAAATCAGGCCAACAGAGCGACATTTCATCGTTCCCGGGTGGAAGAAGAGCGAAAGAAGCAAGGGAATTTTGTTTTGACTTATTGTCCCAAATTTTCTATAAACCATTATAGACGCACAGCTAAAGGAAACATTCGATATGAAAAATTTCCAGGTGATCTTTCTTCCATCCGGCAAAAGAGGTCAAGTGCCGGAAGGGAAAACCGTGCTCGAGGCGTCAAGAGAATTGGGGGTCGGGATCGAATCTCTCTGTGGAGGAAAGAAAAGCTGTGGAAAGTGTAAGGTCAGATGGATCGAGGGAGGCCTTTCCCCATTTACGGAAGGAGAGGACAAATTCATTGCAGAATTGGAAAAGGCTGGGGGGTATCGCCTGGCTTGCGCCGCCCGGATCTTAGGGAATGTCCAGATTTTTGTTCCCGAAGAGAGCCGCACTCAAGAACAAGTCATAAGGAAAGAGGCTTCTCAAATATCCGTCGATCTAAAGCCAGCCGTGATTCAGCGATTGGTCGAGCTATCCCCCCCTTCCCTGCATGATCCGCTTGGAGATTTTGATCGCCTTCAAAAGGCGCTTTCCGAAAAATATCATCTCTCGAAACTGCGGATGGATTACCCTGCCCTCTTAAGACTGTCACAAGCGCTCCGCCAGGGAGACTGGAAAGTTACGGTAACAACGTGGATGGACCGGGAGATTATCGATATCAAACCCGGTCGAACAGAAGGTCCTTACGGCATTGCCATCGATGTCGGAACGACGACCGTTGCTGGATACCTTTGTCATTTAGAAAGTGGACAACTCCTCGCTACCGAGTCGATGATGAACCCTCAGGTTGTCTACGGCGAAGATGTCATGTCCCGAATTACCTATGCTGTAACCCACCCTGACGGTCTTGAAAAGATTCACCGGTCGGTCATCGATGGATTAAACCACTTAATCAGAACTGTTGCCGGGCGGTCCGCTCTCTCTTTGGAAGATATCCTGGAACTGACCCTGGTCGGGAACACCGCGATGCATCATCTCCTTCTGAAGATCGATCCTCAATACCTGGGCACGTCTCCTTTCACGCCTGCGATGCACCGATCCATGGATTTAAAAGCGCGGGACTTGGGATTGGAGGTTCACCCTTCCGCCAATGTTCACGTGCTGCCCGTAGAGGCGGGTTTTGTCGGTGCAGATAATGTGGCTGTCCTGATTGCTGAAGAACCTTATCGGCACGATGAGATGGTTCTCATCATCGACATCGGAACCAACGGGGAGCTGGTAGCGGGAAATAGAGAAAGGCTTCTCTCGACCTCTTGCGCGACCGGCCCCGCACTGGAGGGTGCGCATATTAAGTTTGGGATGAGGGCAGCTCCTGGCGCGATTGAGAGAGTCAGCCTTGATCCTCAGACGCTTGAGGTGAACTTTAAGACGGTTGGAGAGAAAGATTGGCAGTTAAAGGCAAGAAACGCTTCAGCAATTGGGATCTGCGGGTCGGGAATCGTCGATGCAGTCGCTGAATTATTTAGAAATGGCATCATTCAACCCAGCGGACGCTTCAGCGAGGATGTCCCTTCTCCCCGCTTCAGGACCTCTGATGAAGGTCGCGAATTTGTGATCGCCTGGAAGGATCAAACCTCCATCGGCAAAGACATTACGATTACCCAGCAGGATATACGAAGTGTCCAGCTGGCCAAGGGAGCCCTGTACACCGGGGCGAAGCTGATGATCAAAAAATTGGGAATCGAGAAACTGGACCAAGTCATCCTTGCGGGCGCCTTCGGAACCTATATCAATAAAGAAGCGGCGATGATCTTAGGCATGTTCCCCGACTGCGATTTAAGAAATGTCCGTGCCGTGGGCAATGCGGCGGGGGACGGGGCAAGGATCGCGCTCTTGAACAAAGATAAAAGAGTGGAGGCGGACGAGATCGCGAAACGAGTGGAATATGTTGAGCTGACCATTGAAAAGGATTTCCAAAAGGAATTTATAGACGCTCTTTCACTCCCTCACGCCAGAGATCCCTTTCCACACCTTGAAGGCATCTTAAGAGAATAAGCCTTTCTCACTTTTTGACAAGATATGAATCACATGGAAATTTTAGCCCCCAAAGAGTGGCATTCCCTCTTGGATCTATTAAGGGAAGCAAAAGGGGTTGCGATGATTCTTGGAGCCACCGACACAGGAAAGAGCACCCTTGCAAAATTTTTGATCTTCAACCTTTGTCAGCGGGGACTCAAAGTTGCCCTGGTCGATGCGGACATCGGACAATCCTTTCTGGGCCCCCCCGCGACCATCGGCCTTTCTCTATTCCGATCGGATCCGGATTGGCGGCTCCTCTTATCCCCTCCTGAAATTTTCTTCGTCGGCTCCGTCACGCCAGAAGGCCATTTTCCCATTCATCTCAAAGGGGTAAAAAGAATGGTGGATAAGGCCGCTTCATACGGTGCTGATGTGATTTTGGTTGACACAACCGGGTTTGTCTTGGGTGAAGGAGGAAGGGAATTAAAAATGAGAAAAATCGATTCCATCTCGCCAGGTTTTATCTTTGCCCTGCAGAAATCCGACGAACTTGAACCTATCCTGGCCCCCTACAAAGATACTCCGCATTTAAGAATCCTCCGTCTCCCCCTATCTGAACGGGTCAAGCCGAGGTCTATGGAGGAGCGGAGGATATACCGATCAGATAAATTCCAAGAGTATTTCAAACATTCCCCGGTCCAGGAATTGGATATGGAAAGACTCCAAATCGAGGGAGAAGTCCTCGACCCGAACGGCGAGAAACTCCCTCTTGATTGGGCGCTAAGAATCAACGGCCTTTTGATCGGGTTGAAGGACAACAACGATGAGACTCTGGCCCTGGGATTAGTAAAAGGTTTGATTGCCGAAAAAAGACGAGTGAGAGCCTCCACTCCGCTCCGGGAGATTGAGAGGGCAACGACGATTCAACTTAGCTCTCTCAAGATCCTTCTTCTCCCTGAAGATCAAAATGCCTCCTGACTGCCGGGGAAAACCTCTCCAGGGATCCACCCTGGTCTCGAACGGAATTCGTTCTCTGTGTCCATGGCGATTCAGTCCACGGAGGAAAGCATTGCGGCGCAAGGATGAAACGAGGATTGACGTGTTTCCCAGGAAGGAGTAGCATGGGTTCATAGACAAGAAACTTTTGAGAGTGACGATGAAATTGAAAGCTTCGCGAAAAATAGTCTTGTTCCTCTTGATGGCTTCATTCTCTTTTGAACATGAATCTGCGAAAGGAGGAGATTACATGGAAATGACATCCATTGCATTTAAAGACGGAGAAAAGATACCGGTTCAATATGTCATGCCAGGCGCCGGAGGAAGGAATACTTCGGTCTCCCTTTCATGGAAGAATGTCCCTCCCGGCACAAAATCGTTTGCCCTTTCAATGGTCGACCCCCACCCAGTCGCACAGAACTGGGTCCATTGGCTGGTGATCAACATTCCGGCGAATGTGACTTCCATCGGGGAGGGAGCCTCTCGAAAGAAAATGCCTCCGGGATCTGTTGAGTTGAAGAACTCTTTTGGAGACATCGGCTACGGAGGCCCTCAGCCCCCAAAAGGCACAGGCGACCATCCGTATGTGTTCACCCTTTACGCCCTGAAAGTGGAGGAACTCGACCTGGGAACCAACACGTCGCTCTCGGCCTTTAAAAAGGCATTGGAAGGAAAGGTCCTGGAGTCAGCTACTCTAACGGGGAAATACGAGCGCTAAGCGCTTTCGTCTTAAATAGCATCCCTTGGGAGACATTGAGACTCGTTGGGGACGACGCCAAAATGCCAGACAAGCCGACCGGAAGGAAGATCGTTTGCCCACGGTGGTTGTGTTTCACATTTGACAATCCTTTGCGCAGGCTTCTTCATCATCCTGAAACCATATTAGGCCCCTATGTCCATACCGGAAACACCGTCATCGATGTCGGTGCCGGCATGGGCTATTTCTCTATTCCCCTCGCAAGATTGGTTGGCCCGGCAGGTCATGTGACTGCGATCGACATTCAGACGGATATGCTCTCGGCCCTTGTCAACAGGGCGCGCAAAGCTGGAGTCTCAGAAAGAATCAAACCGCATCTCGCAAGCCCCAATTCCTTGGGTCATCATGCGAGAGCCGATTTTGTTAACGCCTTTTGGATGGTTCATGAGGTTCCGAATCAATTTGCATTCCTCACAGAAATATTCTGCCTATTAAAACCGGAGGGGTTTTTGCTCTTCGCTGAACCCGTCTTCCATGTGCGCAAGACAAGTTTTTTACGGACGATACAAACCGCAACGGGAATCGGTTTCGTTGTAAACGATATGCCGAAGATACGCCTGAGTCATAGCGTCCTTCTTGCACCAAACGGGGAAGCGGCTTCGTCTCCAAGTAAACTGGAAGCGGGCCTTTGTCAGGGTCCATGTGTCCATAAATGAAAACTCCCTTAATTAAAGTTCTCTCCTCAAGGGTCTTTAGTTCTGGTGGAAAACCGTACCTGCTTCGTGGTGTTTTGTTATTGACAGGCAACTCCTGTTTTGATACGTTCAGACCGTTTTGAAGAAAAGTCCAATCAAATCGTACGAGGAAGGAGGCATCAAGATGAAAAAAAGTAGTTATCGTGGTCGAAGGAAAACTAATATCTTTTCCCCTTTTGTCATGCTGCTGCTAATTTGCGTCGTGCTATCGCCGGCAGTTTCGCTGGGTATCAATCACCCCACGAGCAATCCCTATGAAACACGCCCTACCCCCGATGGGTTTCTCCCCTATCTGATCATCCCCACCCCTGCGGGATTGGCGATTGAAAAAGATGTCATGGTAGCCATGCCGGATGGCGTCAAGCTGGCGTGCAACGTCTATCGGCCCGACAAACCTGGGAAATTCGCCGTTATCGTTGCGATGACGCCCTACGGCAAGGACCAGACTCCTCCCACTTATAAACCCGATGGTTCCCCTCCTCCAAATACATACTTTCCTTTCGTCTTTAGGGTTTATTCGCATGGGGCTGATCTCGGCCACATGAAGATATCGATGCTCACGCCATGGGAGGGCCCTGATCCAGCCTTCTGGGTGATGAACGATTATGTTGTTATTATCGCCGACCAAAGAGGTGGTTTCAAATCTGAAGGGAAACCGCCGACTCCCTTTCAGGGTGGGGACGACTTGGGTTCGGTCATCGAATGGGCTGCGGGTCAAGAATGGAGCAACGGCAACGTGGGGACCATCGGGGTCTCTGCCCTGGCCATGAACCAATACTATGTAGCCAGTAAGCAACCGGCGCCCCCTCATCTCAAGGCCATCATCCCATGGGAAGGCTTCTCGGATGGTTTTGGAGATTTCGCCTTTTGGGGTGGTATCCCGGAGACCAACTTCTCCCGTACCCTGGGACCCTTCAAGGCAACCTTACAGAAGATGCCCCCCGATCAGGCCGCCAGGGTCTGGGCCGCTGCCATGGATCCTGTTGCAAACCAAAAAATCATCCTCGATAATCCAAAGCTTGAGTTGATCAACCTTCCAGCCTTGATCTGCGCGAGCTGGTCGGATAAGGGCCTTCATACCCGGGGTACTTTCGAAGTCTACCGGAGAATCGCATCGAAGGACAAGTGGCTTTATACCCATGGAGGCGGAAAATGGGAGCGTTTTTATGGTGAAGATGGCCTCGCCTATCAGAAAAAGTTTTTCGACCACTACCTCAAAGGCCTTGAAAACGGCTGGCAGGATACCCCGCGGGTCCGGCTCGAAATCCGCGAGACCCGGGACGAGTCTACCGTTCGTCCTGAGAATGAATTCCCACTCGCTCGCACACAATACAAGAAGCTCTACCTGAACGCCGGAGACCGCTCTCTCAGCCCTCAATCCGGAAAGGGTGGTAAGGTGGTCTACAACTCGACGCAGGGCGGCGATGCCTCCTTCGGCATCACGTTTAACGAAGACACCGAGCTGACGGGTTACATGAAGGTCAAGCTTTGGGTAGCGGCTGAGGACTCCGACGACATGGACCTCTTTGTCGTGGTTAAGAAGTTTGCAGGTCCCTGCGACGCTGACAGCCCCACCTGCCGGTCCCTCGAAGAGGTCGTCGGAAAAGGTCGCGTGGCCAAAGGGAACGAGGTGCAGTTTCGCGGCATGAATGGCTTTGGTGCCGACACGGCGGCCAGAGGCCAGATGAGGGTCTCCCAGAGGCAACTGGACGAGAAACTCTCCACGCCTTGGCAGCCCATGCCGAAGTTCAAGGGCGAACAAAAGTTGAAACCAGGACAGATCGTCCCTGTGGAAATCGCCCTTCTCCCATCCAGTACCTTGTTCCGCAAAGGCGAGAGCTTGGGCCTTTATATCCAGGGCCATTGCCCGGTGGACCAGCCCCTCTTGTTCTATGACTGGCTGATCAATAAGGGCAGGCACGCGATCTATAGCGGCGGCAAGTATGATTCCTATCTGCAGATTCCGGTGATTCCGCCTAAGAAGTAGTTGCGGGGATAAGAAGTCTAGGAAATTTAAACCCGGTGCCCCAAAAAATCGGACACCGGGTTTTTTGCCGTGTAACCAATCCTTACGTGGCGCGCGTTAAGTTAAGAAGGCTAAAAGTCGTGACCAACAGTAGGACCCGCAGGCTTTTTGGGATGCTTATTATGAGGGAGGGGCGACACGAGACCCCATCCGCACCTCTTCCTTGACACACCAAACCAAGTTATTTAAAGTTATATTGTTGAAACTGGCAAAGAGAAAAAGGAGGAACAAACATGAACAGAAAATCGATATACTGGCTGTCCGGGGTGGTTGTGGCCTTGGTTCTTTTATCCAGCTCAGTAGGCTGGACAGAGAACAAGTCCGTATCAAAGCCACCAGTCATCACAAATGCGTTTACTGTGGAAAAGATAAAGTATGGAGACATTTTGAAGGTTTATATCGAAGCAGAGGACCCATCGGGGGAAATGCTCAGGATTGCGACGGTGGTTGAGCAGGCGGGCTCTGGTCGCTATCCAACCAGTTGGGTGTACGTCAAGACAGCGGATCGTAAGCATCTTAAAGGATACCTCCAATGGAATACCTTTAGCTCTAGAGCGCCGTTTGTATCCGAGGGAACACCCATCACGCTGACAGTTTCCGTTTTTAATAAGTCTGGAAAGCAAAGCAACGCATATACTTTTCCGATTACGTTTGAATCAGGGGTTAAGCCGGCGTCTTCATACCAGATCCCTTCTCCTTTTGATCAAGGGGACATCGCAAATCTGGGGTCCGTTGATGTTGATTTAATAGACTTTACGATTTGGCGTAAGTAATGCGACGCGCTCGATGACTTAGGGAGCATGACCAACGCCGACGGAGGTCTCGGGATGACGCGAGGTCTGTCTAGCCAAAACTATCCATCCAACACTAAAGGAAGAGGCCCTGCCAGTTGTTTTGGCAAGGTCTCCTTACAGATTCAATGTTGGAGCACCGGCAAGCGCTCGGCATCTCTCAGGAGAGCTGACAGAACAGCCCATTTTCGGCAGGGATTAAACAGACCCCTTTTGGTTTTGAAACTCACATCGTAAGAATTGATTCAAGCCGAGGGCCTTAAGTTTGCTCAAGGACTTTTCCTTCTTCTGTGCCATCTTTCGGAAGATTCTTCCCACCTCAGGAAGAGGCATTTTGTCTGACACCTCGCTGAAAAATTTTCGCTCTCTTTCCTCAAGAATCAAAGCTAATTTTAGAAGATCCGCATCTCTGGCCTGCTCCATTCCCTTCATCTCCATCTCATAATCACTTTGATGAAGCCCGGCAATAGGTTCAAGAATCATCTCAGTCACATTTTCCCGACGTGTCCTCTCCATCAGCGAATAGTTTTTTCCCTCTTCCTCTAACAAGACT
>Ga0335081_10009071_pt1 | contig 15983 bp, 10 predicted proteins | sample Lox_Sample_35_FD_206713 | JGI IMG/M metagenome (GOLD analysis project Ga0335081, IMG submission 206713) | Soil microbial communities from Loxahatchee National Wildlife Refuge, Florida, United States - Lox_Sample_3.5 | ecosystem: Environmental > Terrestrial > Soil > Wetlands | place: USA... | reverse complement strand
CGTTCAGTGCGGCATTCCCGCGGCCGTCATGAACGATCCTCCGAATGTGTTCATGGCAAGGTGGGTGGGGATGGAGACCATTCTCGATGGCATCGTGAAGGAGCGCGCCCACGGTGTTCTGCGCGTCGCGGTCGACGGGGGAGAGATCGAGGCGATGGGGGAGGAATCGCCGGGGAAAGAGGTCTACTGCTGCATCCGGCCGGAGAATGTGACCGTCGAGCGCCGCGACAAGCCCGGTCCCCCTGGCAGGAACGCGTTTCCCGCGAAGCTCGTCGACGTGTCCGCGGCCGGAACCTTCTTGAGGGTGAACCTGGATTGCGGCTTCGAACTCGTCTCCTATCTCACCCCCGAGTCGTTCGCCGGCCTTGGCCTTCACGATAAGAGCGAGGTGATCGCGTCCTTCCCGGTGGCCGCAGTCCACCTCGTCCGCAAGAGGGCGAAGGGTGCCCGGGGCGACTGAGGAATCCTGCCCATCTGGGGAGGAGAGCCCGGCCGGGGACGATTCGGCGGACCGCGGGCGCTTCCCGATCCGGTGCTCCCGGTTCCCGGGGGACCTTGCCACGGCGCGGGGTGCGCGCGTCGTGCCCCGAGGGCCAGATGGCAGGCCGCCACCGCGGAGCAGGCCGCGAGGCAACCGCCGAAGAGCGTTGCCGTGCCTGCTTTGGCCAGCACGCTGCCGCCCGCGATCGGTGCCAGGGTCTGTCCGGCGCCGAACGCGAGCGAGTAGGCGCCGTTGTAGCGGCCGCGCAAACCTGCGGGCGCCATCCGCGAGACGAGCGCGACCGCGGTCGGGAACGTTGCGATCTCGCCCAGCGTCCAGACCGCGGTCGCGGCGGCATACTGCGGAGCGGCGCTGCAGAGCGCGTACGCGCCATAGCCCGCCCCGACGAGAAGCGCGCCCAGGGCGAGCACCCGGCCACTGTCGCGTCGGCCGACCGCCCAGGTGGCAAATGGCTGGAGCGTCCCGATGAGGATTCCGTTCACCGCAAGAACGCGCCCGACTTGCGACGGCGTGAGGCCGTTGCGCGTCATTGCGATCGGCAGCGATGCCTGGAACTGGAAGAAGACGGTGAGAAACACCAGGAACACGGCCACGAATGCGACGAACGCGCGATCGGCGAGGACCGTCTCCCACCCGCGCACCGGTGCCGGAGCCCGCTCCTTGCTCTTCGCGCTGGCCGGCATGGTTTCCGGGACCCTCCTCCAAACGATGGCCGCGAACAGGAGGGTGGTGGCTGCGTCGACGACGAACAGGGGGAGCCAGCCGTGTCTGCCCACCACGACGCCGCCGGCGATCGCGGAAACGGAGATCCCGACGTTGTTTGCCCAGTAGAGAAGCCCGAAGGCTCGGGGGCGATCGGCTTCGGGGACGACGTCTGCGATGGCTGCGAACAGGGCGGGAAACACGGATGTCGCGAAGATGCCGAAGCCAAAGACCCCCGCGACCACGATCGCGGGCCTGCGCGCCAAGCCGAGGAGCATGCTGGATGCGGCAGATCCGAGGAGCGCGCCCAGGAGCGTCGGGCGCCGGCCCATCCGGTCCGCCAGGGTGCCGCCCACCGGGCCGGCAGCCAGCGAGCCGAGGCCGAAGCAGGACACGATGAGACCGACCTGCTGCGGATTGAACCCCCGCGCCGTCAGATAGATTGCGAGAAACAGGAAGACGAAGGTGGCGAGCGCGGAGACGAACGCCCCGGCCCAGATCCACCAGAATCGACCCGAGAACCCGGAGGTGTGTGCGGCGATGGCGGTGCGGAGCTTTCCCATGTCCACATCTTCCGACCGGCGAATCCGGCGCGCGCGCTCCTGGCCCGCGGGCATTGTCCTTTGCGGCGAGGTGGGGTCAATTGAAAAGGGCTTCCGCCTTGCGTGACCTGGACGGCGGGACGGTTGGGGGTCGACCGCGATTGACACATCGAAGGTCCATCGCCGGTGGGCCTCCCAGCGCAATCCCGCGGGAAGTGGGCGGTGCCCACCGGGCGCGTCGCGTGGCCCCGCTCGCCTGTCATTCCCGTTCATCCGCGAGGCATGGCGTTCGCGCACTGTCAATGGCGGGCGATGTGGCGCGGAATCCGTGGCGCTTGCGGTCTCGCGACCGGGTGAGAAGTCCTGCCGGGCAAGCGCTTCGGTCGAGCCATTGTGCTTGCGCTCGGACCTCCGCTTCACGGACTCCGCGGGGGAGGAGCGCCGCCTTAAGGTGGCGGCCAATCCCCGAAGCGAGCGACTTGCTGCTGGAATAGCCACCCGGGACAATAGGCGGCGGTAGCCGAGGAGGGCGGACGTGCCGAGCCTGAGGTTAGAGGAAGCGCGGTGCATCGCGCAATGCCCGCAGCTTGATCCGAATCAATACCGAATAGGCTTGCCTCAATTCTGGGGCACTTGCCCTGGTGAGCAATGCAGCTCCTGGCGAACCGCCCGGCCGCGTTTGGCGCTCGATGATTCCCGTTCTGCTACCGGTCGCGCCGAATGTCCCACCGCTCGGACATTCTCCTGTGCCGGAGATGGACTCGGTCGGAGGAGTCATGTATGGTTGTCACCGCAATCCAAACTGGTCAGCGACACGTGCAGTGTGGTTCGCGTCGGCGACGGCACGTCCGGCGCGCAAGAATTGAGAGTCCGAGGAGGTGAGCGTCTCCACACGGTAGATGCGGTTGGGTTCTGCTGTCCGAGAGCCCGTCTTGCCAGCGGCAATGCCGCGAGCATCAGCACTGATAACTGAGGGCGACCGTCGTGTCGCCCGGGTCCCACTCTTGATGAAAGAGGAGAGGAAATGCAACGAATTACCGTAAGCGTTAACGGCCTCAACCGAAATCTGGTCGTATCGGACGATCAGATCCTGGCGGACGTGCTGCGCAAGCAGCTGTTGCTGACGGGCTGCAAGGCCACCTGCATGGAGGGGCACTGCGGCGCCTGCTCCGTCATCATGGACGACAAGATCGTCCGGTCGTGTCTCGTCAAGATGAAGAGGGTGCCGTCGGGCACCAAGATCACCACCATTGAGGGTCTCGGCACGGCGGAGAACCTCCATCCGCTCCAGATCGCCTGGATGGCCTATGGCGGCGCGCAGTGCGGCATCTGCACTCCTGGTTTCATCATGGCGTCCAAGGCGCTGCTCGACGTCAACAAGAACCCGACCCGCGACGAGGTGCGGGAGTTCTGGACGAAGAATCGCAACGCCTGCCGCTGCACCGGCTACAAGCCCCTCGTTGACGCCGTGATGGCAGCCGCCAAGGTGCTGCGCGGCGAGATGAGGAAGGAAGAGCTCCTCTTCACGCCGAAGAACAACGAAAGCATCCTCGGCACCACCTACCAGCGGCCCTCGGCGCTCCAGAAGGTCACCGGAACCTGGGACTACGGCGCCGACCTCGCGCTGCACATGCCCCCCGGCACGCTGCATCTGGCGCTGGTCCAAGCCCAGGTGTCGCACGCCAAGATCAAGGGCATCGACTCCGCCGAGGCCGAGAAGATGCCGGGCGTCGTCAAGGTCATCACCTACAAGGATGTGAAGGGCAAGAACCGGATCAACGGTCTCACCTTCCCCGCCAACAAGGGCGACGGCTGGGATCGGCCCATCCTCTGCGAGGACAAGGTCTTCCAGTTCGGTGACGCCATCGCCATCGTGGCCGCCAACACCGAGGAGCAGGCCAAGGCCGCTGCCGAGAAGGTGAAGGTCAACCTCGAGGTCCTGCCCGCCTACATGAGCGGCTTTGCCGCCTTGGCGAAGGACGCCATCGAGATCCATCCCGGTACCCCCAACGCCTACTTTGAGCAGGGCGTCATCAAGGGCGAGGACACCAAGGCCGTCATGGCCAAGGCCGCCTTCACCGCCGAGGACGAGACCTACTGCAGCCGTCAGCCGCACCTCCACATCGAGCCCGACTGCGGGCAGGCCTTCATCGACACCGACGGCGTGGTGACCATCTTCTCGAAGAGCATCGGCATCCACCTCCACCACCTCATGATCGCTCCCGGTCTCGGCGTCGAGCCGGAGAAGCTGCGCATCATCCAGAACCCGACGGGCGGCACCTTCGGCTACAAGTTCAGCCCGACCATGGAAGGCCTCCTCGGCGTCGCCACCATGGCAGTGGGTGGCCGGCCGGTCTCGCTGGTGTACGACCAGTTCCAGAACATCACCTACACCGGCAAGCGCTCCCCCGGTAACATCAAGCTGAAGATGGGGTGCGACAAGGACGGGAAGCTCGTGGCCGCCGAGTACACCTGGTGGATCGACCACGGCCCGTACTCCGAGTTCGGTGACCTCCTCACCCAGCGTCAGGCCCAGTTCACCTGCGCTGGCTACAAACTCCCGAACATCCGGGCGCTCGGCCAGACCGTCTGCACCAACCACGGCTGGGGCTCGGCGTTCCGCTCCTACGGCTCGCCGCAAGCCTTCCTGGCGAGCGAGACCGTGATGGATCGGCTGGCCGAGAAGGCCGGGATTGACCCGTTCGAGTTCCGGTACAAGAACATCTACCGGCCCGGCGACACCACTCCGAACGGGTGCCCGCCGGACGTGTACTGCTTCGAGCCCATGTTCGACCTGCTTCGCCCGAAGTATGAGGAGGCGAAGAAGCGCTGCAAGGAGCTCTCCACCCCCGACAAGAAGCGCGGCGTGGGCATCTCGCTCGGCATCTACGGCTGCGGTCTCGACGGCGTGGACAGCTCGGAAGCGGCGGCTGAGCTCACCCGCGACGGCGTGGCGATTTACAACGCGTGGGAAGACCACGGCCAAGGCTCCGACCTCGGCACGCTCACCTACGCGCACGAAATCATGCGCGCTGCCGGCTTCAAGCCCGAGCAGATCAAGCTCTGCCTGAACGACACGAAGTTCCCGAACAGCGGTCCTTCCGGCGGCAGCCGCCAGAACGTGATGACCGGTCACGCCATCACGAACGCCTGCAAGGCGCTGCTCGCGGCGATGAAGAAGCCGAACGGGACGTACCGGACCTACGAGGAGATGGTCGCGGAGAAGGTTGCACTCCGCTACAACGGCAAGCACGCCACCTCGCAGTGCAGCGCCATCGACACCAAGACCGGCCAGGGGAATCCGTTCTCCTGCTACATGTACGCGGTCTTCATGCCGGAGGTCGAAGTGGACATGAAGACGGGCAAGGTCAAGGTCGTGAAGTTCACCACGGTGCACGACATCGGGACGATCATCAACAAGGCCACGGTGGATGGGCAGATCTACGGCGGCCTCGCCCAGGGCGTCGGCCTCGCCCTGACCGAGGACTTCGACGATCTCAAGAAGCACACCAGCCTGCTCGCGTGCGGCATTCCGTACCCGACTGACATCCCCGACGACATGGAGATCATCTACCACGTGACTCCGCGTCCGAACGGGCCGCACGGCGCCGCCGGCGTCGGCGAGGCTCCGCTCACCGCTCCGCACCCCGCGATCCTGAACGCCATCTACAACGCGTGCGGCGTGCGCATCAGCAAGGTCCCCGCCCTGCCGCCGGTGGTGAAGGAAGGCATCGAGAAGCTGGCGAGGAAGTAAAGCAGGCCAAAAGGTAGGTAGTCGATGAATCACGGCAACCCGGCCCGGATCGTATCCGCGCCGGGTTGCCGGCTGTCTTGGCTCGGTGTTCGTGGCTTCCGCTCGCGATCGAGATCGGGGGAGACGCTCGCGCCGGTCCGGGCGGGGACGGGGCTCATCCCTCCGGGAGAAGCGCCCGGTTAGGCGACGCGCCCCGGTTTCATTTTGCGAGGGCGCGTGTAAAGTGAGGAGCCATGGATCGGCAGAAGACGCTGGCGCGTGAGGCGCAGTGCATTCAGGAGCAGCCCCCGGCGTGCTCCGCCGTGTGCCCCGTCCATGTCGACGTGAAGGGGATGCTCGAGAAGATCCGCGGCGGCGACCTCGCCGGCGGACTCGCCATCTTCGCTGGTTCCATCCCGTTTCCGCGCATCATCGCCAGGATCTGCGATCACCCTTGCCAGCTCGCCTGCAAGCGAGTGGAAGCGGGCGAGGCCATCCGCATCAGCGCCCTCGAGCGCGCTTGCGTCGAAGGGGTGAGTGAGTTCCCCCAGGCTCCGCGGCCATTCGCAAAGAAGGAAAAGCGGGCAGCGGTGGTGGGGGCCGGGCTGAGCGGACTGACGGCTGCCTTCGACCTGGCTTGCAAGGGGTACCGGATCACTCTTTTCGAGGCGAGAAATCGGGTGGGCGGGCGTCTTCGCGACTATCCGGAGTCGGCGCTGCCCGCGGCTGCCATCGAGGCGGACGCGGACGCTCTTCGGACCCTGGGCGTGGAATTCCGATTCGGTGCTCGGGTGGGCAAGGGGGACGGGGCGAACGTCGCCTTCGATGCGTTGCTCGAGGAGTTCGACGCCTTGTATCTGGGCATCGGTCCGCAGAGCGCGCCCCTCAGTGCTTTCGGACTATCGCCTTGCGCGAACGGCGGCGAGGTCGACACTTTCTCCACGAGTCACGACAGGGTCTTCGCCGGCGGAGGGTTCATCAGAGGCGCCGGCTACTCGCCCATCCAGTCGCTGCAGGATGGGCGCTACGCAGCAGTTTCCGTCGATCGCCGCCTCCAGGATGTGTCGCTCACGGCCATGCGCGAGCGGGAGGGGGCCTTCGCAACCCGCCTCTACACCCGCACTGCGGGGATTGCGCCGCGGGCTGCCGTGGTGGCGGCGGACCCGGTCAGCGGCTACACCCGGACGGAGGCGATGGAGGAGGCCGGGCGCTGCATCTTCTGCGAGTGCATGGAGTGCGTGAAGGTCTGCGAGTACCTCGCCCACTATGGGGCCTATCCAAAGCGCTACGTGCGGCAGATCGCGATCAATCTCGACATGCGCAAGGGCGATCACACCGCCAATCGCATGATCAATTCGTGCGCCCTGTGCGGCCTGTGCGAGGCGGTGTGCCCCGAGAAGCTCAGCATGGCGGAGGTGTGCCGGGAGGCCAGGCAGGAGATGGTCGATGTTGGCCGGATGCCGCCCACCGCGCATGACTTTGCCCTGCGCGACATGGCGTTCAGCCGCGGAGAACACTTCGCGCTCGCCCGCCACGCCCCGGGATCGTCCTCGAGTAGCGCGCTCTTCTTCCCCGGCTGCCAGCTCGCTGCGTCGTCGCCCGAGCACGTGACCAGGATCTACCAGCACCTGCGCGGGGCGATTCCCGGCGGCGTGGGCATTCACCTGGGCTGCTGCGGAGCCCCGGCGGACTGGGCGGGACAGCGGGAACTCTTCGCGGAGAGCCTCAAGGAGACGGCGGCGACCTGGGCCGAGATGGGAAACCCGCGCGTCATCGTCGCGTGCTCGAGCTGCTACCGCGCATTCAGAGAGCACCTTCCGCAGGCCAAGGTGGAATCGCTGTGGACGGTCCTCGCCGAGGTCGGTTTGCCGCCCGGCGGCGATTGTTCCGCCCAGCAGACGCTCGCGATCCACGACCCGTGCGCGACGCGGGCGGATGTGCCGGTCCAGGAGGGCGTCCGGCTCCTCCTGTCCCGCCTCGGCGTGTCCCTCGTCGAACCGGTGCTCACGCAGGGTCTCACGAGCTGTTGCGGGTACGGAGGACTCATGTCCTTCGTCAACCGCGAAGTGGCCGACAAGATCGTCGACCGACGGATCTCCGAGAGCGACGCCGACTACGTCACGTACTGCGCGATGTGCCGGGACAACTTTGCCCGTCGCGGAAAACGCGCCCTGCACCTGCTCGATCTCCTGTTCGGGGCGCCCGGGGTCGACCTGGCGGCTCGCAAGGGGCCGACCTTTTCGGAGCGCCACGAGAATCGCGCGCGGCTTAAGAATGGCCTCTTGCGCGAGCTGTGGCGGGATGGGCCGCTCGCCGAGGAGAGAGCGATGGAACTCTTCATCTCCCCCGAAGTCCTGGAACGCATGGAGAAACGCATGATCCTCGTCGAGGACGTGGAGAGGGCGGTCGTTCGCGCCGAGGAGACCGGCGAGCGGCTCCTGGATCGGGCGAACGGTCACTTCCTCGCGTCCCACCGGCCGGCGGCCGTGACCTACTGGGTCGAGTACTCGCCTCAGGGAACGGGCTTCGCCGTCCACAACGCCTACAGCCATCGCATGGCGGTCGAGTAGGGATTTCCATGGTCGAAACGAGCGCTGGTCGAACACCCGAGTTGGTGTGCGCCAAATGCAACCAGGTTCTGGTGAAAGGCAAGGTCACGGTCGCCTACCTGGGATTCGCTTTCCCCTACGAACTGCTCAAGTGCCCCACCTGTGGCAGGGCCTTCGTCTCCGAGGCGCTGGCGACGGAGAAGATGGCTCATGTCGAACAGATGGTGGAAGACAAGTGAGCGAGGTCCGCCATGGCGCGGGCGGGCAGCTCTACGAGAGCGGATTGCTCGACGGCGCCCTGGGGGGCCTCATGCGTCCGGGGGGACTCGCCCTCACCGAAAGAGCGCTGGGGTTCTGCGGCCTGCCCGCGGGCGCGCGGGTGCTCGACGTCGGCTGCGGACTGGGGGCGAGCGTCGAGTACCTGCGGCAGTCGCTCGGCCTGAACGCGGTCGGCGTCGACTCGTCACGGGCGGTCGTCGAACGCGGTCGGCAGCGCTGTCCCGGCCTCCCGCTCATCCGGGGAAGCGGGGCTCTTCTCCCCTTCGGTTCGGGGACCGCGGACGCGGTGCTCCTTGAGTGCAGCCTGTCGGCGGCAAGGGATCGGAGCGGGCTCCTGGCCGAGTGCTCTCGAGTGCTCGCTCCTGCCGGCAAGCTGGCGGTGAGCGATCTCTATCTTCGCGGCGAGAAAGGCCCCTCCTCCGAAGAGGCCCTTTCGCGCTCCTGCGCAGCCGGCATCGCGACGAGGGAGCAGCTGGCGAGTTCGCTTGCGGCGGAGGGCTTTCAGATCGCGTTGTGGGAAGACCACTCGCGCGCCCTCTGCGAGTTCCTCGCCGCCCTCATCTTTCACGAAGGATCGCTGGACGGGTTCTGGCGGTGCCAGTGCGAGAGGCCCTCGCAGTTGCCGAAGGTGAAAGAGGCGATGAGGCGGATGCGCCCGGGCTATTGTTTGCTCGTGGCCACGAAGCGAGCGGGATCCGAGAAGGAGGCGAAGCCGTGGGTGACGAGCAGATGCGCATGATGGAGCTCTCGCTGAAGGGATATGGATGCAGCCAGATCCTCGTCCTCTTGGCGCTCGAGGCCTGGGGTAAGGAAAACCCGGACCTGGTGCGCGCCATCTCCGGGCTGCACGGAGGCCTGGGATACAGCGGACGGCTCTGCGGGGCGCTGGCGGGCGGATGTTGCGTCCTCGCCCTCCATTCCGGGAAGGGAACGGCCGGCGAGGCCGAGGACGTGCGCCAGAACCCGATGATCGGGACCTTGGTGGACTGGTTCGAGGAGCAGTACCGGCCCCAGTACGGCGGGATCGATTGCGCGAACATCGTCGGAGACGACGCGCGCAACCAGCGCTCGCGCTGTCCTTCCATCGTGTTCTCGGTCTTCGAGAAGGTTCGCGAGATCCTGGCGGCCCACGGCTACGACCTGGCGAAGGATCCGCACGCCTCCACCTAGAGCCGATCCCGACGAGGACACCAGGCCATGCAGACCCCAGGCCGGATCGCTGCCATCGTGCTGGCCGGGGGATACTCGTCCCGCATGCAGAGCTTCAAGCCGCTTTTGCCGTGGGCCGGGACCTGCGTCATTGAACGCGCCGTCCGTACATTCCTCGATTCGGGGACGATGGACGTCACGGTGGTGGTGGGTCACCGCGGCGAGGAGCTCCGGCCGATCCTGGAGCGCTTGCGCGTGCGCTGCGTCGTGAACCCCGAGTACCCGCGGGGCATGTATTCCTCCCTCGTCGCGGGGGTGCGCTCCCTCGGCGAGGAGGTCCGCGCGTGCTTCGTCTTGCCTGCGGACATGCCTGCCATACGGGGCCGGACCATCGCGCTCCTCGCGCGGTCGCACTGCCGGGCGGAGCCGAGCGTCGTGTACCCCGTGTTCCGGGGGCAGCGCGGGCATCCACCGCTCATCTCCTCTCGCCTGTTTCCCGCGATCGGGTCGGGCGAGGGGCGGGAGGGGCTGCGCGGCGTGCTCTCGCAGTACGAGGGTGAAGCGCGCGAGGTCCGCGTCTTGGACGAAGGCGTGCTCATGGATCTCGACACCCCGGAAGACTACGCGCGGACGAGCCGCGCCTGCGCCGACCGGAGCATCCCCACCGAGGCGGAGTGCGAGGCGCTTCTCATGGCGCGGAATCTCCCCGATGCCCTCCTGCGCCACGCCCGGACCGTGTCCGAGGTGGCGCGCCGCCTCGGCGAGGGGCTGAACCGGTTCGGGCTCGACCTCGACGTGAGGCTCCTCGGCGCAGCCGGTCTTTTGCACGACGTGGCGAAAGGCAGGCGCGACCACGCGCGGGCGGGGGCGCGGTTGCTCCGGCGCCTCGGGTTTCCGGAGGTCGGCGAGGTGATCGGGTCCCACACCGACATCGACCTGCGCCAGGCCGGAACACTGGGCGAATCGGCCATCGTCCATCTCGCGGACAAGATGGTGAAGGGGGAGGACATCGTGTCCCCTCGCGAGCGCTTCCGGGCGACGTTGAGAAAGTGCCGCGGCGATGCCATCGCGCGGCACGCGATCGCGAAGCGATGGCGGGATGCCCGGGCCATCACGAGGGCGGTCGAGCAGATCCTCCGCGCCCCGGTGGAGGACTTCGCCAGCGAGAGCGAGGCGCCATCGAGCTCTCAGACCAGGACGGACGAGGCATGAGCGCGAAGAGGGAACGGAGGGAACTCGGCAGCACCGAGAGCCTGTGCCCGGTCTGTCTGGAGGTGCTCCCCGCCCGGCGGATCGCCGAGGGAGAGGACGTTCGTCTCGAGAAGACGTGCCCCCACCACGGCCGTTTCAGCACCATCATCTGGCGTGGCCCGCCTTCCTATGACGCGTGGGCTCACCCCGGCGACGAGCTCCCCGCGCGTTCCCGCTCGCCCGGGGCGGGCAAGGGATGTCCCTTCGAGTGCGGTCTGTGCCGAGATCACCGCCAGCAGACCTGCTGCGTCGTGCTCGAGGTCACCGATGGATGCGATCTGCGCTGCCGCTTCTGCTTTGCGGCAGCCGGAACCAGGGGGCGCGACCCCGACCTCGGCGCCATCGAACGGCGCTATCGGGCGCTCATCTCTGCCGGCGGTCCGTGCAACATCCAGCTCTCCGGGGGCGAGCCCACCCTCCGCGACGACTTGCCCGCCATCGTGGCGCTCGGGCGATCCACGGGCCATCAATTCATCCAGCTCAACACCAACGGCCTTCGGATCTCGCGCGACCCTCGCTACCTGCGAGCCCTGAAGGAGGCCGGGCTGGGGTGCGTCTTCTTGCAGTTCGACGGGACGACCGATGCAGCCCACGAGCACATCCGCGGAGCTGCGCTCGCGCGAACCAAGGCCGCGGCCATCGAGAACTGCGCCGAGGCAGGCGTGGGGGTCGTCCTCGCGCCGACTGTGGTGCCAGGAGTGAACGACGACCAGCTCGGGGCCATCGTCGCCTTCGCCCTCGAGCGAGCGCCGGTGGTGCGCGGGGTCCATTTCCAGCCGGTGAGCTTCTTCGGGCGATATCCCCGTCGCCCCGGCGACCGGGACCGCATCACCATCCCGGAGGTGATGCGCGCGCTCGAGCGACAGACGGATGGGGCGATCCGGGTGTCGCACCTGCGCCCGGCCACGTCCGAGAACGCCCATTGCTCGTTCCACGGCAACTTCATCCTGCGGCCCGATGGCACGCTCGGGCCGTTCCCGGCCGCGGAGGGTTCGAAATGTTGCCCGGGCAAGGACGCGGGGGGAAAGCCCGTCCCCCGCGCATCGTGCTGCGGGGAGCGCTCGGCCGGCGCGAAGAGGGCGCGCGAATTCGTGGCCCGCCACTGGGCGTTTCCGGATGCGCCCCGGCCCGGGCGCGAGGCCGCCCCCGAGGACAGCCTGGACGCATTCCTGCGCGATGTGGGAGAGCGCTCGTTTTGCGTCTCGGGCATGGCCTTCCAGGACGTCTGGAACATCGACCTCGGGCGGGTGAGGGATTGCCACCTCCACGTCGCGAGCCTCGCGAGCGGGGACCAGAGGATCGTCCCGTTCTGCGCCTACAACTTGACCGACGCGGCGGGAAAATCGCTTCACCGCCGCGGCGCCACGACATGAAACCGCTGAGGCGCACTCCCCTCGATGCTTGGATGCGAGGCAAGATGGGCCTCGGCGACGAGGCGTTGACGCTTGAGCACGTCGAGCGCTACCAGCTCGCGCGGCTTCGCGAGCTGCTCGACCATGCGCGGCACCGCAGCCCACACTACCGCCGGGCCTTCCAGAGCCTTGCGCAAGTCGCGTCGCTCGCCGATCTCGAGCGCTTGCCCTTCACCACCGATCGCGATTTGCGGGGGAACGCGCAGGATTTCCTGTGCGTCTCGCAGGGCGAGGTGAGCCGGGTGGTGACCCTCGCGAGTTCCGGAACAACCGGCCAACCGAAGCGGCTCTGCTTCACCGCGGAGGAGCAGGACTCGACCGTCGATTTCTTCCACCAGTGCCTGGCCACGCTCATTGACAAGGGCGATCGAGCGTTCATTCTGCTGCCAGGTGGCGTGCCCGGCAGCGCCGGCGACCTCATCGCGACGGCTCTGCGCCGATTGGGGGGCGAGCCCATTCCCCACGGCTTCGTTCGCGACCTTCCCCAAGCAGTCGGGGTCATGCGCCACGAAGGGGCGACGTCCGTCGTGGGAAGTCCCGTTCATGCGCTCGCGCTGGCGCGCTACGCCGAGAGGGTTGGAGGGGAGCCCCTGCGGTTCAAGGCGGCCTTCCTCATCGCGGACCACGTTCCAGGGTGCATCGTGCGCGAGCTCGAGAACTCGTGGCGTTGCGAGGTCTGCGAGCACTACGGCATGACGGAGATGGGTCTCGGAGGCGGGATCGACTGCCAGGCGCATGAGGGCTACCACCTGCGGGAGGCCGACCTCTACTTCGAGATCGTGGATCCACTCACCGGCCATTGCCTGCCTCCCGGTGAGCGGGGGGAGGTTGTCTTCACCACGCTGACCCGGCGAGGAATGCCACTCATTCGCTATCGGACGGGCGACCTCTCGCGCCTCCTCGTCGAGCGCTGTCGATGCGGTTCCGCGCTGCGGCGGCTCGAACGGATCCGGGGAAGGACCACCGACACGTCCGTGACCGGCGCCCCGGGCGGCACCGGGGTCACGATGCCGGCGCTCGACGAAGCTCTCTTCGCGATCCCCGGTCTCGTCGACTTCGCGGCCGAGGCCAGGTCCCGCTCGACCCCTGCCGTCCTGGCCATCACCGCCTGGTCGTTCGTTCCCGACTGCCCTGCGGTCGTTCGCTCGGTGTTCGAGGCGCTCGAGCGCGTTCCTGCCGTATCATCGGCGCGAGCCAGTGGCGCGCTCGAGCTGACCGTGACCGCCGCTGTTGTGGGCGAGCACCTCCCGCGCGGACCGGAGAAGAGGGTCATCTCGGAAGTCAAGTGAACCGATGGAGAACAGGGTCATATTCTTGGTGCGTCACGGCAAGATCGAGCTCGAGGACGAGCAGCGCAGGTATGTCGGTCAGATCGACCTGCCGCTGGCCGCGGAGGGACGAAAGCAGGCCGAGAACCTGGGAAGAAGGTTCGAGCACGCCGACCTCGGGGCCATCTACTGCAGCGACCTCGTCCGCTCGCTCGACACCGCCGAAATCATCGCCAGACGCGCGCGCGCCCAGGTTGTCCCGCGGGCCGATCTGCGCGAGGTCAGCATGGGCGCCTGGGAGGGGTTGGCTTTTCGCGAGATCGCGCGGAGATTCCCGATGGAATACAAGGCGCGGGGCGAGGCCATCGCGACCTTTCGAGTCCCGGGGGGCGAAAGCTTTGCGGACTGCAGCGGTCGCATTGTCCCGGCATTTCGCGAGATCGCGGAGGAGTCGGAGGAGAACATCCTCGTGGTTGGGCATGCCGGGGCGAACCGCCTGTTGCTCTGCCACCTCCTCGGAATGCCGCTCCAGAACCTCTTCCGGCTGGGTCAGGACTACGGCTGCCTGAACATCATTCAGCGCGGCAGCACCGGCTATCAAGTGAGGCTCATCAACGGGAGGGGACGATGGGGTCGGCGCTGACCATGCCCCGGCATCCGGTGTCATGCGCGAGTGGGAGAGGGTACGGGAGCGACTTACCCCCAAAGAGGGTAGAATTGGGCTGGACCAGGCTGATAGCGTACGGTGACTAGAACTCTATGAGGCTATCCGGTCTCGATTTCATGCGTCTCGAGCGCTGGCGGCTGGCCGAGCGCGCCTGGCAGCAGTACATCGGGGGTTCCCTCGAGTTCGATGGACTGCCCGATCTCATCTCGGAGTCCTGGCGGCGCGTGCGGGAGTCCTATCGGATCGATCCCGGGCTCAAGCACCCTCGCCGCGTTCTGACGCCGGAGGCGCTGGAGGAGCGGCGCGAATGCGACGATGTGCTGCGCCTCGCCGAGCCCCTTCTCCGAGAGTTCGCGCCGCAGATTCCCGACCACGTCCTCGCCTACCTCGACGGCGAGGGCTGGCTGCTCGCGATGGATGGCGATCCCAAGATCATCGAGCGCGTCGAGAAGATCCACTTTAGACCGGGCGTCAACTGGGCTGAAACATCAGCGGGCACGAATGGTCCGGGAACTGCCCTCGCGGCCGGCAAGCCGGTCGAGGTGTTTGCCTGCGAGCACTTCGTCGCGGCCTGGCAGTCGTGGAGCTGCGCCGCCGCTCCCATTCGGCCTCCCGGCGAGCCCGCGCCGGTCGGGCTCGTCGATGTCACCGGTCCGTGGGATCTGCAATCGCGGCAGGCGCTCAGCGTAGCGAGGGTGATTGCCCGCGCCATCGAGGAGCGGCTCCGGGCGGCCGCGAGCGTGCGGGACGAGGCCGTCCGGCACGCGTTCCAGGCGGCGCGCCAGTCGGGGGACGCCCTGCTGGCAGTCGATCCGCGCGGACGCATCGTCGCCAGGAACGACGCAGCCACCAGGCGCCAGATCGCTCAGGCGGGGGCCCTGCCCGCCCCGCTGTGCGCCGCGCTCGCCGGGTCGATGTTCTCCGCCGCCCAGGACGCCGACGGCGAGATGCGAGTCGAGTTGCCGGAGGGCCCCGCCTTCATTGCCTCGGCCGTGCGCCACGAGGGCGCGACCGTCGGTGCCATCCTGCGCGTCTCCGCGGCGCGCTCGGCCCGCGCGCGGGGGGGCCTCTCGGCGCGCTATCACTTTGGCCGGATCCTGGGGCAGTCGGAGGCCATCCGCCAGGCCATCGAGCTCGCGAAGATGGCGGCGCGCAACGATCTGCCTGTGGTCGTGTCCGGCGAGTCCGGAACCGGCAAGGAGTTCTTCGCGCACTCGATCCACGCCGCCAGCGAGCGGCGATCGGGTCCCTTCGTCGTCGTCAACTGCGGCTCGATTCCGGCGCACCTCGTGGAGGCGGAGCTCTTCGGCTACGAGGCCGGGGCCTTCACCGGAGCCAGACGCGGCGGCAACACCGGCCGTTTCGAGGACGCCGATGGAGGCACCCTGTTCCTCGACGAGGTGAGCGAACTGCCGTGCCCGGCGCAGACCGCGCTCCTGCGCCTCTTGCAGGAGAACGAAGTCGTGCGCCTGGGCGGCAGCGTGCCTCGCCTGGTCGATGTCCGCGTGGTGGCGGCCACCAACAAGGCGCTCGACGAGGAGGTGCGCGCCAAGCGCTTCCGCCGCGACCTCTATTATCGGCTCAACGTCCTCTCGATCTCGGTGCCCAGCTTGCGCGACCGGGGCGACGACATCCATCTCCTCGCCCGGTTCTTCCTCGCCGAGGCGGAGGCCGACGTCGGGCGGAACAGCCTGGCGCTCTCCCCGGACGCCGTCGACGCCCTGCGCGCGCACGGCTGGCCGGGCAACGTGCGCGAGCTCAAGAACGTCATCCTGCGGGCAGCCGCCACCGCTCCGGAACCACTCATCGCCAAGAAGGACCTCCTGCTCGAGTCCGACGAGGCCTTGCCCCTGTGCAGCCCGCCCGGCACGCTCAGGGAGGCGGTGCTCCAGTCGGAGCGGAATCGGCTCATGCAGGGGCTCGCCGCCT
>Ga0335081_10009070_pt1 | contig 15983 bp, 12 predicted proteins | sample Lox_Sample_35_FD_206713 | JGI IMG/M metagenome (GOLD analysis project Ga0335081, IMG submission 206713) | Soil microbial communities from Loxahatchee National Wildlife Refuge, Florida, United States - Lox_Sample_3.5 | ecosystem: Environmental > Terrestrial > Soil > Wetlands | place: USA... | reverse complement strand
TGAACGTGAGCTACCGTTACAAAAGGCTGATGGGTTTCATTCGGCCCTGGGAAGACCCTGCGGGCACGAGCTTTCAGATTATCCAGTCCTTTCTCTCTTTTGGCTCTGGAGGGCTCTTCGGACTAGGGTTGGGAGAAGGAAGGCAGAAGCTCTTCTTTCTTCCCGCCCCCCACACGGACTTTATCTTCTCGATTATCGGAGAAGAGTTGGGCCTGGTGGGGGCCATGGTGGTGGTCCTTCTTTTTCTCATTTTGACCCTCCGGGGAATCCAGCTTGGGCTTTCCATCGAGGATCGATTCGGCGCTTACTTGGCATTGGGGATCACGATGATGCTCTCCCTTCAGGCGGTGATCAACATGGGCGTGGTCCTGGGACTTCTTCCGACCAAAGGGCTGACGCTTCCTTTCATCAGTTATGGGGGGACGTCTTTGATCGCCAACTTAACCGGTGTGGGAATCCTTCTCCACCTGTCGACACATGCGGAACGAAGATGAAATGTGTGATTGCCGGAGGCGGGACAGGAGGTCATCTTTTTCCGGGCATGGCGATTGCCGAGGCCTTCGTCGAAAGAGAGAAGGGGAACGAAGTGCTTTTTATCGGAACCGAAAAGGGGATTGAAGCCAGGGTTCTGCAGGGAGGGAAATTTCCGCTGAGGACAATTCAGGCGAAACCCATCCAGGGGAGATCTTTTCTGGAGAAGATCAAAGCCGTTTGGAGCTTGCCGAAGGCCACCTCCGAGGCGTGCGCCATCTTAAGAGAGTTTCAGCCCCAGATTGTCTTAGGCGTGGGAGGATATGCGTCCGGCCCGGCTCTTCTGGCGGCGTTCCTTCTCGGGATGAAAAGGGCGATCCAAGAACAGAATGTGATGCCCGGAATGACGAATCGAATTCTCAAGTGGTTCAGCCATCGGATTTTCGTCTCCTTCGAAGAGGCGAAGGAATACTTTCCTGAAAGGAAGGTCCTTGTGACGGGCAACCCGATCCGGAAAGCGTTCTTTGCGGCCCTGGGCGAAGACCGGAGGGAAGAGAAGGAAAGTGATCGATTCACCCTGCTCATCTTTGGAGGGAGCGCAGGGGCGCGGCGAATCAACCGGGCGATGATCGAATCCCTGGGCGATCTTCAAGGAATCAGAACCTCCCTGAAGATCGTTCATCAAACGGGGAAGGAGGACCTCGAATTCGTGTCCGAGGAATATCGACGGAGGGGGTTTGAGGCGTTGGTCAGACCTTTTTTCGAGGACCTGCCCGTTTACTACCGGATTGCCGACCTGGTCGTTTGCAGGTCGGGCGCGGGCACCGTCGCTGAGCTGGCGGTTTCCGGAAGGGCGGCTCTTCTCATTCCGTATCCCTATGCAGCCCATCAGCATCAACGGATCAACGCGAAGAAATTGGCCGATCTCGGTGCTGCCACAATGATTTTAGATCAAGAGTTGGACGGGAAAACCCTCGCCCAAGCCATTCTCCACCTTTACGGCCATCCGGAGGAGCGGGAGAAGATGGAAGCCGCAATCGGACAGTTGGCCAGGCCGAGGGCAGCCGAGGAGATCGTGGACCACTGCTATCGGTTGGTTGCGGCGGGTCGTTCATGAATAGTGGATGGTAACTTTGGGGTCAAGATGAAATTCCAAATACCAAGCACCAACACCCAAATAAGTTCCAATTATCAAACTCCAAAACTTTTGGTAATTGAGATTTGGATATTGGATATTGTTTGGAATTTGTAATTTGGGATTTGGGTATTGTCGATTTGCTATGTATCGAAGAGGAAAAATCCAGCATATCCATTTTGTCGGCATCGGTGGGATCGGCATGAGCGGGATTGCCGAAGTGTTGCTCAATCTCGGGTACCACATCAGTGGTTCCGATATCAAAGAGTCAGAGGTGACCCGAAGGCTCCGTTCGTTGGGATGCGAAATCGCCATCGGTCACCAGAGGGAGAATTTAAAGAAGGCGGACGTCGTGGTCATCTCTTCTGCCGTCCGGCCCAACAACCCGGAGGTCAAAGCAGCTGAGGAGAGGCTCATCCCGGTCATTCCGAGGGCGGAGATGTTGGCAGAGTTGATGCGAATGAAGGTCGGAATTGCCATTGCGGGAACTCATGGAAAGACGACGACCACCTCCCTGATTTCAACCGTCTTGGGCGCGGCCGGCCTCGACCCGACGGTCGTGATCGGTGGGAGGCTCAACAGTATCGGAAGCAATGCGAGGCTGGGCCAGGGCGAATTCCTGGTAGCCGAAGCGGATGAGAGCGACGGCTCCTTTCTCAAGCTGATGCCCACCATTGCCGTGGTGACCAACATCGACGCGGACCATCTCGATTTCTATCCAGGAATCGAAGAAATCAAGGAGGCCTTCCTCCGTTTCTTGGAAAAGATCCCGTTCTTTGGATTGGCGGTGCTCTGTCTCGACCATCCCAATATCCAGAGCCTTCTGCCGAGGTTGAAGAAGCGGTTTACCACTTACGGGTTGACCACGCAGGCGGACTTTCAGGCTAAGGAGGTTACGTTCGAGGGGCTCTCCACTTCCTTTGACGTGGTCCACCACCGCCAGGGGATCGGCCGATTGAGCCTCCGGATGCCGGGGCTCCATAATGTCTATAATGCCTTGGCGACGTTAGCCACCGCGTTCGAACTCGACATTCCCTTCCGGGTCGTCCAAGAAACGCTGCGCGATTTCAGCGGGATTCAGAGACGGTTTCAAATCAAGGGAGAGAAGAAGGGGATCCTTATCGTGGATGATTATGGCCATCACCCGGTGGAGATCATGGCCACGCTCAAAGCCGCGCGAACGGGCTGGAGCAAGAAGATCATCGTTGTATTTCAGCCGCACCGTTATACGAGGACACAGGCGCTGTTCAAGGATTTTCTCACGGCCTTTTATGACGCCGATGTCCTCATTCTCGCCGATATCTACCCGGCGGGGGAAGACCGGATCGAAGGCGTGGACTCGAAAGCCCTGTTTGAGGGGCTCCGTGAATATGGCCACAAGGATGTCACCTATCTGCCAGAGAAGGGGCAGATTGTTGAGCATCTTCTCCGTCTGGTCGCCCCCGGAGATCTGGTCATCACCCTGGGAGCTGGAGACATCTGGCAGGTGTCAGAGGAGTTGGTGAACCGACTTTGAATTCGGGATGGGGAATGCGGAATTTGGAATAGGAGAAGCTTTCGGCCTGTTATTTTTGGTTCTGAACTCTGATTCCGCGATCCACAATCGAATGATGAAAAGGGACTACACGAAATGGGCGGAGGGTCTGATCGAAGGAAAGGTCCTGTTCAATGCGCCGATGAGGCAGTTTACCTCAATGAAGGTGGGAGGGCCGGCAGACAGTCTCTTCTTTCCCAAAAACATGGAAGAATTGAAAAGGGTCGTTCGATTTGCCAAAAGAAAAAAAATCCCCTTCTTCATCTTGGGAAAAGGAACAAACTTGGTCGTTCGGGATAAGGGAGTTCGCGGATGGGTCATCAACCTGACTCAAGGAATGAAAAGAATTCGGGTGGACGGAGAGATCGTCGAAGCAGAGGCAGGTTCTTCCCTCCAGCGATTGGTCCAATTCTCCGTCCAGAGGGGGCTCACCGGACTGGAGCCTTTTTGCGGCATCCCTGGAACGGTCGGAGGGGGAGTGGCGATGAATGCGGGAGCCTGGGGCGCCGAATTGAAGAATGTCCTTCTTTCGGTCGGCTTCATGAAGGACAATGGAGAAACCGCGGAGAGATCCCGTTCGAGACTTCGTTTTTCCTATCGAGGATTGGCCCTGCCGCGTTCCTGGATTATTCTCAGGGGCAGGTTTCAGCTGAAGAGGGGAAAGAAAGAAGAGATTCGAGAACGGGTGAGATCGTATTCGGAGTTGAGAAAGAGAAGGCAACCGTTGGATTTTCCCAGTGCAGGGTCCATTTTTAAGAACCCTCAAGAAGGCCCGGCCGGAAAGTGGATCGAAGAAGCCGGCCTGAAAGGATTTCGAATCGGCCAGGCTATGGTGTCAGAGCGTCATGCCAATTTTATCATCAACCTGGGAAAAGCCAAGGCCGGGGAGGTCATCCGCCTCATGGAGTTTGTGGAAAGGAAGGTCTCTCAGGAAAAGGGGATTTCCCTTGAAAGAGAAGTGAAAGTCGTGGGTGAACCCTAGTCCGGACTGCGCGTGCCTTCGCCGAAGCGGCTTCGTGCAGGCAGGGAATGTCGAGTGTGGAATGACGATGAAGGGATAAAAACCGTAGGGTTTAGCGGTGATGAAATGAAGGAGCCATCGCTCAAGAAGAGGAAAGTTGCGGTGATGATGGGGGGCCTGTCTCGAGAGAGAGAGATCTCGCTGAAGACTGGGAAAGCCATCTTGAAGGCCCTCACAGAGAAGGGGTATCCCGCGATCCCCATCGATGTCGGAAACGATCTTCCCGATAGGCTGGTCAAAGAAAAGGTCGACTGCGCTTTCTTGGCCCTCCATGGAAGATTCGGAGAGGATGGGACGATTCAGGGAATGCTGGAGTTGATGAGAATTCCCTACACCGGATCGGGGGTGCTGGCGAGCGCTCTGGCGATGGACAAGATCATGTCCAAGAAGTTCTTCCTTTGTGAGAAGATCCCGACCCCAGCCTTCGAGGTTTTTCATCGTGATGAGATAAAGAAGGATCTATCCAAGAAACTTACCCTTCCCTTGCCGGTCGTGATCAAACCGGCGAGAGAAGGCTCGACCATCGGCATTTCCATTGTCCGAAAGGAAGAAGAACTGGGGCCTGCCTTCAAGAAGGCGGGGGAGCATGATGAGAGGATATTGGTCGAGGAATTCATGAAGGGCAAGGAGATCACCGTGGGGATCCTCGAAAATATCCCTTTGCCCGTCATCGAGATCGTCCCCAAGTCGGGTTTTTATGATTACTTTTCGAAATACACCAAGGGCGAGACTCAATACATCCTCCCCGCTCGGATCTCGAGGGAGCGGTATCTCTACGCACAAGAGGTCAGCCTGAAAGCCTTTCAACAACTGGGTTGCTCAGGTGTTGGAAGGGTCGATTTAATGACGGATGAAAACGAAAACCCACTGGTGATTGACGTCAATACCATGCCGGGGATGACGGAGACAAGTCTCCTGCCCAAGGCGGCCAACTATGCGGGCATTACGTTTGAAGACTTGGTGGAGCGCATCCTGTTGGGGGCTTCGTTAAAGATAGAAAGTGGAAAATAGACAGGAGAGGGTGGATGGATAGATAGAGGGTCACCTTCTCCCTTCTGCATTCGAGGAAAAGATGGAAGAAACCCGGACGGTGCGAGATGGAAGATTCCTTCGACCGAAGGCAAGAAGGGAAGAGAAGGGCGGGGAGAAATTCCAAGGGATCGTGAAGAAAGCGATCCGGGTGGCTGGTCAACTCCTTCTACTCTCCTTTCTCCTCTATCTTGGCCATTGGGCTTATGTCCGCCTCTTAAGCGACCCCTATTTTCGAGTGAGAGACGTGGAGGTGCAAGGAGGTCGGAAGATTTCGAAGGAGACGCTTCTCTCCCTCACGGCCGTAGAAGGGATGCCCAACCTTTTCTCCGTCAAGTTGAAGGAAGTCGTCAAACGGTTGGAATCCCACCCGTGGGTTGCGCAGGTCCGGGTGAGAAAGGTTTTCCCCCATACGATCGTGATTCAAGTGGAAGAGAGAAAGCCGATGGCCATCCTTCAGTTGGAGGAACTTTATTATATCGATACCCAGGGAGAGATTTTCACCCCCGTCGGGGAAAAGGATGAATACAATTACCCCTTTGTCACCGGCTTGACCCGTCGGACTTTGGAAAAGGATCCGGTTGAGGCGAAACGCCTGATCGGCAAGGCCTTAGAGCTTTTGAGGATCGTGAGTCAAGAAAAGGTTCCTCCCCTGGAGGACCTATCCGAGATCCATATGGAGAAGGCGTTTGGGATCGACTGTTTCACCAAGTCAGAGGGGGTGGAGGTCAAAATGGGATGGGAGGATTTTGAGGAGAAGCTGAAGCGATTGCCTCTCGTCTGGTCAGACCTTCGGAGAAGAGGATTTTCGGCGGTCACGATTGATTGCAGCGATTCGAGAAGCATGGTGGTCAAAGTAGCCCCTAAGGGGGCTTAAGAGGAGGTGGTGAAAAGGTGGGGAAGAAAGATTCGCTGGTCGTCGGGCTGGATATCGGGACGACAAAGATCTGCACCGTCGTGGGCGAAATCTCCGAAGGGCAGGTCAACATCATGGGCCTCGGAGCTTTTCCATCGAAGGGATTGAGAAAAGGGGTGGTTGTTAATATCGAAAGCACCGTCCATTCGATCAAGAAGGCGGTTGAAGAAGCGGAGCTGATGGCGGGCTACCACCTTACCTCGGTCTATGCGGGAATTGCGGGCGGACACATCCGAGGGATCAACAGTCACGGGGTGATCGCCGTCAAGAATAGGGAGATCGGTCCAAACGATGTGAAGCGAGTGATCGATGCGGCGAGCGCGGTGGCCATGCCGATGGATCGGGAGATGATCCACATCATTCCCCAGGAATTCATCGTCGATGACCAGGACGGCATCAAAGACCCCGTGGGTATGTCCGGGGTGAGGCTGGAGGGCAGAGTTCATATTGTCACCGGCGCCATTACCTCTGCCCAGAATATTATCAAATGCGCGAATAAGGCCGGGCTGGATGTCGATGATATTGTTCTGGAACAGCTGGCTTCGAGCGAGGCGGTGCTGACCCCCGAGGAGAAAGATCTGGGGGTGGCGATCATCGACATCGGCGGAGGAACGACGGATTTGGTCATCTTCTCAAACGGGGCGATCAAACACACGGCGGTTTTTTCCCTGGCGGGCAGCCATGTCACAAACGATATCTCCATGGGACTCCGGACACCGGCCGAGGAGGCAGAAAAGATCAAACTCCGATACGGATGCGCCCTGACTTCTATGGTTCGAAAGGATGAAGCCATCGAAGTCCCCAGCGTGGGGGGCAGGAAACCTCGGGTCCTTTCCAGGCAGACCCTGGCAGAGATCGTCGAACCCAGGGTCGAAGAGATCCTCGGCTTGGTCCATAATGAAGTGGTCAAAACGGGATTTGCGGATCTCCTTGCCTCGGGAATCGTCCTCACCGGCGGGAGTGCTCTCTTGGAGGGTGTTCCCGAACTGGCCGAACAGATTTTTAATTTGCCCGTGCGAAGAGGGACTCCCATCGGAGTGGGAGGCTTAACGGATCTGATTGCCAGTCCAATGTATGCGACCGGAGTCGGGCTCGTTCTTTATGGAAGTCGGAGCAAAGGGCAGAGCCGGTTTAAAGTGGGTGAAGGAAACATCTTCAGCAAGGTCACTCACCGGATGAGGGAATGGATTGGGGAATTCTTTTAAATTCAGGCAGGATGGACGGGATCAAGGATTCAAGGGGACGAGTGAATGGGATCGAAATGAGAAAAGAACCTGACGAAGTACTCGAACCCTTGAGCCATCGAATCCTTAAACACTCTAATTCAGAAGGAGGGGAGAAATGATTGAATTCGACGAAAACAAGAATTTAGCTGCCAAGGTCAAGATCGTCGGAATTGGAGGAGGAGGAAACAACGCCTTGAATACGATGATTTCTTACCAGCTCGGCGGGGTCGACTTTATCGCGGCCAACACCGATGCTCAGGCACTGGCGGCAAGTGAGGCTCCGGTGAAGCTGCAACTGGGTGAAAATTTGACCAAGGGTCTGGGAGCCGGCGCCAATCCGGAGATAGGAAGAAAGGCGGCCCTCGAGGATGTGGAGAGGATTCGAGAGGCTCTCAAAGGGTCAGACATGGTCTTCATCACCGCCGGATTAGGCGGCGGGACGGGCACGGGCGGAGGGCCTGTGATTGCGGAAGTGGCTCGTGAAATGGGGGCCCTGACCGTAGCGATTGTGACCAAGCCGTTCCATTTCGAGGGGAAGAAGAGGATGAAACAGGCCGAAGAGGGGTTGGCCAACCTGAAGATGACGGCAGATGCCCTCATCACGATCCCGAACCAGCGGCTCCTCGGCATCAGCGGGAAGAGCATGACGCTGCTCGAAGCCTTTAAGAAAGCGGATGACGTCTTGTATCACGCCGCCAAAGGAATCTCGGATATCATTGTCGGCCATGGAATTATCAATTTAGACTTCGCCGATGTTCGGACGGTCATGTCCGAAACAGGGATGGCCTTGATGGGGACAGGAATGGCTTCGGGTGAGAATCGAGCCGTGGAAGCTGCCCAAAGGGCGATTTCCAGCCCTCTGTTAGAGGATATCACGATCGAAGGGGCCCGGGGACTTCTGATCAACATCACCGGCGGAGAGAATATGACCCTCAACGAAATCAATGAGGCCACCACACTCATTCAGAAGGAAGCCCACGAAGATGCCAACGTGATTTGGGGGATGGTGGTCGATAAATCGATGAAGGAAGAAATTCGAGTGACCGTGATCGCCACCGGTTTCGGGAAGAAAGAGGAAAAGAAAACCTTTCAGTTCAAAAGAGGGGCACCGATCTCCTTTGGCCTCAGAGATCAAAATAAGGATATCTCAGATTTCTCTTTTAACAACAAAGAAAATCATAGGGACATCCCTGCTTTTATCAGGAAGGTGAAGGCCAGCGAGCGGTTTGATGAGCTAAAATTGGACCCGCCCCAGGAATTCTCCGTCGAGGATGAGGATCGTTTTGATATCCCAACGTTCTTGAGAAAACAGGCCGACTGAGATTGGAAAGTAGAAAGCGGTACGTGGTGAGTGGTAAAAGACAAGAAATATTCCATGAATGAATAAAAATCTGTTATAGTTGTTTTACTACTTTCCACAATCTACTTTCCGCTGGCCAGAAATGACAGCCTGGAAGCTTGTACAAAAAGCAAAGGATATTCTTGCAAAAGAAAGGGGGACCATACAGAAAGAATGGGGCGGAAAGATTACGATTTGCCTTCTCTATCCCAACGCCTACCATGTGGGGATGTCCAATCTCGGATTTCAGACCCTTTATCAGATTTTAAACGCCCAGGAGGACGTCGTTTGTGAAAGGGCCTTCCTTCCCGGCCCGGAAGACGTTGAGACCTACCGCAACACTCAAACTCCTCTCTTTTCATTGGAATCCCAGAAGCCTCTCTCTCGCTTCGATTTTTTAGCGTTTTCGATCTCCTTCGAGAATGATTTTCTGAATGTCCTGACCCTGTTGGAACTGGCCCATCTCCCGTTGGAGAGCCGTCTTCGTAAGGGCAGAGATCCATGGGTGATCGGCGGAGGGGTCGCCGTTTTTCTCAATCCTGAACCCTTGAGTGATTTTCTTGACCTCTTCATCCTGGGTGAGGCGGAAGAGGTTATCGGAGAATTTTTAGACGTATGCCGCCAAACCCTTTCGGATCAAGAGAAGGGGGAGAGGGATCGTTTTTTGGCCAATTTCAGCAACGTGGAGGGGGTGTATATCCCGAGGTTCTATGGAGTGGTCTATTCAGGAGATGGAAAAATAGCGGAGATGGATCCTGAGCCCGGATTTCCCCGAAAAGTGAAAAGAAGATGGATTTCGAGACTCGATCAATATCCAACGCAATCCGCCCTCTTTACTCCGGATACCGAGTTCAGTGGGATGGCGTTAGTCGAAGTGAACCGGGGCTGTCCAAGGGGGTGTCGTTTCTGTGCCGCTTGTTTCGTTTATCATCCATTTCGGAATAGAAGCCTGTCCCTTCTCGAATCGACATCGAAAGAAGCCCTTCTGAAAGAACACCGCATCGGATTGACCGGGACCGCGGTTTCCGACCATCCTCAGCTCCTCCCGCTCTGCCAGAGCATCCTTTCCCGTCAAGGAGAGATCTCTCTGTCGTCCTTAAGAGTGGATGCGGTCAATCCCCCTTTGGTTCAATGCCTGAGGGAGGGGGAGGAACGGACCGTGGCCATTGCCCCGGAGGCAGGTTCGAAGCGACTGCGGAGGATGCTGAAGAAAGGATACGAGGAAGAGGAAATCTTAAAATCCATCGACACCTTGGTGGAGAACGGCGTTTCGCAAATCAAATGCTATTTTCTCATTGGCCTTCCCACGGAGACCGATGAGGACACCAGGGAAATTCTCCGTCTCGCCAAAAGAATTCGTCATTGCATCCTCTCCCGCCAAAAAGATAGGGGGAAAAGATGGCGGTTGGTCCTCAGCGTCAACCCCTTTATTCCCAAGCCCGCCACCCCTTTTCAATGGGCACCGCTGGAAGAGGTGGGGGAATTGAAGAGGAGACTGAAGATTATTCAACGGGGGATTCAACGCGAAGGAGGAATGGTGATGATCCATGACCTTCCGAAATGGGCCTATGTTCAGGCCTTGCTTTCAAGAGGGGACCGAAGGGTGGGGAAGATCTTGACCGCATGCCACCGGCATCATGGAAATTGGAGCCAGGCCTTTCGGGAGACGGATATCAACCCTGATTTCTATGTTTATCGAACGAGGGACCTGGATGAAATTTTCCCTTGGGATTTCATTGACCACGGCATTCCAAAGGAGCGACTGAGAGAAGAATACGCCAGAGCGATGAAGGAAGCAGGATCGACGACAGAGGACTGAAAGCAGTCCACCTGATCGTATATATTGCTTGGTAGTTGCCTGGAATGAAATCAATCCTCATCCGAATGCATGCCGTTGAAGTCAGTCTGGCAATCGTTCGAGCATGTGGACCAAGCCTTGAGGTGAGGATAGGAAACGAGACATGTTGAGTCCATATCGAGTCTTGGATTTGACCGACGAAAAAGGTCTTTTGTGCGGCAAAATTCTGGCTGATCTCGGGGCGGACGTCATTCAGGTTGAAAAGCCGGAAGGAAATCCTGCTCGAAGGATTCCCCCCTTTTTTGAAGATGTCGCCGGTCCGGAAAGGAGCCTCTACTGGCTTGCCTTCAGCGCAGGCAAGAGAAGCATCACCCTGGATTGGGATACCGAGGCTGGAAAAGATCTCTTTAAGAGACTGGCCAAGACAGCCGATTTCATCGTCGAGTCGTTTTCCCCCGGAGACCTGGAAAGAACGGGTCTGGGGTACGACGTATTGACTAAGGCAAACCCCCGCCTCATCATGGCATCGATTGCCCCCTTCGGCCAGACGGGTCCGTTTAGAGACTACAAAGCGGGTGATCTTGTCGCTTCGGCTATGGGCGGGATGGTCAGTTTCACCGGAGAGCCAGACCGTGCTCCGGTGCGAATCAGCGCGGACCTCGCTTACTGCCAGGCGGGCGTTCACGCTGCGATTGGGATTTTAATTGCCCTCTCTCACCGGGGGGTCACGGGTCAAGGGCAACGGGTGGATGTCTCCATGCAAGCGAGCATCGTTCGAACGCTGCATACTCAGTTGCCGTATTGGGAATACAGTAACCATATTGTGAAAAGGTCAGGGATACGCCGGTTTCGGGGAGGGGTCTCGACGCGGGAAATCTGGCCCTGCAAAGATGGTTTCGTGTCTTGGATGTTTTTTGGAGGTGCTGTGGGAACCCAACAGATGCGCGGGATGGTAGAATGGATGGAAGGCAAGGGGATGGCAGGGAGCCTCAGCGGCGAGGTGCAAAACTGGGCAGCCCTGGACTTAACGAAGGTGGCCCAGGAAAAGATAAAGTCGTGGGAAAAAGTGATAGGCGACTTCTTCCTTTCTCATACCAAAGAAGAACTTTATCGAGAGGCTTTGGAAAAGCGCATCCCTCTCACTCCGTTGAACGACATGTCAGAGGTTGTTGAAGATGAACAGCTGGCGGCTAGAAACTTCTGGGTGGGTGTTAACCACCCGGAGTTAAGGACCAACCTCCGTTACCCGGGATTTCTCTTTCAAACCTCGGAAGAGAAATGCTTGCCCAAAGTGAGGGGGCGTGCCCCGTCCATCGGTGAACATAATCCTGAAATCTACGCCCAAGAAATGGGTCTCGGTGAATCGGAAATGGATTCCCTACGAAGAAAAAACGTGATCTAAACAGTTTGGGCGGAACGTGCCCCCGGGGGCAGGAGTTTCAAATGGAAAAAAAAGCACTCGAAGGAGTGAAGGTCGTTGATTTCAGCTGGGCCTTTGCCGGGCCTTTTATCGGAGCCTATTTGGGTGATTACGGGGCACAAGTGATCAAAGTGGAAAGCCATTCTCGCTTGGATATAACCCGGGTGACCGCGCCGTACAAAGACGGAATCACGGGTGTCAACCGGTCAGGGTGCTTTCTTGTCGTCAACAATAGCAAATACGGAATCACCCTAAATTTGAGGCATCCCCGTGCCTCTGAGATGATAGAGAAGCTTATCGCCTGGGCTGATGTCGTTGTTGAAAACTTTGGGGCAGGAGTGATGGAACGGTTGGGCCTGGGCTATGACGAACTCAAGAAGATGAGCCCAGAGATCATTATGTTGAGCGCAACGATTCAAGGTCAGACCGGGCCACGGTCAGCCTTTGCCGGGTATGGCTGGAATACTGTTGCCCTTACGGGCATCGGTAATCTTACCGGCTGGCCGGACCGGTCTCCGGTGGGTACGCTTCAAGCCTACCCGGATAGCGTGGTCCCTTGGTTTGGCGTGGTGGCTGTCTTAGCCGCTTTGGAATATCGGCGCAGGACGGGCAGAGGACAATACGTGGATGTAAGCCAGTATGAGACCACTTGCCATTTTCTGGCGCCTTTTCTTTTAGATTATATCGCTCATCATCGAGTGGCCTCACGGGCTGGAAACCGGTGCCCCTATGCTGCGCCACACGGGGTCTATCGTTGTCGAGGCGATGATAGATGGTGCGCCATCAGTGTTTTCACTGACATGGAATGGGAGGCTTTTTGCCGGGCGTTAGGTTCGCCCGGCTGGACGAGGGAGGACAAGTTTGCTTCCCTCCACGGACGGAAGAAAAACGAGGAGGAGCTTGACACGTTCGTCGAGGAGTGGACGGTCAACTTTTCCCCCGAAGAGGTGATGGCGCTTCTGCAACAGGCGAGTGTGCCCGCCGGGGTGGTGAAAACAAATAAGGAATTGTTTGAGGATCCTCAGCTGACGCACCAGGGCTACTTCCAGCATGTGGAGCATCCTGAAATCGGACCCTGTTATCAACAGGCATGGCCGGTCAAGCTGTCCATCAGTCCGCTCCATATCCGTCCCGCACCTTGTTTAGGTGAGCACAACGAATATGTGTACACCCAAATCCTGGGGCTCTCTGACCAGGAATTTGTCGAGTATCTCGACCAGGGTGTCTTCGAGTAGGTTCACGGCCTCTTCTGCATGAGTTCGCAGAGCAACCCGACCGCTTGCTTCGCAAAACGCTCGTCGTTGATATGAGCATCCACCTCAACAATGCGGGCCGAAGGCTTCAGGTTTTGCCTCAACCCCTCGACGAAAGCCCGATCTGCTTCCGGGTCATAAAGAGGCTTACCCGGTCTATTGGCGGGGGAAAATCCCTGATTGGGCACGACCACGACGAAGGGACCCAGGGCCTTATTCAGCTTGTCAGCCATGACTTTGCCGATGGACGCCATCTCGTCTTTGTTTGCCCGAACGATGGCAACCTGGGGGGTATGCCTGTACGCCTTCCGTCCCCTTAGGGTTTCAGGGATCTTTTCGGGTGGGCTAAAGACAATGAAATCGAGGCAACCCGGAGCGATGACCTGGGGGAGGCCTTTCCGGCCGGCGGCTTCCAATCTCGCTGGTCCCGCATCACAATACCCGCCGTACAAGTGGTCAGTTATTTCGTGGGTCACGAGGTCAAGCACGCCATCGATCAATCCTTGTTCAACCGCTTCCTCCAACGCCCGACCTCCCGTCCCCACGGTATGGAAAGCCACCACCTCGAACCCGTTGTCCTCGAGCGTTTTTTGAGCCGAGAAGACAGCGCGGTTAATCCCTCCCATACTGCTCATTGCAATCAAGGGCTTGTCTGAGGCCTCAAGCCCCGGATCTGCAGATACTGCCCCCATCATGGCTCCAGCCGCATAGGCCAGAAGTCTTTTCGTCATCCGATTCAAGCCGACGATATCGGTTACCGAATGAATAAAAGTGATGTCTTTTGTGCCCACGTAGGGCCTCATATCCCCTGAGGCGATCGTGCTGACCATCACCTTGGGTATTCCAAACGGCAATGCCCTCATCGCCGCCGTGCCAATGGCAGTGCCCCGAGATCCGCCTAAACACATCATCCCGTCCAGCCTGCCAGACTCGTGAAGCCCCTGAACGATCTTAGACGCTCCATCCATCATCACCCGAATCTCCTCATTCTCGTCGGCGGGATCCACTACATCCTGAAGGTTCACCCCAGCGGCCCTCGCCACTTCCTCACGGGAAATGTCCGGTTCAAACTGGGGGGCTCCGCGCGTTCCGGCGTCCACAACAATCAAATCGAAGTCCCCGCGGAGCATCTGACTCTTAACGTACGCATACTCTTTCCCTTTGCTATCTAAGCGTCCCAACAAAACGATCGTTTTTTTCACTCTTTCCTCCGATGACTCAGTCCGTCAGCAATCCCCATCTCTTCCGAAATGGCTTGTTCTCGGTGAAATGACTTATAAACTTATTTCTGCCCGGTCAAACAGATATATACCATTAGCAGAACAATAACAATGCCCTCATAGGAGGAGCAAGACCTACGCGTTTAAGCCGCTATTGGGATCCTCCTGTGATTATTGACATTCCTTTTGGAATGGCCTACTTTAGAAGCAGCCTCGTTGATGGGATGTGGGGTGAAAAGGTGAAGGCCATACGGAGTGGATATAACGATGAAGAAGGATAGGCGGGTGATTCCTTGCCCGAGCACCCTGAGAGCAAGAGCCAGAGGGTTCTGAGAGGGGGCGTGGTCTTGAAAAAAATTATTTTATGTATTGGGACGCTGGATACGAAGGGACCTGAAGTTCAGTACATCAAACAGCTGATAGAACGAAAACGGGGATACAGGGCTCTCGTCATGGATATTGGTAGCCTGGGGATGGCCCCTTTTACCGCCGATATCTCCTCCGAGGAGGTCGCTCAGGCTGCGGGCAAAACCATACAGGAGGTGAGGGGCCTGAAAGAGGCAGGTCCGGCGGCGAAGATTATGACGGTTGGAGCGATAAGGATCGTCCAGGATTTGTGTCTATCAGGAAAATTTCACGGGGTGATTTCTATCGGGGGTGGAACGGGGTCAGGAGTTGCATCGGCTGTCATGAGGGAACTTCCCATCGGGATGCCCAAGTTCATGCTCTCCTCCCAGAAGATCGTACAAGCAGGCATCAGAAACTATGTCGGGACGAAGGATATCGTCGTCCTGCCCTCGGTGGCGGATATCGCCGGGTTTAACCGACTGACAAGGGATGCTTTGAGGAAGTCCGTGGGCGCCATCATCGGCATGATGGAATCAGTAGAAAGTGCAGAAAACGAGGTATCCGAAAAACCTCTTGTCTTCATGACGATGACGGGTCTGTCCACTGGCTGCGGGCTTAGAGTCAAATCGTTCCTTGAAGGACAAGGATTTGAAGTCGCCGTGTTCCATACCATTGGCGTCGGGGGAAGGACCTTTGAAGAACTGGTGAGAGGCTATCCTGTCAGAGGAGTCGTGGAATTGGGATTAAATGAGATCGGAAATGAGCTTTTTGACGGGTTAGCTTCCGCCGGCCCCAATCGGCTTGAAGCGGCAGGGAAGAAGGGAATTCCGCAAATTATCACTCCCGGGTGCATCGACATCATAAACTTTCTTGGCCCGGAGACATTGCCTGACCGGTATAAGAATCGACCTCTCTGCTTCCATAACCCGCAGGCGACCCTTCCCAGATTAAATGCTGAGGAATTCAAATTGATCGGCGAGACCGTGAGCAAAAAACTGAACCTCGCAACTGGACGTGTGAGAGTGCTCATTCCCCTTCGTGGCTTCTCTTCTCTCGACTGCGAGGGGAATATTTTCTACGATCCCATCGCTGATAGGGTGTTTATCGATTCCTTAAGGAGTTCGTTGAAAGAAACGATTGGAGTGAGAGAGGTTGACGCCCACATCAATGATGACGCATTTGCTGATGCCGTGGTCGATGAATTCATGGATATCATCAGAGCATGATGAAGGATAAAGGAGATCAGGGAGGCTTGAGGCCAACAGGTGCCTTA
>Ga0335081_10009069_pt1 | contig 15985 bp, 12 predicted proteins | sample Lox_Sample_35_FD_206713 | JGI IMG/M metagenome (GOLD analysis project Ga0335081, IMG submission 206713) | Soil microbial communities from Loxahatchee National Wildlife Refuge, Florida, United States - Lox_Sample_3.5 | ecosystem: Environmental > Terrestrial > Soil > Wetlands | place: USA... | reverse complement strand
GACGGCGGCCTTGACGCTGTCGGCGAGCTTCTGGCTGGTGGGGCCCAGATTGGTGCCGGAGGAATTCGTGGCATCGTAGCCCGTGCCGGCCGCCGAGGGACGCGGTTGGAAATACTTTTCGCTGGTGAAATTCTGCGCCAGCAGCGCGGAGCCGCGCACCGTGCCATCCGGATCCACGATCAGGCTGCCGTTGGCCTTGGCCGGAAACAGCGCCTGACCCCCGATCCACACGGCGAGCGGATACGCGCCGCAGAGAAGCACCACGAGGACCGCGGTAAGCAGCAGGGAGGTTTTGAGATCAAGCAGAAGGGCTTTCATGGCGGGTGATCGCGTCGGTTTCAGATCGGCGCTTCGAAGTTATACGAGGTGGATGGCGTTGATCAGGACATCGATGACCTTGATGCCGAGAAATGGCACGATGATGCCGCCCAAACCGTAGAGGAGCAGATTGCGCCGGAGGATGGCGGCCGCGCCGATGGGGCGGTAGGCGACGCCGCGCAGCGCCAGCGGGATCAAGGCGACAATGATGAGCGCATTGAAAATGACGGCGCTGAGGATCGCGCTCAGGGGCGACGCCAGTTGCATGATGTTGAGCGGCGCAATCGCCGGGAACACGCCCACCAGCATCGCGGGGATGATCGCGAAATACTTGGCCACGTCGTTGGCGATGCTGAAGGTTGTGAGCGAGCCGCGGGTGATCAGGAGCTGTTTGCCGATCTCGACGATCTCGAGGAGCTTCGTCGGGTTGGAATCGAGATCGACCATGTTGCCCGCTTCCTTGGCCGCCTGCGTGCCGGTGTTCATGGCCACGCCCACGTCCGCCTGCGCCAAGGCGGGCGCATCGTTGGTGCCGTCGCCCGTCATGGCCACAAGGTGCCCCGCGGCCTGCTCCGTGCGGATGCGCTTGAGCTTCACTTCCGGGGTGGCTTGCGCGAGATAGTCGTCGACGCCGGACTCGGCCGCGATGGCCGCGGCCGTGAGCGGGTTGTCGCCCGTGATCATGACCGTGCGAATGCCCATGGCGCGAAGCTGGGTGAAGCGCTCCTTGATGCCGCCTTTGACCACGTCCTTGAGGTGAACGACGCCGAGCACCTCGCGGCCGCTCGCAACCACGAGGGGGGTGCCGCCCTGGCGGGCGATGGAATCGACGGTGCCGGCGACGACCGGCGAATAGCTGCCGCCCTGCGCCTCGACCCAACCCCGGATATTCTCCGCCGCACCCTTGCGAATCGAGTGCGCCGGCCGGCCGTCGATGGGAGGATAATCCACGCCGCTCATGCGGGTCTGGGCCGTGAATGGAACGAAGGTGGCATGGGGCGCGGCGATCTCGCGGCCGCGGAGATTGAACTTCTCCTTCGCGAGCACCACGATGGAACGGCCTTCGGGCGTCTCGTCGGCGAGCGAGGCGAGCTGGGCCGCGTCGGCCAGCATTTCCCGCGACACGCCCGGGGCGGGCAAAAAGTCGCTCGCCATGCGGTTGCCGAGAGTGATGGTGCCGGTCTTGTCCAGCAGCAGCACGTCGATGTCCCCGGCCGCCTCGACCGCGCGGCCGCTCATCGCCAGGACGTTGCGCTGGAGCAGGCGGTCCATCCCGGCGATGCCGATCGCGCTGAGCAGGCCGCCGATGGTGGTCGGGATCAGGCAGACGAGCAGCGCGATCAGCGCGGTGATGGAGAAACCGACGCTGGCGTAGAGCCCGAACGGCTTGAGCGTGATGATGACGAGCAGAAAAATGAAAGTGAGAGCCGCGAGGAGGATCGTGAGAGCGATCTCGTTGGGCGTCTTCTGGCGCTTTGCTCCTTCGACGAGGCTGATCATGTGATCGAGGAAGCCCTCGCCCGGATCCGCGGTGATGCGGATCACGAGTTCGTCGGACAACACCCGCGTGCCCCCGGTGACCGCACTGCGGTCGCCGCCGGCCTCGCGGATGACGGGCGCCGACTCGCCGGTGATAGCCGATTCGTCGACCGACGCCGCTCCCTCGATGACATCGCCGTCGCCCGGGATCATCTCGCCGGTCCTGACGTGCACCACGTCGCCCTTGCGGAGTTGCGTGGCGTCCACCGGCTCGAACGAGCCGTCCTTGCGGCGGCGTTTCGCGACCAGCTGCCGGCGCGACGCGCGCAGGGCGCGGGCCTGGGCCTTGCCACGGCCCTCGGCCACCGCCTCGGCGAAATTGGCGAAGATGACGGTGAAGAACAGCCAGAGCGCGACCTGCAACACGTAGCCGCGCGGCTCCTTGGTGGTGAAGAGTTGGAAGAACGTGAGGATCGCCCCGACCAGCGTGATGAACATGACCGGGTTTTTGAGCTGCAGGCGCGGGTCGAGCTTCCGGAAGGAGTCGCCCACCGCCTTCTGCAGGATCTCGCGATCGAAAAGGGAAATGGCCTTGGTGGACATGGTATGCGCAGGGTGGCGGATCGTTCAAAAGAGCGTGCCGGCGTGCATGAGGAAGTGTTCGACAACCGGTCCCATGGTGAGGGCTGGCACAAACGTGAGGGCGCCCACGAGCACAACGGTGCCGATGAGGAGCGCGATGAACGTGAATCCCTCGCATTGAAAGGTGCCGGCGCTGGCGGGGATGAGCTTCTTTCCGGCCAGATTGCCGGCGAGCGCGAGGATCGGGACGATCATGAGGAATCGGCCGAACAACATCGCCAATCCCGTCGTCGTGTCCCAATGCACCTCGTTGCCGGAAAGGCCGGCAAAGGCGCTGCCGTTGTTGCCCACGCAAGAGCTGAAGGCATAGAGAATTTCGCTGAAGCCGTGGGGACCGGCGTTGGCCCGCCCGGCGACGCCCCAGGGCGCGACCGCCGCCCAGGCGGTGAAGGCCAGGATCGTGGTCGAGAGAACGATCAGCACGAGCATGACCAGCTTCACGTCGTAGGCCTCGATCTTCTTGCCGAGGTATTCCGGCGTGCGACCGACCATGAGCCCGGCGATGAAGACCGCCAGTACGACAAAGATCAGCATGCCGTAGAGGCCGGCGCCCACGCCGCCGAAGATGACCTCTCCCGTCTCGATGTTGAACAAAGGCACCAGGCCGCCGAGCGGCGTGAAGGAATCGTGCATCGAGTTTACCGCGCCACATGAGGCATCGGTGGTGATGGTGGCGAACAGCGCGGAGTTGAAGATGCCGAAGCGCACCTCCTTGCCCTCCATGTTGCCGTCGGCCGCGGCGACGCCGAGGTGCTGGTGAATCGGATTGCCCGCAGCCTCGGCTTTCCACGCGACCAGCACGCCAGCGACAAACAGCGCGAACATGGCGCCCCATACGGCCCAGCCGTGTCGCTGGTTCTTGACCATGCGACCCAGGTAGTAGGTCAGCGCGCTCGGGATCGCGAAGATCGAAAGCATCTGGAGGAAGTTGGACAGCGGCGTCGGGTTCTCAAAGGGGTGGGAGGCGTTGGCGTTGACATAGCCGCCGCCGTTGGTGCCGAGCATCTTGATCGCGATCTGCGAGGCCATCGGGCCCTGCACGATGGTCTGCGTGTCCACGACCTGGTCCACCATCACGGGCTTGCCGTCCGCGCCGTTGACCGGCTGGCCGCTGGCATCCGTTTTCTGCACTTGGGTCGTGTAGGGCTCAAAGGTCTTCGCGGTTGTATACGGCTTGAAGTTTTGGATCATGCCCTGGGAGATGAGGGCGAGCGCGAAGACCAGGCAGATCGGCACCAGCACGTAGTACGTGATGCGCACCAGGTCGGCCCAAAAGTTTCCAATGGTCTGCGCGGAATGGCGGGCGATGCCGCGCACCAGGGCCGCGGCGATGGCGATGCCGGCGGCAGCCGAGACGAAGTTGTGAAACGCCAGTGCCACCATCTGCGAAAGATAGGACATGGTCGATTCACCGCCGTAGAACTGCCAGTTGGTGTTGGTGGTGAAGCTCGCGGCGGTGTTGAAGGCGAGGTGCGGGTTGACCCCGGGCAGGTGCTGCGGATTCAGGGGCAGCAGATCCTGGAATCGGAGGATGAAATAGGTGAGCGCCATCCCGGTGAGGCTGAACAGCAGCATCGAGGCCGTGTAGCGGAGCCAGCCTTGTTCGTGCGCCGGATCGATGCCGCAGAGCCGGTAGGTCAGGCGCTCCACCGGCCGGACGACCGGATCGAGCCACGTCCGGCCGTGCGCATCGAGCACCCGCACGAGGTGGAGCCCGAGCGGCTTGGTAATGAGCAGGAGCGCGCCGACGTAGAGCGCGAACTGGGTCCAGGCATTAAGATTGTCCATGGCGAAATCCCGCTAGAACTTTTCCGGGCGCAGCACGGCGATGACGAGGTAGATGAGACAGGCGACGGCGATCAGGCCGATGATGATGGTTTCCATGGCGGGGACCGCGCGGGCGGTGGCGGGTGTTCAGCGCACTTTCTCGCAGAACCGGGCGAAAGCGATGGCGCCGGCGAAAAACGCCACGGTGACGCCGAGAAAGACCAAATCGGCGGCGGGCGGCGTCAGTTCAGCCAGCAACAATGCGGTGGCGTTCATGCCGCCAAGGGTAGCCGAGACGGCCGGCAGGCCCTAATCAAAAGGCCTGCCAAAGGCATCAAAAAGGCATCAACGGCGGGGCCGCTGCGGCGCGGTTCCCGCTGGAAGATTGCCGCGAGCCGCGGCCCCCCGGTCTTCTGGCACGTCCTCCGGTGAACGACGCCTCTGGCTTCAGTGACGCCCACGACGTCCGGGCCGCCGGTGCGCGCGCCGGACGACGGGTTGAGTATTTCACCCCCGGGTGGAACGTCATCGAGTCGGGGGTCGCCATCGGCGCGGGGCTGCTCGCCGGCAGCATCGCCCTGATCGGTTTCGGAGTGGATTCAGTGATCGAGAGCGTCTCCGGGGGTGTCCTGCTATGGCGCTTGTACGCGCAACAGGCCGATGAACGGCGCGAGCAGCCGGCGGTCAAGCTCGTCGGCCTCAGCTTCCTGTTGTTGGCCGCCTATGTCGCCGTCGACGCAATTAAGGCGCTGGTACAGCGCGAGGCGCCGCGCGCGCCTCTCATGGGAATCGGGCTCGCCTTCGCCTCCCTTGTCGTCCTGCCGCTGCTGGCCCGGGCGAAACGCCGCGTGGCGACGCGCCCCGCGAGCCGCGCGCTGCACGCCGACGCGTGGCAGACGGGTCTCTGCGCGTGGCTCTCAGCCAATCTGCTCGGCGGCCTGATCCTGAACGCCATTGCCGGCTGGTGGTGGTCCGATCCGGTGGCCGCGCTGGTCATGGTACCGATCATCGCCCGCGAGGGTGTGGCCGCCCTGCGCGGCGAGCCCCATATGGCGTAACGGAGGCGCCCTGAGCCGGTCTGACGGTGTACCGGCGTTATTGGGTCTTGAGGAGTTTCACACCATAATGCCACGGGGGCAGCGAAAAAGGCGGTTCTGCCGCCGCCAGGCCGCCCGCAGTTTCGGCCCATTTCAGGATCTGTTCCGCCGAGGGCCGGATGTCGGCGCTGGGACCGCGCGGCGTGGGGAGGTCGCACTGCCAGTGGATCACGGCCACTGTGCCGCCCAATTGGACGACGCGCCGGGCCTCACACAGCATGTCCACTGGCGCTTCGCCATGCAGGATGTTAAACAGAAGGCAGGCATCGCAGCTGGCGGCGGGCAGGTCAAATCCAGCGGTGAACACATCGCGCTGTGCGACCCGCACATTGGCCAGTCCGGTCTCACCGGCGCGACGCCGGGTGTGCGCGACCATCTCGGCCTCGATGTCAAAGGCCCACACGATGCCGCCGATGCGTCGGGCGGCGGCACGGTGAACGTGCCATAGCCACTGCCCAGCTCAGCCGCGTCACCTGTGGCGGAGCCGAAGCCGAACCGATCGAGGATTCGCTCCACATCGAAAAGCGTCTCCCAGTAGTCCTGCGGCGGCATGCCGCTGTCCCGGTATTTCATGGCGGGAGACATCCTAGCACGGCGACGTCGCAGCCGCGAATCCAGAGGAATGGGGACCAAAGCCCAAGGGGCGGTCATCCTCCTGCCCGCATCTCGCCGCCTCCGGCACGCCTCACTCCTCCAGCCACACGTATTTGTACGGATGGTGGTCGAGCAGGGTTGGGTTCCAGCCGTGCACGGACGGCCGGATGAGGAAGACGTGGGTGTAGTAGTGAATCGGGATGAGGGGGGCCGCCTTGAGGAGCAGGGCCTCGGCGCGCTGCAGAATCGAATTGCGCGAGGCGGGATCGGCGGTGCGGGCGGCTTCATCGAGCAGCCGGTCGTAGTCGGGGCTGGACCAGCCCGTATAGTTGTTGCCGCTGTTGGAGGCCCAGACGCCGAGAAAGGAGGCGGGGTCGGCGTAGTCGCCGATCCACACGGAGCGGAGGATTTGGTAATTGCCTGTCCGGCGCGCATCGAGGGTGCTCTTGAGCTCCTGGTTGACGAGGCGCACCTCGACACCGAGCTCGCGCCGCCACATTTCCTGGATGGCCTCGGCGATGAGCTGGTGGCTCTCCGAGATGTTGAACAGGAGTTCGAAGACCGGCAGACCCCGCCCGCCGGGATAGCCGGCCTCCTCGAGCAGGCGGCGCGCCGCGGCGAAATCCGTCGGAATGCCCGCCGGAGGCGTGTAGCCCGCCATGCCGGGAGGCGTGAAGGCGTGCGCGGGCAGCTGCCCGCCGCGCAGGACGTGTTCGACGATGGCCTCGCGATCGACCGCAAGTGCCAGGGCGCGGCGAACACGCGGCTCGTCGAGGTAGGGACGGGTGACGTTAAGGCGGTAGAAATAGATGCCGAGGTACGGATCGATGCGCAGCAATTGCGGCTCGTCGCGGCGGTAGGCGTCGATCTTCGCGGGCGGCATGGCCTCGGTGAGATGGAGTTGGCCCGCGCGAAAGGCGCGCTCCTCGGCATCGACGCTGTCGAAGGTGTGGAAGTAAATCGCCCGCAGGCGGACGCGGGCGGCATCCCAGTAGGTGGGCGACTTCTCGACGACAATCGCCTGGTTGGATCGCCAGGCCTTGAGCACAAACGGCCCGTTGCCGACGAAGCGACCGGGGCGCGTCCACGGGTTGCCGCGCCGGTCGACGGGGCCGTAGCGCGCGATGGTGGCCACGGGCACGGGCAGCCACGCGGTGTGATTGAGCATCGCGAGGAAATACGGGATTGGGTGATCGAGGGTGACACTCAGCGTGTGCTCGTCGGGCGCCGCCAGACCCACCTGCGCGAAGTCCGCGAGGCGTCCCTGGTGGTACGCCTCGGCGTTCGCCACCGCGTACAGCATCGGGGCATAGTCGGCGCCGAGCGACGGCGTGAGCATGCGCCGGAACGAGGCGATAAAGTCGTGCGCCGTGACCGGTTCACCGTTGGACCAGCGGGCCTCGGGGCGGAGATGGAAGGTGTAGACGAGGCCGTCCGGCGAGATTTCCCAGCGCTCCGCCACGCCGGGCACGGGGTGCAGATCGACGGGATCCTCGCTCACCAGGCCCTCGAGCAGGGCGGACAGCACGGTGTATTCGCTCGTGCCGGTGGCCAGGTGCGGATCGAGGTCAGGCAGCTCCGGCCCGATGCCGCGGTGGAGGACCTGTTCCCGATCGCCGCGCTGGACGTTGGTTTCGTGGCGGACGCAGGCGCTGGACAGCAGACAGAGGACCGAGGCCAGCAGCCAGAGGACGGAGAGCTGGGGACGGAGTACAGCGGCCGGACGAAAGAGGCCAGCAGCCAGAGGACGGAGGACGGAAGACGGAAGGAGGCGACCGAGCCTCAGACCATGAGGGAGGCGACGCATTGGGGGCGCAGCGCCAGGCCGTTCCTACAACTTTCTGATGAGCGCCACGGCGTGGGCGGCGATGGCCAGCCCCCGGCCGAGATCGCCGACACCCTCGTTGGTCGTGGCCTTCAGGCCGATGGAATCCACCGCCAGGCCGGCGGAGTTGGCGAGCGCGAGTTTCATCTCTCCCAGACGCGGCAAGATCTTGGGCTTTTCGGCGATGACCGTGGCGTCGATATTCAGCGGCTCCCACCCGCGCTGCCGCAGCTCGCCAATGACGCGTTTGAGCAAGAACTGCGAATCGGCGTTCAGATAGGCCGGATCGGTGTCCGGGAAGAAATGGCCGATGTCAGGCAGGCCGGCCGCACCCAGGAGCGCATCGCAGACGGCGTGAGTCACGCAATCGGCGTCCGAATGCCCCTCGAGGCCGAACGGGGCATCGAAGTGCACGCCGCCAAGCACCAGGGGCCGGCCCGTCACTGTGCGGTGGATGTCGTATCCGTGGCCAATGCGATAGGGCATAACGTGTCAGCCATTTCGTGTAATGGATTCGGGGCGGCTCAGCAAGAACTCCAGATACGCCAGGTCAGCGGGGGTCGTCAGCTTGGGATTCGGGCGTGGGTTCTCAAGGATGGCCACCGGGTGGCCGAGGCGCTCAACCGCTTGGGCGTCGTCGGTGATGGACAGTCCACGGCGCTGCACCTGCTCGTAGGCGCGGCTGATGAGGTCCCGCGCAAAGACCTGTGGCGTCTCCATGGCCCAGAGCCGCCGGCGATCGAGGGTGGCGGCCGGCGCGCGTGGCCGGAACGGACGGCCGGTCGGCGGGGCCGCGGTATTCGCCGCGCTTCGCCCCCGAACGGATACTTGTTTGATGGTGTCGGCCACGCGGTGGGCCAGCACGACAGCCCCTGTCTGACGAGCCACCTTGAGCAGGGCGACGAGCTGCTCGGGTTGAATGAACGGGCGGGCGCAGTCATGAATGAACACGCAATCGACGTCGTCCGGCAGGCTGGCGAGGGCGTTCGCCACCGAATCCTGCCGCTCGCGGCCGCCGCGCACCAGGAGCGCGGGGGTGGGCGCGTAGCAGGACAGTTCCAGCGACTGGCGCGCATCGCGGCAGACGACGACATAGAAATCGGCCACGCCGCTGGCGGCAAAGGCCGCGGCGGAATGGGCGAAGACCGGGCGTCCCGCCAGTGGCGCGAGAATCTTGTCGGCCGAGGCGGGCTGCATGCGGCGGCCTTGTCCGGCGGCGAGGAGAATGGCGGCGGTGCGGGGCATGCTTAAGGGCGGGGACGGGCCGCCGGGTCATCCGGCGGTGGCGGTGCTTCCAGCCAGCGCCGCCGAGGCTTCGGCGGCCCCGCGAAGGCAATCGTGCCTGCCATAGCTTCATTGGCGGTGAGCGGACGCGCCCTACCGGTTGTGCCGATCTCAATCATGCGGTCCCGAGCTCCGCGAGGATCGCCTCCGCAGCCGCGACGGGATCCGCGGCCTTGAAAACCGACCGGCCCACCACGATGAAGTCCGCCCCAGCGCGCGCGGCCGCGGCGGGAGTCATGACGCGCGCCTGATCGTCGGTCCCAGGGGTGCCGGGGGGACGGATGCCGGGAGCGACCAGCTTCACGACCGGCGGCAGTTGGGCGCGCAGCGGGGCGATCTCGAGGGGCGAGCAGACGATTCCACCCAGTCCGCAGCCGACGGCCAGCCGCGCCAGGCGCGTGACCTGCGCTTCGGGCGAAGCGCCAACGCCGGTCTCGCGGAGGTCGTTTTCGTCGAGCGAGGTGAGGACCGTCACGCCGAGCAGGAGAAGCTCGGGGGCAGACTGTTGCCGGGCTTCCACCGCCCGGCGCATCATTTCGCGGCCGCCCGCCGTGTGGAGCGTGAGCATCCTGACCGGCAGCCGCGCCGCCGCCTCGACCGCCCGGGCGACCGTGTTGGGAATGTCGTGCAACTTAAGATCGAGAAAGACCTGGAAGCCGAGGCCGGCGACTTCGCGCACGCTGTCGGGTCCACAGGCTGTGAACATTTCGAGGCCGATCTTGGCCCACCGGATCCGACCGCTGAGGCGGCGGAGCACGGACGCCACCTCACGCGGGCTCGGGGTGTCGAGGGCAAGAATGAGGTCGCAGGCCATCCTGGAACCACGAATGGACGCGAATGGGCGCGAGTTGAAGAAGAAAAACCCCGGGGTTCGGTTTCGCCGCCTTTCTGGTCAAGGCTGCAAAGCGCCGGCAATCCGCGGCGGCCGGCCTGGAATCCGGCCCGGAATAATGTTTATCAGCGGGCGTTAGTGGTTAAGTCCTTGGGCGTGGGAAACGCGTTGCCAGCCGTCACGATCTTTTCGCCGGCAAAGATCAACCTTTTCCTCGCCATCACCGGCCGGCGGGCCGACGGCTATCACGATCTCGTGTCGGTGGCGACGCCGCTTGTTTTCGGCGACCAGCTGGTCGCCGAGGTTGGCGGGGGAGAACCGGACCCCGGCGGGCAGTTCAGCTTGGCGTGCGACGACCCCGAAGTGCCGTGCGACGAGACCAACCTCATTCTCAAGGCGGCGCGATTGTTTGCCGCGGCGGCGGGATGGAAGCGGGCGGTGGCCTTTCGCCTGACCAAGCGCATCCCGATGGGGGCGGGGCTGGGTGGTGGCTCCAGCAATGGCGCGGCCGCGCTGCTCGCGCTGAACCGGCTGAGCGGGGCGGGCGTTCCGCGCGACGCGCTGATGGCGCTGGCGGCGCAGGTCGGATCCGATTGTCCGCTCTTCCTGCCCGGCGGGCCCGTGATGATGCGCGGGCGTGGCGAGCGGGTGGAACCGCTGCCTGTGGCGGCGGCGCGGCGGCTGCGGGGCCGGCAAGTGCTGCTTTTCAAACCCACCTTGAGCATCCGCACGGCGTGGGTCTACGAACGGGTGGCCGCGGCGGCCGGAGGCTATGAGGCGGCCGCCGAAGCCGAACGCCGCCTCGCCGCCTGGCTCGCGGGCGAAGCGGACCCGGCGCAACTGCTCCACAACAACCTTGAGCCGGTCGTGTTTCGAAAGTTCCTTGCGTTACCGGCGCTCTTGGAACGCCTGCGCACCCGGTTCGGGCTTGCGGCGGGCATGAGCGGCAGCGGGAGCGCGTGCTTTGCACTGCTGCCCGACGGAGCGCCGCTGGCCGAGATCTTCGCCGCCATCCGCGAAGCGTGGGGCCCGCTGAGTTTCGTGGAGAGCACGGCCATCGCTTGAGCGGCGGACGGAACCTGCGGCCTGGCCGATGGTCCTGTTGCTTGCGTGCAGGCTGGCGTCGAAGGCCCGACTACGATTTACGACCGCCGCCCGACTTCGCCAACGGTGCTTTTGTGGGATCGCTGCCCGGCGGAGAAGGCCGGCAACGGTTTTTTGTCGGGAGCGATTGAGATCCGAGTTGACCCTCCGCGGCCCGGCTCGGATAAAGAGCTGCCAGCGTCCTTCCTGCGGCGCGGCAGAGCATAAGAGCGTTCGATCTACCCCATGGATTCCGGCCAGAAATCCGAGCTTGTCGTGCAGGGAATCGCCGCCTCGGACGGCATCGCGTACGGCGAGATCTTTCTTTACCTGCAAACCGAGGTCGAGGTGCCGGTTTACCAGGTGGACCCGGACAAGCGGGTGGCGGAAATCGGGCGGTTTGAGCAGGCGTTGGTCGTTACCCGCCAGCAGATCTCGAAGATCAAGAGCGAGGTCGAGAAGAATCTCGGCCCCGACGAGGCGCGCATTTTCGACGCGCATCTCATGGTGCTGGAGGACGAGGCGCTTATCGGCGAGACGGTTCGGGAGTTCGAGAGCACCGGCGGCAACATCGAGACATGCTTTAATCGCGTCTCGCAGCGCTACGTCAAGGCCTTCGACGAGATCAACGACGAATACCTGCGGGAGCGCGCCGGCGATCTCCGCGATGTGGCGCAGCGCGTGCTGCAGAACCTCCTCGGCCAGGCGGAGCACCATCTTAGCGAGTTGGCGGAGAAGCGCGTTGTCGTCGCGAACGACATCTCGCCCTCGGACGCGGCGAGCATTGATCGCAGTGCGGCCATCGGCATCGTCACCGATTCGGGCAGCAAGACGAGCCACGCGGTGATTGTGGCGCGCTCGCTCAAGATCCCCGCGGTGGTGGGGGTGCGCGACCTCACCGCACGGGTCGAGAGCGGCGACCGCGTGCTGATCGACGGCTACGAGGGGATCGTCGTGGTCAATCCGACCGAGCAGACGCTTTTTCGCTACGGCCGGATCCAGAGCGAGAAAAAGACGTTCGAGTCGCGGTTGCTGGCGTCCAGCCGGCTCCCGGCGGAGACGCTCGACGGCGTGCATGTGCCGCTGCTGGCCAACATTGAGAAGGTCGAGGAGGTCGCCGACGCGCGGGATTGCCAGGCCGAGGGCGTGGGACTGTTCCGGACGGAGTATCTCTACCTCAACTCCCCGCATCTGCCGGGCGAAGCGGAGCAGTTCACCACCTACAAGGCGGTGGCCGAGGCGTTTGCGCCGCAGGCGGTCGTTATCCGCACGCTCGACATCGGCGGCGACAAGCCGCTGGTGGGCATGCCCGGCTTGATTCACCACGAGACCAACCCCTTCCTCGGTTTTCGCGCGATCCGTCTCTGTCTCGAGCACCCGGAGATGTTCAAGGAACAGCTCCGCGCGATCCTGCGGGCGAGCGCGTTCGGCAAGGTGCGCATCATGTATCCGATGATCAGTGGCGTGGACGAGCTGACGCGCGCCAATGCGGTGCTGGCGGAGGCGCGGGAGGAGCTGCGCCAGCGCGGCGAACGCTTCGACGAAAAGATGGAGGTCGGCAGCATGATCGAGATTCCCAGCGCCGCTGCCACGACCGACATTCTCGCGCGGCACTGCCAGTTCTTCAGCATCGGCACGAACGATTTGATCCAGTACCTGCTGGCGATCGACCGCGTGAACAACCGCATCGCCCACCTCTACGAGCCGACCCATCCGGCGGTGCTGCGCACGATCAAGGCGGTGGTCGAGGATGCGCACCGGAACCACGTGCCGGTCGCCGTCTGCGGCGAGATGGCCGGTGACCCGGTGTTTACGCCGCTGCTGCTCGGCCTCGGCGTCGACGAGCTGAGCATGACCCCGCCGGCGCTGCCCGCGGTGAAATATCTTGTACGGGCGATGAAGATGAGCGACGCGCGGCGGCTCGCGACCGAGGCCCTGACGCTGTCCGACCCAAAGGAGATCTACGCGCGGGCCGAGGAGTTCTACCAGGCGCGGGTCAAGGTCGACTGAGCGGATACCGGATTGGGAAACCGGAAACCCGAAAGACGATTGAACTTGCCGTGATGGTTTTTGCCCCAGAGCGCACGGAAGCGAAGGAAGTCACGAAGATGCAGCGGCGGCAGCTCGAATTCGGCGGGAGCGCCCGTTCGGAAAGGTGGGAGCGCCTGCGGCCGGAATCCCGAACCGATCTCCGTGCCCTCGTTCTGCTTCTCCGTGCTCTCCGTGACCGGGACTGCCCTGTCCACCGATGATCTGGGATTTCAGAAGCCTGATCCGGCGCGGCCTCGGCCAGTGGCCGCGGACTTGGCGGGAGGAAGACCGCCGGCCGATCCGGCCGCCGCTCGAACCGAAGGCGGAGGACAAAAGTCCGAGGACAGGGGACGGCGGATCTCCGACGTCGCCGGAGGCCACGGCGCGGAGGACGGATCAGATCGCCGAGGAACGGTGGCTGCCACCGCCGTGGGAAGCGCCCAAGGATTCCGGCGACGGATGGAAAAAGGCGGATTAGGGCGGAGGACAGAGCCCAGAGGGCGGAGGACAGAGAACAGAGGAAAGGGGCAGGTGGACCGACACTGGACTGGCGCTAGAGGTTTGTAACGTAATACGTTACAAACCCCTCTTGCGTGCCGAAAGCAGGATGGGCGGGTATTGGTTCAGTTTGTCATTGCGAGGCGTCCCGGTTTGACGGGACGACGATCCGTCCGCCATAGCCCGCAGGGCGACGGCGGAAGCAATCCAGCCCGCCCTCGTCGTGCCGGCTACGGCGTGGCTGCATTGTGTGGACGGGCCAAGCCGGAGCCTTGGCGGAGGCTGGCTGGATCGCCATCGTCCTTCGCCGAGACTACGGACGACGGGCGGCCCGCTCCACGGGCCGCGCGATGACAATCCAAACTGAGTCAGCACCCATGGGCGCGGTCGTTTGTCCGCTGTGATCGCTGTGGCGACCCCGGCATACTCTGGGGCAGCACAGAGGTGTCGGGCTCAAGGCCCGAGCAGCGCCGTCGCCGGGCCGGAAGTGACGAAGGCGAGCGAGTTCGAGAGGGCGTCGATGACGGTGCCGGGGGCGACACCGAGCAGCACGATGCCGGCGATCAGGACCACGCAGAGGGCGCGCGCCGGCCAGGTGAGCGCGATCGGCGCCGCGGGCGCCGCCGGGCCGGTCTCGCCAAACACCGCCTGCCGGACGATCTGGAGGTAGTAGTAGATCGCGATGGCCGAGTTGACCACGGCGATGATCACGAGTGCGAAGTGCCGCTGGTTCCAGGCGGCCGTGAGGAGCGAGAGCTTGGCCATGAAGCCGACGAAGGGTGGAAGGCCCGCGAGCGCGAACAGGCCCACGAGCAGCGTCAGGGCCAGAAGTGGCGAGCGGCGGTGGAGTCCGGCCAGCTCCGCGATCGCGACATTGGCGCCGTCGCGCGAGACCTGGCAGAGGACGACGAAGCAGGCCAAGATCATCAGCATGTAGCCGGCGATGTAATAGAGGGCCGCGGTGTAGCCGGCGGCGTCGAGGGCGACAAAGCCGATCAGTGCGTAGCCGGCGTGGGCGATGCCGGAAAAGCCGAGCAGCCGCTTGAGATCTTTTTGCACGAGGGCGATGAGGTTGCCGTAGAACATCGACGCAGTCGCCAGCCCGGCGAGCAGCAGCGCGATGGTACGGTTGTCCGGCGTGGCGAGGGAGACGAGGCGCACGAGCACGGCCACGGCGCCGATCTTGGGCAGGGAGGCGATGAGGCCCGCGGTCTCGTTGGACGCACCCTGATAGACGTCGGGGGTCCAGAAGTGGAAGGGGAAGACCGCCAGCTTGTAATAGAGCCCGCAGAAGGCCAGGCCCAGGCCGGCGAGGGCGAGTGGCGCGTGCACGACGGGCGCGAGGCGCGCGATCATGTCCGGCAGGTGCAGTGTGCCGGTGAGCCCGTAGAGGTAGCTGAACCCGAAAAACATGATGCCATTGGCGGCCACGCCGAACATGAGGTACTTGATGGCGGACTCCATCTGGCTTTTTTGGCCGGCGCGTTCACGCCGCAGGGGCACGAGCAGGAAGAGCGGGAAGGAGGACAGCTCGAGCGCGACGACCAGCGAGATGAGTTCGACGCAGCTCACAAGCAGGACGAGTCCGGAGACGCTCAGCGTAAGGAAGAGGAAGTATTCGGGCTTCACGTCGCCACGGATGTCGGGGAGTTCGCCGCTGAGGGCCACGAGGCAGGCGAAGCCGAAGGCGAAGACCAGCTTGAGCAATTGCGAGAACGCGTCGACGCGGTACGCACCGCTGAAGAGGTCGGCGTGCTGGTGGAGGGCGAGCCCAGCCGCGGCGATCGCCGCCAGGGCGACGCCGAGGGCGAACCGCCGGGCCAGCTTCGGCGGCGCCGTCCCGAGCGAGATCACGAAGAGGCCCAGCGCGCCGGCGAGCAGCACCAGTTCGGGCAGGAACTGAACGACAAAAATCATCGAAGCGAGGGGCACAACCAAGGCGCCAAGGCACCCACCGATGCCTCTCGGTTCGGTAGCCGGTGCCTTCGCGTCTTTGTGCCTTGGTTGTTCATGCCGGCGTTTTCAGGGGAGCGGCGTGGCCGCGCCGATCTGGGCGAGCAGGTGCTGCACGCTGGTGTGCATGACGTTGACGAGCGGCTGGGGATGGAGGCCGATCCAGAAGACGAGCACGAGGAGCGGCGCGAGGCTCGCGATTTCGCGCAGATTGAGGTCGGCGGTGCCGGCGTGGCCGGGGTTGCGGGTGCCGCCGTAGGCGACCCGTTGCAGCATCCGCAGGTTGTAGGCGGCGGCGGCGACCACGCCGGGGATCAGGCAGGCGACGAGCAACTTGGAAACGGAAAAGCCGCCGGCCAGCACCAGGAATTCGCCGATGAAGCTGTTGGTGCCGGGAAAGGCGAGGGACGACAGGCAGAAGACCCCGAGAAAAAAGGCGAACACCGGCATGAACTTGCCGAGGCCGGCGGCCGCGTCGAGGTCGCGGGTGTGGAGGCGCTCGTAGATGAGGCCGACGGCGATGAACAGCGCCCCCGTGGTGACACCGTGGTTGATCATCACGAGCGTGGCGCCCTCGAGGCC
>Ga0335081_10009068_pt1 | contig 15986 bp, 18 predicted proteins | sample Lox_Sample_35_FD_206713 | JGI IMG/M metagenome (GOLD analysis project Ga0335081, IMG submission 206713) | Soil microbial communities from Loxahatchee National Wildlife Refuge, Florida, United States - Lox_Sample_3.5 | ecosystem: Environmental > Terrestrial > Soil > Wetlands | place: USA... | reverse complement strand
GAACGCGCTTGGTGGCAACGATTGTGGGAGAAGATTCTGAGCCCCATTCCCAACTGCCATGCAGTCGAAAACCGTCCGACGTTCAATGGTTAAAATGAGCTCCTACTGCATAGTTCCGGCTTAGAGCGTGTTTGAGAAAGCGATTTTAGACTTCCGGTGCGGCTCGGAATTTGGTTCAGGCTTGGGATGCAAACTCCCAAGTGTTACCCGACGGATTTGACCGAAACGCAATGGCAACACATCGCATCACTGCTGCCGCGACCCAAGAAACGTGGACGACCTCCGGTGGATCGTCGCTGGGTGATCCACGCGCTGTTGTATCTGCTGCGCAGTGGCTGCTCGTGGCGGATGTTGCCCCGCGAGTTTCCCCATTGGCGGACGGTGTACGGATACTTTCAGCACTGGACGCGCAGCGGCCTGTGGGACACGCTGTGGGAGTATCTGCGTGCCTGGGCGCGACTGCAGGCGGGCCACCGCTGTGCCCCGACAGCCGGCATAGTGGACAGTCAAAGCATCAAGACCGCCGACCAAGGTGGAGAGCGTGGCTACGACGCCGGCAAGCATATCGTGGGACGCAAACGTCATCTGCTGGTCGATACGCTCGGACTGATCTTGGAGGTCGTGGTGACCTCGGCGGCGGTGCAGGATCGCGACGGGGCCCGCGGCGTGTTGGGGGCTCTGCGCCAGAACTGGTCGCGACTCACGCGGGTCTGGGCCGATGGAGGCTACACGGGCGAACTGGTTCATTGGGTGTGGCACTTGCGATCCCAGCGGCGTGTGCGCTTGGAAATCGTCAAACGCAACGAACTGCGCAGTGGGTTCCACGTGCTGCCCAAACGCTGGATCGTGGAACGCACCTTCGGCTGGCTGCTAAAGTTCCGTCGCTTGCGCTCCGACTACGAACGGTTGACCTCCCACAGCCGTGCCATGATTCAACTGGCGATGATCAACATCGTGCTGCGGAGGATCCACTGACCTCAGAAAACGGACTTTCCAAACACGCTCTTAGCGTTCGTCAGGCATCCAACATCTCGGCAAACTTCTTGTACAGCGCCTTCAGTTTATCAAGGTAGTAGTCGATGTTCTCGTCGCGGCGGGCGGGGTCGAAATCTTCCACGAGCTTGCAGTTGTCGTAGACACTGACACGTTTGCCGTCGCCAGTGACGTAGTAAGAAATCTGGTCGCCGGGCTGGTAGGCGCGGCCTGATTTCAGGGCGAGTTCGTAGACGGCGCTGCGGTTGCGGGCCGATTTCGCGATCTTTTGCTGGTAGACATCGAGTGAGTCCTGCAGCGTTTCCGTTTTCGCCAGCATGTCGATGGAACATTGGCCGCGCTCGATCTTCTGGCAGTAATCCTCGTACAATTGCGGCACTTTCCCGGCTTCGCCTTTCAGCGCCAGCGTGAGCATTTCTTCCATGAATTGACGTTGAAACTTCTCCAGCCCGCGCGAACGCAGCGCCGAGCCGGTGACGTGCAGCTCTCCGTCGCTGTCCAGCAGGGCGTAGTTCTTCATCTTATAGCTGAACATGGCCGGGAATTGGCCGTCGATTTCGACGTCCACGCCTTTCGGCAGCGCCGCCTGCAATTCGCGTTCGAGCGTTGCGGGATCCGTCTTCGGCGGTGGGACGAAATAGAGACCATCGGTGTCGATCTCGATGACCTTCGCACCCCGCGCTTGCAGCCAGTCGAGCATCGCTTTCAACGTTTCGCGGCCTTTGGCGGTGACCTTCTCGGCCGCGTCGAAGTCGCCGAAGTGGGCCTGAGAAAACCCCAGGTAACCGTAGAACGAGTTGAGGAGAATCTTAAAGGTTTGCTGCAACGCCTCGTAATGTCGGCGCTGAGTTTCGTCGGTCGCCTTCCTGGCGTCTGCCTTCGCTTGCAGTCGAAACGCGCGCAGATCGCGCAGCAATGGCAGGAACAGGTCGAGTTCGTCCCGGCCCGGTTTGATATCGAACGCGATCAATAACGACGGATACAGCGACTGCGCATCGCAGTGCCAGACGTTGCGGATGACGCCTTCGTGAAAGACGTCCGTGTACCCACCCGCGAACGGACGCGGCTCGCTGAATTGCGGGACGCTGTGGCGCTGGTGCAGGTACTCCCGAAGAAACAACGCGTCGATCTTTGTCGCGTTGCCGCGCACGACGACGTCCTGATAGCCGTACGGGAAAATCTGTGCCTGGACGAAGTAGCTCGGGCTGAGCAGATCGCTGATCTTCCGCACCGCGACGGCGCCCGACTCGTTGACACCGAAGTGCGCGGCGACCTCGCCAAGTTCGAAGCTCTCCAACTCGCGCGTCGACACGTCGTAGAACACCGTCAGCAAGAACGTGTCGACAACGTGGCGTCCATGGATCTCATATTTCGGGTACTGGATGGTACGCTCGGCAATTTGGACGCGCGACTGGCGGGCGCGAATTGTCGAGCCATCGCGTCCGAGTTTTAACGGGACTTTGCAGGCCCGGGCGCGGGCCGAGAGCTTTTCCAGTGTAACCCGGAACACGTCGTGGCCTTCGAGCACGTCGGGATCGCGCTCACGAACGATCTCGACGAACTTCTTGAGGATTTGCGGTTCGGCGCCGGTGAGTTCCTGCTGCCAACCACGGCTGTCGCCGAGTTGAAGGGCCTGCACCGCGCCGGCCCGGTTCGTCACGCTGGCGATTTGGAGCCGTTGAAGCTGATCGAATCGCATCCCTTTGAACGACGTGCGGCCCGTCGCCATCAGATATTGTTGCACGGGATCGTTGACGGCAAAGCCGGCGGCGGGACCGAGAAACTTGCGTGCCCGCTGGAAATCCGTCCACGACTGGAACTGCGCCAGGAACTTGAAAACACCGTGGCCGTCGAGCGGCACGTAGGCGACTTTGCGGTCGAACCCTTGCAGAAAGACCTGCTCGGCGAGCCAGAGGAACGGCAGGAATGGCTGGGTTTCAGTCGTGAGCTTGCCGTCGACCCGGCGGTAGAGGGTGACGGCGGAGTCGCCCGTCAGTTCCGCGCTGGTGAGAAACGCTGTGGTGTCGCGCCCGAAAAGCAGTTCGTTTCCCGCGAAAGACGCCGCGCTGGGTTTCACGCGGTCACTATAACAAAAACGGCCTGTTCCGAAAGTCTCGGGAACAGGCCGTCAAGGCGAACAATAGTTCAGTATGGCCGCTGTGAAGGATCCCAGGTGAATACGAAATGATACACGTTCAGGCAAAACATGCACACTTGGCGCCACAAGTAGTCGAGCGGGCCGAGACGATTCACGTCGCCGCCCTGGATGGTTCCGCCCGCCTGAATCATGTCGGCCTGGGCGGCCAGTTGCTGCAGTTGCTCCTCGGTGAGTTGTGATACCCGCGCGCGGGCCTGTGCCGGGCTAACGCCGATCGTCTCGAGCCGGTCGGTGACAATCTTCTGGCCAAGCAACGCGTCGACCTTCTGGTAGGCAGTCGACGCACAGGCCGACTCGATTGATGGGCAAGGAGCGGCCAGCAGTGAAGAAGCGGTGATGACCAACGCCGCCAGCGCAACGGGAACCATAGAACGTGCAGTATTCATGATGGACGCCTCCAAAAGTCCATATCGACTATAGCCAAACCCATCCACCTGACAAGAAGTTTTTCTTCAGTGCGACGCTGAGGGGGCGGGCTTGGCGGCATCGGGGGCCGCGGATGCCGCGATCTTTCGGCAGCTCGCATCCAAAGCCTCAAAGGCGCGACGGGCAGCATCGGGTGCCCGGTGGCTGTCGCGCGGCAGTTCGACGTTGATCAAGCCCATGTATTTATTGTCGCTGAGCACGCGGAGAATCGCGCCGAAGTCCAATTCGCCCTCGCCGATCATCAGGTGCTCGGGCTTGCGGTCGCGGATGTCCGCGATGTGAATGTTGCGAACGAGATTGGCGAACTTCCCATAGACCTGGCGGAACGGCGCGGTCTCGGTGCAAAACACATGGCCGATATCCATCGTGAGACCAAAGCGAGCGCTGGTGATGTGTTTCTTGAGCACCTGGAACTTGGCCATGTCGTCGACGAGCATCCCCGTCTCGGGTTCGAACGACAATTGGACGCCACGGCGTTTGGCGTGCTCGGCCAATTGCAGGCAACCGGTCACGAGCCAATCCCACGCCTGATGCTCCGGCACCTCGGGATCGGGAGCGCCCGAGCAAAAACTGACGCACTCGGCATGCAACTCAGCCGAAATGTCCACGGCGCGCCTCAGGAATTCCAACCGAATCGGGCGCCCCTCACTGCTGACGAGTGACGGGTAATGCGGGCGCTGGGGATTGAGCAGGTACCACGCGCCGGTTTCGATCACGACCCGCAGTTGCAGTTTGTCGAGCAATTGGCGCAGACGCACCAGGTCCGGCGGTTCGGCTGCGAACGGATTGGAGTGGTAATTGTCCAGCGTGAGCGCCACGCCCCGATAACCACAGTCGGCGATGACCTCCAGCGCGTCCTCCAGCTTGTGATGCGCGAACCCGTTTGTGTTGTAACCGAAGCTCAGATTCATCTCGCCTGTCCTGACCGACAGATCACCGCGGCCGTCCAAGCCCGAAAAATAACGTGGCTCCGTCAGATTTGCCAGAGCAAATGAGAAGAAGAAAACCCGGGTGTGAGCGCTCGGGGCGTCGCCACCATGCGACGGGGGCGAGACACCAATGCCAGCGGGCGAAAGACCCCCTCCCGCTGCCGCGAAAACGACTCGGAACTGGATCGGCAAGCGGGGGGCGTTGGGGGCCGCCTTGACGATAAATCGCGCTTGCGTGCGGGAAGATTTTCACTATTGTTGCGGTGCAAGGACGCGGAAAGGAGGAGGAACGAGGGATGGAAGAGATTACCTGCCCAAATTGCAACGTGGACACGGACCCCGAGGAATTGCGTCGGAACAATCTGCGCTGTCCCACGTGCGGTTTTGATTTGAGCGATTCGGAAGACACGGAAGACCTCGACGACAAGGATTTGGACGAGGAAGAATTGGAAGACGACGAGGACGACGAGGACGATGAGGACGAGGATGAGAAGTAGCACCGGAGCCGTCCCGGATCTTCGCTTCGGACAGCGCTGAATGATCGTCGAGACCTTTGAAGCGGGTCCGGTCGCGACCAACGGCTATCTGGTCGCCGACAATCGCGGCGGCCAGGCGCTGGCGATCGACGCTCCGCAGGGCGCCGCGGTCCGGATGGTGGAACGGGCCCGCGAATGGAACACACCGATTGTCTATCTCATCAATACCCATGCCCACTGGGACCATTTTCTCGATAATGCGGAGTTGGTGCGCCGGACGGGCGCAAAGTTCGGCATCCACCGCGACAGCGCACCGTTGCTGACGATTCCGCAGACGCAATTTTTCGGTCTGAAGCTCGATGTCGAGCCGACGACGCCGGACTTTTTTTTGGAGGAAGGTCAACCGTTCCCTGCCGGTGATTTGAACTTTGAGATTCTCCACTGTCCCGGCCATTGTCCCGGTAGCGTGGTGCTGTTCGAGCGAAAAGAACGCGCCGCGTTTGTCGGCGACGTGCTGTTCGCGGGATCGATTGGCCGCACCGATTTGCCCGGGGGAGATCACGAGATGTTGATCACGGCGATTCGTGACAAGCTGTTGCCGCTGGGAGATGACGTGCGCGTGTTTCCCGGACACGGACCGGTCACGACCATCGGGGAGGAGCGTCAGACGAATCCGTTCCTGGCCCGCTGAGTGCGCCGGACCCCTGAAAAATCAATAGTTGCAAGCGTTTGGTCCGTCTTGTAGTATCCGCCAAACCCTAAACCAAGGAGATAAAAGGAGCAGATTTATGGCAAAGATGACGAAGTCACAAATGCTCGGCCGTCTGGCGGAGAAGACCGGTGTCTCGAAGAAGGCGGCGAGCCAGTTCGTCGATGAATTGGTCAAGCTCGCTTATAAGGAAGCGAAGAACACCTTCACGATTCCCGGCTTGGGCAAGTTGGTGTTGGTGGACCGCAAGGCCCGCATCGGCCGCAACCCGGCCACGGGCGAGCAAATTCAGATTCCAGCCAAACGCGTTGTGAAGTTCCGCGTGGCGAAAGCCGCCAAGGACGCAATCCTCGGCTCCCGATAATTCGTACGAGTTCGGAAGTGTCAGGGGCGGCCGGGCAGTACCTGGCCGCCCTTGTTGTTTTCCCGGTTCGCCGAAAACGCCGGGCTGCGGCTGGCTGAGATCCTTCGCTCGCCCCGAAGACGTTCGGGGCAAGCTCAGGATGACACGCTTGCTGCAGGCGCGTCACTTCGACGGTTTCTTCGTAAAGGCCGTGAGATCGGAAATCCCCGCCGCCCGCGCCGCATCGACGATGGCCACGACCGTCCCGTAACTGACGGACCGGTCGGCGGAGAATTGCACCTGCACTTTGGGGTCCCTCGACTTTGCCTCACGCAACATACCCTCCAGCGCGCTGAGCGGAACCTGTTTGTTGTCGAGGTAAACGGTCTCGTCGGCGCTGACCGCGATCGAGACGCGCGCAATCTTCTCCCGTCCGATTTCGCGGGCGGTCTTCGCTTCCGGCAGAGCGAGTTTCACCGCGGTGGGTGAGGTGGCGCGAAACGTCGTCGTGGCGATGAAAAAGATCAACAAGATGAACAGGACGTCGACGAGATTGATCAGGCGGATCGACGGTGGCCGGTGCGATTTGCTGGGTTCGAAGATGCGCATCGACGCGGTCGAGGTTAGCCGCGGTACAGCCGCGAGAGCAGTTCGTTGGTGTGCCGCTCCAATTCGAGCACGAGCACCTCGATGCGGCGGCGCAGGTACATGTAGGCGATCAACGCGGGAATGGCGATGCTGAGGCCCGTCATGGTGGCAGTCAGAGCCTGATAGATCCCGTGGGAAACCTCCGTCGGATCGCCGAGACCTTTCTTGGCCACGTCCTCAAACAGTTGCACCATGCCAATGACCGTGCCGAGCAGGCCCAGCAGCGGGCCCAGTTCCGCAATCAGTGACAGCGTGGTCAGGCCACGTTCCATCCGGCCCACAATCTGGCGCGCCAACGCCTGCATCGCTTCGACGTTCTCTGCTTTCGGCAGCGAGGCGTGCGCGAACACCGCATGGACGAGCACGCCGAGCACCGAGTCGTCCTCCGCGCTCAACGCCCGGATCATCTCGGTCTGCTCGGGCGTGACGGGTTGCTTCTCGATCGCGTCGGCGAGTGTCGGAGGAATGATCCGCCGCCGCTGCAGCGCCCAGGCGCGTTCCAAGATGATTGCCAGGCCCGCCACCGAGCAAACCAGCAGCGGCCACATGGCAATTCCACCTCGTAAGAACCATTGCGGCATGAACAATACCTCCTCCGTCAATAATAGAAGGTGAAACTCGCTTCGCGCGGTTCCTTCCCGACCAGCGCCCGCAGATTATCGGGCAACGAATCGAACGGCGCCGAGTCTACAATAGCCTTTTGACAAATCAACGCCGGAAAATCTCCCGCGGTGTTCTCCTTGACTTCCATGATCACATGCCCCTTTTGGTCGGTCAGCAGCGTGCCGTCGTCCAACAGGTAAAAGTGCACGGCCACGGTTCCCGCCCGCTCGTACATCCCCAGCCGGTCGATCAGTGCATACCAGCGGCTTTGCACGATCCGGATAATCTTTTTGTCGTACGCGCCAAACGGGCTTTCTGCCACGTTGAATGCCGCCACGCCCGTGCGGGAGACACCCATGGCCGTCAGATGCGCCTTTGCCGCCACAATCTCGCGGCCCGGCGTGCCCGGTTCGGTGACGACCGACGGGACCGCGGGCGCTCCGGGCGAAGCAAGCGCCGGGGATGATTCGGGCGCTGCGCCGCCATCGGCAAGTTCCGGCCGCCCCGCCGGACGGGGTGCCATCGCGAGTTTCTCTTCCTCGACGATCTTCAATCCTTGCGGCGCGACCGCTGGCGGTTGTTCCAGCGCTTTGGGTTGAGGCGACGGCGCCTGCGCCGTTCGCGGCGATGCCGGCGGCGCCGGTTTTGCGGCGCTGGCCGGTGCCCCGTGCGAGCCGTGCTGGACGATCAGCGGCTGCGACACTCCCGACGGCGTTGGCACGTCGACCGTGCTCGGTGCGCGGGTTTCCGTGCCTTGGAGATAGGGTGTCTCGCCCTCTTTGCCGGTCGGGTTGTGCGGATTTGCGGCCACGGTCGATTTGTCCGAATAATACTTGGCCGCCTTGGGTTTCGCGCCCGTGACGTGCGATGCGTCGGTTTCCATGAACCGCTGCGCCGTTTCGGTTTCTTTTTCTCGCGGCGCTGGTGGTTTCTTGGCGGCCGGCTCCTCCAGTTCCACAAAGGTAATGGTTTGATGGCGCGCGGGCGACACGGTGGGCAGATGGGTGGCCTGCAACAATTTCGCCATGGAAGAAAACACCGGCAGCCGCGCCAGCGTTTCACGGTACTGCCAGGTGCCGAACGCCATTACGTGCAACAGCAGCGACACCAGCAAGGCGACTTCGACTGGAATGTTTTCGCGCGTTGTCACTTGCGAACAAATGATAGCAGATTGCCGGCCGCCATCAACTGCCGCGGCGGGTCTACCATCCGATCCGTTCCAACGTGGCCCGGAGCCGTTCCGTCGGCAGTCCCATGACGTTGGTGTAACTGCCGTTGATGCGCTCGACGATGCCTTCGCCGTGTTCCTGGATGGCGTACGCGCCGGCCTTGTCGAGCGGATTGATCTTGCCGAGGTACACTTGAATCTGCGCCCGATCCAGTGGCCGCATCCAGACGCGGGTCGTGTCGGCAAACGTTAATTCGGCGTCGAGCGCGCGATGCAGCAGGCAAACGCCGGTGATGACGACATGCGCGCGGCCGCAAAGTTGTTCCAACATTCGTCCCGCCTCGGCGGGATCGCGCGGTTTCCCAAAAATCCTTCCGTCGAGGACGACCATCGTGTCGGCGCCGATCACCATCGCGTCCGGATGTCGTCGCGCCACGGCGCGCGCTTTGCGCTGCGCGTTTTGCATGCTCAACACGTCGGGCGCGGCCCCCGTGAGTTCCTCCTCGACCGTATCGGGTCGGACCACGATGAATCGCAGCCCCATCTCGCGCAGCAGCTGTTCTCGCCGCGGCGAGGCGCTTGCCAGGACAATTTGTGGTTTGTTTGCCATCCCCGAGTCGACTACTCTGGCTCTTGGAAGTATGCAAACCGCAGCGAGCAAAGTCGAGCATCTGTACGTGCACGTACCCTTCTGTGCGGCGAAGTGTGACTACTGCGCATTTTACTCGGAAGCCGGCAGCGCCGCCAAGATGGGCGATTACACTGACGCGGTAATCAACGAGTTGAATTCGTTCGCATCCCCGCCGCGATTGGATCGACCTGGTCGCGACCGGGAAGTCGCTCCCACGAGTTTTGATTTGCAGCCCACCACGATCTTCTTCGGCGGCGGCACCCCGAGCCTTCTGCCGGCACCACTGATGCGGCGGATGCTGTCTTCCATTTCTCCATTACTCCAGCACTCCAGCCCCTCGGAATGGACCGTCGAATGCAATCCGTCCACGGTATCGTCGGAGAAAGCGAAGTTGTTCCGCGAATTCGGAGTCAACCGCATCTCGATGGGCGTGCAGGCACTCGATGACGACCTGCTGAAGAGAATCGGGCGGATCCACACCGTCAGCGCGGCCGTCGCCTCCTACGAGAAACTGCGCCGGGCCGGTTTTGGGAACGTCAACCTGGATTTGATGTTCGGTTTGCCCGGGCAAACGATGGAGCATTGGCGGACCACGCTCCGTCGCGCGATCGAACTGCAGCCGGAACATATCTCGACCTATTGCCTGATCCTCGAAGAAGACACGCATTTTTGGTCGCTGCTTCAGGAAGGGGCGATCCACCCCGACGACGAGTTGGAACTCGCGCTGTACGAGACGGGCATGGAGACGCTTACCGCCGCGGGCTATCGCCAATACGAAGTCAGTAATTTCGCCAAACCCGGCCGCGCGTGTCGGCACAATATTGCGTACTGGGAGGGCAAAGACTATCTCGGCCTCGGCCCGAGCGCGTGTTCGACCGTCGGCAATCATCGGTGGCAGAACGTGCCGGATATTGACGCATACATCGGGTCGTTGGCAGGGCGCGACCGCCGGGCGCGCCGCATTCCAGTTGCCTACGAAGAACAACTGACGCCCGAGTTGCGCGCCGCCGAACGCGCCGCATTCGGGATGCGGATGAATGCGGGTGTGCCCGCCGAACTCGTCCGGGGCCGCTGGGACAAACAGATTGCCGAACTCCTCTCGGCGGAACTCGTCCAGTGGCGCAGCGGCCGTCTCGCGCCCACGAAGCGCGGGATTCTTTTCGCCGACGAAGTGGCTGCGGAGTTCGTCTAACCGCGAGTTCAGGCCGCCGGGCGGGACGGAGCGGCCGTGGTTGAAGTGGTGAGTTCCGCGTGGTGTTTTACGTCGCGTTTCGCGAGGACCCACAGGCCAGCCACCAACACGAGCGAACCCAGCGGGAAAACCACGGTCCGCGTAACCGGATGGCCCGCCGGAAAATACCGCTTATCGGTCGCCGTCATCTCCCGGGTGTACTCTTGCTGCTGTTGCGGCGTCAGCGCGACGGTTCTTGGTGAATCCGAAGTCACGCGGAGGAACGGCAGAAAGCTCTTCCCCAACACCGCCAGGACGAAATACAGAGCCACGATGATATACCCCGTCTTCCGGGTGGCCCGCCACGCCCAAATCGAAATAGCCAGCCCGGCCACGTAAATCAACGGGTTCAGCAGGAGGAACACTCTCAACGCCTTGTACCCGAGCCAGTCAGGAATTTGCATGTCAATCGTTCATTAAACCCGGTTCTTCGGGCGGTTCACTGCCCGAGCCGTCCGCGCCCGTTGCTCAAGTGCGACTGTACCGGGCGTCGTGACACGGGTCAACGCGATTTCCTGTGACGAACAATTCGCGTGAATTTGCGGGGGTTCCCGGTTAAATTGTCGGCGCTATGGCAAAGAAGCTGGCACAGATTGTCGATAGTTTGGTGGATTCATTCCACAAGTATGGCGGAATCAACCATCTCGACGGCGCCAACTTGCCGTCGCGCGATGCGGTGGTGGAGATCACGCGGGACCTGCTGCGGTTGGTTTTCCCGGGGTTCTACGATAAGGACCCGATCCACTCCAACCAACTGGCGGAATACACTTCGGAGTTGGCCTCCTCGGTGGCGCGGCGGCTGGAGAACGAGATTCACAAGAGTCTGGAATACCGGCCGTGCGAGCACTGCGACCGCGATGACCTGGCCGGCACGGCGGCGCGGGTGACGCAGGAGTTCCTGCAGTCGTTGCCGGGCGTGCGGGCGATCTTGCAGACGGACGTCACGGCGGCCTACGAAGGCGACCCGGCGGCCATGAGCAACGAAGAGATCATTCTGGCGTACCCCGGCATCGAAGCGGTGGCGGTGCAACGCATGGCGCATTTGTTCTACCAGCGACACGTGGCGCTGATTCCCCGGATCATGACCGAGTGGGCGCACAACAAGACCGGCATCGACATCCACCCGGGGGCGCAGATCGGCCCCCATTTCTTTATCGACCACGGCACGGGCGTGGTCATCGGCGAGACGACGGTGATCGGCCAGCACGTCAAGATTTACCAGGGCGTGACGCTGGGCGCGAAAAGTTTTCCGAAGGACGAACAAGGCCGGGTCGTCAAGGGCATCAAGCGCCACCCGAACATCGAGGACAACGTCACCATCTACGCCGGCGGAACAATTTTGGGCGACGTGACCATCGGCGCGGGCTCGATCATCGGCGGCAACGTGTGGTTGTTGGAGTCCGTGCCGCCCAACACCGTGGTTTATCAGGAAGGCGGCAAGACGATGATGAAAACCGCCGCGAAAGACCGCGAGAAGATGGTCGGACACGCAACGGGATAACGATGTGGTTGTAGCCGCGTTTCTGTGAAGCGCGGACAATTTCCACGGTGCTTCGCAAGAAGCGCCGCTACACCAAAATGCGAAAAGTCTACGCCGATCACAACGCCACCACACCACTTGCTCCGGAAGTGCTGGAGGCGATGCTGCCGTATCTCGGGGAGCACTACGGCAACGCCAGCAGTGTGCATGTCTTCGGCCGGGAAGCGCGGGCGGCGATCGACGATGCCCGCGTACGGCTGACGAAGTTGCTCGGGTGCGGCGAGAGCGAACTGGTCTTCACGGGCGGGGGCACCGAAGCGGACAACATGGCCGTGTTCGGAGCGGCGCGGGCGTCCCGCAGGCGCGGGAGCCGACACATTCTCATCAGCAGCGTTGAACATCACGCAGTCCTGCATCCGGCCCAGTATTTGGAGAAGACCGGCGAATGCGACGTGACGTATCTGCCCGTCACCCGCGATTGCCTGGTTGACCCGGATGATCTGCGCCGGGCGATCCGCAACGACACCGTGCTGGTCTCGATCATGTCCGCCAACAACGAGACGGGCACGATCCAGCCCGTGAAAGAACTCGCCGCGATCTGCCGCGAACGCGGGGTGGCGTTCCACACCGATGCGGTGCAGTCGTTCGGCAAGCAGCCCGTGAACGTGAACGATTGGGGCGTGGATTTGCTTTCCATTGCCGCGCACAAATTCTATGGACCGAAAGGCGTCGGCGCGTTGTTCATTCGCCGCGGCACGAAAATCGATCCGTTGCTATTCGGCGGCAGCCACGAGAACGACCGGCGGGCCGGCACGGAAAACGTGGCGGCGATTGTGGGCCTGGCGAAGGCGGCGGAACTGGCAACCGCGACAATGGGCGAAGAACAGCACCGTTTATTCGATCTCACGGAAGCGCTCGGCGCGGCCATTGCGGAACGCATTCCCGGCGCCCATCGGAACGGTCACCCGAAGCAACGCATCGGGAACACGATCAACTTCAGCTTCGAGGGGTGCGAGGAGGAGGGCTTGTTACTCGGCCTCGATCTGGAAGGCATTGCAGTATCGAGCGGCTCGGCCTGTGCCGTCGGATCGCTCGAACCATCCCACGTGCTCAAGGCGATGGGCTTGCCGCACGAACTGGCGCGGGCGGCGGTGCGGTTCTCGTTCGGCACGAGCAACACGGCGAAAGACGTCGATTGCATTCTGGAAGTGCTCCCGAAACTGATCGACCGGCTCCGCTCGTTTTCCAGCAAGGTGTGATGGCGGCGAAGCGCCAGGTCGACCGGCGGCGGTTGCTAATTTTGGGGCTCACCGCGCTGGGGTTGTTTGCCGCATTGAACTCGATCGCTTATCACCATGCCTGGCGGATGACGCACTTTGTGCCCGCGGGCTCCCGCACGGAATCGCCCCAACGACTTTCCCTGCTCGGCAAGCTCGTCGTACTTTCTCAGGGCGTAGAGATTCCCAAGCCGGAAGTCGGCGTGGTGCAACCGGACTTTCCGCAACCGGCACGAACGGTCACCTTCCGGGCCCGCGACGGGGTGAAGTTGGAGGCGTGGGACATACCCGCTGCGCCGGAGCGCGGAGTGGTGGCGATGTTTCACGGCTATGCGGATTCACGGCAGTCACTGCTGGGTGAGGCCCGCGTACTGCACGACCTGAGCTGGCGAACCGTGCTCGTAGATTTTCGAGGCAGCGGAGGTTCGGAAGGATTGATGACGACGCTCGGCTGGTGCGAGGCCGAAGACGTGGCGGCGGCGGCGAGTTGGGCCCGTCGGGAATGGCCCGGGGAACATCTCCTTCTGTTTGGCCAGTCAATGGGCGCGGCCGCGGTCTTGCGAGCAATTGCGAAGGAAGGCGTGACCGCCGACGGTATCATCTTGGAGTGTCCCTTTGACAAATTGCTCACGACGGTGGGGCACCGGTACCACTGGATGGGGTTACCTGCGTTCCCGTTTGCGGAATTGCTTGTGTTCTGGGGCGGCGTGCAACATGGATTCAATGCTTTCGAGCACAATCCGGTATCCTATGCCGCTGCCGTGACTTGTCCCGCGCTGGTGCTCGATGGCGCGCACGATCCATGGGTCATGCCCGCCGAGGCGCGGCGGGTGGCAGCCGCGCTGCGTGGGCCGACGCAGTGTCACATCTTCCGGGATGGCGGACATGGCGGCTACTGGCGCGACGTAGCTGGAGAATATCGGAAGGTTATCGGCGAGTGGGTGGCGGCGATTCCCGCTAATCGAAAAATCGGTAACGGAAAATGAACCACAGGGCCGCCAGACCGTCTTTCCAGTTGATCTTTTTCCCCTCGGTGTAATCGCGGCCGGCGTAGTTGATATCGGTCTCGTAGAAGCGGTAGCGGCGGCGGGCCAGCTTGGCGGTCAACTCCGGCTCGATGCCGAATCGCTCGGAAGTGAGCTTCATGCCGTCCAGACATTGACGGCGGAAGACCTTGTAACAGGTTTCCATGTCGGTCAGGTTCAGATTGCAGAGCATGTCGGACAGCAATGTCAGGACGCGATTGGCCGTGTAGTGCCAAAACAGCAGGACGCGATGCGTTCCACCGGCAAACCGCGAGCCGTAGACGACGTCGGCGCGACCGTCGAGGATGGGCTGGAGGAGCTTGGGATAATCGACGGGGTCGTATTCGAGGTCCGCGTCTTGAATGAGCACGATGTCGCCGGTCGCGTGCTGCAAGGCGGTACGCAGGGCTGCGCCCTTGCCGCGATTGCGGGGATGCGAGAACACTTTGATGTCGGCGTTGTGCGGGAGCTTCTTGAGAATGGTGCCCGTGCCATCGATCGACGCGTCGTCCACGATGATGATCTCCTTCTCCAATCCGCGCGAATCCGCCGTGCGCACCCGACGAACGACTTCCGCAACTGTTTGCACCTCGTTGAAAACCGGGATCAAGATCGACAGTTTCTTCAGTGGCTCCGTCATGGACCCGTCAGTATAGTGGCGCGGGACGCGGGTGCCAGCAGATTTTTCCTGTGGCGTTGGTGTCGGACGCGTGATAATTTGGGCTCGCGTTCGGTGGGCGGGTTAGCCAAGTGGTAAGGCGGGAGTCTGCAAAACTCCTAACGTGAGTTCGATTCTCACACCCGCCTCCAACTCCTACGCCAGTGTTTGCAAGCGGTTGCAGGTGATTCTACCTTCATGTGGTGAATTCCGCGCGTGGCAGTGGATACCATACGTGGATACCACTAGATTTTCATTAGCCGCGCTTTGCTCGTGTCGACTCCGAAGAGGAGCACAGTCCAATCTGGGCAGGGTGCCTGTATTCCTCAATCTGCCAACGAAACAAACGTACTTCATCTCTTTCCAGAATTCACCTTCAGAAATTCCGAGGCAACAAGGAGCGATATGCGACAAGGTTTGGCGGGTCCTGAATCTGTTTGACAGCCTGCAGTAGAACGATTAAACGCCGAGTATGAAACGGGTCTCGACGTGGCTCGCCCTTCTGCTTGTATCAACGAGCTTTGCTGTTGCGGCAGGAGACTGTCCCGAGATACGCGTTTGTTTTACACCGCCCGGAGGCTGTATCGACACCATTGTCACTGAGCTGAACAGAGCCAAGAAGAGTGTGTTGGTTCAAGCATACACCTTTTCGTCGAAGCCAATTGCCGATGCTCTTGTGAACGCTCAAAAGCGTGGCGTACAAGTCCAGGCGATCCTCGATAAGGGCCAACGGAAGGACCGATACACCGAAGCTGGTACTCTCACGAAGGCCGGCATCCGAACCCTGATCGACCCCCAACACGCGATTGCGCACAATAAGGTTATGATCATCGATGGCGAGGTGGTCATCACGGGCAGTCTCAACTTTACAAGGTCGGTAGAGGAGCGCAACGCGGAGAATCTCCTTGTGATCAAGGACAAGGCAACTGCTGAGAAATACACGCAGAACTGGCACGACCACGAGAAACATTCGGAACCGTATTAGGGAAAGCTCCAAACTTAGCCGTTGCCTGCCAATTCCGTCCCGGCTTGGCGCGGACCATTCAATCTGAAAAGCCGGATCGAAGTATCGTCTTCTGTTTTTTCGCTTCTTTTCATTTTCTTCTGTCAATAACATGTGAAGTTGGCCGCTTGTTGTAACAAGTGATCTGTCCGCTTCTGGTTGTTGTTGGTTGTCGTGCCTTCCCGCCGCCCCTGGGGGGAGAGGGGCGGCGGCGCGGCGCGGTTCAGG
>Ga0335081_10009067_pt1 | contig 15987 bp, 16 predicted proteins | sample Lox_Sample_35_FD_206713 | JGI IMG/M metagenome (GOLD analysis project Ga0335081, IMG submission 206713) | Soil microbial communities from Loxahatchee National Wildlife Refuge, Florida, United States - Lox_Sample_3.5 | ecosystem: Environmental > Terrestrial > Soil > Wetlands | place: USA... | reverse complement strand
CGAGCAGCAGGCCGATGCCGGCGACGATCGCGAACTCGATGCCCTGAAGCTCCCAGAAGCGGCTCGCCGGCTGGTACACGGCGGTCGTGTAGACGTGCGCGCCGGGCGCGTGCCGTTGCGCACAGCTGCTGGTGTGTGTGAACAGCCCGCCGGACCCGCCGGACGTCCGAACGCAAGGCCCGCCGCCGGCGATCCGGTGCCCGTGCTTGTCGCTCGTGAACTGGTCGATCACGAGGGCCTGATTCAGGTTCGGCCCGGGCGCGCTCCCCGGCCAGGTGGTCCTGACCGGTGTGAGCAGGCGCTGCCGCAGCCAGCTGTCCATGAAGGCGCGGCCGACGACGTAGGCCACGAAGGCGACGAGCAGCGCCGGCACCGTCCGACGCCAGAGCGCACCGAGCGCGACTCCGAGGCCGAGCACGAGCAACGCGTACGCGATGGGCACGATGCCCTCGGCGTCGTAGTTGTTGTTGCTCAGCCGGCCGTTGAGGTGATCGAGCGGCGCGAGCGACCACATCGCGAGCGCCGTGAGGCAGAGGGCGACCGCCACCGAGGCGACGACGCCCATCGTCAGCTTGCTGACGATCCAGCGCCGGCGCGTGATGCTCTGCGTCCAGAAGAGCCGATAGGTGCCGCTGTCGATGTCGAGCACGTACGGCGCCGCGAACAGGAGCCCGGCCAGCGCGGGCAGAAGCGTCGCCCAGACGAAGAGCATGTTGACGCTGCCGAAGCGCAACAGGAACGAGGACACGAGCGGGCTGCAGGCGCCGGGCTGCGTGTTGTCGGCGCAGACGGAGAGATGCTCGTGGCTGTAGACGGACGCCATGTGCACCCCGACCGGAATCGCGACCGCCGCCAGGACGACGAGCATCGCCGCGGCGATCGCCGCCTCGACGCGCTGCTGCCGCCAGCCGAGCCAGATCATCGCGCCGCCGCCGTCGTCTCATGCGAGGGCGCGCTCGCCCTCTGACCGAGATAGGCGAGGACGATCTCCTCGAGGTCGACTTCGTGCGCCTCCCAGGCGGCGTCCCAGATGTGGCCGTTCGCACGCACGAGCAGCGTCGTCTGCCGCTCCGTGTGGCTCTCGCGGATCACCTCGTGAACGCGCGCGACTCCGGCGGCGGCCGAGCGCGGCCCGGTGAGCAGACGGTGTCCGGCGAGGATCTCCTCGATCGGCCCGACGAGCTGCGTCCGGCCGTCGGCGAGGATGATCAGCCGGTCGCAGACCCGCTCGAGGTCGGTGACGATGTGCGACGAGAGGACGACGGTGACGCCCGTCTCGGCCACGCCCTGCAACACGCCCGTGAGGAACTCCCGTCGCGCGAGCGGATCGAGCGACGCAACCGGCTCGTCGAGCAGGAGCAACCGCGGCTTCTTCGCCAGCGCGAGCGTCAGCGCGACCTGCGCCTGCTGCCCTCCCGAGAGCGTGCCGACCCGCTGCCGGCGCGAGAGGCCGAGGTCGTCGATCCGCCGTTCCGCAACGGCGTCGTCCCAGCTCGGGTTCAACTCGCGCCCGAGCCTGAGGGTCTCGCCGACTGTGAAGCGGCGCGGCAGCGGATGGTCCTGCGCGACGAACCCCACGCCTGGAAGCACCGCGAGCGGCTCCGTACGCGGACCGTGCCCGAGCACGGTGATCGTCCCCATCGTCGGCTCGATCAGGCCGACGGCGAGCTGCAGCAGCGTCGTCTTGCCGGCCCCGTTCGGGCCGACGAGCGCCGTCACCGACCCGGACGGAACCGCCAGGTCGCAGTCGTGGAGGGCCCAGGTGGAGCCGTACCGCTTGCCGAGCCCCGACGCTTCGAGCACGGACGAGCCGCTCATGCCACCCGAGAGATCGCCGGGGGACGAAGCGTGTCCGCGAACAGCGCCGCCAGGTTGTCGTCGTCGAGGCCGGCGGCGCGGCCGCGCCCGATCCACCGCTGCAGCGACGAACGGAGCGCCTTCACGTCGTCGGGCGGCAGCGGGCGCTGGCCGCTCGCGACGAAGGTGCCCACGCCTCTCCGCCCCTCGACGAGCCCTTCGAGATCGAGCTCGCGGTAGGCGCGGAGGACGGTGTTCGGGTTGATCGTCAGCTGCTCGACGACCTCCTTGACCGTCGGCAGCTGGTCTCCGGGGCGCAGGATCCCGAGCCGCACGGCCTGCCGCACCTGCTGCACGAGCTGCAGATAGGTCGGGACGCCCGTGCGTGTCTCCAGATGAAACTCGATCATTATCTCTTTACCTAGATCTCTAGGTAAAGTAGTCGCCGGCGCTCACGCTGTCAAGGGCTCGGCGAAGACCGACGAGTCCCTGCGATGATCTCCGGCATGGATGCGACGACGATCGATCAAGAGTTCCAGGAGTTGCAGGGCGAGTTCCAGGACGTGGCGAAGACGGTGCAGGCGCTGGCCGGAAAGATGCAGGCGGCCGAGAAGGCGGGCGACGCGAACGCGAGCGAGTGGCTGGCCGACCTGAAGCAGGTCGCGCAGGACATCGACGACGAGCAGGCGCAGGTGCAGAAGCTCCTGCTCGCGATCCACGGCTTCGTCGGGAGCGTCTCCCAGGCGCAGGAGGCGGAAGACCCGCAACAGCCCGCGCCGCAGCATCGCGGCCTGCTGGGCGGCATGCTCGGCGGCGGGATGGGCGGTGGCATGATGGGCGGAGGCATGTTCGGCGGGTACTACGGCGGCGGCTTCGGACGCGCGATGGAGATGGGCATGGCGATGAATCTCGGAGCCAACCTCGTCTCGAGCATCTTCCGCTAGGCCGCCGCTACCGGTCCTCGGACGACTCTCGCAGCGCCCGGCGGCCGAGAGCGGCAAGCTCGGTCGCCAGCCGGTGCCCGGTCGCGGCAATCGTCAGCACGGAACCGAACGCGACGACGGCGTCGATCGACTCGCGTCCTTCAGTGGCCCAGTAGTCGTCCTTCAGGTTCAGCCAGAGCGCGAACTCGTCGAGCGTGAGAGCGGACCCGGCCCCGTAGATCGCGGCGGTCGTCCGCGAGGCAACCGGGCGCCCGCCGATCCCGATCTCGTTCAGCCAGGCCAGGCCGACGCCGATCAGCCCGCAGATGCCGAAGGTCATGTGGTGGATGTGACGGCCGCCGGGAGTGATGTTGCGGAACGGGCCTCTGCCGTCCCGGATCGCATGGGTGACGAGCCGCGTGAGCGCGAACGTCGCGCCGAAGGAGGCCGCGCCGATCAGCCGCCGCTCCTCTGCCCCGCTCGCGAACGACCTCCGGTACGCGGAGCCGATCTCGTCGCGCCGTGGTGCGCGTGCCATGCCCGGATCGTACGGCTTCGCCGGCCGCGTCCCGGAGCCGAGCTCCGGATCATCATGGCCCCGGGAGGAATCGAACCTCCGCACGCAGCTTCGAAGGCTGCCGCTCTGTCCTCTGAGCTACGGGGCCGAGCGCTGAAAGGGTACCCCGCTTCTCAGGCGGGGACGGCCGCGCCGAACTTTCGTCGCAGATAGTCGAGATACGGCCTCGCGTCGATCGTCGAGCCCGTCGCCCGCCGCAGCGTCTCCTGCGGAGCGAACTTGCGGCCGAGCGCGTGGACGTGCTCGCCGAGCCACTCGCGCAGCGGCGCGAAGTCGCCGCGCTCGATCCGCTCCTCGAGGTCGGGCAGGTCGCGCTCGGCGGCGTCCCAGATCTGCACGGACATCACCGTGCCGAGGAGGTACGTCGAGAAGTAGCCGATCAGGCCGTCCGACCAGTGCATGTCCTGGAGGACGCCACGCGCGTCGTCGGGCACCTCGACGCCGAGGTACTCGTCCATCTTCTCGTTCCAGCGCTGCGGCAGGTCGGAGAGCTCGACGCGGCCCTCGATCATCTCCTGCTCGAGCTCGAAGCGCAGGATCACGTGCATCCCGTACGTGACCTCGTCGGCGTGGATCCGGATCAGCGACGGCTGCACCTTGTTGACCGCGGCGTGGAAGTGCTCGACCTCGATGTCGCCGAGCTGCTCGGGGAAGAGCTCCTGGACGCGCGGGTACCAGAAGCGCCAGAACGGGAGGCTGCGGCCGACGAGGTTCTCCCAGAGCCGGCTCTGCGACTCGTGGAGCCCGAACGAGGCGCCGGTGCCGATCGGCAGGTGCGCGAAGCGGTGCGGGATCTGATTCTCGTAGAGCGCGTGGCCGAACTCGTGCATCGTCGCGAAGAGCGAGTCGACGCTGCGGGGGTCGTAGTACGTCGTGATCCGGATGTCATCGACGCCGGCGCCCGACTGGAACGGATGCTCGGTCGGGTCGAGCCGCCACGTCCCCTCGCGGAGCCCGAACAGCGAGACGATCTCCTCCGAGAGCTGTCGCTGCCGCTCGACCGGGAAGTCGCCGGTGAGGCAGGAGTCGTCGACGTCGCGCTCGCGCTGCTCGGCGGCGAGCGCGGCGAGCACCGGCTTGATCTCGTCGAAGATGCGGCGCACCTCGGCGCTGCGCATCTCCGGCTCGAAGTCGTCGAGCAGGACGTCGTAGAGCTCGGCCCGAGGCTCGAAGCACGCGACGTAGCGGCGCTTCAGCTCGAGGTTGCGCTCGAGGGACGGCAGGAAGCGGGAGAAGTTCGACGTCGCCCTCGCCTCGACCCAGACGGACGCCGCCTCGGCGGCGGCTCGCGCCATCTCGGCCGTCAGCTCCGGCGGCACCTGCACCGCCTTCTCGTAGTTCCGCCGCGCGAGCCGCAGGAGGCCCGCCTCGTCGGAGTCGGGGTCGAACGAGTCGAGCGGCAGCTGGTCGAGGAGCCGGCCGATCTCCGGATCGATCAGCTTCTCGTGGGCGAGCCGCTCGAGCAGCCCTCTGTGCCGGCCGCGGATGAGCGCGCCGGCCGGCGGCATGATCGTCCGCTGGTCCCACGCGAGCAGGCCCGTCAGCGCCTCGAGGTCCTCGATCTCCTCGAGGCGGGACTCGAGCTGGGCGAGCGGGTCGGGCATCACAGCAGCCTATCGGAGCGGCTCGGGCGCCCCCGTGGCAGCAGAGGGTGGCGGATGGGACTCGAACCCACGACCACCGGGACCACAACCCGGAGCTCTACCAGCTGAGCTACCGCCACCTCGCTCGGCGACTAGCGTAGCGGGCGTCTGCCACCGAGCCACGGGCGCGCCGGCCCGGATCTCGCCGTCATGGATGCGTCGCTTGCGTCTTGCGCTACCCCGTCGGCCGAGAGCTATGCGTGGGAAGCGTGCTCTAGCCTTCCCCCCACGCGCCCGTAGCTCAGTGGACAGAGCGGCGGACTTCTAATCCGCGGGTCGGAGGTTCGAATCCTCCCGGGCGCGCCTTGCGAAGCCGCCGGACGCACGAGCGGCTCATCGCGCTCGGGGCGAGTTGACCGAACCGGAGCAACAATGAGGTTCTCCGATGGGTGACCACGGGAGAAGGAATCGATGACGCGCCCGGCCCGGGCCCACCGGCGGCGCGGCCCGCTCCACGTCCTGCGCGCGCACCATCTCGAGAGCGAGCCGCGGCACCTGGCGATGCTCACCCTCGCAGCAGGCGCGCTCGCGCTGATCGGCGCGATCGCCGTCGCCTGGGTCGCGGGGTTCGGCGCCGTGGCCACGCATCTGAGGCATCCGCAGTACTACTGGCTTCCCTTCGCGCTGATCGGCGCCTTCGTCGCGCACGTCGGCTACGTCTTCGCCTATCGCGAGGTCGCGCAGGTCGACCGCGGAGTCCGGATCGGGACACTGCGGCTCGGCGCGATCGTCGCCGCCGGCTTCGGGATGTTCATCCTCCGCGGCGGCTTCGCCGTCGACCTCGAGGCCCTCCAGGAGCTCGGCGTCCCGCCGGAGGAGGCGCGGGTGCGCGTGCTCGGGCTCGGCTCGCTCGAATACGCCGTCCTGGCGGCCGGCGCGTGCGCGTGCGCGATCCTCCTCCTGCTCGGCGGCTCGCCGGCGCAGCGGGCGGTCACGCTGTCGTGGACGATCGGCGTCCCGGCGGGCACGGTGCTCGCCGTCATCGCGGTGCGCTTTCGCGCCTTCCTCTGCCGCGGCCGGGTCGGGAAGCTGCTGCGACCCGCTCTCGACGCGCTCCTCGTCGTCTGGAAGATCGTCTCCGCCCCGCGCCGCCACGGGGCGAAGGCGTTCACCGGCATGGCGATCTACTGGGCCGGCGAGGTGTTCGTGCTCTGGACGTGCCTGGCCGCGTTTACGCACGTGACGCCGTCGGTGGATGCGGTCGTCGTCGGCTATGCGACCGGCTACGCGCTGACGCGGAGGACGCTGCCGCTCGCGGGCGCCGGCGCGGTCGAGGCGCTGCTCCCGTTCGCGCTCCACTGGGTCGGCTACGGGCTGGCGGCTGCGGTGCTCGCGGTCTTCGCCTACCGGATCTTCAACCTTTGGCTGCCGGTCGGGCCGGCGATCGCCGCGCTGTTCGCCCTGCGGCGGCGGCCGGCGTCCGGCGTCAGCGCCTGACGCCGAAGTCGGTCGTGATGATCGTGACGGTGAGTCCGTGATAGGTGCCGGGCGCGGCGAGGACGTGCACCGCCGAGATGCCGATCTGGCGCCACCGAGCTGCGAGGAGGTTCGCCTTGTGCTCCGGGCTCGCGATCCACATCTGCATCGCCTGACCGGTGCTCACGCCCGGCGACGACCAGAGGAGGTTCTCGCCGACCGACCAGTAGCTCGCGTGCTGCGAGGGGTAGTAACGCTCGATGCGCTGCCAGAACGCGCTCCCGTCGGCCGAGCTGTGGGCGAAGTAGCCGTCGGCGCCCATCTCGACCGAATGCTGCTGCGCCGAGCGGTCGAGCTCGGGCGAGACGCTGAGGCCGTGTAGGTGGTGCTGCGCCCGGTAGTGGTTGATCGCGGCGACGATCGTATGGTCGAGACGCGTGAGGCTGGTTTCCGGACGGGTCGCGCCGGCAGCCGTCGACGCTGCGGTGACGGCAGCGAGGGCGAACGCGCCGGCGATGGCGCCGATGATCCCGACCCGGCCCTGCACGTCGCGTAGCGTTGCGACCTGCGCGGCGAACCGCCATGGGCCGTTCGGCGCAAATTCGCGTCCTGCAGGTCCCAGGGCCGAAGCGGTTACGGTTCATGGATGAGCACAGCGACGCTCCACACCAACCACGGCACGATCGCGCTCGAGCTCTTCGACGATGACGCGCCGAAGACCGTCGACAACTTCCGCAGCCTCGCCGAGAAGGGCTTCTACGACGGCGTCACGTTCCACCGGGTGATCCCGGACTTCATGATCCAGGGCGGCGACCCGACCGGCACCGGCTCGGGCGGTCCCGGCTACCAGTTCGAGGACGAGTTCAACGAGCACAAGGTCGTGCGCGGCGCGCTCGCGATGGCGAACGCCGGCCCGAACACGAACGGCAGCCAGTTCTTCATCGTCACCGCGCAAGAGTGCCCGTGGCTCGACGGCAAGCACACCGTCTTCGGACAGGTGGCCACGGGGATGGACGTCGTCGACGCGATCTCCCAGGTCGAGACCGACCGCGGAGACAAGCCGCGCGAGCCCGTGACGATCGACCGGGTCGAGCTACCGCCCGCGTAGGCGACCCCACGCGGGCAGCCCGTACCAGAGGACGACCACGAGCAGCGCCGCACCGGCGGTCGCGCCGGCGGCGAAGCCGCCGTTCGTGACGACGTCCGTCACGAGCAGGACGACGCAGACGAGGGCGACGCCGAAGGCGGAGATTCCGAGGATGCCCAGCACGTTCCCGAGCCGCACGAGGTGCTCCTTGTCGGCCGCGCGGAAGCGGATCCGGTGGTAGCTCGTGATCGCCACGAGCAACGCGACCGAGACGCCGGTCGCGAGGAAGGCGGCGAGGAAGACGTCGTGCTGGAAGCCGGTCACGCGCTTCCAGCCGCTCGCGAAAGGGACGGCGAGGAGGAAGCCGAAGAGCACGGTGATGCCGGGCAGGACGACGCGGAACTCGTTGAGGAGCTCGCCCAGCTCCCGGTCCGCCCGCTGCTTCGGCGACTCGCCCGGTTGCGGCCCCTCCGCCATGCCCGGGACGGTACTTCGTCGCCGACCCTTACACCGCATTTGCACCTTGCTTAGACGAGCCTCATCGATCGCTGGTCTCATTCGAGGCGTGCCCGGTAGCGCGCGTCCCCTCCCGCTCGTCGTCCTGGCCGCGCTGGTGTCGGCCGTTGCCGCCTCTCCGGCCGGCGCCGCCGGGCACGCCAAGGTGGGGGCGAAGCCGAACCCGAACACCGGGATCGTCGACATCTACACGACGCTCGGCTACGAGCAGTCCTCCGCCGCCGGGACGGGGATGATCCTCACCCGCTCGGGCGAGGTGCTGACGAATAATCACGTGATCCGCGACGCGACGACATTCCGCGTCGTCGACGTCACGACGCACAAGAAGTACACGGCCGTCGTCGTCGGCTACTCGCTCTCGCGCGACATCGCAGTGCTCCAGCTCGAGCACGCCTCCGGACTGAAGACGATCCCGCTCGGCAACTCGGGGCTCGTGAAGCGCGGGCAGCAGGTGGTCGCTCGCGGCAACGCCCTCGGCCGCGGCGGAGCTCCGAAGGCGGCCTCCGGCAAGGTGACCGGGGTCGGCAAGCAGATCGTCGCCCAGGACGAGGAGGGCGGCTCGGAGACGCTGAGCGACATGATCGAGACGAGCGCGCGCGTCGTCCCGGGCGACTCGGGCGGCCCGCTCGAGAACGCAAGAGGCCGCGCGATCGGGATGATCACCGCGGGCTCGACGGGCAGCAGGGGCCCCGGCTACGCGATCCCGATCACGCGGGCGCTCTCGCTCGTGCGGCAGATCGTGCAGGGAACGAGCAACTCGCTCGTCCACGTGGGCGAGACGGCGTTCCTCGGCGTCAGCCTCGCCGACGCGCCCGACGGCGCAGGCGCGGTGATCGAAGGCGTCGTCTCGGGCTCCGCCGCCGAGACGGCCGGGCTCGCACCCGGGGACGTGATCACCTCGATCAACGGCACGACGATCACGTCGAGCTCCGACGTCCAGCAGGCAGTGCTGGCGCTCGTGCCCGGGACGACGGTCGCGATCGACTGGACGGACTCGAGCGGGACGCCGCAGACCGGGACGATCACGCCGGCCAGCGGCCCGCCGCAGTAGCTCTCGGAAAGCGGGTGGCGGGAGTCGAACCCGCGTAACTAGCTTGGAAGGCTAGGGCTCTACCATTGAGCTACACCCGCGGAGCGCTCGTTACGGTAGCGGCATGCATCCCTCGGCGGAGGCGATCGGGCTCGCACCGGCGCTCGCGCTCGGGCTCGCCGCCGCGGCGCGCCGGAACCGGCTCCCGCGTTCGAGGCTGCTCGCGGGCGCGCTCGGCGTGACGCTCGTCTTCGCCGCCTTCGCCACCGAGCTCGAACCGCTCGCGAATCACACGTTCCTCTGGGCACACCTGCTCCAGAACGTCGTCCTCGCCGAGTGGGTGCCCGCCCTCCTCGTGCTCGCCGTTCCGTCCAGGCTCGCCGCGCGCGTGACGGGCCGCGGCCCGCTCCGCCCGCTCGTCGCGTTGCCGCTCTGGCTCGGGACGTACTACACGTGGCACCTGCCGTGGATCTACGACCTCGCGCTGCGGCACCAGCACTCCGTTCTCCACGTCGAGCACCTCACCTATCTGCTCGCCGGCGGGTGCGTCTGGTGGCCGGTCGTCCACGGCCGGCAGAGCTCCGGCGCGAAGGCCGCGTACCTCTTCGCCGCCTTCGTGCTCGCCTCGCCGCTCGGCCTGCTGCTCGCGCTGATCCCGCGCGCGATCTACCCCTTCTATGCGCATGCGCCGAGGACGTGGGGGCCGTCGCCGCTCGCCGACCAGCAGATCGCGGGCGTGACGATGGCCGCGGAGGAGGCGGTCGTCTTCTTCGGCGCCTTCACGGCCTATCTGCTGCGCTTTCTCGCGGACGAGCAGGCTGCGGGGAGGCTCGCACCGAGCCCTGCTCGCGGCTCCTTTCCGTCTCGGCATTGAGCTCGGCGCCGAGCAGCAGCGCGACCGCCGCGAGCCAGAGCCATGTCAGCAGCACGATCACGGCCGCGAGCGAGCCCCACGTCTTGTCGTACGAGCCGAAGCTCGACGTGTAGAAGGCGAACGCGCCCGAGACGGCGAGCCAGACGATCGTCGCCAGCACGGATCCCGGAGTGACGAAGCGCCAGCGCCGCAGATCGGCGTCGGGCCCGAAGTGCAGGAGCACCGAGAACGCCGCGAGCAGGCCTGCGACGAGAATCGGCCACTCCGCGATCCACCAGATCCAGGCGACGGCGCCGGCCGCGCCGCCGGCATGGGCGGCCACGAGCCGCTCGAACGGCGACCCGAAGATGAGGAGGACGGCGACGAGAAGGAAGGCGGCGCCGATCACGGCCACCATCCCGGCCGCCACGAGCCGCTTGCGCAGGAAGGAGCGGCGGTCTCTCCGCCGGTAGGCGAGGTTGATCGCGACCAGGTACGAGCTCATCGCGCCGGTCGTCGACCAGAGCGCGAGCGCGGCGCCGGCGGCGGTCACCGCGATGCTCGTCGACTGGCTCCGATTCAGCCGCTGCAGGTCGCGGCCGAGGAGGCTGGTGGCCTGGGCCGGCATGACGTGCCGGAAGTGGACCATCAGCGTCGTGATCGTCCCTGGGCCGACGACGAGGCTGAAGACCCCGACGGCGACGAGCAGGACGGACGGGATCGCGAAGAACGTCGAGTAGGCGAGCGCCGAGGCGAGCATCGTCCCGTTGTTGCTCAGGAACGACTTCACGGCGCGGACGAGGATGGAGCGGCTCATCTAGAGCAAGCGGACTCTGCGGACGCGGCGTTCCGGCAAGGCAATCGGGGCGGGCAGACTCGAACTGCCGGCCTCCCGGCCCCAAACCGGGCGCTCTACCAGGCTGAGCTACGCCCCGAGACGTCTACGCAGTGTAGGGAGGCGGCCGGCGTCGCGTAGTCTCGAGATCCGATGCGCCGCGTCGGCCCCGGCTCGGCTACTCCGCTTCCATGAGCATCCGCAGCTCGGCGAGCTTCTCGCCGCGCAGCTCGTCCCGCTCGCCCCGGTCGATCCGCGATAGGAGGTCGCGGACGAGCGGAGCGAGGTCGAGCGGGTTGAACGGCTTCGTCACGTAGTCGACGCCGCCGATGTCGAGCCCTCGCGCCCGGTCGCGGAACTCCGCCCGAGCCGTGAGGAAGATGATCGGGATCTCGTTCGTCCGCTCGTCCTCGAGCAGCTCCTCGGCGACCCGCCACCCGTCGAGCCCGGGCATCATCACGTCGAGCAGCACGACGTCCGGCCGCTCGCCGCGGGCGAGGTGGAGCCCGCTGACCCCGTCGGGGGCCTCGAGCACGTTCATCCCCTCGGCCTCCAGGTTGACCCTGCAGAGCAGGCGGATGGGCGCCTCGTCGTCGATGACGAGCACCCTCGTCGCGTCGGTAGCCCGCATCGCCGCTCTATACCCTCCCGGACCCTCGATTACTCCGCTTCACCCGCCGTCCGGCGACCGCCGGGAGCTCGAAGGCGAACCGCGACCCCTCCCCCTCGCGCGAGGAGACCCGGATGCGACCGCCCATCGCCAGCACGAGCCCGCGGGCGATGATGAGTCCGAGCCCGGTGCCGCCGGTCCCCACGCGCAGCTCCGCCCGTTGCCGCCGCCGGCCCCCCGCCGTCGTCTCGAGCACCTGGGCACCACTCGAGGTCACGCCCCCGTGAGCGTGCGAGGTAGCCCGCCGCCTCACGCCGGCCTCCGAGACGAACGCGAGCGCAGCGAAGTCGACGCTCTACGTCCGCTCCCGATTCGCCACCGTTTCCCGCGCACGAGTGAGTGCCGTAGCGCTTGCAAAAATGGGCCGTACGGCCCATTGTCGCCCCCGCGAGCGCGCTCTACGCTGCCGTCACTGGGCGATGCGAACCGCAGCCGTCTTCAGACGCCGGCGGTGAGCAACTTGGGAGAGCCCGCCGCACCGACCCCCCGAGCGGCGGGCTTTTCCATCTCTGTGTGCGCTCTCCGCGCGTACCTCATCGCCTCCTAACAGGCCGGAGCTATCGTGGCGCCGCAGTGGTGAAGAGCCTCCTCCTCGCCTTGCCGCGGGGCTACTGCGCCGGCGTCGACCGGGCGATCGAGACGGTCGAGCGCGCCCTCACGCTCTACGGGCGGCCCGTCTTCGTCCGCAAGCAGATCGTCCACAACTCGCACGTCGTCCGCGATCTCGAGTGCCGCGGCGCCGTCTTCGTCGACGACCTCGCGGAGGTGCCGGAGGGCGCAACCGTCGTCTTCTCGGCCCACGGCGTCGCACCGGCCGTGCGGACCGAGGCACACGTGCGCCGGGTGAACTCGATCGACGCGACGTGCCCGCTCGTGGCCAAGGTGCACGCGCAGGCCCGCCGCTACGCGAAGTCGGGGTACACGATCGTCCTGATCGGCCATGCCGGCCACGAGGAGGTCGTCGGCACGCTCGGCGAGGCGCCGGAGTCGATCGCCCTCGTCCAGTCGGCCGACGACGCGGAGCGGATCGTGCTCCCGCCCGACCGGCCGCTCGCGTACATCACGCAGACGACGCTCTCGGTGGACGAAACGAACGAGATCGTACGCGTCCTCCGCCGCCGCTTCCCGCACATCGAGGAGCCCGCGCGCGAGGACATCTGCTACGCGACCTCGAACCGGCAGTGGGCGGTGAAGGAGCTGCTGCCCGAGGTCGACCTGCTGCTCGTCGTGGGCTCGCGCAACTCGTCGAACTCGCTGCGTCTGGTCGAGGTCGCGCATGCCGGAGGAGTGGCGGCGCACCTCGTCGAGGACGTCGCCGCCATCGACGAGCGCTGGCTCGACGGCTGCGACACCGTCGGCCTCACCTCCGGCGCGTCCGCGCCCGAGCGGCTCGTCGCCGAGGTCTGCGCCTGGTTCCGCGCCCGCGGCGCCGAGGTGCGGGAACGCCCGGGCGCGCACGAAGATGTTCGGTTCAAGCTGCCGGCCGAGCTCCGGCGCGCCGAGCGCGCGGCACGGCACGCGGCCTAGCTCTGGCGAGCGTATGCCACCTCTTGGAGGCATCCGCCGGCAGTCTGCTTTGATCAATTTGATCAAATTGAGCCCGCCGCAGGCTTCGCTTCGTCGCCTTCGCCGCGGCCACCACCGAGCCCCATGACGCTGCGCGGAGGTCGAGCGCTGCGCCATTCGAGCCGCGCTCGTGGCGCTAATCGTCGACACCGGCCCTCTGTACGCGGCCATGGACCGAAGCGACGTCGACCACGGGCGTTGCGCCCGACTGCTGCAGGAGGCGCAGGAGCCGCTCGTCGTGCCCGCTCCGGTCGCCGTCGAACTCGACTGGCTCGCCGGCCGGAGACTCCGGCCCGCGCCATTCGTCGAGTTCCTCGCCGACGTCATCGACGGCGCGGTCGAGATCGCGGATCTCAAGCGTGACGACTACGCGCGAGTCCGCGAGCTCCTCCTCTCGTACGCGGATCTGTAGCTCAGCTTCGTCGACGCCGCAGTTCTCGCGCTGGTCGAGCGCCTCGGGGAGCCGAAGCTCGCCATGCTCGACCACCGTCACTTCGGGACGATGCGGCCGCGACACGTCCCGGCTCTCGAGTTGGTCCCCGCCTAGCTCTTCTCGATCTCCAGCACATCGCCGGAGACGCGGATCTCCGTCGCGAGCACCTCGCCGGCGATCCACTTGCCGTGGACATCCATCAGCGCCTGCATCTCGCTGGGAACGGTGAGGACGATCCGATCGATCAGCTGGAATCCCTGCTTCTTGCGCAGCGAGTTGACACGATGAATGAGCTCGTACGCCTCGCCTTCGACCAGGAGCTCGTCGTCCAGCTCAGGATCGAGAGCTACAGCAACGCGCTCCCCGGCTGCCGAGGGCCACCCGCGGTTGCCAGGCACCACTGTGAGGATCCACTCGTTCGGCTTCAGGACATCGCCGTCGCGAAGGATGACATCTCCGGCGGAATCCTGGTCGAAGTCCAGGCGTTCGAGGGCCGCTGCGATGGCGGGCAACCTGCTCCCGAATCGCGGACCGAGCGTCGGAAGGTTCGGCTTCACGCGAACCTCCTGAAGAGTCTTGACGCGCTCAATTCCGCGTACACGCAACTCACTTGCGATCTCGTCGCCGTGCTTCTCGACCGCTTCGGTCGCGCCGAAAACAGCCATCGTCCGCAACGGCTGCCTCAGCTTGATTCCAGACTTTGCTCGGGCTTGCCGCCCGAGCTCCACGACGCGCCGCACCTCCGCGATCTCGGCGAGCAGCTCCTCGTCCGCCGCCGGGACGTCCGGCCAGCCGGCGAGGTGCACCGACTCCGGGCCGTCGAGGACGAGGACGCGCCAGAGGTGCTCCGTGACGAAGGGCAGGACGGGCGAGACGACGCGCAGCGCCTGGGCGAGCGCGTACCAGAGCGTCCGGAACGCCGCCTCGTCGCCTCCCTCCCAGAAGCGGCGGCGGGAGCGGCGGATGTACCAGTTCGAGAGGTCGTCGGCGAACGACTCGTACTCGCGGACGATCGCGGGCGTGTCGTACTGCTCGTACGCCGCCTCGGCGGCGCGAACGAACGCGTGCGTCCGCTCGACGAGCCACCGGTCGAGGGGCACGGCGAGATCCGCCGGAGCGAGCTCGTCCCACGACGGGCGGAAGCCCTCGATGTTGGCGTAGTCGACGAAGAACCTGACCGAGTTCCAGAAGGTGAGGAAGCGGCGCTTGACCTCGTCGGCCGGGCCGTAGCCGAAGCGCATGTCCTGGCTCGGGTTCTGCTCGCAGTACAGCCAGCGCATCACGTCCGCGCCCATTCGCTCGAGCGCGTCGTTCAGCTCGATCGCGTTCCCCCACGACTTGTGCATCTCGCGCCCGTCCTCGTCGAGCACCTTCTCGTACGTGAGGACCTTGCCGTAGGGCTGGCGCCCGTCGAGCGCGATCGCCATGAAGCACTGGGAGTAGAACCAGAGGCGGATCTGCTGCCGCATCTCCGAGACCCAGTCGGCCGGGAACCACTTCTCCCAGTACGCGTGGTCGGGCAGGTCGGCGCCCGAAAGGCCGGCCGAGGCACCGGTCGCGTAGCCGCCGGGAATCCAGTCCGGGTTCTGCCAGCCCAGCGTCGAGAAATGGACGATGCCCGCGTCGAGCCAGGCGTCGCCGACCTCGGGGATCCGCTCCACCTCGCCGCCGCAGCCCTCGCAGCGGATCCGCACCGCGTCGATCCAGGGCCGGTGCAGCTCCTCGAGCTGGTCGAGCCCCGAGACGGCGCGCTCCTCGAGCTCGGCGCGCGAGCCGACGACGTTGAGGACGCCGCACTCGCACTCGTAGAAGGGCAGCGGCAGGCCGAAGTAGCGACGCCGGGAGATGTTCCAGTCGCCCATGTTGCGGAGCCAGTCGTCCATCCGCTTGCCGTACTGCGGCGGCGTCCACTCCACCTGGGCGTTGCCGTCGAGCATCGGCTGCCGGATCTCGTCCGCCGAGATGAACCAGTCGTCGACGACGCGGAACACGAGCGGCGTGCGGCAGCGCCAGCAGATCGGGTAGCGGTGGACGAGCGACGTCGCCTCGACGAGGAGGCCGCGCTCGCGCAGCGATTCGATCACCGGCACCACGACCTCTTCCGTCGTCATGCCCTCGAGGCTCCCGTAGCCGGGCAGCATCCGCCCCGACTCGTCGATCGGCGTCAGCACCTGCAGGTCGTGGATGCGCGAGAGCTCGAAGTCCTCGGCGCCCGCCCCCGGCGCGATATGGACGATGCCGGTGCCCTCGTCGAGGGAGACCTCGTCCCACGGGATCACGCGGTGGACGACGCCCTCCTGCGCCGCGAACGCGTCGAACGGCCCCTCGTACTCGAGCCCGACGAGCTCCGAGCCGCGCACGCGCTCGTCGAAGTGCTCGTCCGGATACCGCTCGACCGCGACCCACTCGCCGACGTCGTTGCGCCCATACTCCGCGTCCGGCTTCACCGCTGCCGCGACGTTGGCCGGCAGCGTCCACGGCGTCGTCGTCCAGACGACGAGCGCCTCGCCCTCGCGTCCGCGGAGCGGGAAGCGGACGTACAGCGACGGGTGCTCGAGGTCGATGTAGTTCTCCTCGCCCGACTGCTCGTGCTTCGAGAGCGAGGTGCCGCAGCGCGGACACCACTGCGTCGCGCGATGGC